>Ga0210406_10001129_pt1 | contig 33963 bp, 26 predicted proteins | sample IncBWC30MmetaG_FD_155454 | JGI IMG/M metagenome (GOLD analysis project Ga0210406, IMG submission 155454) | Forest soil microbial communities from Barre Woods Harvard Forest LTER site, Petersham, Massachusetts, United States - Inc-BW-C-30-M | ecosystem: Environmental > Terrestrial > Soil >... | reverse complement strand
AGCTCGGGATCGGGCTCACCTTCATCGAAGCTGTAGACCGAAGTCGAATAGTCGCTGGACCCCACGCAGATTCGCCCAACGCTCAGCCCCATTTCTGACGGCGAGAACAGTTCGTGAAAGAGCTGCTCCCGCGACGTCTTCGGAAGTTCGTTGAACATGTAGCACGCAGCATCGGTGAATGCCGCTCCAAATCCCAACATCGCCTGGTAGCGCTTAGCGGGATCGAGCGCGATCGCCTCGCCTGCCGCCGCAGCCGCCGGCTTCCACCGCAACGACGGCGCGCTCGCGTACCGCCGGGTCTTGTCGGTGACCCGTACGATGATTTCGCCACGTGGGCTTTCGGCCGCAGTGGCCTCGATAGCGGCATCTGCCAGCAGTTCGGTTGCGGCCACGCCGGCGGCGATCTTCAAAAAGTCGCGGCGACTGCGCGATTCAAACATGAGAGCTCCGTGAAAATAGGATGAACAGCCGTCGATTCTGCGCCTCACGCGCGATCGCGATGAATTGTACTCGCCGCACACTTGCAAAGTCTGTGGCAACTCTTACAATGTTTGCGGGATTCAATTGATCGCAGACCGCTCGGCCAATCGTCCAGCTCATAGTAAGGAGAAAGTAAATGTCAGCTTCCGTTCCTGATAGCCACAAAGACCTCTTTCAGAAACCAGCATTCGGCGCCTTCACCACGCTGATGCCCGACGGCAGTCCCCAGACGACGCCGGTTTGGGTGGACCTCGACAATGGAAAGGTGATCGTCAACACCGCCCTTGGTCGCCAGAAAGACAAGAATGTGCGGCGCGATCCTCGCGTAGCCATTACCCTGATTGATCCCGAAAATCCCTACCGTTATCTGGAATTGCGCGGCCGTGTCGATGAAATCACCGAACAGGGTGCCGACAAACACATCGACAAGATGGCCAAGAAGTACCTCGACAAGGACAAGTATCCGTGGGCCCGGCCGGGCGAAAAGCGCGTCCTGCTCAAGGTTTCGCCGGACAAGTTCAGCACCATGGGGTAAGAGTTGCCTCGTAGTGAGAACAAGAAGCGGGCTGGGCGCCCGCTTTTATTCTTGTGCGGGATCTTTGTCGCCGGGTGGCTCAGCCGCGCCTTCGCGCTCAAATCCGTAGGGACAATGCCTGCACCCCGACGTGCAGCAATATCCGCGATCCCGCAAATAGTGAGCTGTAAAAACCATCAACCCATTCTCGAAGTAGTAATCGATCCCTTCGATGAGCTCGCGGTCGATCATTGCGCGCCAGCCTCGCGCAACAACTCGTTGCGTTCCTCGGGATCAACCGCCACGCCATCGCGGAACTTGACGTATCGCCCGGAAATTGCCGGCACCCGCTCACCCGGCACAATGAACCCCACCAGGTTCAGGGGATCGGCCGCCGAGACCACCAGGGTCTCTCCCGTCGCCGGCAGGTTGCGCATCGCCCGCAGCGACTCCACCGCCTCCGGCAATGCGAATTGCTCGCCCAGGAACCCGCTGACAAATCGTCCGCCGCGCACTTCGCCCCGGTCTTCCAGCCGACGGAACGTAATGAGCAACTCGCGCCACTTCGGCAGGTTCGACTCACGCGCCAACACTTCGCGAAACACCACGCCGTATCGCCGCAGCAGCATCCGGGACATCGCCTCCAGCACCTTGTTTCGGTCCGTCGCTTCGGCGCCATACAGAAGTGACCAGCGCCCGGTCGAGTGTCGCGGCCTGGCGACCTTCGGCGCACCCGGCGTCGCGCGCCGGCTGGGACTAATCAACGATCGCAGGTTCTCGAATCCGTCCGCCGTCACCAGTCCCGCGGCAACCAGTTCCCACAGCGCGGTCTCGATCTCCGCCTTCAGTTTGCCGGTGCCTCTCACGATGTCTGCGAAGAACGACGCCCCGCACCGCCGAAGATAGTCCGCAACAGCTCGCGCAATCTCGCCCAGAATGCGCTCTTCGTTCTCCGTGTCCTCAGGATTGCGCGGCTGCATCCAGTCGGAATCCTCGCGCACGAAGAACGTGATCGGAGCCACGCTGGTCGGCACCACTCGCCTTCTTCCATTGCCCGAGTCCTCGAGTGTCGCCGGATGCGGCGAGAGCCGCCCCCATCCCACCGCGCCGGTCAGGCACAGTTGATCGAGCGTCGCCGGATCGTATCCATTCATGCGCGGCCTGAGGATCTGCTTCTCCCATGCGTTTGCCGGAATCTCGAACCCCTGCAATTGCCGGACAATCTCCAGCAGTCCGCGCTCTCCGCTGCTTTGCGCGTGAGGCGCGAGATGCTGCCAGCGCAACAACCAGCGCATGAATTGCGCCGCGGTTACCGGCTCGACCTGTTTGCGCAGCGTCGCGACCGTTAGGTGGTGTATGCGCGCCAGCAGCCGCCGGTCACACCATTCCGCTGTCTCGGGTTCATTGCCGGCGGCATGTCCCGTGAAGTTTCCGCGCAAAGCTGAACCGCTCGCCTCCAGGCGCAGCAACGCCTGGACGACGTCGGATCGCGGAACGCCGAGCAGAAACCCCAGCGCAGCAGCGCTGGTTGGTCCCGAGTGCATCATCCACCCTTTGATCATCCCCAGCAGTGCCTCATCTCGCGAATCCGCCCCCGGTCGAATCTCCGGAGGAGCGACCTCGAACTTGGCATCGGGATAGATCAATGCATACTCCTTCGCCCGCTCCGACGCCACGATGTAGCGACGGTCGCCGGAACTCGCGCGCACCACGCGCCAGCCCTCCATCAGTTCCGCGAGGAAGGGAACCCAGCTTGCAATCACGGCCTGCCATTCTGGATCGCCCGCTTCTTCCGGCAAAGCCACCAGCGTCTGCAGGGCGTCGTGCAGTTCATCGGCATCGCGCACGTCGGGCCGCGCTTCCTCGCGCACGCGCGCAATCGCCGTCTGGTCCAGGCGCCCAATTTCGTTCAGCACCGCCTCCGGCAATATGCGCCGCATTTGCACCGCGCGGGCGCGGCGCTCTTCCAGCGGAGCATCGTCCAGGAAGGCATACGGGTTCGCGTTCAGGATCTCGTGCGAAAACTGCGACGGAACTGGCGTGTCCACGGCGAGGCACCGGATCGACCCGTCGCGAATGCCTGTCAGCAGCTGGCGCAGCCCATCGATGTCCATCGCCTCGGTGAGAACGTCCTTCATCACCTCCCGGATCAGCGGGTGATCGGGAATCTTGATGTCGCCTTCGATGTTCTCCTGGCACGCCGATACGTCGGGGAACACGGACGCCAGGAGATCGTCGCTGCGAATTCGCTGTATGTAGGGCGGGACCTTCTTGCCGCCTTGAAATCGCAGCAACGCCAGCGCGCGGTTCGCATCCCAGCGCCACCGCGTACCGAAGATCGGACTGGCCAGCGCCGCCTGCTCCAGGATCTCCTGCACCGTCTCAATTTGCAGATAGTGAAACACGTCACCGAGTGGAAAGCTGTGCTGTTCGGCCAGAGCGATGTTCAGTCCATCGTCCGTCGCGGCAGCCTGCAACTCGAAGTTGAACGAGCGGCAGAACCGCTTGCGCAGCGCCAGGCCCCACGCCTTGTTGACGCGTCCGCCAAAAGGCGCATGCAGGATAAGCTGCATCCCTCCGCCCTCGTCGAAGAAACGCTCGGCGATGATGGTCCTCTGCGTGGGAACTTCACCCAGCACGGCCCGCCCCTCCACGATGTATTCGACCAGCTGTTCCGCTCCCGAGTCGTCAAGGCCGCACTCGGCTTTGAGCCACGCCAGCGCGTTCTGCACTTCCGGACTGGTCTCAAGACCACGCAGCCGCATGCGAGGTTTCGGCTCCGAAGCTTCCTCCTGTTCCACCGGCGCCGCCGGCAGCGGAGCGGTGTTCGGCAACATCGTGCTCACCTGTTCGCGCAGGCGCGCCACGTACTGCGAAAGCTCGGCCGTCCGGGCTGGTGCTTCTCCCCGCCAGAAGGGAACCGTGGGCGGCGCTCCGTGCGCGTCTTCCACCACCACCCGGCCAGACTTCGATTCAACTCTCGTAATCCGCCACGAGGTGTTCCCCAGCAGCATGATGTCGCCGGCATTGCTTTCAACCGCGAAGTCCTCGTCCACCGTTCCCAGCACGATTTCTTCCGGCTGCGCCACCACGGTATAGAGCGCGCTGTCGGGAATCGCGCCGCCGCTGGTGATCGCCGCCAGTCTCGCGCCACGCCGCGCCTTTAGTATTCGGTTGACCATGTCGCGGTGAAGATACGCACCATAGCGTCCGCGCTGCGACGCGATGCCTTGCGACAGCATCTCCAGGATGCGTTCGAACTCGTCCTCTTGCACGTCGCGGTATGGAAACGCGCGGCGCACGCAATCGAACAATGCCGCTTCATCCCACTCCTCGCAGCTGCACATGGCGACAATCTGCTGCGCCAGGATGTCGAGCGGCTTGTCGGGCACCCGGATGCGGTCGAGGTCTCCGCTTCGAATCGCGAGCACGGCAGCAGCGCACTCGACCATGTCGTCGCGCGTGGTGGCAAACAGCCGTCCTTTAGGAACCGCTCCCCGCCAGTGACCAGCGCGGCCGATGCGCTGCAGAGCGACCGCGATCGCCCGTGGCGAATTGATCTGGCACACCAGGTCGACATTCCCGATATCGATCCCAAGCTCCAGCGACGCCGTCGCGACCAGCACCCGTATTTCGCCGTTCTTCAGCTTTCGTTCGGCGGCAAGCCGCAGCTTCCGCGCCAGGCTGCCATGATGAGTGGCTACCAAGTCTTCGCCCATGCGTTCACTCAAGCGCAGCGCCACGCGCTCGGCGAGGCGGCGAGTGTTGACGAAGACCAGCGTTGATCGATGCTGCTGCGTCAATGCCGCGATGCGGTCGTAAATCTCGCCCCACATCTCGTTGCTTGCTATCGGCCCAAGCTCGGAGGCCGGAACCTCTACCGCCAGGTCAAGCTTGCGGCGATGCCCAATATTCACCACCGCGGGCGCAGGCCGGCCCGCGCCCGTAAGAAAATGCGCCACCAGTTCAATCGGTTTCTGGGTTGCCGACAATCCGATGCGCGTCGGCTCGCTTGCCAGCAAATCGAGGCGCTCCAGCGACAACGAAAGATGTGCGCCGCGCTTGTCGTCTGCCACGGCATGAATTTCGTCGACCATCACGGTCCGCACATCGCGCAGGATCGCGCGACTCTTGTCTGCAGTCAGGAGTATGTAGAGCGACTCGGGCGTGGTGACCAGAATGTGCGGCGGACGCCTCAGCATCTCGCGCCGCTCTTTCGCCAGGGTATCGCCCGTGCGTACCGCGATGCGGATCTCGGGCATCAGCAGCCCGCGCTCCGCCGCCAGCGCCAGGATTTCGCTGAGCGGACCTTCAAGGTTCTTCTGGATGTCGTTACCCAACGCCTTCAGCGGCGAGACGTACAAGACCTCGGTACGGTCCACCAGCGATCCATCGAGTGCTTTTCGTACCAGTCGGTCGATACAGATCAGAAACGCGGCGAGCGTTTTGCCCGAACCCGTCGGCGCCGATATCAGCGTCGTGCGTCCCGCAAGAATTTCCGGCCAGCCCTGCTCCTGCGGTTCCGTGGGCGATCCGAAACGCGCGACGAACCATTCCGCCACCAGCGGGTGTGCCCACGCCAGCGAGACCGGAATTTCACTCGAAAGCATGCTCGACATTCTAGACCGCTTTCCGGACTTTCGCCAATTGTTCGCTGCAGAAAGGAATTATAATAGAAGTTATAACGGGGTTAAAAACCGCCCAAAACCCCGCACCCGAATCTCGGGTAAAACTCGGCTGCTAAGATGGCTCCATGTCCGAAGAACGCGCCAGAAAGATCAAACTGATCATTTTCGATGTCGATGGAGTCATGACCGACGGCACGATTTTTCTGTTTCCTGCTCCCGGCGGTGCCTCGGGCGCCGGCACCCAGGAGCATCGCGACAAAATGGCCGACAAAGTCGGCTTTGGGATCTCCAGCTCCACTGTGATTGAAGCCAAAGGGTTTAACGCCCACGACGGCACGGGTTTTTCACTGGCACGCCTCGGCGGACTCAAGGCCGCCATTATCACCAAGCGGATTTCCGAGACCGTCGCACTTCGCGCCCGCGACCTGAAAATCGAGCACCTGTACCAGGGCCAGCAGGACAAAGCCGCTGCTTTCCACGAAATCCTCAGCAAGGAAGGCCTCCAGGCCGACGAAGTCTGTTATGTAGGCGACGACATTATCGACTTACCGGTCATGAGGTTATGTGGATTGTCCATTGCTGTGAAGAACTCGCGCGAAGAGGTTTTGCGCGAGTCGCACTATATTACGCCACATGAAGGCGGCAGGGGCGCGGTGCGCGACGCGATCGAATACGTGCTGCGAGCGCAGGGAACGCTGGAGCGAGTGATTGACGATTACATCTACTCGCGCAGCCAGGACCCAGGTTCTAGAGTCCAATAGGACAGGTCCACAATCCAATAGGCACAGTATTTTGGAGGCCACAAAAAAGACCCCTCCGATACGCAGGGGCGAGTTGCACATCGGAGGGTAGTCGCTTTCACGACTATTCTCAGGGTTATTACTGCTCCAAAACACAAGCGCCAGTGCGAAGTTTCGCAACTTACGGAATTGTTTTGGCGTTAAATACGACAGCGAATCGCAACAGCTCTGGCCGATTTAGGAAGCGGATCGTTTGGCTCGAAACGGCTCGCGCACCGACGGGGAACCACGATTGCCACGGCGACGTTTTCCCGTTTGTGTGTTAAATAATAAAGTGTATAACAAGGTGGGTGCCCTCATTTTATCTTTCGGTAACCAGTGCCGGATGCAGGTAAAGTGTCCAAACCTATTAACATCTGTCACTTCGCTGAAGTCGACAGCTTGATTCAAATCGCGCCGTACTGGCGAACTCGGGGTGAGTAGTAGGGTCCTGATGAAGAACTCTTTGGCCACTTACAGGTATTTCCTGATCTCGGTTATTTTCCTGTCGGCTGCATCCGCGGTGGCAGCGACCATTGCTCCCCCTAAAAAGCCTCACAGCAAGTCGCGCCACCTGACCGAGAGTGCAGCGGCCCAGAAAAAAATTGCCCGTTCGAAGCACAGCAGTCGCACAACTGCCACTGCCAGCCAGTCCAGCCGCACAGTTGTTGCGAACCAAGGGAAAAAGGGCCGCAAGAGGGCCACCTACTCCGAGCGGCTCTACGCCAGTTCCTTCGCCACCGACCAGGTGCTAGGTGACAATTACGCTGGCGAAGATCCGATCGTGCGCGCGGCCGCTATCGAGGCTCTCGGGAACATGAATGGAACGGTTGTCTCGATCGACCCCGATAATGGACGCATTTTAGCGATGGTGAACCAGAAGCTCGCGCTATCGGCCGGCGCCCAGCCATGTTCCACCATCAAGATCGCAGTCGCGCTAGCGGCCCTGAGCGAAAACGTCATCACGAAGGACGCTGAGATTCAGCTGGGCAAGTACTATCGTATGGACCTTACCACCGCGCTGGCGCACTCCAACAATGCGTACTTCGCGGCGGTTGGGCAAAAGCTGGGATTCGAAAAAGTGAGCCATTATGCCCAGCAATTCGGATTAGGAGAGCTGGCGGGCTGGAACATCACCGGCGAACATCCTGGCATCTTCCCGTCAAGCGAATTGGATGCAAAGCTGGGCGGCATAGGGAAGATGTGCTCTTTCGGCGAGAGTATCTCGCTCACTCCGTTGCAGCTCGGCGCTTTGATGGCCGCCGTTGCTAACGGCGGGTCTTTGTACTACCTGCAGCATCCCACGACGCCGGAGGAAATCGCCAGCTTCACTCCCAAATTGAAACGCAATTTGGCGATTGGACCGATCATTCCCGAGATTTCCGATGGGATGTCAGGTGCCGTTGAATACGGCACCGCGCGGCTTCTCCGCACCAGTTTCGTGGAAGAGCCGGTGCTCGGTAAGACCGGCACCTGCTCCAAGAACGGGACCCGGTATGGCTGGTTCGCCTCGTACGCCAATACCGACTTCGGCAGGATTGTGACCGTGATCTTCCTCGAAGGCGGCCGCCCGACCTTCGGGCCGAAGGCTGCCGAGCTCGCCGGGCACTTCTACCGCAATCTTTACGACCATGATTATTTTGCTGCCAGGTCCTCGACAAACTCCCTGCCTGCCGCGGTTACCACTTCGACTGTAGAGACACACTAGCCAGTTGAGCTTGCAACGGAAAGCCTCCTGCAAAGGAGGCTTTTTGCTATGGCTTGGTGTCATCGGGCCAGAACTATTGGGTTGTCGGCGACAATTTCTGCGACTGCAAACCCTGCACAGCATGTTGATACGTAAGCTTAGCCGCTGGATCCTGGGTGTCGGCGAGATTCTTGTTGAGCCACTGCAAAACCGATGCCCGCGATGGGTGAGGGTAGCTTGGGTCTACTGAGGTGATACGCCAGTCACCGTTGACCTCCGAAACGACGAACTGCACATTCTGGATCGTATTTGCGGAGTCGCTCGAATAGCCTTCCGTCATATCGTAGCGACCGAGCAGGCGATAGTGAACGATGACGGTGTACTTCCCCCGTTCCAGCACCGGTTCCTGCTCCACATCGAAGCGCGAGGTGACCATCATCAGCGGGAAATCAGGATTCGCCGTCCAGGACACCAGGGGTAGCAGCTTCGGCCAATCCGCTGCGTTCAAACGGCTCCCCGCGTAGTCCATGCGGCAGTATCGCGCCACAAGTTCCCGCGCTTCAACCGACTCCAGCTTCGGGTCGGTGTGGTTCAGCGGAACTCCGAACTGGGCGGCGGCGCCACCGGAGCATGCCACGATAAGAGCTACTGAAACGAGTCCCAAGCGCGCCAAATAAAACAACATACAGACCTCAGGGCCGCAAGATCCACCGACAGCAGCATACCGCTTCTCTCCCTGAAACACGAAACGCGCGGCGAAGTCGCCGGGCGTCGCAGTGCAAGTAAACGATTTCTAGGCTCGGGCGGTCTTCTGATCGCTGAAGACCTGGCCGTCCTTGATGTGGATGATGCGGTGAGCATACTCGGCAATGTCGTGCTCGTGAGTGACCAGAACGATGTTGTTGCCTTGCTGATGCAGGCGGTCGAAGAGCGCCATGATCTCCACGCCGGTCTGCGAGTCAAGGTTGCCGGTTGGCTCGTCGGCCAGGATGATGGATGGGTTGTTGACCAGCGCGCGCGCAATCGCGACTCTCTGCCTCTGGCCGCCAGACAGCTCATTGGGCTTGTGATTCATGCGGGATTCCATGCCTACTGAGATCAACGCCCCTTTGGCGCGATCGATGCGCTCCTGCGCAGGGACGCCAGCATAAATCAGCGGCAATTCAACGTTGTGCAACGATGTGGCACGCGCCAGCAGGTTGAATGTCTGGAAGACGAAGCCGATCTCCTTGTTGCGGATGCGTGCCAGTTCGTCGTCGTCCAGCTCACTGACCAGTTGGCCGTTGAGCCAATAACTGCCTTTACTCGGGGTATCCAGGCAACCAATCAGGTTCATGAGCGTCGATTTTCCGGAACCAGAAGGGCCCATGATGGCGACGTACTCGCCGCGCTGAATGCGGATGTTCACCCCGCGCAGCGCCTGAACCTGCTGCTCCGAGCCCATGTCATAGGTCTTCCACAGGTCTTCGGTGCAGATGATGCACCCTTCCGGCGGCGGGCTGAGCTGCGGTTCCGTAAGACTCACCAGTTCGGTTGCCATTCTCTGCTTCTCCTCGATTAGTCGCTCGTCAGGGTTGCTCATGCGGCAGATCCCCTTGCCTTCCCGCCGGCACCGGCCGGCCGCATCAGGTTTAGGACTCTTCTTTCTTGGACCCTGTCGTATTGTCGATCTTCACGCTGGCTCCGTTGCGCAGCGTCCTAAGCACCTTGTAACTGCCGGTAACGATCTCGTCCCCTTCTTTCAGGCCGTTCGTCACCTCGATGTCCGTGGTTCCGCTAATACCCGTTGTCACAGGTACGAAAACGGCCTCCTTTTTGTTCTTGAGGACGAAAACTCCCTGCAATTCTTCTTTCGGGTTCCCTTTGGTCAGGGAAGCCGCCTGAACCGCGGCATCCTTGGATTTCTTCTCCGGCTCAAGTTCACTGCGTTGGCGGATCGTCAACGCCTGGATCGGAATGGCCAGCGAGTTGTTGCGGGCCGCCGTGGTAATCCTGGCGGTGGTCGACAGACCAGGAAGCAGGTTCGGGGGCGGGTCCTGGATGGTTACGACCACCTTGAAGTCCTTGGCCTCCTGGCTACTCGAGGTCGATTGTGCCGTCGAAACGCCGGTAGACCGCAGGATCGCGTTGTTCCCAATCTCGGTGACGATGCCCTTAAAACGCTGTTTTGGAATCGCGTCAATCGATACTTCTGCCGTTTCCCCGATCTTCACGTTGACGATGTCGGTCTCGTCGACCTTCACCTCGGCAGTAATGACGGAGATGTCGGCGATCGTCATCAAGGTACTTCCGGGAGCATTCTGGATGCCAATGACGACGGTCTCGCCTTCGCGGACCGGCAGGTTCGTAATGACTCCGTCAAAGGGCGCCGTGTATTCAGTCTTACTCAAGACGTCCCTCACCCGTCGCAGGTTGGCGGCATTCTGCGGGATCCGGCGCTGCGCCGAATCAAGCTGGGATTTGGCCTGCGCGAGCTTGGCTTTGGCCTGTCCCAACTGCGCGGTTGCAGTTCCGTAGGCTGCCGTCTTAGTGTCGTAGTCGGATTTGGCGATGAGCTGGGCCTTGTACAGCGCGTCTGCGCGGTCGTAGTCCAGCTTGGCGCGCTCATATTCCGACTCGGCCTGCCTCTGGTCCATGGTGGCGGTGTTCACAGCCGCCCTGGCCGCGTCAGCGTCAGTTTCGGCAGCGCTGAGTGCGGCCTGGTTGGCCGAAACGTCCGCCGAGGACTGCACGTTCTCCAAGGTCGCCAGCATCTGTCCCGCCTTCACGCGGTCGCCCTCTTTCACGTAAAGGTGCGTGATCTTGCCAAATGCGTTGGCGCCAATGTTGACGTAAACCTTGGGCTTAATTTCTCCCGATGCGGTCACTACCGAGGTGAGGTCCTCTCGAACCACCTTGCCGGTCTGCACCGTCACCACGCCTTTGCGGCTCTGCTGGACGGTAAATCCCACGATGGCCAGAAGTACGACTACAGCCCCGACGATGAGTGCCAGTTTTTTCCAGTTCTTCATGAGTCCTCAGTCAGACAAACCCTGCCGCTCATCCGTACTTAAATCTGCAACTTAGTACGAACTAAGACGGCGGAAAGTTCCTTAGGAAAGCAGTGTTTCGAGGCCCGTTCGTCGACCGCAACGAGGCAACCACATTCAGATTACTGCGGAAATCGCGAACAGGATCCGGGACTCTGCCGAGGGTAACAATTATAGCCGTTCCGTGGGCAGGAATCGACATGGTTTCGGAGGAGTGATGCCCACCGGAAACCGCAAGTGAACCTGTCGCCCGCGCCAATTTTCGGGCAGCACTTTCGTCGCAAGCGAGCGACTTTTCCAAGCCAAAGGGGTTTGAAAGTTACAGAGTCACGAGGGCTTGGCGACGGCCGGAGGGGGAGTCCTTGAAATCTTGCGTTAAGCGCTATAAACACTTACAATTTAAAGGCCCTAAGTGTTTTTTCAGGAGTCCGTTGGATTACATGAAGTTCCGCAGTCTTCGTCCCCTGTTTGCGTTGCTGGCCGCCGTGCTGTTAGCCGGATCATTCGCCATCGCCCAGACCTCAGCCACGCCGGCAGCGGCTACCGACAGTTCCTCCAAGCCTGCAGCGGCTACTGACAACCCTTCGAAGCCCTCCGACACTCCCGCAGCGACGGGATCTGACACCGCAGCACCCGCGACCGACGCGCAGGGCGATCCGCTCAAGCGCCCGCTCACCGATAGGCAGAAGAAGGCCAACGCCAAGGCGTTGAAGCAGGAATTGGGCTCGAGCTACAAGAAGTGGCTCAACGAAGACGTCCGCTGGATCATCACTCCCGAAGAGTTGTCTGCGTTCAAGCAATTGTCGAACGACGAAGAACGAGATCAGTTCATCGAGCAGTTCTGGCTGCGGCGCGACCCGACTCCCGACACGGTGGAGAACGAGTACAAGGAAGAGCACTACCGCCGCATCGCCTACGCAAACGAGCATTACGCTGCAGGTAAGGCAGGATGGAGGACCGACCGCGGACGGATCTACATCGTGTTTGGTCCACCGGATGAAATTGATGCCCATCCCTCTGGCGGCCAGTACAACCGCCCGATCGAAGAAGGCGGGGGCGAGACTTCCACTTACCCGTTTGAGACCTGGCGTTATCGCTACATCGAAGGTCTGGGCGACAAGGGCCAGGAAGTCATGATCGAGTTTGTCGATCCTTGCATGTGCGGCGACTATCACATGACCATCGATCCGAACGAAAAGGACGCGCTGTTGCACACCCCTGGCGCCGGCCTGACAACCTACGAGGCGATGGGACTGACGAGTAAAGCCGACCGCATTGCCGGCATTGGAAACAGCACTCTTGGGCCGATGTCGGGCATGGACACTACCAAGCAGTTCGACAAGCTAGACCTGTATGCGAAGCTCAATACCGTTCCGCCGGTGAAGTTCAAGGACCTCGAAGAGAAGGTCAATCACAAGATCAACGTCAACCTGATGCCCTTCGACATCCAGACAGACTTTGTGAAAGTCACTGGCGACACCGTGCTGGTTCCGGTAACCATCCAGGTCAAGAACAAGGACATCACGTTTGTCAGCAAGGACGGCATCCAGCGCGGGACCATCAACATATTCGGCCGTGCCACTGGGCTGACCGGCAGGATCGCCCAGACGTTCGAAGATACGGTGCAGGTGGATGTTCCCAACGAACTGCTGGAGAAGACCCAGGAACACTCGTCGCTTTACTGGAAGGCGCTTCCGTTGCGGCCCGGGCGCTACCGTTTCGACATTGTGGTGAAAGATGTCAATGGCGATCGCGTCGGTACCTGGAGCCGCGGAGTGCTGGTTCCTGAGTACAACGAGGACAAGCTGGCATCGTCGTCTCTGATCCTGGCGGACCACATGGAAAAGGTCCCGGCCAAAAGCATCGGCGCAGGGAATTTCGTGATTGGTCAGACCAAGTTTGCCTATCCGCATCTGGAGTTGGCGGACGGCAAGCCAGCCAGCTTCAAGCGCGACCAGCGCATGAATCTGTGGCTGCAGGTTTACAATCTGCAGGCCGACGGAAAGACCAACAAACCTTCAGCCAAGATCGAGTACGAAATCGTAAACGTGGCCAACAATCAGGCCGTTCTCCATTCCTCGGAGTCTACCGATACAATGGGGAACTTAGGCGACCAGATGACGCTCGAAAAGAGCCTGGCCTTGAGCAGCTTTCAGCCTGGCATCTACCGGCTCACGGTGAAAGTGGACGATAATATTTCGAAGCAGCAGATAGCGCCGTCGGTGCGCTTCGCTGTTGAATAACGTTGCAGTTGTACCGGTCGGCGGGTAGTTGCTGTGGCCCGTTGCGTTCTTTAACCCGGAATCCTTTGTTTGGGAGCGTGGTGATGACCCGAATACTGGGATGGTTTGCCGTTGCGGTCTCGCTCAGCATCAGCGCATGGGCTGGGGCAGCTCCCGGCTCGATCTCGGGATCGGTAAAGGACTCTTCCGGAGTCGCGCAAATGGGCGCCGTGGTGGAGATGCTTGCCGTGGGGACGGGCCAGCGCCTGCTTGCATATTCCGATGCGGACGGACATTTCAGCGTCGCCGGATTGCCCGCCGGCAACTATGATCTGCGGGTCACCGCTCCTTCGTTCCTGCCCACACTGCGGGAGGACATCGCTCTTGCCGCGGGAGCCAGCAAAGTCGTCAACGTCACCCTGAACACATTGTTTGAAGCTGCCCGCATGATGCCTTCGCGGAAGCGCGGCAACGACGACGATGACAGTTGGAAGTGGACCCTACGATCGACATCCAATCGCCCCATACTTCGTTTTGACGACGGCATTCCGGTGGTGGTTGAAGGCGGACAGCAGGATCACGCTCTGAAGGGTTCGCTCGCGTTCGTCGCCGGAGGCTCGAACCAGGGCTATGGCAGCGCCGCCGACCTGGGTACGTCGTTCACGCTGGAGCAATCGATCTTTAGTTCCGGCACGCTGCTATTCGACGGTAGCTTGGGTTACAGTACGGGCACTCCAGACGGAGTCCTGCGCGCCTCGTACGTCAGCAGCGGTGGCGAGAACGGTTCGCCTCACGAGTTGGCCTTCACCATGCGCCGCTTCTCGGGCCCGGACCTGCTGGTGCATCGCGGGTCCCTGCAGGCGCTGGCCGTGTCTTCAGCGAACTCGTTTTCGATCGGCGACTTGCTGGATCTGCAATACGGCGGTGAGCTGCAGACGATTCAGTTCATGGGACGCGCCAACGCGTTCCGTCCTTATGGTTCGGTCGATTGGCACGTGGGCGAAAATACCATCGTCGAATACCGGTATGCCACCAGTGAAGCGACCACGCGAGGCGCGAAGGGGTTCGATTCCGCCCCGGCGGACTTCAGCGAGAGTGGTCCCCGCATGACGCTCCGCGGCGGCGGGACACTGCTGGAAAACGCACATCACCATGAGCTTTCGATCTCGCAGAAACTGGGCGATAACAAGTTGCAACTGGCCTACTTCCGCGATCGCATCAAGGACCCGGCCCTGGTTGGAGTGGGCGAAGTACTCACCGACACCGGCGACATGCTTCCTGACGTCTACTCCGGAACCTTCAGCTACAACGGCGGTTCCTTGAACGCCCAGGGAGTTCGCCTGGTGTTTCAGCGCAAGCTGGCTTCCGACGTCACGGGGACCCTGGATTACGCCTATGGCGGCGTGCTGGATCTCGAGCAGCGTGGCGTGGAATGGGACGACATCCGCCCCAACTTGCGGCGCGTATGGCGGCATTCTGCGGCCGCCAAATTGAGTGGAACTGTTCCACGCTGGAACACCGACTGGATCGTTTCTTACCGGTGGACGAGCGGAGGAGCGCTTACTCCGGTGGATATGTTCAATGCGTCCCCGGGACAGACCGACGGATTCTTCAACCTCTTCGTCCGGCAGCCGATCCCGCGCCTACACTTCATGACGGGCCGCATGGAGGCGCTGATTGACCTGCGTAATCTGCTGGCGCAGGGATATGTTCCGGTTATCGCTCCCGACGGCAATATTGTGTACCTGGTGCAGTCGGCGCGCAGCGTGCGCGGCGGCGTGGCGTTCACCTTCTGATCGCGCGACAGGAATCGTATTTTCATGACAAAGCCCGCCTGATCAGCGGGCTTTTTGATTACGCTATTCAACCCAACGGCCGAAAGCATCATCCGGGGACGATGTTCTCCGCATAGTCGTCAGAGTGCTGACTTGTTCCCCATAACCAGTCGAACCACCCATGTGAGGATCACCGCGCCAATCACGGCTACGACGATGGTGTAAATCATGCCGCCGCTGCCCGCGGAACCTAAGAGCCGCATGAGATATCCGCCAATGACGGCGCCAACAATTCCGAGGACGATGTCCATTAAGGTGCCGTAGCCGCCGCCCTTCATGATTTTGCCCGTAATCCATCCGGCAATCAGACCGACTACGATCCACCAAATCAGATCGAACATGATGTCTCCTCAGCTAAGCAAGATTTGCCCCACACGGGCAGCACGATGCGTTGGATGATACTCCATGGCTACTGCTTTGTGGAGCACGCTTGCTGGGACCATTTACCGTTGACGTGGGGCACGACGCGGGTGCGGATACGCACGCGTTTCGTTACTGCATGGCGTCCTCGACCTCGCTCAGCCAGTCGGGACGCTTCAGTAGTTCTCGCGGCTTGGGGCCGTCGGCAACGCCGACGATCCCATCCCGTTCCATGAGATCGATCAGGTGGGCCGCACGCCCATAGCCAATGCGGAGTCGCCGCTGCAGCAGGGAAGTGGAGGCCTTGCCATATTCGAGCACGATGCGAACGGCATCCTGAAACAGTTCGTCCTGATCGTCGTCGCCACTTTCTGTAGTGGAGCCGCCGCCATCGCCGTCCTCCCGCGGAGCCTGCAGAAAGGCCTCCTGGTATTGCGCCGGACCCTGGTTCTTCCAGAATTCCACCACCGCCGAGATCTCTTTCTCAGTGACAAATGGAGCGTGTACGCGATGCACGCGCGCGGACCCGTTCGGAAGGTACAACATGTCGCCGCGCCCCAGCAGCGCTTCGGCGCCGTTGGCATCCAGGATGGTACGCGAGTCGATCTTGGTTGCCACCCGGAACGACATCCGAGCCGGGAAATTAGCTTTGATCAGCCCAGTGATCACGTCCACCGAGGGCCTTTGTGTCGCGAGCACAAGGTGAATGCCGACAGCCCGCGCCATCTGCGCCAGGCGCGTGATTGATGCTTCGACGTTCTGGCCATCGAGCATCATCAGGTCCGCCAACTCATCGATAATGATGACGATGAACGGCAAAGGCCTGGCGTCGCTTCCTTCCTCGAAGAGACTGGGAGTGCCGCCATCAAACAGCTTGTTGTACTGATCGATGTTGCGCACGCCCTTCTCGGCCAGCACCTTGAGGCGCCGTTCCATCTCGCGTACAGCGTTGCGCAAAGCGTTGGACGCCAGCTTGGGCTCGGTGATGATCGGTGTATGTAGGTGGGGCACACCTTCGTAGTTGCCCAACTCCAGCCGCTTGGGATCTACCAGGATCAGCCGTACTTCTTCAGGGGTTGCCTTATACAGCAGCGACATGATGAAGGCGTTGATCGCCACGCTCTTGCCGGAGCCTGTTGAACCTGCGATCAGCAGGTGAGGCATGCTGTTCAAGTCGGCAGTCACGATGCGGCCGTTGATGTCCTTGCCCATTGCCAGCGTGAGCTTGGACCTGGTGCCGAGGAACTCCTGCGACTCCACCACCTCTCGCAGCCAAATGGTCTCTCGTTGGTGGTTGGGAACCTGGATGCCGACTGTCGACTTTCCCGCCATGCGCTCGATCAGAATGCTTTCGGCCCGCAGGGCCAGGCACAGGTCGTCAGTCAGCCCGGTGATCCGGCTGTACTTGATGCCGGCTTCGGGCTTGAACTCGAAGGTCGTTACCACGGGGCCGGGGTTGATCTGTGAGACCTGCCCACGAACGTCGAACTCGGCGTATTTCTCCTGCAGCACCTGGGCCGTTACTTTGAGCTCATCTTCGTTGATTGCACTGTGCTCGTCGGGCCGGCGCAGCAGGGCCGTAGAGGGCAGCTTGAAGCCACCCGCCAGCTTAGGCATCGTGGTCTTGCCGTGCACCGCGCTATCGGCGCGCGAGGCGACGGCGATTGGTTCTTCCGCAGGAAGGTCTCGAGGCTGGGTCACGCGCTCTGCGTTGCCACCTACCTCTCCAGTCGTCGCAGGTGGCGCACGGCGAGGCTCTTCATGGCTTCCGAATTCCGCATCGAACATCCGCTCGATGCCGCTCTTAAACCTGCCTGCAGGCGAATTTGCCGGATCAGTCGCGGAGCGATCGGACGGTAGCGGCACGCGCCCAGGAGTGCCCGGTGCCACTTCCGGTGCGGCGGCTTCAGTCCGGCGCGGCACGAGTTGCGCCGTGACCACCGGCCTCGCATTGGCGGTCGCCCGCTTCTTCTCCAGTTCCCTGGCGGCTTTCCTGCGCTCACGTTCGGCACGCCAATCGGCAAATCGGTCGAGCGCAGCGTAAGCGAATGAGAATCGCGTTTGTGACCAGATCTGCACCGCTCCAAACGAGAACGCGGTCGACAGATACAGCGCCACGGCGATCATGGCCACGCAGACCAAATAGGCGCCGACAACGTTGAAGTAGTGGATCAGCGCGTCGGCAACAACCCGGCCCAGCAAACCTTCGGCAGGCACGGCGCCCATCCAATGGAAGTCCCACGGAGGCAGCCCGAGCAGTCCAGCGACGAAAACCAGCAGTGCCAGTGAGCCGAGCGTCTTCGCATAGGGAGAGTTGATTGGTCGCGAGCGGAACCAGCGCACGGAATACAGCACCAGATAGACCGGAATCAGGAACGCCGCGACGCCTAAGAGCTGCAGCGTGAGGTCGCTGGCGACCGCTCCAAAGACCCCAATCCAATTGTGAGCGGGACGGCTTGCAGGCGGCGTTGCCGCGGTGTTGAACGATGGATCGAGCGGCGAATACGACACCAGTGCGAGGACAAGGAGGAGCGCGAAGACCGACACCAGAAAACCGACCAGCTCATTGAGCCGCCGATTGGCCGTCGGAACGAATGCGCGTGACAGAACTGTCATGTTGGCGTTCGGCCAGCCTGCAGTTGCGCGTCGTTTCTTGGAACTCATCCCGACCTGCCCGATCCAGCGCAGGCAGACACTTCCGCTACACGCGTAGCGGCTAGAAACGCGCGAATCCGCGACTTGCCCGAAGTACGCCAGAGCCAGAATGATTATGACAAAAAGGCGGGTGCCAAACGGGGGAAATCACCATGGCGGGTGTTGCCGATCTAGTCTCCCCCTCCCAGCCGGAAATGCGAGACAAAATCATGAAGCAGTGCGAGTTACGACCACGTCCGGGCGGGGCAGTCTGGCGGTGGTGGAGTTCGGTCTTATCCCGAGAAGCCTGCGTAGTATCCCAAGCCCAGGACGATCAGTCCGAAGACGATGCGATAGACGACGAAAACCGCCAAAGTCTTCACCCCCAGGTACCGGATGAACCAAGCGATCGTCGCGTAGCCCACCACCGCTGAAACCACGATTCCGACCAGGAACGGTGTCGCCATACCAGGCGGCAGTCCCTCTTTCGTCACGTGATGGAGCTTCAGCAACGCCGCCCCAGCGATGATGGGCGTGGACAGCAGAAAACTGAAGCGCGCCGCAGCTTCGCGGGTGAAGTTGCGAAACAGGCCACCTGAAATCGTGATGCCGGAGCGCGAGACCCCGGGCACAACTGCGAACGCCTGCAACGCTCCGACGGTCATGGCGTCACCGAAGCTGATTTGCGTCAGTGGTTTCTGATACCGGCTCACGCGTTCCGAAAGCCACATGACGGCCGCCACGATTATGAGCATCGAAGCCATCAATACCGGGGAACGGAAGCTGGTCTCTATGCGTTTCTCCAGCAGTGCGCCGGCCAGGCCTGCGGGAATGGTTGCCGCAATCATGTACCACAGTAACCGGCGTTCGCTGCGCTCTTCTTCCGGCGTCAGATGGCGCTGCGAGTCGTCGCTCTCGGAAAAACGCACGACCTTTCCGCCGAAGGCAGCGCTCAAGATCTGAAGCCAGGTCCGCCAGAAATAAACCAGGATGGCAAGCAGCGTCCCGCCATGCAGGGCCACATCGAACGTGAGGCCGGGATCGCTCCAATTGGCCACGCCAAGCTTGGTGACCAGCCACGGGATCAGTGCCAGGTGCGCGGTGCTGGAGATGGGCAGAAACTCGGTCAATCCCTGAACAATTCCGAGGACAATCGCTTCCAGAATCGACAAACTATTCCACCGTGTTCCCAAATGTGGGTATGTTGTTCTGAATCATGTATAACAGACGCTCCGCACGCGAAGACCAGTCGTTGTTGTCGGGGAACTGCGACATTATCTTCTTGGACACTGAAGTTGCTCGCGCTGTAGAATCGGCGGCCTTCTTGGCGTCGTTGTTCGTCTTGTAAATCACGATCAGCGCCGAGTACCGCCAAGCCGCCTTGTACAGGGCCTCCGGTGTCTTTGGCGACTGGGCATGCTCGTCGGCGTACTTCATGTAGAGCGATGCTTCCAGCTCCGGACACTTCGCTTCCGCTGCCCAGTCTCCGCAAGTCTTATTGTCGAGCAAACGGTACGCTGCGAGATCCGCCCATTTGGTGCCGGGAAACTTCTTGATCACCTTCCTCATGTAGTTTTCGTCGAGCTGATATTTCAGCGACGGATCGCTCTGCTTCGCCGATGGCCGGGTGGAGGCGTCGATGGCTTCGATCTGCCAGCGAATGTCGGCTGAGCGATAGGCCGATTCGGCCGCCAGCGGTGAGGCCGGGAAATACTCCGCCAACCGCGCATACAGCCGCATGGCGTCCTGCGCGGCGCCTTTGCGCCCCGCGCGGCGGCTGGCCTCTGCTTCAGAGTCCACAGCCTCGCCGAAGATGATCTTGTCCCCGTCAGGAGTGTTGGTCGTGATCACACCCTTATCGACAATCCATCCGGTCACGTTGCGTTCGGTCTCCTGATCGGGGTCCGTTTCCACCGTACCCACGACATTGGCCCAACCGGGAGAGCGCTCAATGACTGCCACCTCGCGTCCGCGGCTGATGTCCGACAGTTTTGCCGACGTCGCATCCGGAGAGACGTAGATAATGCCTTCGCGGATGATGATTCCGCGCTCAATGGCCGCCATGCACCCGATGGACATGGCGGCAACCAAGGCACAGGTTGCGATTACACGTTTCACCAACACCTCGCTACTCCTGAATCCATTTCAAAAAACCTGGCCTCAACTCCGCCGGTTACCTGGCGGTCGCGTCCTCCGACAGGATTTGAGCCAACAGTTGCGGCTCAAGGTTTCCGCCGCTCACCACCACAACTGTTTTCGCGGATACCGGCAGTTCTTCGCGGTGAAACAGCCAGGCCGCAGAGGTCACGGCTCCGCTGGGTTCCGCAATGATTCGAGCGCTAGTCGCAATTAGCCGCACCGCGCTGCGGATCTCGTCTTCGGTCACAGTGATGATGTCGTCTACGAACATTCGAATATGTTCGAAGTTCAATGGCCCGACAGACTGAGTGCGCAGACCATCCGCGAGCGTGCTGGAAACCCGCTCCGCGGAAAGTTGGACGATTTTGCCCTTGCGAAGACTCTGCTGCGCGTCGTTGGCGAGTTCAGGCTCGACTCCGACAATCTTCGCCGACGAGCCGCTCAGCTTGATTGCGCTGGCGATTCCGCTGACAAGGCCGCCGCCACCAACCGGCACCAGGACAAGTTCAACGTCGGGGCAGTCTTCCAGGATCTCCAGCCCGATCGTTCCCTGGCCGGCGATGATGAACTCGTCGTTGTAGGGAGGCACGATGGAGTAGCCATATTCCTGCGCCAGTTCCTCCGCCTTCTGCATGCGCTCGGCACTCGCCGGACCGACGGTTACGATTTCCGCGCCTAACCCTGCAGTACTGTCCATCTTGATTTTCGGTGCGTTCCGCGGCATCACGATGACTGCTTTCACGCCCATGGCGCGTGCGGCGTACGCAACGCCCTGAGCATGATTGCCGCTGGAGTACGAGATGACGCCCCGCCGCCGCTCTTTTTCGGAGAATGACGCGACCTTGTTGTACGCGCCGCGCAACTTAAACGACCCGATGGGCTGCAGGCTCTCAGGCTTAAACCACAGCTGCTCGCTACCCATGGCTGAGCTTTCATCGCGTTTGTTATTGGCGGGAGGGAAGTAGGGGATCAACGGCGTGCGTGCCGCAACTCCGCGTAGTCGTGCCTGGGCGGCCTGAATCTGCTCGAGCGTCACCATGTCAGATCTCGAGGATGACCGGCATGATGAGCGGCCTGCGCGATGTGTTCTTGACGATGAAACGCTTCAAGTCCTGGCGGATCTTTTCTTTGATCACACCATAGTCCCCGCGCTCCTCGTCGCTGGAAGCTTCCAGCGTATTCATTACGGTAAATCGCGCCTGGTCGAGGAAACCATCCTCGTTGGTGTTAGCGGAGAATCCTCGCATAACGATCTCCGGTGAGGTCTCGACTTTGCCGGTGAGCTTGTTGATCGCGATGATGGGCAGCACGATGCCGTCCTCGCTCAGGTGCCGGCGATCGCGGATTACGAGGTCTTCTACCACGTCGCCCATCGAGTTGGAATCGATACAGATGCGGCCCACTGCCACCCGCCCCGCTTTTCTTGCGCCCAATTCGTCGAACTCGAGAATGTCACCGCTTTCGATCATCATGACTTTCCCGACCGAACCGTGCATCGATCCCGCCAACTCCGCGTGCAGCTTGAGTTGCCGATACTCGCCATGAACCGGGATGAAGTACTGCGGCTTCACCAGGTTGATGATCAGCTTCAATTCTTCCTGGCTGGCATGACCGCTGACATGCACTGGAGGTGTCGATCCATCGTCATAGATGACGTGAGCATCGCGGCGAAAAAGGTGATCAATGACGCGATAGATCGCCTTCTCATTGCCCGGAATGATGCGCGACGACATAACTACGGTGTCGCCTTTTTGAATGCGCGCGTGCTTGTGATTGTCTACCGCAGCCCGCGACAGCGCGGACATCGGCTCGCCTTGCGTGCCGCTGATCAGGACGCAGACTTTCTCCGGCGGCAGGTCACGCATCTGTGCCGGATGAATCAGTGTTCCATCGGGAACGTCGATGTAGCCGAGATCCTGCGCAATTTCTGCCGATTCCATCATCGAGCGGCCAACCAGCGCCACCTTGCGTCCATTCTCGATCGCCTGCTCCATCGTCAGCTTGATGCGATGGATCGACGATGAGAAGCACGAGACAAAAAGACGCCGCTTGGTGCGGGCGAAAATCTCCTCGAACCGCGCTCGCACTGCGCGCTCGCTGGGCGTATAGCCGCGACGCTCCACGTTTGTCGAGTCCTGAAACAGTGCCAGCACTCCCTGCTTGCCGTATTCCGCAAAGGCGTGCAGGTCGAACAACCGGTTGTCCGTGGGAGTGGGATCGACTTTGAAATCGCCAGTATGAATCAGCACTCCCATCGGGGTGTGGACCGCCAGCGCCACGCAGTCCACCAGGCTATGCGTAACCTGTATGGGATTGATGGTGAATGGGCCGATCTTGAAGCGTTCCCCTGGCTTGATCTCGTTGAGCTCCGCATCGTCCAGCAAGGCATGCTCTTCGAGCTTGCCTTCGACATAGGCCAGGGTGAATTCGGTGCCATAGACAGGAACATTCAGCTCCGAGAGGATCCACGGCAGTGCTCCAATGTGGTCCTCATGGCCGTGCGTCAACACGATCGCCCGCACGTGCTCGCGGTTTTCCATCAAAAAGGTGATATCGGGAACGACGATATCTACGCCGAGCAGTTCGGCCTCGGGGAACATAAGGCCGGCGTCGATCACAATGATGTCGTCGGCCCAGCGAATGGCCATGCAATTCATGCCAAATTCGCCGAGTCCACCCAAGGGTATAACTTGTAGCTTTCCAGTAGGCATCAGCAAGTTCGATGCTAGCACAGCCTCGCGCGCCGGCTTGCGAGCGCGGCAGCCGCAGACGGCGGAAATTTCCTATACTGGACAAAGCATGAATAGCTCGCGCAACAGCCCAGGAAAATCCCTCGTGAGACGGGGCCTCGAAGGTGCGATCCGAAGCGCTTTCATGAAAGCCTACGCCACCGTCAAAGTCGATCCCGACAAATACCTTGAGCGCCTTCGCATAGCCTACAGCCTCCCCGCGCTCACCTACGACGGCGTCTATTCCGTCGATATCGAAGTACTCGATCAAATTGCCGACGATACGATTCGCGGCAGCATGAGAATTGCCGCTGCCGAGGGCGCCGGTTTCGGTATGGGGGGCTTGCTCACCATCATTCCCGATCTCGGCATCCTGGCGACGATTACGATTCGTATGATCCAGAAGCTCAGCCTGATTTACGGCTTTTCCTACAGCACCGAGCAGGAGGAGGCAGAGCTATGGGTGGCTGCGGCCAGCGCTGCTGGCGTGGACATCAGTCGCGAGCTGGTGGAGAAGCGCGTGGTGTCGAAGTTCATTCCCCGCGTGATCCAGCGGATCGCTGCGAGTGCCAGCGCTGAAATGGTCGAGAAATGGGCCGCGCGCCTGATTCCTGTGGTTAGCTCAGCGATTGGTGCAGGGCTTAATTACTATTTTATGCGAGTCTGGGGCCAACGTGCGGTTCGCCACTTCCGGCAACGCCATCTCGAACTCCGAAAGCGCGGCTTGGCTGCGCCAACTGTGCCCCTGATTTCGGAAAAGTGATCGGCGTCCGGTATCCCTTTCTTACGGAATACCTATACCTCATCGTGGTACCGCGTCGGCAATCTCCGACGCTATCGAAGCGCTATCGAAGTGTCCCTCCCACTTTGCCATCACAACCGTCGCCAAACAGTTGCCAAGCACGTTAACGGCGGTCCGCGCCATGTCCAGCAATTGGTCGACCCCCAGCAGCAGGAACACCGGTTCGGTCGGAAGTCCCACGGATGTCGCCGTTGCCATCAGAATCACCAAGGATGCTCTCGATACTCCAGCTACTCCCTTGCTGGTCAGCATCAGGGTTAGCATCAGGAGCAGCTGCTGCCCCAAGCCGAGATGGATCCCTCCGACCTGGGCCACGAAAATAGCCGCCACGGAGAGATAGAGCGAACTGCCGTCGAGATTGAAGCTGTAACCGGTCGGAATGACAAATGCCACGATCTGTCGAGGCACCCCGATGGATTCCATCGCTTCCATGGCCCGTGGCAGGGCAGCTTCGGAACTCGATGTCGCAAACGCAATCGTTACTGGCTCGATCGCAGCCTGTACAAAGCGTTTCAACGGCACCCCGAACATTAGCGCGATCGGCAGCAGCACTCCGAAGACAAATACCAGCAGCGCGCCATAGAGTGTGAGCACCAGCTTGAGCAAGCTCGCGATGATTCCTATGCCCGTGTGGGCAACGGTATATGCGACGGCCGCACCGACCCCGATCGGTGCCAGATACATCACGATGTTGGTGAACTTGAACATCGTTTCTGCCAGGCTCTCGCAGAAACCCAGCATGACGGCTCGCTTCGGCTCGCGAACCATGGCCAGCGCCACCGCGAAGATCAGGCTGAAAACAACGATCTGGAGCACCTGGTTGTCGGCGGCCGACTTCGCAAAGTTTTCGGGGAACACATGCAGGATGGTGTCCTCCGCGCCGAGTTTGCTGATGGATACCGCATCAGAGACGGGCGTCGCCGGCAAATGCACCCCCACGCCGGCTTTCGTGAGATTAATCGCCCCCAGGCCCAGAAAGATCGCGATGGTGGTTACGATTTCGAAGTAGATGATTGAGCGCAACCCCAGCCGCCCCACCTGGCGAAGGCTCGAGTGTCCGGCGATGCCGACTACCAGCGTCGCAAAAAGCAGCGGAGCGATGATCGCCTTGATCAGTCGCAGGAAAATCATCGCCAGCACGCGCAGGTTTGTGGCCACGACGGGGAAGTCGTAACCAATCTCTGCTCCCAGCAGCATGGCGATAAAGATCCACGCAGTCAGCGTACGCTTGAAGCAGCCGTATACCAGCAGCGCCGCCAGCGCTCCACATCGCAGTGCCGGAAACAAGAAGGTCGCCGACCCGCCGGCCATTCGCCCGTATGCGAAGGCCACCGAACCCAGCACCGCCGCCGTGAGCAATGCAACGTTCTCGCGTTGAGAGGCCGATTTCTGCATGAGTAGATGATGAGCTAGCGCAGGATGTCTTCCAGTTCTACTCCGCGGTCGGTGCGTTCATCGCGATACTTCACGATCACCGGTGTGTAGAGAGAAAGTCCCCACTCTCCGGCCTTTCCCTTGGTGATCGCCCGCGATCCGGGCACGACGACCGCTCTCGCAGGTACGTGCAACGGTTCGGTTTCGCTGGAACGGTGAATGACTCCGTTGACCACATCGAACAGAGGCGTCGAGCGCGTCAGGATCACTCCTGCACCCAGCACCGCTCGCTCACCAACCTGCGTGCCCTCGTAGACACCGCAGTTTCCACCTACCAGCACGTCGTCCTCGAGGATCACCGGCGACGCATTGATCGGCTCTAGAACGCCGCCGATCTGGGCTGCGGCGCTGATGTGCACCCTCTTGCCGACCTGTGCGCACGATCCTACCAACGCATGTGAGTCCACCATCGAGCCCTCGTCGACGTAGGCGCCCACGTTGATGTACATCGGGGGCATGCACACCACCGAGGGAGCGACGTACGCTCCGGCGCGCACCGACGAGCCTCCCGGCACCACGCGCACGCGATCGTCCGCATTGAATTGCCGGACGGGGTAAGTGTCTTTGTCGACGAAGCGCAGCCCGTTCGGATCGCCGCTCTCCGCCAGCGTGCCGATGCGGAACCCCAATAGGATGCCCTTCTTGACCCAGGCGTTGGTCTGCCAGGTTCCCTCCGACTTGTCTGCTGCCCGGATGGTGCCCGAGGTCAGCGCATCGCGGAACCGCTCGAAGCTCGTGCGGGCCTCTGGATCATTGACCGCGGCCGCTCCTGCTGCGTAGAGCTTTTCGATGGTGGATTGCAGGTCGTGCATGTTGCGGGCAGTATATATGCTCGCCTGTTGGTGCTCCACTTTCGATGGGCGAGATTCAGTGTCGAGACTCGGGGAGCGAGACTTACTGTACGGTTACCGAGTGTGGCTGTAACAATCCCACCTCGGTGACAACCTTCTCCAACTTCACCCGGTTCTCTGGTCGCATCGGCACTATGGGCAGGCGATAGACCTCTTCAATCCTGCCCATCATCGACAACACCGCCTTCGCCGGTCCGGGGTTCGACTCCATGAAGTTGGCTTGCATCAACGGAAGATATTTGCGGAAGATCAGTCGCGCCGCGTCCCATTTGTTGGCCAGCGCGGCCTGGGTCATTCGCGTCATCTCCGCCGGAATCTCGTTGGACGCCACCGATACGATTCCCACTCCTCCCAGGGCGATCACTGCGAGAGTAATCGCGTCGTCACCGGAGAACACCAGGAAGTCATCAGGAACCGTCGCGCACACCTCGGCGATTTGCGAGATGTTGCCGCTGGCTTCCTTCACGCCGATGATGTTGGGAATCTCTGCCAGCCGTCGCAGCGTTGCCGTATCGATATTGGTTCCCGTGCGGCCGGCGATGTTGTAAAGCACAATTGGCTTTTGCGAGGCTTCCGCAATCGCGCGGAAGTGCTGATATACACCTTCCTGCGTGGGCTTGTTGTAGTACGGAGTCGCAGTCAGGATGAAGTCAACGCCGTGTCCCTCCGAGATCTCTCTGGTTTTGGCTACGGCGTCCTGCGTGTTGTTGGAGGTGGCGCCCGCCATGATCGGTACGCGACCTTCCGCGGCCTCGACCGTGATGTCGATAACTCGTAGCCATTCACCTTGGCTGAGCGTGGGAGTTTCGCCGGTAGTTCCGCAGGGCAGCAGAAAATCGATGCCCGAGTCGACTTGCCAGCGCACCAGTTGCCGCAACGCCATTTCGTCAAGGCTGCCGTCCCTCTTGAAAGGTGTGACCAGTGCGGTGCCGCATCCTCGCAGGTTCATGGTGCCTACTACCTCATGCCCGAAATTGTATGGCCTGCCGCCTGTGCAAAATCAGAGCTGGCTGAAAATATCTTTGAAGTCGAAGAAGCCTTTCTTGCCGACGATCCACTCCGCCGCCAGTATCCCTCCTTCAGCGAAAGCACGGCGCGACTTGGATTCATGCGTCAGCACGATCCGATCGCCCCCCGAAGACAGTTCCAGGGCATGGATGCCAGCAACATCGCCTTCGCGCTCGGAAGTGATCTCCAGTTGAAGGCCGGAGACCTGCGCTAAGATTCGCTGCAATGCCACTGCGGTCCCTGACGGCGCATCCTTCTTATGAATGTGATGCCGCTCGGTGATGTGCCCGGCGTATCCGTGCGACAGCGCCGGGGCCCCCGCCCGCGCGATCTGGAAAAACAGGTTCACCCCGTAGGAAAAATTCGCTCCGAAGACGAACCCCGTGCCGGCTTGCTCGACTTCTTGCCGAACGCGTTCCAACTCGCCATACCAGCCCGTCGTCCCCACCACCATGGGTTTTCGCGCGGCGACACATCCGGCGATGTTCGCCAGCACCGCTTCCGGAATCGTGAAGTCGATGACCGCGTCGGCGTCTCGAAGATTCTCCGAGGTCAACCATGCACCGCCGGCATTTTCCGCTTCCGCCACCACTCGAGTCTTGTGCCCGCGTTCCGTGGCCACCTCAGCTGCCAGCGACCCGGTCTTCCCCCGTCCCAGGATCACGAGATGGAGCGAGCGCGTGGTCAATCAAACACCTCGGGATCCACTTCCGAAAAGAACCTGGCATGGAGCCGCTGGATCGCGCCCGGCACGTCGGCTTCATCGACCACAAACGACATGTTGATCTCCGACGCTCCCTGAGAGATCATCCGGACGTTAATGTCTTTCACCGCATCGAAGACCTGCGCTGCGACACCCGGCCTTTCTCGAATACTTTCTCCCACCAGGCAGATAATCGCCTGCCTACCGGAGAATTTCACATACGCCAGTTTCTCCAGGTCGGAGGCAATTGCGGGGATGGCCTCATTCGAATCCACCGTGACCGAAATGCTTACCTCCGACGTGGAAACGATATCCACCGCGCAGCGATGCCGCGCGAAAATCTCGAACACGGCCGCAAGAAAGCCATGTGCCATCAGCATGCGCGCCGCGACGATCTCGATGATCGTGATGCGCTGTTTCGCCGCGATGGCCTTGAAGAGCGACTGTGATTTCTGCGTACGCGCGACGATTCGTGTTCCTTCGTTCCCCGGATTTCGCGAATTCAGCACCAGCACAGGAATGTTCTTCTCCACCGCGGGCAACACCGTAGCCGGGTGCAGCACTTTCGCCCCAAAATATGCGAGTTCGGCAGCCTCATCGAAGCTGATGACCTTGATCCGGTGTGCGTTGGGGCAAATGCGCGGATCGGTGGTCTTCATGCCGTCGACGTCGGTCCAGATCTCGATACGCTCGGCATTCATCCCGGCGCCCACTAGTGCCGCGGAGAAATCCGAGCCGCCGCGTCCGATCGTGGTTGTGATGCCTTCGCGGGTCGAACCGATGAACCCTCCCATAACCGGCACCCGTCCGTCGGCGACCAGCGGTTGCGCGTGCAACTGCAGCTTGTGATTGATCTCATCAACCTGCGGAATGGCGCGGCCATGCTGGCCATCGGTGACGATTACCTGACGCGCATCCACCTGCGTCGCCGGAATTCCACGCGCTACGAACGCCGCCGTCACCACCACGCTCGACAACCGCTCGCCGAACGACACGACATTGTCAGATGTCCTCGGAGTAAGCTCGCCCACTGCCGAAATGCCCTTCAGCAGTTGTTCCAGCGAATCGAACTCGGCCTGCAGTTCGGAGTGGAGTTCCGTAAACAGCCCGGTGTCTAGCAATTCTCCAGCCGTATTGAAATGCCGCTCCCGCACCTGCCGGCAAAGATCGAGGGCCTTATCGCGATCACCTTTTCCCGCGGCGGCCGCCATCGCCAGCAGCGTGTCCGTGACCTTCGACATGGCGCTGACCACCACGTACGGACGATCCGCCAATCGCCCTTTGACGATGCCGGCGATGCGATCGATGGCCGTGGCATCTTCGACCGAAGTGCCGCCGAATTTCATTACGATCACGGCATTACCGCCCTCGAGGGTGCTGGAGTCACGCCAGGAATCACGACAGGTAGCCCTGGACCTTGAGGAGTTCGGCGTTTAGCAACGCAGCGCCGGCCGCACCGCGAATCGTGTTGTGCGAAAGCACCGTGAACTTGTAATCGAGCACGCCGCAGGGACGCAATCGGCCAATGCTCACCGTCATGCCGTTCCCGCGATCCAGGTCGAACCTCGGCTGCGGACGGTCCGGGGCTGCGTCATACACCAGCGGCCGTTCCGGTGCCAGCGGGCATCCCAGTTCATACGGTTTCGAACTGAAGTCCCGGATGGCGGCCACGATCTCCTCGATGTCGGCCTTCTGCTTCAGCTTTACCGACACCGATTCGGTGTGCCCATCCTCCACCGCGACGCGATTGCAGTGCGCCGTCATGCTGAAGCCGGCATCCTGCACGTGATCGCTGTTCAGTTGACCGAGAAGTTTCCTCGTCTCCTCTTCCATCTTCTCTTCTTCCTTGGCGATGTAAGGAATCACGTTGCCAAGGATGTCCAGCGAGGCGACACCCGGATACCCAGCCCCGCTGACCGCCTGCATCGTGGTCACGAAGAGCGATTCGACGCCAAACTTCTTATGCAGAGGCGCGAGAGCGACGACCAGTCCGATCGCCGAACAATTTGGATTGGTCACAATGTAACCGCGCGACTTCTTGCGCCAGCTTTGCTGCTCGATAAGCGCGAGGTGATCGGGGTTAACCTCAGGGATGACCAGCGGGACATCTTGCTGCATGCGAAAGGCGCTGGAATTGGTGACGACAGCGCATCCCGCATCGGCGAACTTCGGTTCCAGTTCACGCGCGATCCCTGCGTCCAGCGCAGCAAAAATCACGCGGGGAGCGCCATTCGGCTCGGCTGGAGACACCGGCATCCCGCGGACCTTGTCGGGAATTGGCGTTTTCAGGCGCCAGCGCGCCGCATCGCCGTATGCCTGTCCTGCTGAGCGGTCGGATGCCGCCAGCCACGCCACTTCGAACCACGGATGGTCTTCCAACAGTTGAATGAAGCGCTGACCGACAACTCCGGTGGCGCCGAGAATTCCGACGGGTATCTTCCGCTGTGACATCGTTTATGAAAATTAGTTTACATCACTGCGAGCGTCGGAACGGCGCCTGCCCTTCGGCTCGCAAGGCCGCGGATATCAGTCGAAAATGTGGTCGGCGCACCCGCATCCGGCGTCATCGTCCGGTAATGAAGCCCAACTGTTCGGCGATCACGCGGGCAATGGCCTCCGCCGTCTTGCCTGTCGTAAGTACCGTCAATTCCGCAGCGCGATAGGAAGGCAATCGCTGCTCATACAGTTTTCGAAACGCGGCCGTGTCAGCCGCCAGCGGGCGCGGATTCTCCGGATCGGGTACATCGTCTATGCCGCATCGCGTCAACATCTCCTCGATTGGAGTCTCGAGGAAGACCGTCCGGGCCCCGCCCGCGCGCAAGAGTTCCACATTCTCGGCTTGGGCGTACGCGCCTCCGCCCAGGGCCAGCACCGTCGCCCCGGACGTTTGCGCAATGCACCTGCGAAGCGCATCGTGCTCGATCGAACGGAACGCCGGCTCTCCGCGCTCACGGAAAAGCTGCCGAATCGAGGCATGTTCATCCCGCTCAATCTGCTCGTCCAGGTCGACGAACTCCCAACCCAGCAACTCCGCCAAGGCACGTGCGGTCGTGGTCTTGCCGCTGCCCATGAATCCCGTCAGCACGAGCATCAAGTGACCTGTATGGGGACCCGCAGATTGCGATGCTGTGCTCACTGTCGTCAGGAGACGCGCCTTTCGCGAATTCTAGCATCGCAGCAAATCGTGCGTGGCCCACGACCTCACGACCTATGGACCCGGCCTCCGGCCTCTGCGTCGCTGCTTTGCAGAAGGCAACCCATGCCAGTAGAATTATCTGTTACGGCGCAGTGGCTTGGCCGGTTCCATCGCAGCCTGCATTCGACAAAGCTTCGCTGGCGAAATCTCGGCACGTCCGCCCCGATTGTTCCCTGGTAGTCAGGCGTTAGTTCATGTCTCTGAAGCAGTCGGAAGCGATCGTCTTACGAACCTATCCACTGCGCGAGGCCGATCTTCTGGTCACCCTGTTTACCCGGACAGAAGGCAAGGTCAAAGGTGTCGCTCGCGCAGCCAAGAAGTCGAGGCGGCGTTTCGGTGGAGCGTTAGAGCCGCTCACCTGGGTGCGGGCGTACTACGAAGATCGCGAACGGCAGGAGTTGGCGCGACTCGACTCCTGTGACATTCTGGAGTCGCCACTTTCGACCCTGGTGGACTACCCGCGGGTTGTGGCTTTGGAGCACGTAGCCGAGGCGCTGGATGAATTACTGCCTGACCGTGAAGCCAATGACGCGATTTATCGCCTCGCGGTTTCAGTTTTGCGCCAGTTGCGCACCGGCTCCATCTGGATGGCGCTGACGTACTTCCAGCTGTGGCTGGTGCGGTTGGTGGGTTTCTTGCCCGAACTCAGCGCCTGCGGTAACTGTGGGCAGTCGCTGAATGGAAGTAAGGCGTTTTATCACGCACTGGCCGATGGCTTGATGTGCGGGCAGCACAAGCGGCTGGCCTCGTCGGAGTTGAGCGCCGAGTCGCGTGCCGTCGCATTGCAGATGTTTCGTCTGCCGCTCGAGAGTTTCGCGGCAGAGTCGTGGACCTCGGCTCAGGGCGCGGACCTGCGGAGATTTTTGCTGCAGATTATCGAGCGCCACATTGAAAAGAAATTGGTAACGGCGGTCATGCTCAACAAGTTGTAGCTCGTTCGCACGATTCCCGGCTCATCGGTGCCGGAATACCCAGGAAGAACCATTGGCTTCTTCGCAAAACGCGCTGACGTTTCAGGAACTCATTCTTCGTCTGCAGAATTTCTGGGCCAGCCACGGCTGCGTCCTGCAACAACCCTATGATGTCGAAGTCGGTGCCGGGACCATGGCGCCCGAGACATTTCTCCGTGTTCTTGGCTCCAGGCCCTACGGCGTGGGCTACGTTCAGCCCTCCCGCCGTCCCGCCGACGGCCGATACGGTGAGAATCCCAACCGCCTCTTCAAGCACATGCAGTATCAGGTCATCCTGAAACCACCGCCCGCGGATGTGCTGGATCTCTATCTCGCGTCGCTGAGTGCTATTGGCATCGACCTGCGCAAGCACGACATCAAGTTTGAGGAAGATAACTGGGAGTCGCCCACCCTTGGCGCGTGGGGCATCGGTTGGCAAGTGATGCTCGATGGCCAGGAAATCACCCAGTTCACCTACTTCCAGCAGTGCGGCGGCATCGATCTCGATCCCATCTCCGCCGAGCTTACGTATGGTCTAGAGCGCATTGCCTCCTTCCTGCAGGACGTGGACAGCATTTACGACATTACCTGGGTTGTCGGACCGGATGGGCGTCCTGTGAAATACGGCGAGATTCGCCTGCAGGACGAGCTGCAATTCTCCGTCTACGCCTTTGAGCTTGCCGACGTCGAGAAGGCCTGGGAGCATCTGCGGCTTTACGAAGCCGAATGTCAGTCGCTGCTCGATCAATATTCCGAAGGTGCCGGCAGTTCCGGGCGTGGCAAAGAAGGGAAGTCGGCGCCCGGAGATGCCTCGAAATTCACTGCGGCAGATCGCAAGCGCTTCCCGGTGTTGGCTGCCTTCGATCTTTGTTTGAAGTGTTCGCACTTGTTCAACATCCTCGATGCTCGCGGAGCGATCAGCGTCACCGAGCGCGTTGGTGTCATCGCGCGTATCCGGACCTTGGCGGTCGGCGTCGCGAAGGCGTATGTCGACCAGCAACTTGCGGAGGAGCAGGGTGAGGCGCAGGTGAACAATAAGCCAGACCACGTTGCTGTGGGGTAACGCGCAATCGAGCAAGCCAGTGGCCAGTTACCAATAACCAGTTACCGCCGGTGACTCGAATCACATCATGAGCCACGCAGGACGCGAGAAAATTGTAGGACGTTTCTAGAATGCCAGACTTCCTTCTCGAAATCGGTGTAGAAGAGATTCCCGCCCGCATGATCGACGGGGCCCGCGAGGAACTTGCCCGTCGTGTCGGCGAGTTGCTGCAGCGCGAGCGGCTCGCGGAATCGCCTTCTGTCCAGGCCTATTCGACGCCCCGCCGCCTGGCTGTTCTCGCCCAGGGCATCTCTGTTTCCCAGGCCGATGTGACGGAGCAGATCACCGGCCCGTCGCTAAAAGTCGCATACAAAGATGGCGTTCCCTCGCCTGCGGCCGAGGCGTTCGCCCGCAAGGCCGGAATCAACGTGACTGCACTGGAGAGAGTCACGACCCCCAAGGGGGAGTATGTTGCCGCCACGGTCCAGAAGAAGGGAGGTACCGCGAGCGAAATTCTCGCCGAGTCGCTCCCGAAGGAAATAGCGGGGATTTACTGGGCCAAGAGCATGTACTGGCGCGGCAAATCCGCTGAGCGTTTTGTCCGCCCGGTCCGTTGGATGGTCGCGCTGCTCGACCAGGAAGTCGTGCCGGTTGCGTTTGCTGGCGCTGTCGCTGGAGACGCCAGTCAGGGCCACCGCATCCTTTCTACTGGTCCCGTGACCATTCGTCGCCCCGCCGACTACGCTATCGACCTCGCCGCAGGTTCCGTTACGGTGAGTGCCGCCGATCGCGAGCGTCGTATCCGCAAGGCGCTTGATGCCGCCACCCGGACCATTCCGGGCGCACGCTGGCGCGAAGACAACCCTCTGCTCGACACGGTGGTCAATCTGACCGAATGTCCTTCTGTGGTTCTGGGAAGCTTCGACCCCGAATTCCTCGCG
>Ga0210406_10001128_pt1 | contig 33964 bp, 34 predicted proteins | sample IncBWC30MmetaG_FD_155454 | JGI IMG/M metagenome (GOLD analysis project Ga0210406, IMG submission 155454) | Forest soil microbial communities from Barre Woods Harvard Forest LTER site, Petersham, Massachusetts, United States - Inc-BW-C-30-M | ecosystem: Environmental > Terrestrial > Soil >... | reverse complement strand
CGCGCCCGTGGGATTATTGGGGTTTACGATGACGATGGCCCGCGTGCGCTTGGTGATCAGCGATTCGAGCTCGTCCGGGTCCGGGATGAAGGACTGCGCGGCGTGGCAGGGATAATGCACGGCATGTCCGGCATTCAAATTCACCGCAGCGGTCCACAACGGGTAGTCGGGACTCGGCACCAATACCTCATCCCCGGGATTGAGCAGCGCACGCAGCGTGAGATCAATCAACTCACTGACGCCATTGCCGATGAACACCTCTTCGGCCGTGACGCCGCGCACGCCGCGCTCCTGCTGTTGCATGACCACCGCTTCGCGCGCAGGAAAGATCCCCTTCTGGTGCACATATCCTTCGCTGTTGCGCAGGTTCTCAATCATGGCCAGGCGCATCGTTTCGGGGGTGCGGAAGCCGAAGGCGAATGGATTGCCGATGTTCAACGACACGATGTCATAGCCCAAGCGCTCGAGTGCCAAGGCGCGCCGGGCCAGCTTGCCGCGAATTTCGTAGCGCACATTGGCGAGCCCATCGCTCGGCCGCACAGGCTTTCTTTGCGTCATGGGCTCAAGGATAGCGGATTCAGCCTCTCGTGCGAACGGTGGCAAGCGGCCCAATGTCCCGGGGCGACCTCGAGCAGCGGCGGCTCGCTGGCCTCGCACACGGAGAGCGCATAAGGACAGCGTTCGCGAAAGGCGCATCCGGAGCTAATCATGTCAGGCACCGCCTGTTCGCCGGGCACCGCCGGTGCTGCAGCGCCGGTCGCATGCGGTACGTGCGGCACAGCGGCCAGCAACGCGCGCGTATAGGGGTGGACGGGCGATTCGAATAGCGCATCGCACGGCGCGATTTCCACCAGTTTTCCCAGGTACATGACCAGCACGCGATGACTCAGGTGCCTCACGACGGCAAGATTGTGGCTGATGAACAGCATTGCCATGCCCATCTCCTGCTGCAAATCCAGCAGCAGATTGATGATCTGGCCTTGTATGGACACATCGAGAGAACTGACCGCTTCATCGCAAATCAAGAGATCCGGACGCAGCACCACGGCGCGGGCGATGCCGATGCGCTGACACTGACCGCCGCTGAATTCGTGCGGATATCGACCGCTCATCTCGGAACTCAAGCCGACCCGCTCGAGCGTCTCGCGGACCTTGAGCTGCCGGGCGCCTGCATTCAGTCCGGGTTCGAATATCTTCAGGGGTTCGCCGATCGTCTCGCCCACCGTCATGCGCGGATCGAGGCTCGCGAGCGGATCTTGAAACACGATTTGCAGGCTGCGGCGTTGCGCGCGCAACGCTGCCGCGGGACACCTCAGCAGATCCAACCCCCGAAACTCCACGCTGCCCTGCACGGGTTGCAGCAGCCGCAGGATGGCGCGCGCCAGTGTCGACTTCCCGGATCCTGATTCCCCCACGAGACTCAACGTCTCGCCGCTGCATAGATCGAAACTCACTCCGCGTATCACGGCATGCGCGCCGAAGTCCACGCGCAAATCCCGCACCCGCAGCAGAATGTCGTTCATCAGGCGAGTGGAAAATGGCAAGCGACTTGACTCGTCGAAGAGCCCTCGAGCCGGGGGCGTTCGAGCCGGCAGCGGTCGGCGGCGCGGGGACAGCGCGGCGCGAAGGGACACGCCTCGAGCGTTTCGCCGGGCCGCGGCGGTTGCCCGGCCAGGGTCGGCAATCGGTCGAGGCGCGGTCCGGTTACACTCGGCATGCACTTCAGCAACTCAGCGGTATAGGGGTGGCGCGGATGCTTGAATAATTCCTCCGCGATCGCGTTTTCGACCACGCTGCCCGCATACATCACCAGAATCCGGTCGGCAAGACCCGCCACCACGGCAAGATCATGACTGATGAGCACCACTGCCATGCCGAATTCGCCGCGCACGGCGCGCAGCAACTCGATGATCTGCGCCTGGATGGTCACGTCGAGCGCCGTGGTCGGCTCATCGGCGATGACCAAGGAAGGCTCGCACAACAGGCTCATCGCGATCATCACCCGTTGCCGCATGCCCCCGGAGAGCTCATGCGGATACTGATTCAATCGGCGTTTTGGTTCCGGAACATGCACCCGCTCGAGCATGTGGCCGGCGATGGATCGCGCATCCTTCCACGGCATCCCTAAATGAGTGACCATGACTTCGGCCAGTTGCGTGCCTATCGTCAAGTGCGGCGTCAACGAGGTCATCGGATCTTGAAAAATCATCGTGAGCTGCGAGCCGCGGACGCGGTTTAGCGTGGACGCGTCGGCGGCCAACAATTCGTTGCCCTCGAAACGCACGCTGCCGCTGACCTGCGCGTTGCGGCCAAGCAGCCCCATGGCCGCCATGAAGATCTGTGTCTTCCCGGATCCGGACTCCCCGACCAACCCTACGCATTCGGAGGGCGCGATGCTGAAAGACACACCGTCAACCGCCTCGACGCTCCCGCTGCGATACGAGAAGCTGATGCGTAAGCGGTCGACACTCAATGTAGGAACCATGTCAGCCCTCCTTGACGTCGAGGGCGTCGCGCAGGCCATCGCCGAAGATGTTCAAGCAAAGCAACAGCACCGCCAAGAAGCTGCCGGGAACCAGCAAGATCCAGGGAGCCGCTTCCATCTCGCCCGCACCCTCGGCAATCAGGGTGCCCAAGCTCGCGCCCGGTTCCTGAATTCCCAGTCCAAGAAAGCTCAAGAAGCTTTCGAATAGGATGATTTGCGGCACGGTGAGCGTGGCGTACACGATCACCGGTCCGATGACATTGGGGACCACGTGCCTCAAGATGATGCGGCCGGTGCCGGCTCCCGATGCGATCGCGGCCTCGATGAATTCCCGTTGACGAATGCTCAAGGTCTGGCCGCGAACGATGCGGGCCATGGTCAGCCAACCGACGGCGCCTATCGCGAAGAACAAGAGGTAATCGCTGCGCCCGAAGATGACGGTCAAAAATATCACGAAGAAAATCAGGGGCAATCCGCTCAAGATTTCGATCAATCGCATCATCAAATGATCGGTGCGGCCGCCGATGTAGCCGGCGATGGCCCCGTAGCTCACGCCGACCAGCAGACTGATGACACTCGCCGCCAATCCGATGGCGATGCTCACCCGCGTGCCGGCGAGTGTCCTCACGAACAAATCGCGCCCCAGGCGATCGGTTCCGAACCAATGCGAACTTTGCATGCCGGGCCGCGCCGCGATGTGCAGCCAATCGAGTGTCCGTGAATCGTTCGGGCTGATCCACGGCCCGAGCAATGTCATTACGAGGATCGCGGACAGCGCTGCCGCAGCTGCAACGGCGCCGGGATTCGATCTCAAGCGTCGCGCCGCCGCGTCGGCGAGTCCGCCCACTCTCAATGTCTCACGCGCGGATCGAGCCACGCGTACAAGAGATCGACCAGCAGCCCCATGCCGATGAGCAAGGTCGAGTAAATGATCACCATGCCGAGCACCAGGGTGTAGTCCCTGTTGAGCGCGCCTTGCACGAGATATCGTCCGATTCCAGGCAGTCCGGCGATGGTCTCGACCACCAACGACCCGGTCATGATCGAGGCAACGGCGGGGACCAAGTAACTCGCCACCGGCATGAGCGCAGGACGCAAAGCATGGCGCAAAATCACCGTGCGCAGCGGCAGGCCCTTGGCGAAAGCCGTGCGAATGAAATGACTGCTCAGCACCTCGAGCATGCTGCCGCGCGTGAGCCGCGCAATGTACGCCAAGGGCGGCAACGTCAACGCAATGACGGGCAGCGCAAGATGCCGCACCGATCCCGCTTCCCAGCCCGCGACCGGCAGCCAGTGCAAATAGACGCCGAACAGAAGGCCGAGAAACGGCAGCACCACGAAGGAAGGAATCGCGATGCCCACGACCGCCAGCGACATCGTCGCGTAGTCGGCCGCCGAGTTGTGGTGGAGCGCGGCAAATGTTCCGAGAGGAATGCCCAAGCCCAATGCCAGAATCATTGCAATCACGCCGAGCTGCAATGTGACGGGAAAGCCCAGTCCGATCAATTCGGTGACCGTAAAGTCCTTATATTTGAACGAGGGTCCGAAATCGCCGTGCAGCAGCGATTTGAGGTAGCGTCCGTATTGGGTCCAAATCGGCTGGTCCAATCCGTATGCGCTCTGCAGGTTCGCCACAATTTCCGGAGGCAGCGTTTGCTCTTGATCGAAGGGACCGCCGGGCGCTGCACGCATCAAAAAAAAAGTGGCCGTGATGATAATCAGCAGCGTCGGAATGGCGCCTGCGAGCCTCGTGAAAAAGTAGCGGATCACCGCGCGAGTCTATCGGCTGACCGCGAGGTGGACAAGGGAAGTGTGGCTCCTTAGACTAGCAGGCCCACCAACATATGAGGTTTCATGGACTCCACCCGTCCAATCCGCGCACTCATGCGCGGCCTTGATGCGCTGACCATTCTTAACTTGCGCGACGGCGCGACTGTCTCAGAGATTGCTCATGAGATTCGCCTGCCGCGCACCACGGTCTATCGGATCTTGGAGACTTTGTGCCTTTCCGGCTTCGTGTTTCGAGACAGCGCGGACGAGCGCTATCGATTGACGATTCTGGTCCGCGGCCTGAGTGGCGGATTTGATGATGAGGCGTGGGTCCATCAGATCGCCAAACCGGCGATTTATCAGTTATGCAGCGAGATCGTCTGGCCCGTGAGCATCGCCACCCTGTCAGGCACGAAAATGATGCTGCGTGAGGCCACCGATCACGCCACACCGCTGGCGATTGAGCGCTATTCGGCCGGCATTCAATTGCCCTTGCTCACGAGCGCGACCGGGCGGGTGTATCTCGCAAACTGTCCGCTCGCGCAGCGCGATGCACTCATTGAGATTTTGGCGCGCTCGACCAAGGAAGACGACAAACCCGCGCGCGCTCGCGGTGAGTTGCTGCGCGCGCTCGCGGAAATCAAGGCTCACGGCTACGCGACTGCGACCCGCTCGCGCCGCCTCATAGACGAATACACGGTGAGCGTGCCTGTTCCGATGAACGACCGCTTGGCGGCGCTGACGGTGCGTTTTGCCGCTTCCGCGCTGCCTCTGAAAACCGGGCTCGAGCGGTTTTTACCAAAGTTGCGCCAGTGCGCGGCTAAAATCAGTAGCGTATTTTTGGAACAACAAGCCGACGCGCGTGCCAAAAGTGCGCGGCAGGCAACCGCTTAAGGAGCTCACGTGCAGAAGATCATGGTCTGTATAAAACGCGTCGTCGATTACAACGTGCGCATACGGGTCAAGCCCGATGGCAGCGGCGTCATGCTCGACGGGGTGAAGATGAGCGTGAATCCGTTTGACGAAATTGCACTCGAGGAGGCGCTGCGCATCAAGGAGCGCGGTTCGAACATCGAGGTCGTCGCAGTGAGCATCGGTGTGGCCGATACCCAGCAGCAACTGCGCACGGCCCTGGCCATGGGGGCCGATCGCGCGATTCTCGTGCAATCGGACACGGCCGTCGAACCGCTGACCGCCGCGCAGACTTTTCTGGCGTTGGCGAAGAAGGAAAATCCGGATTTGATCTTCCTCGGCAAGCAGGCCATTGACGACGATGCCAACCAGACCGGTCAAATGCTGGCCGCGATCTGGGAGCGGCCGCAGGCAACCTATGCGTCGAAGATCGAGATTTCAGGGGCCAAGGCAAGCGTCACGCGCGAAGTCGACGCGGGCCTGGAGACCATTGAAGTCGACCTGCCGGCTGTGGTCACCGTGGATTTGCGGTTGAACGAGCCGCGCTACGTGAAGCTGCCGGACATCATGAAAGCCAAGAAAAAGCCTTTGGATGTGACGTCGCTCGACGCCCTGGGAGTCAGCACGGGAGTTTTGCTCAAGACGCTGAAGACCGAGCCGCCGCCGCAGCGCCAAAAGGGCGTGATGGTCAAGGATGTGGCGGAACTCGTCGATGTCCTCAAGAAAAAGGGTTTGATCTAATGCACAAAGTACTCATCATCGGCGAACACGACGGAAAAGCTCTGAATCCGGCCACAGCCAAGTGCGTCGCCTGCGCAACGAGCATTCCTGACGCCGAGATCACCGTCGCGCTGCTCGGCGCCGACACGTCTTCCGTGGCCTCGCAGGCCGCCGCCATCACCGGTGTGAAGTCCGTCTTGCGCGTGGATCGGCCGGAGAACATGCACCCGCTGGCCGCGATTTTCGCGCCGCAAGTGGCCGCCCTGGCTGCCGATTACACGCACGTGTTCGGACCCTCGACCAGTTTTGGCAAGGATTTGATGCCGCGGATTGCGGCGTTGCTCGGGGTCACACAGGTCAGCGATTTGATGGCGGTGGAAGCGCCTTACCGGTTTCGCCGTCCCATTTACGCGGGCAACGCCATAGTGACGGTGGAAGCGGACCCCTCCCGCAAACTCATCGCGACCGTGCGCGTGGCGTCCTTCCAGGCGGCGCCCGGCGGTGGAAAGGCCGCCATCGACTCCAAGACATTGAATGTCTCCCTGCCCTCGCATACGCGTTATGTGGGAGCCAAGTCCGGCTCCACCGACCGCCCGGATCTGCAGACCGCGGCGCGCGTGGTATCCGGAGGCCGGGCGCTGGGCAGCGCGGAGAATTTCAAATTGCTGTTCAGCTTGGCCGATAAGCTGGGCGCGGCGGTCGGTGCATCGCGCGCGGCGGTTGATGCCGGATATGCGCCGAACGAAATGCAGGTTGGCCAGACCGGCAAGATCATCTCACCGGAGATGTACATCGCCATCGGAATCTCCGGTGCGATTCAACATCTGACGGGAATCAAGGACGCGCGCACCATCGTGGCCATCAACAAGGACGGCGAAGCGCCGATTTTCGAAGTCGCGGATGTCGGCTTGGTGGGCGATCTCTTTCAGATCGTGCCGGAGCTCGAGAGGCTGCTGGGCTAGTGCATCTGCACCAGGCACCGTAACGTTGATCGGTGGGAGTACTCGTCAGGAGAGGGAAGTAGCCTCAAGGTAACTGTTCTTTCGTTACCTTGAGGCTGCTTACCCGCCCTGGCAAGTGCTATACCAAGCGGACTACAACTGCTTGAGGACGTACTCAGCGGCAGAGACCTTGAACTCGCCCGGCGCCTCGATATCCACCTGTGTAGCGACACCGTTTTTGACGATGAGGGCGAAGCGCTGGCCGCGCGTGCCCATGCCGTACTTCGAGCCATCCATTTCCAGCCCCAAGGCCTTGACATAAGCGCCATTGCCGTCCGCCAGCATCAGAATCTTATCGCCGACTCCGCCATGCTTGCCCCAGGCGTTCATAACGAACACGTCATTCACCGCCGTGCAGGCAATCGTATCGACGCCTTTTGCCTTGATCTGATCCGCCAGTTCCACGAAACCGGGCAGATGCTTGGCATCGCAGGTCGGCGTAAATGCGCCGGGCACCGAGAACAGCACCACCGTCTTGCCGGCGAACAGCTGCTCCGTCGTCATCTTTTGAGGTCCGTCCTTGGTCATGCGAGTGAACGCGCCTTCAGGCATTTTTTCGCCGGCTTTGATCGTCATGGTTGCTTTCCTTTCTGATTTCTAGCCGAGCTTGTCCGCGTACAGCGACCACAGCTTGAGGACGCGCTGGCTGATGTTCGGCACCGACTTCAGCTCGGCAAACGCCTTCTTCGCCTCGGGGTAGTTCTTGAGCGCGGCCTGTGCCCGGCCGAGGTACACATACGCCTCGTCCAGCTGCTTGATCTGCTTTTTGCCGAGGCCGCGGGTGATGGCCGTCGATGCTCCTTGATAATCGCCGGCGCCGAAGTACACTTCGCCCAGCTTCACGTCGAGCTGGCCCGCCGGATTCTTGGCCGCCTCGGCGTCCAGTGCCGGCAATCCCTTCTTGTCAGCGTCGCCGCGGGTCTTCATCGAGTTCAACAGGCGGGTGGTGCGCTCCTTGTGCTCATCCTTCAGGATTCCCGGGGAACTCATCAGTTTCTCCAACACCATCTGCGCCTCGCCGGGCAGGGCTGCATCGCCGAGCAATTGCGCCATTTCAATATAATCGGTGTCCGCTTGCATGGAGTTGGTGTCGAACATGATGCGGTAGATCATCCGCAAATTGTTGTCGTCACGTTCATCCTGGCGCTCCAGCCGAATCAGATTGTTCCAATACGAGGTCTTGTTGGTGAGGCGCACCAAATCGTACAGCGCTGAAATCATGCCGGCAGTTTCGTTGGCATCGCTGGCGCACTGCAATTTCAGCTGGTACAGCACTTCCTTGGGAGCTTCGCCGGCCTTCTTGAACGAGGCAACGGCTTTGTCACCCCAAACTGCGGAATTCTTGCAGTCCTTCTGCTGGTAGTAGAGCTGGGACATGATCACCAGGTCATTGTCGGAGAGGGCGCCGGATTCGTTGGCCTGTTTGCCGTATTCAATCGCCTTGGTCGGTTGTTGGTTGGTCGCGGCCATTTGAAAAAGGGCGCGGTAAGTCTTGGGCAACTCTTCCGCCGTGAAACCTCCGGTGGCAAGCGCCGCCTCATAGGCGGTTTGCGCCCCCTTGAGATTGTTCAAGTGGATGTAGCAATTGGCTTTGAATTCGGCAATCTTGAATTTATCGTAGGTGCTCAGTGGAGACTTCGTTCCCACGACTTCCGCAGCTTCCAGATTCTTCAGCGCCTCGGACCATTGCTGGGCCTGCATCGCCTTTTGCGCCGCAGTCATTTCCTTGGCGATGACGCGGCTGAGTTCCTGACCCTTCGGCTTGTCGGCCGACCATGCTGCCGGCGAGATTGCCGCGCAGACAATGAGGGCTGCCAAGCAAAATACCGCCGGATGGCGTCGAATATTGTGTATCGAATGACTCATTAGGAGACCTCGTTATGTACCGAAATTATTGCGCACGGCATTTTAAGATTCGTGCCCGGCATCTCTGGCTGGTCAAACAAACGGCGCGTACACCTCTTGCAGGGCATGACGCGCCGTAATACCACTCAGGGGTACCGACTTAGAAGAAATCGTTATTGACGAAACCTATCTTTTTCAAGCCTCGGTGCTGCAAATCAGCCAACGTCTGCGCCACGATTTCGTATTTGGCGAACTTATCGACCGTGATATGCACTTCGGGCTGCGGCTGTTTCTGCGCTTCCGATTCGATGTAGCCCTGCATGGTCTTGCGGTCCACCGGGCTCTTGTTCCATAACAACGTGCCGTCGAAATCGATGGTCAGGTCGATGACCTCCGGCGGCGGCGGCGGCACAAAATTGGGCGGCGGCGGCAGCGGATTGTCGATTTTTACGGCATGCGTCTGGTTGGGAAGCGTGATGATGAAAATAATCAGCAATACCAACATCACGTCGATCAACGGAGTCATGTTGATTTCGGAATAGGATTGGCCCTCGCCGCCCCCGCCTACACTCATGGCCATCTTGTCTCTCTCCTACTTCGCGAGGCCGGGGCGATCGGGCTCAGTGATAAAGGCCACCTTGCGGATGCCGATTCTCTGGGTCGCGACGAGCACCTGGCCCACAAACTGATATCGAACATTCGAGTCGCCGCGGATGTGCACTTCCGGCTGCGGCTCCTGACGCACGATGCCGCGCAATAGTGCCTGCAGTTCATCCTGGCCCGACAACAGCTTGGTGTTCCAATAAATGGCGCCTTGCTTGTCGACGGCGATCGTGATGTTTTCCGGGCGGGTCTGCGTGACCAGATTCGTCGCCTTCGGGAGCGTCAGCGGCACCTGCTGCAAAATGACCCGAATCGTGATGATGAAAATGATCAGCAATACCAACATCACGTCCACCAGGGGCGTGACGTTGATATCCGACATCGCCACGCCCTCTTCCTCCGGCCCACCTACATGCAGCGCCATGTGTCGTCTATCCTTAGCGGGCGATCGCGGCGGCGGGCGGCTTCATGCCGGCTGCCGGCGGCGACTTATCCATCCCCAGGCCCATCTTGACGCCGGAGATCAGGTAAGCGTGCAACTCATGCGTGAAGTGGCTGACCCGTTCCTGCACGGTCTTATTGCGGCGCAATAGCACGTTGTAGCCGAGCACGGCCGGCACGGCGACGACCAAGCCGATGGCGGTCATGATCAAGGCTTCACCGACGGGGCCTGCCACCTTTTCAATGGAACCCTGTCCGGAGACGCCGATGGCGATCAGCGCGTTGTAGATGCCGATCACGGTACCAAGCAAGCCGACGAAAGGCGCCGTGGCACCAACCGATGCGAGGACCGGCAAGCCGGTTTGCAGACGACTGATGATGGCGTCCGCAGTGCGCTGCAGCGACTCGGTGATCCACTCGCTGGTGCCGATCGCACCGGAGAGGCGGGTCTTGTTGGACTCGTGATACTCGTAGGCCTGCTTGCCGGTTTCGGCCAGCGCGCGAAACGGATTGGAGCCGCCTTTCAGCTTGCCGATGGCATCGGTCAGGCTCGAGGAACTCCAGAATTCCTTTTCAGCCTCAATCGCCTGCAGGCGCAACCGCCGCTGATCGAAGAACTTGGTGATCATGATGAACCAGGTCATCAGCGACATGATCAGCAAAACGGCGAGGATCGATCTGCTAACGATATTGCCATTGGCAATCAGTGCACCAAGGCCATATGGATTTTCAACAACTGTCTCTTGCATTGACCGATTCCCTCTACTTATAAAAGCTTAATAATTGGAATGAACTAAACCTTAAGTCGTCAATCAAGCAACGGCTACTTGCCCGTCAGCTTCCAGGTGATCTTGAATGGGAACGTACCTTCGACCGGCTTGCCGTCTTCCATCGCCGGCATCATCTTCTGACCCTTGACGCCCTTCAAACAGGCCTCGTCCAAGCGCGGAAACCCCGAAGATGTCTGCACCGTCGCGTCGAGGATCTGGCCGCTGGCCGCCACCTTCATCAGCAGAATGCAGCTGCCTTCTTCATTGGCGCGTTTGGACGCATCGGGGTAGTACTCTTCGCCGATATGGAAAGGATGCTTCGGATCCATCTTCGGACTGGAAACCGTATGTTGCACGGGCGCCGCGACGACCGGCGCAGGCGGCGGTGTTCTTTCCTGCGTAACCACTGAAATCGCGGTGGTCTCTGGTGGCGCCGCCTGGATGTCTACGAACTCCGGAGGCGGTACATACGGTTTGATTTCTTCGAGCTTCGGCGGCGGTGGTGGGGGCTTGTCGACGTCTTTGGGTTTTTCTATCTGCGCAATTTCGACGGGAGGGATGATCTTTTGTACCAGCTGACCGGCTAACCCGGTATAAAATCCCCACACAATGACGATATGCAACAGGATGACGGCAATGAGGGCTGCGCCCCTGCGGCCGGAAAATAATGATGGTTGTTCGTAATACATAAGTCAGTCTTTGCGACCCTGCCCCTCACTCTTGATCTTGCGCATCGCGCACGCCTCGCACCCTGCGGCTAGTTTTCCCAGCAGCGTCCCAGCAAGTTCCCTTCGGCGAGTAAAGAAGCCTGACACATATCCAGCCCGAACTGCAAGCACGATGTAACTCCTGAATGACTCGTATGAGCGTCAGACATCATGACGACTTGGCGCCGTTTCATGTGGCTTGCTCCAGATCGGTCACGGCCCCCAAGGAGGCGCTGCTCACCTCCCTGGAATATTTGGCCAAGGCGCCGCGGCGCGCATAGGGCTTGGGTGCAACCCAAGATCGCCGACGGCGCTGCAGTTCCCGCACAGCGACATGCAGCGTGATTTCGCGGCGTAGCGCATCGATTGTAATGGCATCGCCGGTCCTCACCAGCGCCAGAGGGCCGCCGAGAGCCGCCTCCGGCGATAAATGCCCTACCACAAAGCCATGGCTGCCGCCGGAAAACCGGCCATCGGTGATCAGCGCCACGTCTGGCCCTAAGCCTTTGCCCATGATGGCGCTGGTGGGACTTAACATCTCGCGCATGCCGGGACCACCCTTCGGACCTTCGTAGCGGATCACCACCACATCGCCGGCCTTCACCTTGCCGCTCAAGATTCCCCGCAGAGAGTCCTCTTCGGAATTGAATACGCGCGCCTTGCCTTTGAAGCTCAGCCCTTCTTTTCCTGTAATTTTTGCAACCGCCCCCTCCGGGGCGAGGTTGCCGTACAAGACCACCAAGTGACTGTCTTTTTTGATCGGATCTGTCAAGGACCGCACGATCTGTTGCCCGGCGGGGTACGCGGCCACGTCCCGAAGGTTCTCGGCCAGCGTGGCACCTGTTACGGTCAAGCAGTTGCCGTGCAGCAAACCTGCGTCCAACAGCGTCTTCATCAGCGGCTGAATGCCGCCGACGGCGACCAGCTCCGACATCGAATAGCGTCCGCTCGGACGCAAATCGGCCAACACCGGAACGCGTTTGCCGATGCGCGTGAAGTCATCCAGCTTCAGTTTGATGCCGGCCGATGAGGCGATCGCCAGAAGGTGCAATACAGCATTGGTCGAACCGCCGAGCGCGATAACCACCGTAATGGCATTCTCCATGGAATCGCGCGTCATAATCCTTCGCGGCGTGATGCCGCGTTTGATCAGGTTGACGACCGCAGCGCCGGCCCGCTCACAATCGTCGCGCTTCTGCCCTGAGATGGCGTCTTGAGCGGAGCTGTTGGGCAAGCTCATTCCCATCGCCTCGATGGCAGAGGCCATGGTGTTGGCGGTATACATTCCCGCGCAGGCCCCAGGTCCGGGAATGGCCGTGCGCTCGACGAATTTCAGCTGCTGTTCCGACACCGTCCCCTGTGCGACACCGCCGACGGCCTCGAACACCGAGACGATATCGCGCCTATCGGTTCCCGGACGGATGGTGCCGCCGTACACAAACACCGCGGGGCGGTCGAGTCGCGCGAGCGCCATCATGCATCCCGGCATATTCTTGTCGCAGCCGCCGATGGCCACCACGCCGTCGAAGCCCTGCGCTCCGACGACTGTCTCGATCGAATCCGCGATCACTTCCCGGGATACCAGGGAGTAGCGCATGCCGGGCGTGCCCATGGAGATCCCGTCTGACACGGTGATGGTGTTGAAGGTGATGGCTTTGGCACCCGCTCGATCGGCGCCGGCGGCGACCAGACGTGCGAGCTCATCGATGTGCATATTGCAAGGCGTCAAGTTGCTCCACGTCGAGGCAACGCCTACTTGGGGCTTCTCGAAGTCGGCGTCAACGAAGCCGACGGCGCGCAGCATGGATCGGCTGGGCGCCTGCTTTACGCCATCGACCACCAGGCGTGAATGACGGCGCGCGTCGATTGCGGGAGATTTCCTCGGCATGCCCCGCAGTTTACGCAATGCCGTAGCGTTCGACCAAGTAACGGTACGTGCCGCGCAGCGCCTGCGCCTCGGCGCCGACGCCTCGCCCGGGGCGATCTTTAGGATTCCAAGCGTAAAGATCGATATGCAGCCACGGCGATTCGGTCACGAAGCGCTTCAAGAACAACGCGCCGAATATCGCACCGGCAAATGCCGAGGACGCGACATTGTTCAGATCGGCGATTTTGCTGGCGAGTTCATCCTCGTAGCCTGCCCACAACGGCATGGGCCACAGCGGGTCATGTTCCGCCGCAGAGATTCGCGCGAGTTCCTGAACCACATGCTCATCGTTGCCAAACAGGGCCGGAAGCTCAGGTCCCAGCGCGACTCTCGCCGCCCCGGTCAGCGTCGCAAAGTCGATGATCAGATCCGGCCGCTCGGCATCGGCAAACGCCAAGGCGTCGCATAGCACCAGCCGGCCTTCGGCATCCGTGTTGCCGACTTCTACGGTGAGGCCCTTGCGGGTTGCCAGCACATCGCCGGGCCGGTACGCGTTGCCGCTGATCGAGTTCTCGACCGCAGGCACCAACACCCGCAGCTGCGCGCGAATCCTGGCGCTCATCGCCAAGTGCGCGAGCGACAGCGCGACAGCCGCGCCGCCCATGTCCTTCTTCATGAGAGCCATACCCGCGCCCGTCTTGATGTCCAGACCGCCGCTGTCGAAACACACGCCCTTGCCGACCAGTGTGACCGTCGGCAGGGCCGCGCCGCCCGGCGGCATCCAACGCAACTCAATCAGCCGCGGCGCCTCACTGCTCGCGCGCCCCACCGCGTGAATCGCCGGAAAGTTCGCCGCCAGCAAATCCGTGCCGACCCATTCTTTGAAATCAGCCCGGTGACTGGCCGCAAGCTGACGCGCCGCAGCAGCCAGTTCAGCCGGACCGAAATCACCGGCGGGCGTATTGATCCAGTCGCGCGCCATGCGCAGCGACTCGGCGGCATGCTCCACGTAGGTCATGTCGGCGTTCAACGGAGGATCCAAGCTCGCAGCCTCGCTCTTTGCGGCGCGGTAGCGTTCGAAACGATACCCACCATAAGAGAACCCCAGCGCCAATTGTGTGGCCTCCGATGCACGGAACTGCTGCGCAAGACGGAAGCGGCGCGGCGGCAAGCGCTCCATCACTCCGGCTGCGTGCCACAGCGACAATTCTCCCAGACGCTTGCCCAGGCCGCCGACAGCCGCCGCGAGCCCGCCGCTTGTGTCCGGCAGCAGCACGACGCGATGCTTCTCGGCTCTGAAGTTCTGTTCGATCAGCCATTGCCGTGCCGGCGGAGGCTGGGCTGCGCGCCACGCTTCGATTTCGTCCTCGTACAAAAGCCATAACGGGACGGAAACATTGCTGCCGAGATTCATGAAAACGGGTCCTCACGCGCTGCGACGATGCCGGGAATGCCTTGCATGATAGGAGATTCTGTGGTGCTATTTGATGCTAGTTAACAAAGCGTTTAAGCGCAATTTTCTCTTTCAGACCCCGCTTAAGGCCGCGACAGTCTTTAAGCGGGGTCTCTTGATTTTTGGGGTTTGGTTTCGATCAGGAGATTTGCATGCGTTTGTATTCGCAAAAAGACGTCGATAAGAAAGCGCTGCGCGGCGCGCGCATTGCCGTGCTGGGGTATGGCAGTCAGGGACGCGCGCATGCGCTGAACTTGCGCGACAGCGGCTACGACGTGGTGGTCGGCGTGCGCAAAGGCGCTAGTTGGACCAAGGCGAAGAAAGACGGGCTGCAAGTGATGGAACCGCGAGCGGCGGTAAAAGGCGCTCAATTGGTGGCCATGTTGGTGCCGGATCTCACCCAAAAACCTCTTTACGCCGAACTGAAGACCCTGCTCGAGAAGAACGCCACGCTGCTGTTCGCCCATGGCTTCAACATCCACTTCAAGCAGATCAAGCCGCGCAAGGATCTCGATGTGGTTTTGATTGCGCCCAAAGGCCCCGGAGATCTGGTGAGACGGCAATATCAGCAAGGCCGAGGTGTGCCCTGCCTCATCGCGGTGGCGCAAAATCCGTCCAAGCGGGCGAAGGCCAAGGCGCTGGCGTATGCCGATGGCATCGGGGGCACGCGCGGCGGCGTGCTGGAGACGAGTTTTGCAGAGGAAACGGAAACGGATTTGTTCGGTGAACAGGCGGTGCTGTGCGGCGGCGCCACCGAACTCGTGGTCAAGGGCTATGAGACGCTGGTGGAAGCCGGCTACCAGCCTGCGGTGGCTTACTACGAGTGCCTGCACGAGCTGAAACTGATCGTCGATCTGTTGCACGAAGGGGGCATCACCAAAATGCACCGCTTCATCAGCGAAACGGCGAAGTACGGTGATTTGACCCGTGGACCGCGCATCGTGAACAAGGCGACGAAAAAGGAAATGCGCAAGATCCTGACGGAAATTCAGCAGGGAAAATTTGCGCGCCAATGGATCGCGGAGAACAAAGGCGGCCGCCGCAGGTATTCGAAACTGTTGAAGGCGGATTTGGCGCACTCGATAGAAAAGGTCGGCGCCCAACTGCGCGCCAGAATGCCCTGGCTGGAAGGCGCCGGAAGCTAGATCACCCATGCCCGCGCGCACGTTGTTCGACAAGGTATGGGCGGCCCATGAGGTCGTCGCGGAGACGCCCGATACGCCCGCGGTGCTATACGTCGATTTGCACCTGGTTCATGAGGTCACCACGCCGCAGGCGTTCAGCATGCTGAGATCGCGCGGACTTTCGGTGCGCCGCCCCGATCGCACGCTGGCAACCATGGACCATTCAACGCCCACGCAGACCGAACAGGTGTTTGGGTCCATACCGATCAAGGTCGACGCCGCCGCCCGACAGGTGCGGCAGCTCGAACAAAACGCCGCTGAATTCGGTATCGAGCTTTTTGCCTTGCGCGATGCGCGACGCGGCATCGTGCACATCATCAGTCCCGAACTGGGATGTACCCAGCCGGGCATGACCATCGTCTGCGGGGACAGCCACACCAGCACCCACGGTGCCTTCGGCGCCCTCGCCTTTGGCATCGGCACGACCGAAGTCGGACATGTGTTTGCGACCCAGGCCCTACTGCAGCGCAAACCCAAGGGCTTCGCCGTCAATGTCGAAGGTCAACTGTCTCCCGGCGTGAGCGCGAAGGATTTGATCTTGAGCATCATCGGCAAGATCGGTGTCTCCGGCGGCACGGGCCACGTATTGGAATATCGAGGATCGACGGTGCGGTCCCTGTCGATGGAAGAGCGCATGACCGTGTGCAATATGTCGATCGAAGCCGGCGCGCGCGCGGGAATGATCGGTCCGGATGAGGTGACATTCGAATACCTGAAGGGTAAACCCCGGGCTCCTCGAGGCGAGGCGTGGGACGCTGCGGTGGCGAGCTGGCGCACCCTGGTGACGGATGCCGGCGCCCGCTTCGATGCCTCCGTGGATATTGATGCCGCCGCCATTGAACCCATGATTACCTACGGCACGAACCCCGGCATGGTGCTGCCGATCGGATCCGCCATCCCGGATAAAAAGGGCGACGCCGTTTTCGACAAGGCGATGCACTACATGGGGTTTCACGGCGGCGAGGCCATGCTCGGCAAACCGGTGAACGTGGTCTTTATCGGCAGCTGCACCAACGGACGGCTGGAGGATTTGCAGGCCGCCGCCAAAATCCTCAAAGGGCGAAAGGTCGCGCCCGGCGTGCTCCTGCTCATCGTGCCGGGCTCGCAACAGATCAAGCGAGAGGCCGAGGAGGCGGGACTGGCGGATATTTTCAAGGCTGCGGGCGCGGACTGGCGCGAATCCGGCTGCTCCATGTGCCTCGGCATGAATGGGGATACGGTTGCCGCCGGCCAGTATTCGATCAGCACCAGCAATCGAAATTTCGAAGGTCGCCAGGGGAAAGGAGCGCGCACGCTTCTGGTAAGTCCCCTGACCGCGGCCGCCAGTGCAGTCAAGGGCCGCATCGCGGATCCGCGTGAGCTGCTGTAATGCATCCCATCAAGCGCATTACCTCGAAAACCGTTGTCATTGCGTCGAGCGACATCGACACGGATCAGATCATTCCCGCGCGATTTCTCACCACGACCACCAAGGAGGGACTGGGCAGGCAGTTGTTCGCGGATTGGCGCTACCAGAGCGACGGCTCGCCGAAAGGGGAATTCGTTTTGAATCGTCCGGAAGCGCGCGGCGCCGAGATTCTGGTGACGGGCCGCAATTTTGGCTGCGGGTCTTCGCGCGAGCATGCGCCGTGGGCTCTGCTCGACTACGGATTTCGCGCGGTCGTCAGCACTGAAATTGCCGATATCTTCCGCGGCAATTCCCTGATGAATGGTTTGCTGCCCATCGTCGTGGATGAGCGGACATCGCAATGGCTGCTGCATCATCCGGGCGTGCAGGTCGATATCGATCTCGAGTCCATGCGTCTGACGCTGCCGACCGGCACTTCGGTCGCATTTCCCATCGAGCCGTTCGCCCGTCACTGTCTGTTGAACGGCTTGGACGAACTCGGCTATCTGCGCAGCAAGCTGGGCGACATCGAGCGCTTCGAAGCGGCACGGGTCTAGGCTCCCCCGATGCAGGCGATCATTGCAGTCCTTGCCGGCGATGGCATCGGCGCCGAAGTCACCGCCGAGGCGGTGCGCGCTCTTCAGAAGGTGGCGTCTCGATTCGATCATCGCTTCGAATTCGAATCAGGATTGCTGGGCGGAGCGGCCATCGATGCAACCGGTTCACCCCTGCCGCCGGCAACCCTGGCGCTGGCGACACGGGCGGATGCGATATTGCTGGGCGCGGTCGGCGGCCCTCGGTGGTCCGATCCCAACGCCGCCGTCCGCCCGGAACAAGGATTGCTGCAGCTGCGCAAGGCATTGGGGCTGTTCGCCAATCTGCGGCCCGTGGTGCCGCACCCCGCGGTGCTCGAAGCCTCGCCGATCAAAGGCGAACTCTTGCGCGGCGTGGATATCATGGTGGTGCGCGAACTCACCGGGGGCATTTATTTCGGCGAGAAGACCCGGACGGCCACCGAAGCGGTTGACATATGCCGCTACAGCGTCATGGAGATCGAGCGGGTGGTGCGGCTTGCCGCCCATTTGGCGCGCGCGCGCCGTAAAAAATTGACCTCCGTGGACAAGGCCAATGTGCTCGAAACTTCGCGCCTGTGGCGTGCAACGGTGAATCTCATCATGCCCGCCGAATTTCCCGATGTGGCGGTGGAACACATGTTGGTGGATTCGGCGGCCATGCATCTGTTGCAGCGGCCCCGCGACTTCGACGTGATCGTCACCGAGAACATGTTCGGCGATATTCTCACCGACGAGGCGTCCATGCTTGCCGGATCCATGGGGCTTCTGCCCTCCGCGTCGCTCGGCGCAAATTCCCGCGGCGGATTGTTCGAACCCATTCATGGCTCGGCACCGGACATTGCCGGGCGCGGCATCGCCAACCCTTACGCGGCGATTTCGAGTGCGGCCATGTTGCTGCGCCATTCGCTGCGGTTGGACGCCGAAGCGAGGGCGCTGGATGAGGCGGTATACCGCGCCATCAGCGGCGGCGCGCTCACCGCCGACCTGGCAGCTCCGGGCAGATCGATTACGACACGCGCCGCTGCAGATGCGGTGTTGGCTCTGCTTTAGCAGCGCGTTCGAGGCCCGCGCGCAGATCTGCAACCAGGTCTGCGTGATCCTCAATGCCCACCGAGACCCGCAGCAGGGCAGCGCTGATTCCCGCCTGCAACCTGGCCGATTCCTCCATGCCGGCGTGCGTCATGCTCGCGGGGTGGGCGATGAGACTCTCGACGCCGCCCAGGGATTCGGCCAGGGTGAAGCACTTGAGCCCCGTGAGAAACGCGCCGATGGCCGGTTCCCCGCCGGCGAGTTCGAAACTCAACATCGCACCGAAGCCGCTTTGTTGGCGGCGGGCAATCTCGTGGCCCGGATTGCTGCTGAGGCCTGGATAGTAGACGCGCTGCACTTGCGGCTGCTGCGTCAGAAACTGCACGATATATGCCGTGTTCTCGGCGTGAACGCGCATCCTGGCGTGTAAACTGCGCACACCGCGCAGAGTCAGAAAACTGTCGAATGGCGCTCCCGTCACGCCGATGGCATTGGCCCACCACGCGAGATTCTGCTGCAGCTCCGGCGTCGCCGCAATCACCGCACCCCCGACCACATCGCTGTGGCCATTGAGGTACTTGGTGGTCGAGTGCATCACGAAATCAGCGCCCAGCGACAAAGGCTGCTGCCAGACGGGCGACAAGAACGTATTGTCGACGGCGGCCAGCGCACCGACCGCGTGGGCCGCATCGCAGACCGCTCGAATATCGACCACCCGCAGCAAGGGATTGCTGGGCGTCTCAATCCACACCAATTTCGGCTTGAGCTCGAGCGCCGCGCGCAATTCATCGAGGTTGCCTTGATCGACGAAATCAACCACCAGATTTCCCTTGGCGTGCAGCGCGTTGAGCAGCCGATAGGTGCCGCCGTAGCAGTCATACGGGGCGAGCACGCGCGCCCCGGCGGGCAGGGCCGCCAGGATCAAGGTGATGGCGGCCAGGCCGGTGCAGGTCACGATGGCACCGGCGCCCCCTTCGAGGTCCGCCAGCGCCAGCCCAAGTTGATCGCGGGTCGGATTGCCCGAGCGCGTGTAATCGTACTTGCGGGGCTGACGATAGCTTTCAAAGGCAAAATTCGTCGACAGGTAAATCGGCGGCACCACGGATCCGTGGTGCGCGTCCGACTCCAGTCCGGCTCGCACGGATCGGGTCGCAATATGTTGGGGTGGCGTTTTGCTGCTCATGGCTGCTGCTCCGCAAGGGTGTGCTTGATGATGGGCGTCAGGGCGGCCGGCTCTTTCAAGAAGGCGTCATGACCGAAAATGGAATTGATCTCGATGAGCTGGCGCGGGCCGTTCAAGCGAGCGGATAGAGCCTGCATGTCGTTGAACGGCACCAGCTGATCTTCACGCACGGCAATCAGCGTTGCCGGTGTATGCACCTGCGTCGCATCCATCGCGTGCAGATCGATCGATTCGCTCAAGGTCAGGAACGATTCGGCACGATACTTCTGTACATAGTCGTCGCCGCGCGCAAACAGGTAATCCTCTATCGGGAAGCGGAAGCGCTCCGCGGTGCGCGTCGGCGCGCCGCCGAACCTCAGGGCAAACTCGATGGGACTGCGATACGTGGCCATCGCCAGCGCGCGCGCAAGCTTGAGTCCCGCCGCGCCATCGCCGCGTGCGATCGCCTCGCGCACGATTTGCCGCTGCACGCTGCGCCACGCCGTCGAGAGCACCTGGCCTCGATCTGCGGCGCTCAACACCACGATGTGATTCACGAGCGCCGCGTATCGCTCGGCAAAACACAGCGCAACCATTCCGCCATAGGAAGCGCCGACGATGGCATGCAGGGCCTTTAACTTGAGGTGCCGGACGATCTGACTCAAGGCGTTGGCTTGATCGTAGGAACTGATGGGCGGAAATTGACCGCCGACACCGGGTGTGGAGCTCTCTCCCCATCCGCCGATGTAGTCGATGCCCAGAACGCGATAGCGCCGCGTATCCACCCCGAGTCCCGGGCCCACCATCTCCGGCCACCAACCCTCTCCGGGCAAACCGCTGACGATTTTATGGGCGGAGATTCCACCGAGAACCACGACGACGGGTCCTTCCCGGTTGCCGACGAGACGGAATGCCATCCTTGCATCGGGCAAGGGATCCCCATAGTGCAACGCGAAGGGCTGGAGACTCAACGTCTCGTCGATCGGATCTGATGCATTTTCGGCCACGACGCGCAAGCTCCTTGAAGGCATATAACCCCTGGAGCATCGGCTCGTAAGCCCATTGAAGTCGCGGGACCCCGCGCAATCGGCTGCCCATCTACCGGATTCGCGCCGTTACGCGCGTCCCCGCAGGAGTTGGCACCGTTCCGAACCGCCACTGGAGCAGGATCGGTGGTTGCCCCGGCTTCTAAGGGCCTTTCCCTCAGCCGGTCTAGATGAGCCATTGAATTTTAGGCAGGCACGGCGGGCGCGTCAAGCATTTTAGCCGGATCCAGTTGCATCATCTTTATCAACGTATTAATGTAATAGTGCGTTAGTACATTATGGCAGAGTGCAACATGCTTTCGACGCTACGGGGCTTCTCATGAAAACCAACCGGCCGGTGACCCTGCGTCAGGAACAGCAGCACGAGCGCGCGCTCTGCACCGCGATCCTGGCATTGCGCTCGATCGATGAGTGCCGCAGCTTCTTCCGCGATCTGTGCACGCCCGCGGAGTTGCAGGCCATGGCGGATCGCTGGGCCGTGGTGGAGCTGCTGGAACGCGGCTTGCCGTACCGTGAGATCCATAAGCAAACCGGCGTCAGCGTGACGACGGTCGGCCGCGTCGCGCGCTATTTGATGTCGGGCAACGGCGGCTATCGCGCGGTGACCGATCGGTTGAAGCTCCATGCGTAAGCCCGCCGGCCCCACCGATCCCATGCGCCTGAAAATCGCCGTGCAAAAGAGCGGCCGTCTGACCGACAGCTCGCTCGATCTGTTGTCGCGCTGCGGCCTGAAATACAGCCGCGGCAAGAATCAGCTGATGTGCTACGGCGAAAACATGCCGCTCGACGTACTGTTCGTTCGCGACGATGATATCCCGGACCTGGTGCAGGAAGATGTCTGCGACTTGGGATTGGTCGGCCTGAACGTGATCGAAGAGAAGCGCCTCGCGTTCCAGGCACGCAACATCGGCCCGTTGTTCGACACCGTACAGCTGCTGGACTTCGGACGCTGCAGGCTGTGCATTGCCGTACCCGATGGGTTCGACTACGACGGCGCGCAATCGCTGCAGGGCAAGCGCATCGCAACGACCTACCCGCATATCCTCTCGCGCTTCCTTCTGGAGAACGGCATTACGGCCGAGGTGGTGGTGCTGTCGGGTTCGGTGGAAATAGCGCCGGGCCTGGGCAGAGCCGATTTGATCTGCGATTTGGTCTCGACCGGATCCACCCTGGCCGCCAATCACCTGCGCCATGCGCAAACGGTGCTCGAGAGTCAGGCCGCGCTGATTCGAACGCCGATGCCGATCCCCTTGGAGAAGCAGGAATGGACACGCCGCCTGCTGATGCGCATCGACGGCGTGGAGCAGGTCAAGGGCAGCAAGTACATCATGCTGCACGCGCCCCGCTCCGCCCTGGCGGCAATCGCGAAACTGCTCCCTGGCAGTGAGTCACCCACCGTCATTCCTTTGGAGGGTCTCGGTGATCGGGTCGCGGTACACGCGGTGTGCCGCGAAAATGTCTTCTGGGAAACGCTCGAGGATCTGAAGGGTGCGGGAGCCACTTCCGTGCTGGTTTTGCCGGTCGAAAAGATGCTGGCGTAGGGCCCGAGGCATAGCCATTATGAGAATTCTCGATTGGAATTCCCTGTCGGCGGCACAGCGCCGCGATGCGCTGAAGCGCCCGGCGCAGCGCGATGCCGCCCGCGTCACCGCCACCGCTCAAGATATTATCGAGCGGGTCCGCCGCGAAGGAGATGCCGCCCTATTGGCTCTCACCGAACAATTTGACGGCGTGCGCCTTGCGGAGCTGCAGGTCACGGCGAAGGAGTTCGCGGAGGCCGAGCTTAAGTTGAATGCGGAGCAGAGGAGCGCCATCGAGCGGGCGATATCGACGATACATCGTTTTCACGCGGCGCAAATTCCGGCGCCGCTGCGTGTCGAAACCGCGCCCGGCGTGCAGTGCGAGCGGATCAGCGTGCCGATTCGCGCCGTCGGCCTGTATGTGCCGGCCGGCTCGGCTCCCCTGCCCTCGACCGCCATCATGCTCGCGGTGCCGGCGGGCATTGCCGGGTGCCCGGTGCGTATCATGTGCACGGCACCGACCCGCTACGGTTCAGCCGATCCGGCCGTTCTGGTCGCGGCACGTAAGGCCGGCATCGAACATGTATTCAAGGTCGGCGGCGCCCAAGCCGTTGCCGCCATGGCCTATGGCACCGACACCATCCCGAAGTGCGACAAGATATTCGGGCCGGGGAATGCTTGGGTTACGGCGGCCAAGTTGCTGGTCGCGCAACATGCGGAAGGTGCCGCGTCGGACCTTCCGGCGGGCGTGACCGAAGTCATGGTCATCGCCGATGCGAGTGCGCGCGCGGACTTCGTTGCAGCCGACTTACTGGCACAGGCGGAACACAGTCCGGACGCGCAAGCGATCCTGGTCACCTCGGAGCCTGAGTTGGCCGCGGCAACAGTGCGCGAGGTACAGCGCCAAAGTATCCGGCTGCTCCGCGCGCGAATCCTGACCGACTCATTGAAGGCGATGCGATTCATCGTCGTTGAGACGCTGGAGACGGCATTCGACATTGCCAATGGTTACGCCCCGGAACATCTGCTGCTGCAAATCGATGAGCCGCGCGCTTGGCTGCCGCGGATCACCGCCGCGGGCGCCGTGTTCCTGGGGCCATGGTCGCCGGAAACCATGGGGGATTATTGCAGCGGGCCCAACCACACGCTGCCTACCTACGGCTACGCTCGTTCTTACAGCGGCTTGTCGCTCGAGGACTTTCAGAAGCGCATTACTGTTCAGGAACTCACACCCGCCGGGCTCCAAGGATTGGGCCCGACCGCGCAAGTGCTGGCGGGTCTTGAAGGCTTGGATGCCCATGCGGCGGCTGTGACGATACGGCTGGCGGCGCTGCAGTGAGCGCCGTGATTTCTCTGGCGCGCCCGGAGATCGTCACGCTCAAGGCGTATGCGCATGCTGCCTGGCTGCCGTCGCTCACGCGCTTGCATGCGAACGAGGCTCCATGGCGGCCCGCCGGCGACAGCACGCGTGCGGGCCTCAATCGCTATCCGGAGCCGCAGCCGCGGGCGCTCATCGATCGATTGGCCTCACTCTACGGCGTGCCGGCTGCAAACGTTCTCGGCACGCGCGGGGCCGACGAGGCCATTGACGTCTTGTCGCGAATTTATTTGCGTGCGGGGGCCGACGCGATCTTGCAATGTGGTCCGACCTTTGGCATGTATCAAGTCGCCGCGCGCATTCAAGGCGCAGACGTCATCGAGCTGCCGCTGAATCCAACCCGCGGGTGGAGCATCGATGCGATGCAGGTTCTGGCCGCGTGGCGCCCCAACATCAAGCTGGTGTACCTGTGTTCGCCGAACAATCCCACCGCAAATCTCCTGGACGATGCAGCGCTCGAGCACATTTGCACCGCACTCGACGGCAAGGCCATCGTAGTGATCGATGAGGCCTACATCGAGTGGTCGCATGCAGCGAGCGTCGCGCGGTGGCTGGGCCGCTTCGAGACATTGGCCGTCTTGCGGACCCTGTCGAAGGCGCATGCGCTGGCGGGCGCGCGCATCGGCGCGCTATTGGCCTCACCTGAGTTGATTCAATTGGCAAGGCGGGTCATTCCGCCCTACGCGCTCGCGCAACCGACGATTGAGGCTGCGCTTCGCGCCCTCGAACCGGACGAAATATCCGCCTCACAGGGCCGGCTGAAGGCCTTGCTCGTGGAAAAGGAGTATCTGCGCCGCGGTCTCGCAGCCTCGCCGCTGGTCGATCGGGTTTGGCCCAGCGATACCAATTTCTTGCTGATCGATTGCCGCGATGCAGACGGATTCATGACCCGCAGCATGGGCGGCGGACTGATCGTGCGCGATTTGCGCGCGCAACCCGCCCTGCCCCGTTCATTGAGAGTATCCGTGGGGACGCGGGCCGAAAACGATGCGCTGCTCCGCTGCGTGGGACAGCCATGAGCGGCCGGCGCATACTCTTCCTGGATCGCGACGGCACATTGAACGAGGAGGTGCCGGACGAGCAGGTGGACAGTTTGGCAAAAATTCGTCTCATGCCCGGCGTGATGCCGGCGTTGTTGGATTTGCGGCGCGCCGGCTTCTGCTTCGTCATGGTCACCAATCAAGATGGATTGGGGACGCCGAACTTTCCGCGCGAGTCGTTCGAGCCGGCACACCGCTTCATTTTGGATTTGTTCGCTTCGCAGGGAATCGAGTTCGAGGCGGTATGCATCTGCTCCCACTTCAAGCACGAAGACTGCGCCTGCCGCAAGCCCAAGCTGGGCATGGTCGAGGGATTTCTGGGCGCGAATGAGATCGATAAACAGTGCAGCTTCATGATCGGCGATCGGGACACGGATCTGGAGTTCGCCGCGAATCTTGGCATTCAGGGCCTGCGAATCCGCTTGGGCGGCGAACCGGGCGAAACCTGGCCGGCCATTGCCGCGCGCATTCTGGGACGTGCGCGTCGCGCGCGCGTCCATCGCAAAACCAAGGAAACCGATGTCGCCGTCGATGTGGATTTGTCGCACGAGGGTCCCAGCGCCATCGCCACGGGATTGGGTTTTTTCGATCACATGCTGGAGCAGATCGCCAAGCACGGCGGCTTCGCATTGAACCTCAAATGCTCAGGCGACCTGAGGATAGACGAACATCACACGGTCGAGGATTGCGCGTTGGCCTTGGGAGCCGCGCTGCGCGAGGCGCTGGGCGACAAGCGGGGCATTGCGCGCTACGGCTTTCTACTGGCCATGGATGAGGCTGAGGCACAGGTCGCGCTCGACTTGAGCGGCAGGCCCTTCTTCGTCTGGGAGGGAAAATTCAACCGCGAGCGCGTCGGCGAACTGCCGACCGAACTGGTACCGCACTTTTTCCGGTCCTTGAGCGAATCCTTGGGCGCGGCCCTGCACGTGAGCGTACGCGGCGAGAACTCCCATCACATGATCGAATCCTGCTTCAAGGGTGTGGGGCGCAGCCTGCGGCAGGCGATACGCCTCGAGAGCACGGAGTTGCCCAGCACCAAGGGAATGCTGTGAGCGCAATTGAGGTCGTGATCATCGCCAGCGGCGGCGCCAACATCGCCTCGCTGCAGTTTGCATTGCAGCGGCTCGGGGCAACTTCGCGGGTATCGGCGGACTCGGAACAAATTCGTGGGGCCTCGCATGTCATTCTCCCAGGCGTGGGCGCGGCGGCCGATGCGATGTCGCGCCTGCGGCTGAATAAGCTGGACACCTTGATTCCATCGCTGCGACAGCCCGTGCTCGGCATTTGCTTAGGCATGCAACTGCTGTTCGACGCCTCCGAGGAAGGCGGGGCGCACTGCCTTGGCATCATCCCGGGGCACGCCAACCGCTTCGCGGCGGCGAGCGGCCGTCCGGTACCGCACATGGGTTGGAATACGCTCGCCATCGAGCGCCCCAGCGCCCTGCTCGATGGCCTGTGCCCGGGCGACTATGCCTACTTCGTGCACAGCTACGCGCTACCCACGAGCGCCGCGACCATCGCGAGTGCCCACTATGGCGATCCCTTCAGCGCCTGCGTGCAGTGGCGAAATTTCTATGGCGCGCAATTTCACCCGGAACGGTCCGCCAAAGTCGGCGCCAAGCTGCTGCGGAATTTCCTCGGGCTGTAGCACTCGCACCGATGCATCTCATTCCCGCCATCGATTTGCGAGACGGACACTGCGTGCGGCTGCTGCATGGGAACTTCGAGGCAGAAACGCGCTATCCGACGGACCCTGAGACGCTGCTGATCAAATACCGCAATTTGGGCGCGGCCTGGCTGCACGTCGTGGATCTGGACGGCGCTCGCGGCGGAACACTCGACAACCGGGCGATCATCCTGCAGTTGGCGGCGCAGAAGGCCGTCAAGCTGCAAGTCGGCGGCGGCTTGCGCAACACCACATCGCTCGCGCAAGTGCTGGACGCCGGCGTCGCACGAGTCGTCGTCGGCAGTGCGGCCCTCACTCAAACGGAACAAGTGCAGGCGTGGCTCAAGCATTTTGGAGCGGACCGCCTCACCCTGGCTTTCGATGTGAGCATCGATGCGCACGGCGTACCCCGAGTCATGACCCATGGTTGGCAACGACAATCCGAACACTCACTGTGGAACGCGGTCGACTCCTACGTTGCCTCGGAATTGAAACATGTGTTGTGTACGGATGTCGGCCGTGACGGCGCATTGACGGGACCGAACGTCGGCCTGTATGCGGAAGCCGTGCGACTTTATCCGCAGATCGAATGGCAGGCCTCGGGAGGCATTCGCAACGCTCAGGATCTGCACGCCTTGGCCAAGGTAGGCGCCAGCGCCGCCATCAGCGGCAAGGCATTGCTGGAAGACTTGATTCCCGTCGAGGAATTGCAACCATTCTTGCCAAACGCATAATTCCCTGTCTCGATGTACGTGACGGGCAGGTCGTCAAAGGCATCCGATTTCGCGATCACCGGGTGGTTGGCGGCATCTTGGATCTTGCGGCGCGTTATCGGGATGAAGGAGCCGATGAACTCGTGTTTTATGATATTTCCGCAAGCCCGGAGGGACGCAGCGTCGAGCGCGCCTGGGTTTCGCGCGTGGCGCGCACCTTGGATATCCCGTTTTGCGTTGCCGGCGGAATTCGTTCGGTGGCCGAAGCCGAGGAAGTCCTGGCGGCCGGCGCGGAAAAGATATCCGTCAACTCCCCCGCGCTCGAGAATCCCGACCTCATCAACGCACTGAGCGAGAGATTCGGCGCCCAATGCGTGGTGGTCGGCATCGACAGCCAAACGATCGCGGGCGAATACCGCGTGCAACAATTCACCGGCGATGAGCGGCGTTCGCGGAACACGGCGCGCAGCACGCTCGAATGGGCCGAGGAAGTGCAGCGGCGCGGCGCCGGCGAGATCGTTCTCAATTGCATGGCAAGCGACGGTGTGCGCGGCGGGTACGATATCCCGCAACTCAAGGCGGTACGTGAGATTTGTTACGTACCCCTGGTGGCCTCGGGCGGCGCCGGCGCCCCGCAACACTTTGCCGACGTTTTCCAATCGGCGCACGTCGATGCGGCGCTCGCCGCCGGCGTGTTTCACTCTGGCGAGATAACCATTCCAAACCTGCGGCGTGAGTTGCGGGCGCTGGGAATCGAGGTACGACCTTGACGCTGCCCACCCTTGACTGGGAAAAAATGAACGGCCTGGTCCCGGCCATCGTTCAGGATGCCACATCCGGCGCGGTGTTGATGCTGGGTTACATGAATCGCGAGGCGCTGGCGGCGACCGAGGCCACCGGCCGCGTCACTTTTTTCAGCCGAAGCAAGGGCCGCTTGTGGACCAAGGGCGAGAGCTCGGGTCACTTTCTGGAGGTACGCAGCATTTCCGCTGATTGCGATCAGGATACCTTGCTGATCCTGGTGCAGCCCCTGGGACCCGCCTGCCATCTGGGCACGACAACCTGCTGGGGCCGGGACGCACCGCGGTCACTCGCTCAAGACCTCGCCTTTTTGGCAACGCTCGAACAAATCGTGGCGCAGCGAATCGCCACGCGGCCCGAGGGCAGCTACACCGCAAAACTCGTCGATGCAGGACTCACCCGCATCGCGCAGAAGGTCGGCGAAGAGGGTCTGGAACTGGCCTTGGCGGCAGTGGCACAATCCGACGGCGAAATCATCGGCGAGGCCGCGGATCTGCTGTTCCACACCGCGCTGCTGCTGAAGGTAAAGGGGCTGTCGCTGGCGCAAGTGGTGGGCGAACTCGAGTCGCGTCACAGTGGGCGCGAGGCTCCGGCTACTCGCCCGTGACCTCGCCGGCGTCCGGTTCACTCCACGGCGGGACTTTAGTCGCGCGCCAGGAATCAAACCCCTCGATCCGTGCGTACCAGCGCGAGATGGCCGGATAGGCGTGAAACGGAAATGCTGCCACCCGCAAGTAGGTGCACATTCCAGCGACGGAGAAATCTGCGATTGTCGCGTGCGATCCGGTCAGGAAGGCATCGGCGCTGAGAGTCGTCTCCAGCGTTTTGAGCAAGGGTTGCAGCGATGCGCTGTTCCAATCCGGCGCAGTCCGCGGTCGGGAGACTACTTCGGGAAGCAGGAAATGACCCACTACCCCCGACAAGAGCGCGACCAGTGCCGGCTGCCAATGCGCTGATTCCCAAAAAAGCCACTGCGCGATTCTGGCCCGCGCTTTCGGATCCGTCGACCATAGCCGGCTGTCGCCGCAGCCTTCCGCAAGGTAAAGCAAGATTGCGTTCGACTCGAAGAGGATAAATTCGCCGTCAACCAACGTCGGGATCTTCCCCGTCGGGTTGATCGCGAGATATTCCGCGGTACGTCCCTCACCGCGATACACGTTGACGATGTGAATCTCCGCGTTCAATCCGAGCTCGCGGCTGACCGCCAGCACCTTGCGGCCGTTTGCGGAAAGCGGCGTCGCGTAAATTTTTAGCATCGCGCGAGCACAACCCGGCCGATCAAGCGCTATGACTTGTAATTGCGCCGCAGCGCATAAAATCCAATCCCCATCCACACGACATTGAGCGCCACCGACGGCCACGCGTTGTTATAGCCGGAATTGATGATGAATCCGGCCGCACCCACGATATTCATGGCTTGATAGATCCAGGAGCGCGCCTGCATCTTGCCGAACGACAGCAAGCCATACGCCGCCAGGATGAGGGCCGCTGCGCTCCAGCCGGCGAGCGAAATAAAGGTCCGGAGCGTCAAGGTGATGGCGCGGGTGCTGGCACGGCGGCAGCGGGCAAGCGCAGCCTGAATTCCCGCCGCACCAGCCAGAGGCTGAAGATCGCCTGCAGCGCGACGCTCGCGACCGATACGAACCACACGTGGATCAATTCGAAATGCGGTTGCGTCGACATCCACAGCACCGGCAAGACGAAGGTGACGAGCCGGCTCGCGGAACTCACCACCGCGGGCACCGTATTGCCCAGTCCTTGAAACACGGCCGAGCATGTGAACACAAAGCCCGACGCCAGAAAATTCCACGAAATCACCTGCAGATACTGGGTGCCTACGCCCAAGGCAGTTGCGTCCTTGGTAAAGGCACCGATGACCCACGCCGAACCCCACTGGCAAAACAAGGTCAGGAATACCATGATGCAGCTGCCGATCAACGTCGCCAGCAAGAACGTTTCGCGGACCCGAAGAAATTTACCGGCGGCGAAGTTTTGCCCGACGATGGGCGCCGCGGCAAATGCCACCGCCATCGCCGGCAAGAACATGCTTTGCATCATGCGCATGCCGATTCCAAATCCAGCCTGGGCGTCCTGGCCGAAGCGGCGCAGCACCCAATACAGCACTGCCATCAAAAAAAACATGAGCAGAAATTCCCCGCCCGCCGGCAGGCCCACCGCCAACAGTCGGCGCCACACCGCAAACTGCGGACGCCACAGCGCAGGGGCGAAACCGACATATTTTTCTAGGCGGTGAAAATACAAAGTAAGCATCACGACACCTGCGCCCAGCGAGATGGAACTCGCGAGACCCGCGCCCGCGACACCCATGGGATGCCCCGTTCCCCAGCCGGCAATCAGGATCGGCGCCAAAACGGCATTCAGGATGACGGTCAAGACCTGCACGATCATGGTCGGCTGAACGATCCCTGTTCCGCGCAATGCAGAGCCCATGACGACCAGTCCGAACTGCAGCGCGAGGCTCGGCAGAAACCAATGCAAGTACTGGATTCCGGCCGCCACGGTGGCGGGGCTCGCACCCAGTGTCTCCACATAACGGGGTCCAAGCCATAGCCCCAGCACCATCGTAACAACGGTGCAACTCGCAGAGAGCGCCAGGCTCTGATTGAAAACCAAATTGGCTTCGGTCTGGTCCTTGCGCCCCGCGGCGTGCGATATCAGCGTGACGGTGCCCACGCCCAAAACCTGCGTTGCCGCAAAGACGATGAACATGACATTGCCGGCGGCACCCACGCCCGCGATCGCGGCATCACCCAACCCGGCGACAAAGTACAAATCGATGAGAAAGTACAAGGTCTGAAAAAACATGCCCGCCGCGATGGGCAGTGCCATCTGCAGTATGTTTTTGACGATCGAACTGTCGGTCAAATCCTTCATCGGAAACTTCCTCGCACTCGCCATTGTGCCATAGCGTCAAGACTCGGACCCGGGCGCCTGCCTGGGGATTCCCGGTTCGCGCGTGCAAATGCTACGCTGCACCTCATGAACTCCCCGCCCCCTGTCACAAAATTCTCCGCCCTGGAAGTCTTGTCGCGTGCTCTTGCGGATCAAATTGCCGCAAGCCTGAAGACAGCCATTGCGGCGCGTGGACTCGCCAGCCTGGTCGTATCGGGCGGGAAGTCGCCGATAAAGCTATTCGAAGCGCTGCGCATCCAAGAGCTCGACTGGAGCCGCGTCTGCATCGCGCTCGCCGATGAGCGCTGGGTCGACCCTGCAGATCCCGCCAGCAACGAGAAGCTGGTGCGCAACGTGCTCCTGCAAGGTTCGGCGGCGGCGGCACGGTTTCTCGGCCTCAAGAATGGCGCGCCCACGCCCGACATCGGCGCGGTATCGGCTTGGGAGACCTTTGCACGCGTGCCCCGCCCGTTCGATACGGTCGTGCTGGGCATGGGCGACGACGGCCATACGGCCTCGCTTTTCCCCGGCTCGCCTAATCTTCCGAGCGCTCTTAATCCGGCGGCGGTAGCCGGATGTGTCGGAATGCGGGCACCCGTTGCGCCGCAGCCGCGCCTGAGTTTGAATTTGAGCGCGCTGCTCGACGCCCGGCGCATTGTCATACTCATCACCGGTGAGGCGAAATGGCGCACCTATCTTGCCGCCGCCGCGGAGGGCCCGGTGCAGGACATGCCGGTGCGCGCGCTGCTGCGCCAGACGCGCACGCCGGTCGAGTTGATGTGGTCGCCGTGAAACCCGACTTGCAGCTCGAAGACGAGCGCACCGCGCTCAGCAAGGAAGCCCTGAAGGGCGCCTTCCTGGACGACTTGTTCTATATGCAGGGTAAATTCCCGGCCCTGGCCACCAAGAATGATTACTACATGGCGCTGGCCTACGCGGTTCGCGACCGCATGTTGCAGCACTGGATCAGCACCGCGGCCGCCTACACCAAGCAGGCCTCCCGAACCGTGGCCTATCTCTCGGCCGAGTTTTTGATGGGACCACACTTGGGCAATAACCTCATCAATCTCGGCATTCTGGATCGAGTTCGGGAGTGCATGGCCGAGCTGGGCTTGAATCTCGATGAGTTGCTGCAGCAGGAGGAAGAACCGGGCTTGGGCAACGGCGGCCTGGGCCGCTTGGCCGCCTGTTTCATCGATTCGCTGGCCACCCTGGAAATTCCAGCCGTTGGCTATGGAATTCGCTACGAATTCGGCATTTTCCATCAAGAGATCGTCGACGGCTGGCAGGTCGAGAAAACCGATAAATGGCTGCGCTTCGGCAATCCCTGGGAACTGAAACGGCCCGAGTGGGCGGTCGAAGTGAAATTCGGCGGCAGCGCGGAGCCCTACGTCGATGAACAGAATCGCCTCAAGGTTCGCTGGGTGCCGCACAAGACCGTCATCGGCGTCCCCTACGACACTCCCATTCTGGGCTACAAGACGAATACGGCGAACACGCTGCGGCTATGGCGCTCCGAGGCTCCGGAGTCCTTCGACTTCGCGATATTCAACAGCGGCGACTACTACGGTGCGGTCAATCAAAAAGTGGAGTCGGAAAACCTGAGCAAGGTGCTCTACCCGAACGACGAGCAGGCGCGCGGCAAGGAACTGCGTCTGGAGCAGCAGTATTTCTTCGTATCCTGTTCACTGCAGGACATGATGCGCATCCTGCGCACGCAAAAGATTCCGGTGGATCAGTTCCACGCGAAATTCGCGGTGCAACTCAACGACACGCACCCCGCGCTCGCCATCCCGGAATTGATGCGGCTGCTGGTCGATGAGGCGCTGCTGTCCTGGACCGATGCCTGGAACGTGACGCGCAAGACGTTCGCGTATACCAATCACACGCTGTTGCCGGAGGCGCTGGAGCGCTGGCCCATCGAAGTATTCGGCCGCGTGCTGCCGCGAATTCTGCAAATCGTCTATGAAATCAATGCACACTTCCTCGAGGAGGTACGGATCCGCTTTCTGGGCGATGAAGAACGCATCGTACGCATGTCTCTCATCGACGAAACCGGTGAGCGCTACGTGCGCATGGCGCATCTTGCCTGCGTCGGCAGTCATGCGATCAATGGCGTGGCGACGTTGCATTCGGAGCTGCTGAAGAGCGATGTACTCAAGGATTTCTACGAAATGTGGCCGCAGAAATTCAGCAACAAGACCAACGGGGTGACGCCTCGCCGCTGGATGGTCTTGAGTAATCCGAAACTCGCGCGGCTCATCACGGAACACATCGGCGACGGTTGGGTCAAGGATTTGAGCCGGCTCAAGGCTCTCGAGCCCTTGGCCGACAACCCCGATTTTCGCTCGCGCTGGCGCGAGATCAAGCACTTCAACAAACAAGCCTTGGCCGCGCGCGCACTGCTGCGGGCAGGAGTGACCATCGATCCGAACTCGATGTTCGATGTCTTGGTGAAGCGCATCCATGAGTACAAGCGACAACACCTGAAGGTGCTGCACATCGTGTGGTTGTATCACGGCATCAAATCAAATCCGACGCTCGAGATTCAGCCGCGCACCTTTATTTTCGGCGGCAAGGCCGCCCCCGGCTATCATCTGGCCAAACTGATGATCAAGCTCATCACCTCGGTTGGCGATGTGATCAACCGCGACCCCGATGTGCGCGACCGGCTCAAAGTGGTGTTTCTGCCGAATTTCGGCGTCAAAAATGGCCAGCGTGTCTACCCCGCCGCAGACCTGTCGGAACAGATCTCGACGGCGGGCAAGGAAGCGTCGGGTACGGGAAACATGAAATTTTCAATGAACGGCGCGCTGACCATCGGCACGCTGGATGGGGCCAACATCGAGATTCGCGATGAGGTCGGCGCCGAGAACTTCTTCTTGTTCGGCTTGAGCACGCCGGAGGTCTATGCTCTGAAGGCGCAGGGCTATCGCCCGATGGACTATTACAACGCCAATCAGGGCCTGCGGGATG
>Ga0210406_10001127_pt1 | contig 33974 bp, 31 predicted proteins | sample IncBWC30MmetaG_FD_155454 | JGI IMG/M metagenome (GOLD analysis project Ga0210406, IMG submission 155454) | Forest soil microbial communities from Barre Woods Harvard Forest LTER site, Petersham, Massachusetts, United States - Inc-BW-C-30-M | ecosystem: Environmental > Terrestrial > Soil >... | reverse complement strand
TTACGTACTTTCGCATGGCCGCAACGGTTTCGCGCGCGATGACCTTCGCGCCGATAGCGGCCTGGATGGCAACTTCAAACATCTGCCTGGGAATCAGTTCACGCATCTTTGATACGAGAGCGCGGCCGCGTTCGTAGGCGAAGTCCTTGTGGACGATGATCGACAGTGCGTCGACTGACTCGCCTCCCACCAGGATGTCGAGCTTCAGCATGGGCGAGTCCCACGTCCCGGTGAGGTGGTAATCGAGCGAAGCGTAGCCGCGCGAAACGGACTTCAGCTTGTCATAGAAGTCCATCACGATCTCGTTTAGCGGCAGTTCGTAGGTCAGCATGACGCGTGTTGAGCTGACGTATTCGAATGCCTTCTGCTTGCCGCGCTTGTCCTCAACCAGCTTCAGAATGCCGCCGACGTATTCCTCATTGGTGAGGATCGTGGCCGTGATGATCGGCTCTTCGATCTTTTCGATCTCGCTGGGATCGGGCCAGCGGGACGGATTGTCGACCTCGATCACGCTGCCGTCGGTGAGGGTGATCTTGTAGCGCACGCTCGGCGCCGTGGTGATGAGATCGAGATTGTATTCGCGCTCCAGACGCTCCTGAATGATTTCCATGTGCAGCAAGCCCAGGAAGCCACAGCGGAAGCCGAAGCCGAGCGCGGCGGAGCTTTCCGGCTCGAAGAAGAACGATGCGTCGTTAAGGCGCAACTTTTCCAGAGCTTCGCGGAGAAGCGTGTGCTCGTGCGCATCGACCGTGTAGAGGCCGGCGAAGACCATCGGTTTCAATTCTTCGAAACCGGGCAGCGGCTCCAGCGCTGGGTGGGCGTCGTCGGTGATGGTGTCGCCGATGCCGGTGTCAGACACGTTCTTGATGTTAGCGATGAGGAATCCGACTTCGCCGGCGCTGAGCTCATCGACCTCGACGGGCTTGGGGGTCAATACGCCAAGTGTTTCGACGTCGAAGGTGCGGCCGTTGGCCATCAGGCGAATGCGCTGGCCCTTGCGAATCGTGCCTTCGACGATGCGCGCCAGTACGACCACTCCACGGTATGGATCGAACCACGAGTCGAACATCAGCGCCTGAAGGCGGTGACTCGCCTTGCCCTTGGGCGGGGGAATCCTCTTCACGATGGCTTCAAGCACGTCCGGCACGCCCGCGCCGGTCTTGGCGCTGATAGGCAGCGCATGCGAGGCATCGAGACCGATGGCGCCTTCGATCATTTCTTTGGTGCGCTTAATGTCGGCGCTGGGAAGATCGATCTTGTTGATGAGTGGAATGATTTCCAATCCGTTGTTAATCGCGATGTAAGAATTCGCCAGCGTCTGCGCCTCGACGCCCTGCGAGGCGTCGACCACTAGCAGCGCGCCCTCGCACGAGGCCAGCGAACGCGAGACCTCGTAGCTGAAGTCCACATGCCCGGGAGTATCGATCAGATTGAGTTGGTAAATCTTGCCGTCCTGCGCCGGATACATCATGCGCACCGAATGGGCCTTGATGGTGATGCCCCGTTCGCGCTCCAAGTCCATCGCATCCAGCACCTGGGCTTGCATCTCGCGAGCCGTAAGCGAGCCTGTGAGCTCGAGCAGGCGGTCGGCCAGGGTGCTTTTCCCATGGTCGATATGGGCGATGATGGCGAAATTTCGGATGAGCGAGGGATCCATCGGCGTGCCAAGGGGGCACGTCAATTCTAGCAGGATATAGCGGCCTCGATTGGCGCGGGGAGTACCATGACGGCAGCCATGAAAACGGCTTCTAACGCGATCAAGACGGGGATCTTCACGCTGTTTGTGCCGGTGGTCGTCGCTGTGTGGGTTCCGCAGAGGATGGTCGCGAACGATCACAGCGGAGTGATCCCGGAGCTCACCTTGCGGGTGGCGGGGATCCTGCTCTTGCTGGTGGGAGCGATTGGCTATGTCTGGTGTGCGACGCTCTTCGTTCGTGGGCGGGCTGTATCGCATCAATCGCAATCCCATGTACACCTCGGTGCTGCTCGTGATAACTGGACAGGCGCTGTTCTATGGGGACCGCCGGGTAGCGGGGTATGCGCTGTTTCTCTTCGTGTGCTTTCACCTGTTCGTGCTGTTTTACGAGGAGCGCGATCTGCGGGCGCGGTTCAATGGAGAGTACGAGGAGTTTTGCCTGCGCGTGCCGCGATGGATTCCACGAGTGACGAGCTCTGTTCGCCGCTGACGGCGGTCGCCCGGTAGAATCGTTCCTGTATGTCCCTGATCCTCGCTTCTGCTTCGCCGCGCCGGTCCGAGCTTCTACGCAATGCGGGCGTTTCTTTCACCGTGGAGCCGGCCCATGTTCCCGAGCAGCCCCGGCCGGACGAACCGCCCCTGCAGTATGCGCAACGGCTGGCACGCGACAAGGCCTGCGCCATCTTTGTAAAGCACTCTGACAATGTGGTACTCGGAGCAGATACGATCGTCGTGGCTGACGAGCATCTGCTGGAGAAGCCGCTTGACGCGCAGGACGCTTCCCGCATGCTAGTTCTGCTTTCGAGCCGCGCGCACCAGGTCATCACCGGAGTCTGCCTGATTGCGCCCGGCCATGAGCAATCGGAAGCCGAGGTCACGGAAGTGCGCTTCAGTCCGCTCTTGGAGGGTGAGATCGCCAGCTACGTCGCGACCGGAGAGCCGATGGACAAGGCCGGCGCCTATGCCATTCAAGGTATGGCGTCGCGCTGGGTCGAGCGCATCGACGGCTGCTATTTCAATGTGGTGGGATTGCCCGTGCCAAGGGTATACCGAATGCTGCAGAGGCTAGAGGCTGAAACGGGGATTCGGCTCTTATAGCGAGGCAGTGGAGTTGCCCATCGCGAACAACTCCGCCGAAACGTGCAAGGTTACTTTTTTTCTTCGGTCGAACTCGGAGTGCTGGAAGCACCTTCGCTCATCGACGACTTGAAGTTGCGAATACCTTCGCCCAGACCCTTGCCGAGTTCACCCAGCTTCTTGGGTCCAAAAATGAGCAGGGCGATGAACACAATAATCGCCAGCTCGGGCAGACCGATCTTTCCACCAAACATACGACCTCCGGTAAAACAGCCCGGTTGTTCTGCGTCTAGGCAAAATCGGTTAGCGGGCTTCTGCTTCAGATTCTAGGCTTTTGCCAGGAGCGCGTCAAAGAATGCCGTGCTGGGCCGGCCTTGCCGCCAGCGATCCAAACTGTAGAGCCGAAACGTCATACCGCTTCAATGAGCCCTGAGAGAAGCGCAGCCCGGCGGGGCAACTCCGCGGCGACCACATACTCGTGGGTTGCGTGCGCGCCATCGCCCACGGCTCCCAGGCCGTCCAATGTTGGAATGCCCAGACCGCCGGTAAAGTTGCCGTCCGAGCCACCGCCGACTGCGATTTCGTTGAGCGGGAATCCCAGTTCGAGCGCTAGTCGCCGCGCCGTGTGAAACAGTGCTGCCACTTGCTTGGTGCGCTCTAACGGTGGCCGGTTTATGCCGCCTTCGATCTGCAACGAACACTTCTTGTTGACCGGGCGTAGCGCCTTTACTTTGCGCTCCATCAGGGGACCGTCGGACTTGCGGGCGATGCGGAGATCGACTTCGGCGACAGCCTCGGCCGCCACGACGTTCGTCCTGGTGCCGCCACGAATCACTCCTACGTTCAAGGTGATGCCGCGCTCCAAATCGGTCAGCCGCGATATCGCCTGGATCTGGTGAGACAGCTCGAGGATCGCACTCTGTCCTTTCTCGAAGTCGAGGCCGGAATGCGAGGCCTGTCCGGTGACCTTGATGAGGAAGCCACCAACCCCTTTGCGAGCTGTTTTGAGCGCTCCACCGGGTCCCGCGGGCTCGCAAACAAGAACCGCTTCACATTGCGTAGCCAGCTTTTCGGTGAGGAAGCGCGAGCTGTCGCTGCCCTCTTCTTCATCGGAGACCAACCATACGATGACAGGGCGCGACAGACCTCCCTTGACCTCGCGTAGGGCGCGCAACGCGAACATGATCTGTGCGATGCCGCTCTTCATGTCGAACACGCCCGGCCCCTGGAGGCGTCCCTTCTGCTCGCGCCAGGGCATTGTCGCCAGAGTTCCGAGGTTGTACACGGTGTCGTAGTGTCCAAGCAGGAGGACTGGCTTGCGGCCGCGCGGGCCGGCGAACTCCACCTGCAGGTGGTTCCCCGCGGTCGGCAGGCGATGGATCTTCACGCGTCCACCCAGGCCCTCGACCTGCTTTGCGAGGTAGTCGCACAGAGAGTCACATGCCGCCTTGTCGTGGGTGGGGGATTCGCGGATGACCATCTCCCGCACATGCTCCACCATTTCCTGCTGGTGGTCGGTGAGCCAATGCAGAAGATCGCGCGCTGCGGTCTTCGATTCGGTCAAGGCAGTCTTGGGCATCGGGTGGATGAATCCTCGCCGGAAGGTAAACAGCGTAAGACGTAAGCTAATAATACGGAATGTATAATCCAAAGTTTGTCGAGACAAGTCATGAGTGAGACCACGAAAACCGCACCTACCGAAGCCGAAGCAACGCCGGGATTCGACATTCAGGAAATCCTGAAGATCCTGCCGCACCGCTATCCGTTCCTATTGATCGACCGGGTGACGGAGCTCGTGCGCACCAAGCGTATTGTTGCAATCAAGAACGTCAGCGTCAACGAACCTTATTTCGTAGGCCACTTTCCCGCCGGCCCGATCATGCCCGGCGTACTGGTCGTCGAAGCCATGGCCCAAGCCGGTGGCGTGTTGCTGCTGATCGAGTTTCCTGACCGCGAACACAAACTGCTACTGTTCACGGGCATCGAGCGGGCAAAGTTCCGTCGGCCGGTGTCGCCTGGCGACCAGCTGCGCATCGAAGTCGATGTGCTGGTCTGGCGCGGCAACGCCGGTCGCATGTTGGGCAAGGCGTACGTGGGCGACAGAGTTGCTTGCGAAGCGGTGATCACCTGCCGCTTGCTGGACCGTCGCGGACGGCAAACCGAGGCGGCGTCCAGTCCGCAATCGGGAGCAGAAGCGTCGTAGGCCCGCCATGAGCATCCATCCGACGGCCATCGTCGATGCGTCCGCAAGAGTCCCTGCGTCGTGTTCCATCGGCCCCTATTGCGTGGTCGGTGCCGACGTCGAGTTGGGCGAAAACTGCCAACTGCTCTCGCATGTCGTTGTTGGCGGGCCGACGAAGATGGGATCCGACAACCAGATTCACTCGTTTGCGGTGGTTGGCGGCGACCCGCAGGATGTGACTTATCACGGCGAGCGCACGCGGCTGGAGGTCGGCGAGCGCAACATCATTCGCGAGTACGTAACCATCAGCCGTGGGACTGCCAAGGGAACCGGCGTGACGCGTATCGGCAGCGATGCGCTGATCATGGCCTACACCCATGTTGGGCACGACAGCGTGATCGGCGATCACGCCATGCTGATCAACGGAGCGACCCTGGCGGGGCACGTAACGGTCGAAGATTGGGCCGTAGTGGGCGCGTTGTGTCCGGCGCATCAGTATGTGCGCATCGGCGCCCACTCCTACATCGGAGGCGGCACGACGATTACGCAGGACGTACTGCCCTACTCCATGACCAGCGCCGAGCGCGATACCCACGCTTTCATGCTGAACAAGGTTGGACTGCAGCGGCGGGGCTTCTCTCCAGAACGCATCAAGAAGCTGCACCACGCGTACAAAGTGCTGCTGGCATCGAAGCTCAACACCTCCCAGGCGCTGGAAAAGCTGCGCTCCGAGGGTGATCAGGGTGAAGACGTGGAGATGCTGGTGCGGTTTATCGAGACGTCACAACGAGGGATAATTAAGTAGCTATATAGTAGCCGGTAGCGGGCAGCCAGTCGCATTGAAGGCAGGAGGTCGCCGCTGACAAAAGACAATGGGACTTGGTGGCCGAGGTATACCGACCAACGCGCGGTTTCCCGAAAGAGGAAGTGTACGTCCTCGTATCACGGTTGCGCAGGGCGGCGGTTTCCGTTCCGAGTAACATCGCCGAAGGGCAAGGCTGGAGTGGCGCTGGGGAGTTTAGGCATTTTCTGCGGCTATCGCTGGGATCTTTGATGGAGTTGGAAACGGGTGTTGGCCGATTTTAACGAAAACACCTCTGACGACGGAACGACCGCGTACTCGTACGACGAGAAAAACCGGCTGGTGCAAGTGATCGCAAAGGGGCTCATGTGGCTTTGGCCAGTATCAATACCATGCTTCTGGCAGGCGAGTAAGCAAAACTGACAACTTTGATATTCAAACTTTTTCTACTACGACGACAAGCGTTCCGTAGGGCAGCAGTCGTCGACAGGTCTGACTTGGGATTTCTTGGTTCCAGAAGAGACTTTGATCGGGCCACCCGCCGCCCGCCCAGTCCCTAAACCCGAACCGCATCGCGCAGCTTGCGGTAGTAGCTTGATAGGAACTTCTGCCAGGGTACCTGCTTCTTCAACTTGCGCAAGGGCTCGAGTTCCGCGGTCTTCCAGCTCTTCAGGAAGTCGGTCAGCGCATCGGTCGAATTTCTTTTGAGAAGACCTTGGATCTCAGCAGCGTTATACCAATTGAATATATGCTTGATGTTCTCCAGACCGATGTCCTCTTCCAGCTCCCATATGTAGCCTGAGCGAATCAGGTTCCCAACCGCTTCATAGAACGCTTTCAGCTCCGCGAATAAATAGTTTGCGCAGTTCGGCAAGGCCTCCCGAAGTGCCTGTTTGACTTCCGGCTGGGTTCGTCCGTCGGCCAGCGTTTGTGTCATGACTTCGTAGGTGTCGACGTAAACCTCGACCGAACGAAATGCATTCAGTACCGGCATGTAATATCTCGTGGAGATTTCGGCGGCCAGGCTCGCCTGGCTGTCCAGCACCGGCTTCAACTCGGCCGCCAGGCGATCAAGTTGCTTCTGCAGAATGTTCTCCCGCTGTTTCTGCAGATCAGAGCGGTATTTCAGATACCCTCCGACTCCACTGATCAGAACAACCTGGACAATGAACGAGACGAGTTCCCAGGTGTTGGGATGCGATACCTCAGCCAGTTGCATGGGTTTACCTCCCGCTCACGACGGCAAGCCCGCCGCTAAAGAAAATGATTGTTCTGTGCGGATGAAACGTCACCTCAATATATGCCGTTTTGCGACAGCGGCAATACACGTGTCGGCCTGGGCGGCGGGCTGCTCGGCGCGCCTGGGGTGCGGCGCAGGTTCGTGAAATAAATTTTGCGGAAGTGAAGAAGGCGGGCTGAGGCAGGTCGTCTTTGTATACAGTGCTGATCACGCTTCCACAAGCATAGAGAAACAGCAGGTCCTTCGACTCGGTCACCGCCGTGACGTCGTTCAAGCCGGAATTTCCTTTTTGGCGTCGAAAACGGAACCATAGTACACCCGTCTCGCCCGTTCGCGACACCGTGAAACGATTTTTCAATCGGAGCACTCCCGACGCTCCTCCATCCGCACTAGTACAGGCCAAAATTGCCACATTAGTGGCATACTTTTGCAACACATCTCCTTATCCCACCCGGTTTATGGACGGATTCGGCTGGTGTCTCCAGGTTGGTCACGATGAACCCCACCCGTGGAAACAATTCCCGAAGTGGAACTCCACTATCGCCACCACACACCGCGCCGTCTTCCAACTGGCCGCCTGATACAGAAAGCCCTTGTACCAGACCGCGGGTTTGTGACCCGGTCTTCCTTCAGGCCGCGTCAGTAACTCCGCGATGTCGCGCTCCAGGCTGCCATTGGCGGGTATGCGAATGGCATACTTTACGCCACTCTCCTCCAGCGCCTCGTAGATCTCCGGCTTGGCGAAGGCAGCGTCGGCTCGAAACCCTACCTCCTGACCCGGCTCCTGTCGTCGATTGACCTCGGGCAAGAGCAGTTCTTCCCAGTCCTCAGCACTGTGTACCCTGCCGGGCGCAACCTCGCCACCACGCACTCGCCCTCGCCGTTGAACAGCAACAGCGGGTGATAGTTGGGTCCGAGCCTCCGCAGAGTTCGTGTTAATCTCAAAGCCGCTTGAATGCTGGCGTTGGCTCGATCGTATGGCCACCTGCACGAACTTCAAGAAGGAAATGTGGGATCAACTCACTGAAGTAAGACTGGCGACTGGCTACTGGCAACTACTCATGGTCGGTTCGGATTCACAGCGCATCGGTCTCATCGCGGGCAACGGTAGCTTCCCGCTGCTGGTGCTCGACGCCGCGCGCTCACAGGGGATGCACGTTGTCGTCGCCGCGATCAAGGAAGAAGCGTCACCCGAGATCGAGCGGCACGCCGCTGCGTCGGTGCACTGGCTCTCACTCGGCGAGTTGTCGAAGCTGATCGAGACGTTTCAGCGCGAAGGGGTGACGCGCGCGATCATGGCCGGTCAGGTCAAGCACAGGCAGATCTTCAGCAGCATCAAGCCTGACTGGCGGCTGGCCAAGGTTCTGCTGAATCTCGCGACCCGCAACACCGACTCGCTCATTGGAGCGGTCGCCAAGGTCCTAGAGGCCGAAGGCATCACGCTGATGAGTTCGACCGCGCTGCTGGAACCTATGTTGGCTGACGAAGGCGTCATGACACGTCGAGGCCCCAGCAACTCCGAGCAGACCAACATCACCTACGGACGCGGGGTGGCGCGGCACTTGTCGCGCTTCGACATAGGACAGACCGTGGTCATCGCTGAGGCCGCCTGCATTGCCGTCGAAGCCATGGAAGGCACCGACGCCGCGATCTTGCGCGCGGGCGGATTGATGAAGTCGCCGTCGCTGGGCCAGGAGCCTTCGATTCTCAGCCGTGCACTTACGGTGATTAAGGTCGCGAAGCCCAACCAGGACATGCGCTTCGACGTGCCGGTCGTCGGGATGAAAACCATCGAGACGATGAGGCAGGCGGGCGCTACCTGCCTCGCGCTCGACGCCGGGCGCTGCCTCATGTTCGACAAGCCGGCGATTATTAAGGCCGCCGACGAGGCAGGCATCTGCATCGTGGCTGAGAAGCCGGTCAGTCACATCCCCCATCACAGTTCGTAGCCACAGTTTTGCTTCGAAGCAGACGGTGCGCGACAATCCTGATATGCCAGATAGCAATGGCGTCTTCCGCGTAGGCGTCGTCGGTGCCGGTGCGTTTGGGCGTAACCACGCGCGGGTCTATCGCGACTTGCAAGCCGACCCGCGTCTGCCAGTAAAGTTCGTCGGTGTTGCCGATGCCGATGCGGCGCGCGCGAAATCGGTCGCGTCAGAATTCGGCGTACTGGCCTTCGCTTCGGTCGCTGAACTAATAGCAGCCGGAGTCGATGCGGCGTCAGTTGCCGTCCCGACGATCGGTCACCTCGCCGTCGCCCGCGGACTGATGGAGGCGGGGATAGATGTGCTGATCGAGAAGCCGCTGGTCAGCACCCTGGCCGAGGCTGACGAACTGCGGACTCTCGCGCAAAGGCATAACCGGGTAGTGCAAGTCGGACATCTTGAACGTTTCAACCCCGCGGTGCGCGCAACCCTTCCCCTACTCACCAAGCCAATGTTCTTCGAGGTGCATCGGCTCAGCGTCTTCACGCCGCGATCGCTCGACGTCGATGTGGTGCTCGATCTCATGATTCACGACATCGATATTGTGCTAACTATGGCCAAGTCGGCGGTGAAGGAAATCCGCGCTGTCGGCTTGCCGATACTCTCCAAGAAGGTCGATATCGCCAACGTGCGCCTCGAGTTTGAATCAGGGTGCGTGGCCAATTTCACCGCCAGCCGCGTCAGCACCGAACGTGTCCGCAAAGTGCGCTTCTTTCAGCCGGGCCAGTATGTGTCACTCGATTTCTCGCGCCAGGATGTACTTGTGCTGACGGTCGAAGACAACGCCAACGCAAGCGGCGATTTCGATCCATTCAATCCCGCGAGCGTTGCCGGCAGCGCGTTCCCCGGAATCACGCCGTTCAAACCTAAGATCGAGCAGGAGGAACCGCTGCGCGCAGAACTGCTCAGCTTTCTTAAGGCCGTGCGCAACCGCAGCACGCCCGAGGTCTCGCTTGAACAGGGTCGCGATGCGCTTGCAGTGGCGCTGCAGATTGTTGGCACCATTGAGCAGCATAGCCGGAACGCCCATCTCGAAGCATTGACGGGTGGCTTAAGCTAGTCCTACGCTGAGTCTCACCGGTCATGTCCGACGATCTGGTCACCATCGCGACGTTTCTGAACATCGGGGAAGCCAAGCTCGCCCAAGGTAAGCTCTCCTCTGCGGGAATTGCGGCCTCGGTGCGCGACGAGAATGCCATGAACCTGCATATCGGCATGGCGATGTGGGGCATCAAGCTGCAGGTCCCCGATCATCAGGTGGTGCGCGCGCTCGAGGTGCTCGACGACTTCCGTCCTGAGCCGGTGGAAGAAGAGTCTGATTCCGAGGTCGTACACTGCTGCCCGGAATGCGAGTCGCTGGAAATCCGCCAGGTCGCGGGAGCCAATCCTCACCAGATCGCGCTGTGGTCTGCGGCCATCCCCTTCCCCGAAACGCCTTCCGAGGGTCAGCGCTGGCGCTGTCTGGCATGCGGGTATCAGTGGGAAGAGGTTGAAGGGTAAGCGGTTAAGAACCGGTGGTCAGATGCAGCAGATCTTCATTTCATACCGGCGTAAAGATAGCGAGAATGCGACTGGTCGCATTCACCATCACCTGAATGTGTACCTTGGCGCCGGGATCGTTTTTCGGGACATTGACGACATTCCAGTGGGATCGCAGTTTCCGCAGCAACTCGAAACGGCGCTCGAAAATTGCAAACTCACGATCGCGGTAATTGGCACTGAATGGCTCAACGCTAAAGACGATCGAGACAGGCGCCGCCTCGACGATCCAGAGGATTACGTTCGGCAAGAAATCGCACTGGCTTTGAAACGAATGCCGGTTATCCCGGTTCTTGTGTCCCATGCAACGATGCCGAGACGGAAAGAACTTCCGGATGACCTCAAAAACCTGGCCACCGCCACGGCTGTCTATGCGCCGCCCGATCAGAATTTTCGTCAAAGCATTCTCGTGCTCGCACAACGAATCGAGCAGCTCGTCGGTGTTCCATTCGAGGACTATTGGAGCACTTTGACTCAGTGTCAGGAGTTAGGTCTAACGATTATTAAGGATGATTTTCGTAAGGACAATTCCGTTCTCAATGAAATTGTCAATTCGCGCGACCTTCTTGTTATTCAGAACGATGGGCGTGGTTGGATCGATCAGAACTGAGAGCGAATTCTCGGCCGACTCCGTGATCAGCGGAAGACAACAAGAATCATTCTCTATCATCCAAGATCGAAGTTCTTGAAGACGCTTGTGGAGAAGAACGGCAAGGGCATGCACAGGCAGGTCTCAGAGATTAGAGGTTCCTATGACATCCTCACGTCTATGAAAGCTCATCCAAGCGCGATTTCTGTTCGTGGACACCACGGATTCAATCCTTACTCGCTGCTGGTCTCCGATACATACGCGTTCGTTTCGCCGTATCAATACCATGAAGCGGGGAGCTTCCTCTGTTCAAGTTCACGGTCCATGCGAGGGAGCCTCTGTACCAGATCCTGCGGGACGACGCTGAACTGCTCTTCAATCGATCCACTCCGCTTCGGCTAGAGGATTTCCCACGAAAGAAGTAGGCTTAACTCCTGCGTGCCTTTGGCTAAGGAATATCCGACGTGCCTGATTCCGCTCCTCCTAATATCCTCGAAACCGTAACCTATCGTGTGACTTCTTGCCACGATTGCGATGTTCCCGGGTATCTAATCGTGGAGCCGATGCATGCCAGCTATCGAATCTCGGAGCTCTCGGTCACAACCAGAAACGACCTCGGTTCACTGTTTGGTCAGGTCGAGGCGGCTGTGCTTGCCGAAACTGGCGCGGAGCACGTGTACGTACTGCGTTTCTCGGAGGGAATGGACGCAGTTCATTTTCATGTATTCCCGAGGACCAGAGAATTGGCTGGACTCTGGCGTGAAAGTATGGCGAATGGTTCCGATGGCGAGGGCATAAACGGTCCATTGCTGTTTGCCTGGGCGCGCATTCGATATTACGTCAATCATCCCGGCCTGTTGTCCACGCGGACACTTTCGACTGCAACCCGAATCGCTTCAAGACTGCGCCGGGGCACGACCAGTCAAAGGTGATGAAATTCGTGGTGTCGGGGAATCTAGGTTCCTCAATCGCTGAACTTCGTCATCGGTGATGAGGCTGCGTCGCAAGCCTGGCATCAAGCACACTCGCCGGGAAACTCGGCTAAATCGTCGCCCCATCGCGATTCAGAACCATTTCAGGTGGGTCTCTCAGCCTATCGAGGACGGGACGAAGCCCCCGCGTTGAAATGTAACTGATCGCGAGGTGGAACATCGCGGCCATCGCTGGTGACGCGTAAGTGCTTGGTTTTGCGGCCATCGCACCGGATTCCGCCGAGGCAGTCAAGCAAGCACCGGACAATTCCCGGAATCCTCCTTCTTGCTTCTTCCCTACCACTCTCCGCCATGCGAGAATAGATACTCCAGCCCTGAACCGCCATGAACCCAGTTGAGTCCGCAACGCCGGCCGCACAGGAAGCCTCTATTACTCCCGAATTGTTACGCAGCCACGGCATCACGCCCGAGGAATACCAGCGCATCCTGAAGTCGATGGGCCGGACGCCGACGCTCACCGAGCTTGGCATCTTCAGCGTGATGTGGAGCGAGCATTGCTCCTACAAATCGTCGCGCGTGCATCTGAAGCGCCTGCCGACGCACAGCCGCCGCGTGGTGCAAGGGCCCGGCGAAAATGCGGGCATCATCGACATCGGCGATGGCTGGGCGTGTGCGTTCAAGATCGAGTCGCACAATCATCCGTCGTTTATCGAGCCCTTCCAGGGCGCGACCACCGGCGTCGGTGGAATTCTGCGCGACATCTTCACCATGGGCGCGCGGCCGGTCGCGATCATGGATTCGCTGCGCTTCGGCCCCATCACGCCGCAGCCCGGACTCGACCGCGCAACGCTGCATAAGAACCACTCGGTGATGGAAGGCGTGGTCAGCGGCGTAGCCTCCTACGGCAACTGTTTCGGCGTTCCGAACGTCGGCGGCGAAGTAAAGTTCGAGAGCTGCTACAACGGCAATCCGCTGGTGAATGCGTTCGCCCTTGGCCTTGTCCGGCGAGACCAGATTTTCTACGCCAAAGCTTCCGGCGAAGGAAACCCCGTCATCTACGTTGGCTCGAAGACTGGCCGTGACGGCATCCACGGCGCGACCATGGCAAGCGAAGAGTTCAGCGAGGAGTCCGAAGCCAAGCGCCCCAACGTTCAAGTCGGCGATCCGTTCCTGGAGAAGCTGCTGCTGGAAGCCTGCCTCGAAGCCATGCAGACGGGCGCCATTGTCGGCATTCAAGACATGGGAGCCGCGGGCCTGACATGTTCGACCTGCGAGATGGGCGGGCGCGGCGGTGTTGGCCTGGAAATCGAGCTCGACCTGGTACCGCAACGCGACACCGGCATGACCCCGTACGAGATCATGCTGAGCGAGTCGCAGGAACGCATGCTGCTGGTCGCCGAGAAAGGCCGGGAGCAAGAGGTCTTCCGCGTCTTCGAGAAGTGGGGGCTCGACGCAGTCACCATCGGCCGCGTCATTCCTGAATCGACCATGCGGGTGCTGGAGCATGGCAAGATCGTGGCCGAAATTCCCAACCAGGCGTTGACCGATGAAGCTCCGCTCTACAACCGCCCAATGGAACGCTGGGAGCCGCCGGTTGCTCGCACCATGCCGGAGGGCATCAAGCTTGGAGCGAAGAGCGATCTTACCGGTGACTTGAGACAGTTGCTGGGCAGCCCAAATATCTGTTCCAAGCGCTGGGTCTTCGAGCAGTACGACTCGATGGTGCAGACCAATACCGTCGAAGGGCCGGGGCACGAGGCAGGCGTGATCCGCGTGAAAGGTACCAACCGCGCGCTGGCCATGGCCCTCGATGGCAACGGCCGCTGGTGCTACCTCGATCCCAAACTGGGTGCGATGCACGCGGTTGCCGAGTCGGCCCGCAACGTCGCTTGTTCCGGCGCGACTCCAATCGCCGCGACGAACTGCCTGAACTTCGGCAACCCCGAAAAGCCGCACATCATGTGGCAGTTCGCCCAGACCATCGACGGCATCACCAAGGCCTGCGAGGAGCTGGAAACGCCAATTACCGGCGGAAACGTCAGCTTCTACAACGAGACGTTGGGAGAAGGTATCTATCCGACGCCCGTAATCGGGATCGTCGGCATCCTGGAAAATGTTCACAAAGCAGTCGGCCCGGACTTCCAGCAGCCCGGCCGCGCGCTCCTCTTGGTCCGCGGCTCTGAGCCGGGAGACGCATCTGATGTTGAAGCCGAATTCGGCTCTTCGGAGTATGCCAAAGAGATTCTGGGTCAGGTTTGGGGATTCCCGCCGGCCTTGGAGCTTGACCGGGAAGCTGCTCTGCAGAAAGCAATTATCCAGATGATCGATGAAGGACTGCTCGAGTCTGCCAAGGACTGCACCGAAGGCGGGCTGGCGGTCACCCTCGCCGAGTGTGGCTTTGCCCGTGGCGTTGGCGGGCATGCCGATCTGGCCTCTGGCGGGCTGGTTCCCGAATTCGTTCTCTTCGGCGAGGATGCCACCCGTATCCTCATTTCGTGCGACCCGGCAATGGCCGCGAGAATCAAAGAAATAGCGGCGAAATACGCTCTCTCAGCAGAGCAAATCGGACGTACGGTTCCCGACAATCTGGAGATCCGGGTCGACGGCAAGCTGGCGGCGGCCGCATTCGTGTCGGAGTTGAAGCAGGCGTGGGACGCGGCTCTGGAAACGGCCCTGCATACGGAATCGGAAGCCCCACTGGCTGCGGCCGCGGTATAGGGGCAGAGTCAGTTTCATAGTTTCGAAATTGGCTCAATGGACAGGTGAGCGATGCTGATTACATCCGATAAATTCCACGACGAATGTGGCGTGGCGGCCATCTACGGCCACCCTGAAGCTTCCAAGCTCGCTTACCTCAGCCTGTATGCGCTGCAGCATCGCGGCCAGGAATCGGCGGGCATAGCCTCGTCCAACGGCGAGCGCCTGGAGTTGCACAAGGCGATGGGGCTGGTGTCCGACATCTTCACCGCCGACGCGCTCGCCCGTGTTCCGGGCTCGCTTGCCATCGGCCATACCCGCTACTCCACTACAGGCGACTCCGCCTTGTTGAACGCCCAGCCGATCCGCGTCGAGTGCAGCAAGGGCCAGATTGCGCTCGCGCACAACGGCAACATTACCAACGCCCACGAGATCCGGTCGCATCTGGAGGGACAGGGATCGATCTTTCAGACCACCAGCGATACAGAAGTTATCGTGCACCTGATCGCCCGATCCAGGGAGCAGACGCTAGCATCGGCCATGAGCGATTCTTTGCGCCGTATTGAAGGCGCGTTTTCGCTGCTGATGCTAACCCCCGATCGCATCTTCGCTGCACGCGATCCTCGCGGCTTCCGGCCGTTGGTGATGGGCCGTATATCCGGCAAGGCTTTGCACCAGCCCGACGCCATCGTTTTCGCCTCCGAGACCTGTGCGTTCGACCTGATCGGCGCAACCTACGAGCGCGAGGTCAATCCCGGCGAGTTGGTCATCGTCGGCCCCGAGGGCGTGCACTCGCGCTTCTACGCTGCGCAACAGCCCATGTCGAGCTGCGTATTCGAGCACGTGTACTTCTCGCGTCCCGACAGCACGGTCTTCGGCCGCTCGGTCCAGCAGTCGCGTGACTCGATGGGACGCCAGTTGGCGCTGGAATCACCCGTAGAAGCCGACATCGTCATTCCTGTACCTGACTCGGGCGTGACTGCGGCCATGGGCTTCTCCCAGGAGAGCGGCATACCGATCCAGTTTGGCTTGATCCGCAACCACTACGTGGGACGCACCTTCATCGAGCCGGAACAGCGGGTCCGCGACTTCGGGGTGCGCCTGAAACTGAATCCCGTGCGCCACGTAATCGAGGGGAAGCGCGTGGTGCTGATCGACGATTCCATCGTGCGCGGGACCACCAGCCGCAAGATCGTCCGCATGGTGCGCGACGCCGGCGCCAAGGAAGTCCACATGCGCATCTCGTGTCCTCCGACTGTGTCGTCCTGTTATTACGGTGTGGACACTCCCTCGAAAAACCAGCTCATCGCCGCCAACAAATCGGTGGACGAGATCCGCGAGTACATCGGCGCCGATTCCCTGGCCTACCTTTCTCTGGAGGGCCTGCGCAAGGCCGCGGGCGAGAACGACCAGGTCAAGTACTGTACTGCCTGCTATACCGGCAAGTATCCGACGCGACTGGTGGATGTCGAAGAAATCGAGCCGGCCATGGCCGCCGGCGACTGAGCTTTCGACGGTAACATGAAGTTTGCGAAAGAACTCGTCATGAAACGGCAGCGCCTAACCGCGGCGTCGCTCCGAACCCCAAGATCCCTATGCCTACGTCACTGCTGGCCTGAGTCGCGGTCCAGGAGGCCGCTCGGCCGCCGTAGCATTGGAAGAGGCTGAGCCCAGACGCGTGCTGAACTTGTTTGGGCGGCGGTTGACGCGGTAGTGTGAGTTTCGAAATACTCACTTCTCCCACCTGAGAAACCAGATGATCACCGCGTGCGCCCGTGTTTATTGCTATGTGAACTCCGGAGCTCAATCGCGGAGGCGAGAGAGACACTTCTCCCAACTTCACGACTTTCTTGCCGGACCGGAGACGAGGTACGAAAGGATGTAGATCACGCCGCCTTGTGAGAAGGCAGGGCATGCAAATGAAGTCAGTGTCGAGTTTGGAGAAAGGCTAAAGCGATCGGGGATTTGCATGGACCGGCGGGTGAATTACTGACCAGCGCCTTCCTTTCCCCTACAGTTGCCGCTAGAATCCCGTGTGAATCTCTGTGCTGATGGTCGTCTGGCAGGCGCAGGCTTTTCCCGAGGAAAACACGGTGAATCGCAGCCCCCGAGGAGTGGCGATCGTGGTTTGTTTCAGCCTGGCCTTGGCCGTCGGCTGGTCTTTGCCGGCATTGGCGGGTAAACACAGCTCGTACGTTCCCCCTCATGGAAAGGCAACCGTTCTTTTCAGCGATAGCGGTCGAGGGTTCGACAGCTTTCTCAAGACCAAGGGGCTGAACAGTGATCCCGAGCATGTCTTCACCTTCGAGAACGGCGTAATTCACGTTTCAGGCACTGAATTTGGATACCTGATCACACGACGGGAATATGCCGACTACTATCTGCGCGCCGAGTTCAAGTGGGGAGAAGCCACCCACGCTCCGCGCGAAGGCCAGGCGCGCGACAGCGGCGTTCTCTATCACATTCAAGGTGAGCAGAAAGTGTGGCCGACTTCGATCGAATACCAGATCTGCGAGGGACAGACCGGCGACTTCTATATGACAGATGGTGCCGCTCTCACGGCCACGGACGGGAAGCGCGAGACCGGTCCTCCCGGTTCGGCGGCGAGAATTAAGCGAATTGGCGAAGGGCCGTGGCAGAACGTCACTGGGTATCGCGACCCAAACGGCGAGATAGAGAAGCCCCATGGCGAGTGGAATGTCGTCGAGATCGTGGTGCTGGGCGCGAACGCGAAGCACTACCTCAACGGCAAGCTGGTGAACGAAGGCACGAAAGCATATCCCTCGAGTGGAAAGATCCTGATTCAGTCAGAAGGCGCAGAGATTTACTTCCGCGATATCAAGCTGTATCCGCTAAAGTAATCCAGCTCTGCCAGGCTTCCGCCGTCGAAGGCGGGATTTTCCAGAACAACCCGATTTTTGCAGTGTGTCCGTGGGCGGACGCCAGCCGTGGATCGCGCGTAGTCAACGTCGCGCCGCCTGTTTCGGCAAGCACAACATAGACAGCGTCGTACGCGGAGAGCGTGTGCCGGTAGCGCCAGACACTGGGCAGAAGCCTGGTGTGGGGATCATCCGGCACATTGCGGATCTGAATCATCTTTGACATGTGGTAAGCATAGTTAGGTGCGCTGCACATGTCGATCGGTTTCGAGTTCCAAGCGTCGAGAACTCGGGCAGCTTCGTTCCCACCCTTTCGCATCAAGGATGGGGCACCTCGACATGTTCTGAATCTCGTCGCCTTCGACATGGCGCCCGCATATCTATGTGCGGCACATATCAATGTTTCCGCCACGGCGGACCGGGGAGGACATCCGGCAATTTAGTTTAGGACAATCCGTAGTAGTTCATGGTCGCGTCGGAAGCGATTTTGCCCCGATCGTGTAACACCTTCATTCCAGGTGCCTTCGGCGGCTTTCTTGACCATGTTGCCTGGAGGTTGACAAACCGAAGTAGTCGAACAGAGACCGGAGCTTGAATCAAGAAGCCAGCTGCAGATGAACGCCTGCAGCGATTCACGCGGCCCCGAGTTTCTTCCACACCTCTTGTACGTAATGATCGGTCATTCCGGCGATGTAGTCGCAGACTACGCGCGCCGGCTTCTCGTGCTGTGTCTTTTCGCGATAGCTGGAGGGAAGAGCGTCAGGATGCTCGATCAGAAAATCGAAAGTTCCAGTCACGACTTTCTCAGCTTTATACTTCTCCGGCTGCAACGGCTTGCTTTCGTACAGCGTCTTGTAAAGGAACGACTTGGCCTCGCGGCGCTCCTGCCCAACCTCGTCGCTGAACGCCACCAGCCGCTCAGGGAGTCTGCGCACGTCGGCAACGCTGGTCGCGCCCGATTGAGCGATTCGTGACTTCGTATTTTCAATCAAGTCGGTCACGAAGCAGTTCAGCATCCGCTTCAGCGCCTCGTTGAATTTCAGCTTGTCGGGCGCTTCGGGATACTTTGCTTCGACCTCGACAAAATAGCGTTCGAAGGCGCGGACATTCTTGCGGACATCGGGCAGCTTAAGCAGCCTCGCTTCGAACCCGTCATCGAGGTCAGCGGTGGTGTAAGCGATCTCGTCGGTCAGGTCAATGAGTTGCGCTTCCAAGGGGGGCCGCAAGTCGAGCAAGTACTCATGCAACTCGGGATGCTCAGCCGCCGAGTAGTCGTGCGAGTGCTTGATGATGCCCTCGCGCACTTCAAAAGTGAGGTTGAGCCCACGGAACTCGGCATAGCGCAACTCGAAGTCTTCGACGATGCGCAACGCCTGCAGGTTGTGATCGAAGAATTCCCCATGGCGTCGCATCGCAATGTCGAGCGCCCGCTCCCCGGCATGCCCAAAAGGAGGATGCCCGATGTCGTGTACCAGCGCCAGCGCTTCGGCAAGATCGACGTTGAGGGCAAGCGCGGCCGCGATGGTGCGTGAAATCTGCGCGACCTCAATGGTGTGCGTCAGGCGCGTGCGAAAGTGGTCGGAATAGCGGCGGGTGAAGACCTGGGTCTTGTTCTCCAACCGGCGGAAAGCCCGCGCATGGATGACGCGGTCACGGTCGCGCTGAAACGCATTGCGGTAAGGGTGTGGCGGCTCCGGATAGCGCCGCCCGCGGGAATCCTCAACACGAACCGCGTAGCTGGCGAGCATAGTTCGAGTTTAGCAGCGCCGTTTGCCTAGCCGCCAGAGGCCTTGGTTGGCTGAGGCTCGGGAAGCAGTCGCAGCCCTCGATTGATTTGCGGCCAGTACTGTCGCAGCAGGTTCCCGGCGAACTTCCAACCCAGGTCGTAGGCGTAGCGGGTGAAGGTACTGCCCACTCCGCGCGCGCCTTCAGGATAATAGGTGTTGGCTAGCGCCTCGCCCGCGAGCGGGCCCAAAAGGTCGCTGTAGCTGACCATCGCTCCCCCGAGTCACTCCGCGCGATCACCAACCGCGTCGCGGCGTACTTTACCAACTCCTTGAAATTGAGGTGCTTCTTCACATAGAACCCGTGGGTCCTGGTGCGTCAGCGAGGCGACCAGGAACGTTCCAAACATGTTCGCCGAGGTGGCGCCGGCAATATCAGCACCAAAACGCTTGCCGTATCCTGCGCCCCCTGTCCGTATCCCGCGGGACTGCTGATCGCCTGGCCATAGGCTGAGCCAACCAACGCGCTCCGATGGTGGACAACGCAATACTGTTGTTGGCTGCCGGCTTGAACTTGCCCCAGCTGTCGAGGGGACCTCGGTCGGTTGCGAAGTCGGGAAACACCAGCGACTTCTCCAGCAGCAGTCGGAAGAAGGACACGCTGCTGGCCATTGTGCTTTGCAAGGTGCCGGCATCCGATTGTGCGGCCGGCGCAGGTTGCGATTGCGCACTGGCGGAAGGAGCATTCGGCAATTCGCCATGCGTTGGACAAGTGTGGGGCGCGTCCAGTAACGGGTGCCGCCGCAGACGAGCGATGCCGCGACTGTCAGACCCGTGCTTCTGGAAGGGCTCCCTTAGGGCTTACTCGCGGCGGAGTTCTGCTTGGCCAGTCTCACTCTTGCAGTTTCCAGGTCCTTCTGCACCTTGGCAACTTCGTCGTTGTCTATCTCGGCGGGAACCGTCTTGTTCCACTCTTCGAGTGCGCGCTCCCAGTGGGTGGTGGCTAGCTTGAGCCGGCCGGTCTTCTGATACAGGTCGCCAAGATGCGCCTGCACGGTCGGATCGCTGCCGATCTTCTCCGAGGCCCGCCGTAGGTTCTCTTCCGCAAGATCGTAGTTTCCCATGCGGTAATACACCCAGCCGAGCGAGTCGAGATAGGCGCCGTTCTGCGGATCGAGCGCTACGGCGCGGCGAATGTAGCCCAGCGCTTCTTCAAGACGTGTGCCACGATCGGCGAGCATGTAGCCCAGGTAGTTCAAGGCCTGCGCGTTCTTGGGATCGTCCGCCAGGACCTTGTGGAACGACTCCTCCGCCAGGTCATACTTCTTCTGGCGCTCGTAGATGGAGCCCTCGACAAAGATGACGTAGTCCTTGTCCTCCGGCTTGGTGGAAAGCTCCTGGGCCTTGTTGATGTTTGCTTCCGCTTGCGACCAATCCTTGGCGCGGCTGTACATCTGGGCAAGCGCGATGTAGACCTCGCGGTCATCTGCCGTGCCCTTCAGCATCGACTTCACCTGCTCGATGGCGGGGGCGGGGTTTCCTAAATCTGCGCGTTGCGACGCCGCGACCATCTGCAGTTGGCGATCGTTAGGATACCTCTTGGCCGCTTCTTCGGCTGTGGTGGTCGCTAACTGCCACTGCTTCTGGTCGCGATACGTTTCAATGATCTGCTGATATCCGCGAATCGCGTTGTCGTCGCCGAGGTCGAACATCCGGCGGAAGGTGTCGACCGCCAGTTGCGGCTTGTTGGACTCGCGATAAATGGTGCCCAACCGTTCCAGGAAGATGGCGCGATTGTTCTTTTCCGAGGTGTCGTATTCGCCGTTCGCATGCTCGGTCTTCTGCAGCAACTGGTTGAGCAGCGTAATCGCTTCGTCGTACTTGCCCTGCGCGTCTTCGATCACCGCCAGGTTGTACTTGAGCTCGAGCGAATCGGGCACGACTGCGCTGGCCTTCTTCAGGCACTCCTGTGCCTCGTCGAGCTTGCCGTTGCGCCGATAGATCTCGGCCATGCGCATGTAGGTCTGCGCGTCCGACGGGTCGGCCTCGGCGATAACTTTGTACTGCACCAGGGCGGCGTCGGGCTGGTTATCATTCAGCAAATTCTGCGCCAGGCCGCGGACCGAGTCGAGATTGTCGTGGTCCAGATCGACTGCCTTCTGGTAGGCGTCGATGGCTTTCTTGTAGGCCTTGTTTTGCTCGTAGGTGTAACCCAGGGCGGCAAAGAGCTTCGCGGAACGCGCGCCTTCGGGGAAGGCGTTCAGCACTTCCAGCGCCCGGGAAGTGTCACCTTCCTCGTTGTACAGAATAGAAAGCGCCGTGACCGCTTCCTCCGAATCAGGCTGGATCTGTACGGCGGTCTTGAATTCGCTTTCGGCCTTCACCAGGTCGTTATTCAGGCGGTAAAGGCGGCCCAGTAGCAGATGGTCCTCGACGCTCTTGGGGTCGAGCCGCACGATCTGCTCGTATTGCTCGATCGCCAGCTTCAGAATTTCCTGCGACTGTGTGCCTGACTGCATGTCGCCGAGCGAACGCAGGTAGATGCGGCCCAGCAGGCGGTGCGCCTCCAGATTATTGCCGTCGCGCTTGAGGATGTCCTGCGCTTCCAGCACCGCGTCCTTGATGCGTCCAGTCCGAGCGTAGAGCTCGGCCAAGCCAGCATTCAGGTAGTCCGAGGTCGGATCGTTTTCGATGGCCAGCCGGTATTCGTCGATCGCCTTGTTGGCATAATCGGCACGGCCATACATCGAGACCATTTCTTCGTAGATGTGCGCCATTGCGAAGTGGTAGTAAGCTGCAGCTTTGTCCGCCTTGGCGGATGCTCCAGTTGCCGCCGCGGCTGGAGCCGCAGCACTTTCGTTACCGGGCTTATCTTGAGCGAAGCTGCCAGTCGACGATGCAAGCAGGAACGCCAGGAGGGTGATACGAATACGAGTTAGCATCATTACTGTAGGACCAGCCATTACACCGATTGGATGACGTCACGCTGCGAGGGTCGTCTTATTTTAGCCTGTCAGGGGATAAGTTGCGAGAAATGAGAAACTGTGCCGCCGCTGCTGGAATTATCCTCCACGTCGTAAACCCGGCAAATCGTTGGACGTCGCGGTAGTGGAAAGGTTAAATCGTTTACGGTCCGGATGAATCGATAGGTTGTGTTGCATTCGGCTGAACACTTTACTTAAGCGTAGTAATGCTAGCTGTGGCTCTGGAGTGCCTCTATGGAGAACTTGCAGTATTCGCAAATGAAGTCGCCGGTCGGCCCTTTGCTGCTTGGCATGTCAGGTCCGGCGCTGGTGATGCTGGCCTTTGACCGCAGCTTGCCGGGAAAAGTAGTGGGACGCGCAGTCAAGTGGCAGGAATCGCCGGAGGCGACGAAAGAGGCGCGGCGGCAACTGGATGAGTACTTTGCCGGGGACCGTAGGAATTTCACGGTTCCGCTGGATCTTCGCGGCAGCGACTTCCAGAAGCAGTGCTGGGAAGAGCTGTTGCGGATTCCCTACGGCGAAACCCGCAGCTACGCCGAAATTGCCCAGGCCGTGAGGAGGCCAAACGCCTATCGGGCGGTCGGACAGGCCAATCACTACAACCCCGTAGCAATCATCGTCCCCTGTCATCGGGTGCTTGCAGCCGGAACGAACCTCGGCGGCTATGGCGGCGGGCTCCCAACCAAGGCTTTCTTGTTGCGGCTGGAGGGGGCGGAATTCCGAGACGAAGCTGAGGCCGAACGCGGGCAGGTAGCGTTGGAATTTACCTAGCCGCCGGCTGCAGCTCAGGGGTCGCCGCCAGCAGCGTGCGGGTGTATTCATGGCGCGGGGCGGATGTGATCTGCTCCGTGTCGCCAATCTCGACCAGTTCGCTCGCCTTCATGACGGCAATGCGCGTCGCCAGATAACGCACCACTGGCAGCGAATGCGAGATAAACAGATAGGTGAGCTGAAAGTCCTTTTGCAACTGCCGCAGCAGGTTCACAATCTGCGCCCCTACGCTTACGTCGAGCGCCGATACTGGCTCGTCCGTGACAATAAACCTCGGCTTGAGCATGAGCGCACGCGCGATTCCGACACGCTGCCGCTGACCACCACTAAACTCGTGAGGGTAGCGGCCCAGCGCTGATTCATCGAGCCCAACCGCGCGCAGCATTTCTGCAGCTCTCTTCCGCCGCCCGCTGCGCGACTCGCTCCCATGGATCACAACGGGCTCGCAGACGATCTGCTCAATCGTCATTCGCGGATCAAGCGATCCGTATGGGTCCTGAAAGATGATCTGCATGTCACGCCGCAGACGGCGCATTTCGCTTCCCCGCGCGGCGAGCACATCGTGGCCGTCAAAGCGGACAGCTCCACTGTCGGGCTCAATCAGCCGCAACAGCATCCGTCCCAATGTGCTTTTGCCGGAGCCCGATTCACCGACTAGCCCGAGGGTTTCTCCCGCTTCGATCGTCAGCGAAACATCATTGACCGCGCGGACGCGGGTTGCCGAGGCGGCTCCGAGGGCGCTACCGCCCGAGCTGAACGACTTGACGAGGTGTTCGGCATGCACTAACGGCACGCCGATGATGGTAACAAATGCCCAAACGCCACACCTGCTCACTGTGTGAAAGCCGCGCCATTCGCGCCATTCGCGAGATTCTCACAATAGGTTCCCAATTCTGGAGGAGGATCAATATACGGTTCCGATGTGATAGGAAGTGCGTGAATATTGGGAAGCGCGACCATCTTCTTGGTCGTGCAATTGCGAGTGCCCTATTTTCGGTCACCGGCCTGTGGACGAGCTGCACTTCGCTGAAAATAAAGACGATAAATCCGCATTATTTCTGTTGACTTCAAAACCGGCAGGAGTAAAACAGACTCGTTCTTTGACAGTTTCCAAGGTTTTCCGGTTGGTGGCGAGTCCGGGGCTGAAGCTGATTCACTACGCCGCGCCTGCAGCGCAAAGGCTCTAGAGGGACGGCGACGGTCGATAGCAAACCGCTGGTCGAGGAAACAAGAAACAGTCAAAGGCAAGATAGGATCCCGAGGCGTTGAGCCCGATTCCGGTTGGCCAGTAAGCCCGGAGCCCGAGTTAAGATCGTACGCCGCGTACGCAAGTATCCGGCGACCACAGGTCGGCGAGGGTCTAAAGCGAGCTGCCGGTTGAGAAGAGGGAGCAACATCACCTCGGGATTCTTAATTTGACCCACTCCTCACTCCTCCTCTTCGACCTTTTTCAACTTATGGCATGATTCGGACGCCGAATGACCCATGGCGTCCGAGTTAGCCGTTGAGTTAGCCGCCTATTCGCAGGACGTCACAACTAAGCCAGCTTAACCAACGAGTCGCCGCATTCCCGCAACGATTCTCGTCCATGCAACTGAATCTCGAGCTCCGTCAACTCAGGGCTATTTTGCCGGAGCAGAATCGCCGGCTATCAAGCTCGTAAGACTCGTCGTCAGTTCCGGGTCAGGCACTGCATAAAAAGTTCCGCCTCGTCCGTTCTGGCTGCTCCCACAGTTTGGACCATTGAGGGAGCCTTGCTGGTTCATGTCGCCAAAGATTGCATAGTGGTCGCTGGTCGATGTGGACACTCCCAGTTTCGCGTGGTTAAAGTCGGGTCCCGGCCCTCCTTTCAGGCCGAATACCTGTCCCGACCAGGTCCCCGTGGTTGCGATGTCGACCGGCCCCGGCGGCTTAACTAATGAGCTGTCCCAGCAGCCAGGGACGGTGGAGGAGGTGGTCGAAGGGATTGGTGGTGTTGCCCACCAGGTTGCGGTTCTGAGCGGAATTCCTCCCAAGATCGAGGACACCATCTGCCACGGCGGCACTTTCATATTCGAAGGCTTGGAGATCAATTCCACCCCTGTGGAGAGCTGGCTGGTAAGCACAGTAGTGCTCGAAGATCTAACCCCTAAACTATTCACCAGTTGCTGTACGTCCGCAGGCCCACCGTTCTTGACGATCTGCGGGTCCTTGGGGTCGGTCACGACGCTGGCATTTTGCAGCCCTTTCAGGACCTGCACCAGATCATCCTTGCTTAGCCTGAGGGCAAAAAAGTGTTGGCTGACCTGAACATCGTTGTCCTTGGTTGTGCAGCCAAGAGTATTTGCTTCGTCCTGTCGGGGAGTTGAAGCGCTGCCAGCTCCCGGCCAGTCGGGCGTCGACACCTGCATCACTAATCCCTGGCCCGAGTCATCCCAAGCCACCAGCCCCTTGGAATGGCCCCACGGTGCTCCACACTCCTTGGTGCAGCCGGCTATCTTTGGGGCATCGTAGAACTGGTCGTTCCAAACTACGAAGTGAAATGAGCCGTTATAAACCTCGTTGAAAGTGGCGCCAATGGGATCGGGAGCGGCGTCTCCGGTGCTACCGCCAGCGCATCCGCTCCCCTGCTGTAGCGTCGCAGAGTCGCTACTTGCATAGGCAAATTGCTGGCTGAAGTGCGGGAAGGGTTGTGGCTGGCCGCCAAACGGGCAGGCTCGTTGCACCCCTTCACCGCATCCCGGAAACACCTTCGCGTTGAACTTGAATACGAACCACCAATCCACTGGATGACCTTTTTGCAAGAGCGGAGCCAGACCGCTGATGCTGGAAGGAGCAGCCATTTGAGTGTGCGTGTGTGGGGACGCAGGAGTCGACTCCATCGATGCCGGATGTCCTCCGGACAAGCCCGCTCCAACGGCCAAAGCGATCGCAAGTGGCGCGAAGGGAGCTACTTTATTCGCGAACGCAGCAGACGAGCTACGCTTTCTAGCTGCCATACGGTCCTCGCTTGAGTGGCCTTAGCCGGCATTCGTCGACGAATTGACCACCGTCGTGTGGGTCACCGCGCCCCCGGCTTCGGGCGACGCGACCACTGTTGTATGGGTTACCGTGCCGCCTGGAGGAGGCGGCCCGCCCCCATCGCCATCGCTGCCGTCGTCGCTGCCGCCGCTTTGGATCCCCTTGCTGACGGCATAAGTGGTGGCGCTAATACCCAACAGGGTAAGGATGCCAGCGGGCACTACTTTCGGAAAATCTGATTTCGAGACCACAATCAGGAGCAGACTGATCGCCACCACAAATGTGAAAATCAGAAGCTGAAAGCGCGACATGCTGGCTCCGCCAGATGTAGAACCTTTTTCTTCCAGGAGCCCCGAGATGTCGATCTTGCCGCTGGCGATGGCGGCGAGCACCATGAAGCCGAAGAGAAAGGTGATCACCAGAGCGCCGTACTCGATCGCCCAGACGACTTTCTTGTCGGGATCGCCGGGAACCAATATCGCGACGACGAATGCCACAACTACAGCAAGAACCAGACTTGCCCAAAATTCGATGTTGTCCCTCATTGTCCTCTCCTATCCAGCAATCCAGCCAAATCGCGTAACCTTCCCAAGTAAAGGGCTTGTGCTTTGCCACCCAGGTAAATTGCGGAACTCCCCCCGAGGGCGATTAGAAACGGAGTCGGTATGTCCGGAAACTGGGTGGGATCTTCTATCACTTGTAACAAGAAATATCCTGCGCTGACGACGGTAGTCATCAGCATCTGTGCCCGTCCGGCGCTGAAGTATGATTTGCGGCCGCCCCCCTTAACCACCCGGGCATCACCGTAGAGAAGGCATTTGAGGCTAATGCCACCGGTCATGAGCTTCCAGAGAACAATGCCACATAGACCCGAAACCAGGATGATTCCTTCCCAAGCGGCGAACTGAGCGACGTTCGGCATCGTGGTTCGAGCTCTCCTCGACGGTGACTCCGACCCGCCAAGTTCGTCTTGCTAAACGCTTGTTTCGGACAGCCTTTAGAGTGAGGGGTAATTATGAGACCCACTGAGGACAAGTCAAGACCACATAGGTGGTACGACCCGTAGGTGGAGCGGAGATACTCGACGGTCCCAGGATGTCTCGCGAGGCCTTGCGCTACCTCGAGTGATAAGAGAGCCGCCGCAAGATCGACGATGGCGAACTCTCAAAGAGCCGTGGGCAAACGCGGCCTTTGTCGGCCGCAGGCGAGAGACACGAATCCCTCGCCTCACCTGGTCGTTTTACACATCCATAGGTCGGAGACGAAAGGGCGTGGGACACAGGGCTGTGTGATATGGAAGGGCACCCCGCCAGCCACGTCAAGATCGCAGGGCGGGAGGGTCGCCGGATGGGCAGCCCGCCCGCGGGAATTCCTGATAATCTCCGGGCATGAGCACGAGGCAATGAAACATCGCGTTGTCCACTTGCTTCAGAAATACCTGTTGAACCCGCCCGTCAAGCTCTTGTTTGCGATGGGCGTTGTGCTGCCGGGATATGCGCTGCTGGAAACGACTGGCCGCAAGACCGGAAAGCCGCGTCGCACGCCGGTGGGCAACGCACTGGTGGGCAAGCAGTTCTGGATCGTGGCGGAGCACGGCCAGAAAGCCGGCTACGTTCGCAATATTGCGGGCAATCCGCGCGTGCGCCTGAAGCTGCGCGATGGGCTACGGGCACGGTGGTACACCGGGACGGCCCACCTGCTTTCCGACGATGATCCAAACGAGCGCCAACGCTGGCTGGCGAATCACGTCCCGGCCAGCGCGAGCAACGCCGCAGCGGTACGCTTCTTCGGCATTGAACTGCTTACGGTTCGGGTTGACCTGGACACCTGACCACCCTGTCGGAGATTGCGGTATGTCGTACCCAGGAACTCGGGAAATCTTGAGGCTATGGCGATGCCGCCGGCTTCGTCCCGGCAAAGACGTTCACGGGACATGTGACCGGCAATCTGGCGCTGACGGCCATTGCCGTAGCGGCTCACGATCGGCCGTCTGCACTGCGACATCTCTCGGCCATTGTCACTTTCTTTACAGCAGTTTGCCTCGGCGTTCTCATCGTGCGCGCGTTCACGGCATTCTCATTGCCGCGGTTGCTTTCCACCGTCAGGGGAATAGAAACGATTCTGATCGTGGCCGCTTCTTTGGCGCTGGCGTCAGGTATGGGCCACGGAGCTGAGGTATTTGTGATCTTTGTGTCTCTAGGGTTGGGGCTGCAAAATGGAGCATTCCGTCGCGTCGCTGGCGTCAACGTTCACACCACATATCTCACAGGAATGATTACAAGCTTGACCTCTGCGGAAGAAGAATACGCTTTTGAAGTGGTTCCCTCGGCTATAAGGGATACCGATCAAAAGATAAGCCTTCTGTGGGGAATCTGGATCGCTTTTGTCCTGGGCGCTGTGGCGGGAGCAGCCATGGTCTTTCATTTTAAGGCGCTTGGGATGCTCGGAGCCGTACTCGTCTGGATCGCACTTGAATTGCGTGAGGTGCAGTCTTGCCTGAGGCAGAGCGGAAGGGTTAATGCGCTACCCGGCTAACAGGCCCATCTGTTCCTGCAGCGAACTGTCCTGCTCTTCTGCTTCGCGATAAGCTAGCGAAACCCACTGGCCTGGCTGCTCCGACAAAACGTTCTCGATATCTCTGCAGATCTCCCGCGCTCGGTCGAGGCTCGAAATGATGTGGGGACACTCAATGTTTAGTTCCTGGAGCAGCGACTTAAGCGGCCTGTTTTCCATGAATTGTCGATTCTAGATCAGATTCAGCACGTGGGTTATGCACAACGATCCCTAGAACCGCGCCCGCTCACAGCGGTATATTCCCGTGCTTCTTGGGTGGGTTTTTGTCGCGCTTGTTTTCTAGCATGTCCAACGCTTGAATCAGCTTGCGGCGGGTGTCGCGGGGGCGGATGACGGCGTCGAGGTATCCGCGCTCGGCGGCTACGTAGGGGTTGGCGAAGCGGTCGCGGAACTCCTCGATCTTGGCGGCGCGCTCGGCCTCGGGGTTGTCTGACTTCTCCAACTCGCGGCGATAGACGATGTTGACCGCGCCCTCGGGGCCCATGACCGCGATCTCGGCGTTCGGCCAGGCGTAATTCACGTCCGTACGGATGTGCTTGGAGGCCATGACGCAATAGGCTCCGCCGTAGGCCTTGCGGGTGATGACGGTGATTTTGGGCACGGTCGCCTCGGAGAAGGCGTAGAGCAGCTTGGCACCGTGGGTGATGATGCCGCCGAACTCCTGCTGGGTGCCGGGGAGGAAGCCGGGCACGTCTTCGAAGGTGATGAGCGGGATGTTGAAGCAGTCGCAGAAGCGCACGAAGCGCGCTCCCTTGATGCTGGCGCTGATGTCGAGGACTCCGGCGAGGAAGTTGGGTTGGTTGGCGACGATGCCGACGGGACGGCCGTTGAGGCGGGCGAATCCGATGACAATGTTCTTCGCGTAGTGCTCCTGGACTTCGAAAAAGTAGCTGTCGTCGATCACGTGGTTGATCACGTCTTTAATGTCGTAGGGGAGGTTCGACTCGGCGGGGACCAGAGTGTCGAGAGCTTCGTCGGCGCGGTCGATGGGATCGCTGCAGACCCTGCGCGGCGGGTCGTCGAGATTGTTCGACGGCATGAAACTGAGCATCTCGCGAATCATGCTGAGGCACTCGGCATCGTCGTGCGCCAGGAAGTGCGCTACTCCGGACTTGGCGTTATGGGTCATGGCGCCGCCGAGCTCGCTCTTGGTGACCTCTTCGTGGGTGACGGCCTTGATGACTTCGGGGCCGGTAATGAACATGTACGAGGTGTTCTCGACCATGAGGATGAAGTCGGTGATGGCGGGCGAGTACACCGCTCCGCCGGCGCAGGGGCCCATGATGGCTGAGATCTGCGGGACGACCCCGCTCGACAGAACGTTGCGCAGAAAGATGTCAGCATAGCCGGCCAGCGACATCACGCCTTCCTGAATGCGCGCGCCGCCGGAATCGTTGAGGCCGATGACAGGAGCGCCAACGCGCATGGCGGTGTCCATGATTTTGACGATCTTGGCGGCGTTGGTTTCGGAGAGCGAGCCGCCGAAGACGGTGAAGTCCTGCGCGAAGACGAAAACGAGGCGGCCTTCGATACGCCCGTAGCCGGTGATGAATCCGTCGCCGAAGAGCTTGTGCTCGTCCATGCCGAAGTCGTTGCAGCGATGGGTGACGAGCTTGTCGGTCTCTTCGAAGGTGCCTTCGTCGAGCAAGAACTCGATGCGCTCGCGGGCGGACATTTTGCCTTGCTTGTGTTGCGCGGCGCGGCGGGCTTCTCCGCCACCGGCCTCAGCGAGGGAGTCGCGGCGCTTCAGTTCGGCTAGCTTCTGTTCGAGGTTCATGCGGGGGATTATAAACAGCGGGGTGCGGGTGGAGTGTGTCGGGGGAACGTGGGGGAGTTTTCACCACAAAGGCACAGAGTCACAGAGAGATCAAAGGTTCGCTGCGGAGGCCACGCAGAGCACGGAGGAAGGATTGCGCAAAGACAAAAGCAGCCGTGAATTTACATGTAGGACGCAGATTCAGCCTGAGCGGATTAGGAAAGACCCGCTCAAGGCCGCTTCGCGTGTTTCGACGGGGCACCCGATTTCCGCCGGAAGCGGCGGCTAGGCAAAGTACTGCCAACCGCCGGCCTTCAGGGGGTGGGATTGGCCGTCGGGCGTGTTGAGCGTGATCCGGCGGCTGCGCGTGATTTCGCCGATGCGCGTGATCGGGGTGCCGGCAATCTGTTTAGGGATGCGGCGGTTGGGTGGAGCGGTGAAGAGCAACTCGTAGTCTTCGCCTCCTTGCAAGGCGTATTGCAGAGCGTTGTTGCCGGTAACGGATGGCAAGGCTGCGGCGTCGATCACGGCTCCGACGACGCTTTCTTGGCAGATGTGACGCAGGTCGGTGGAGAGGCCGTCGCTGGTGTCGATCATGGCGGAGGCGAGTTTCTTTTCGCGCAGATGTTGGCCGAGGGCGATGCGTGGATCGGGATAGAAGTGGCGGGGATGCGCCGAGGGACGCAGTTTCTTGCCGCTGCGCAACTGTTCGAGCGCGGCGACGGAGGCACCGAGTATTCCGCTTACATAAATGAGGTCTCCGGCGCGAGCGGTGGAGCGCAAGATCACTTTGCCGGCGGGAACGCTTCCCACAACAATGATGTCGGCCAGAATGCCGTCAGGAGACTGGGCGGTGTCTCCACCGGCGAGGGTGACGGAATGGCGGCGCGCGAGCTTCAGAAGTCCGCGGATGAATTCGTCGACCCAGCGCTGGGACAGATCGTGCGGAAGGGAGAGTGAAAGGAAAGCGGCACGCGGGATGCCTCCCATGGCGGCGATGTCGCTTAGTCCGCGGGCGAGGCAGCGGTGTCCGATGGAGTCGGGCGGATGCCAGTCGCGGCGGAAGTGAACGTTCTCGAGCGAGAAGTCTGTCGTAACAAGTAATTCGTGGCCGCGCCGGACGCTGAGGACGGCGCAGTCGTCGCCGATACCGACCACGGGTTCGTTGCCGCCTCGGGCGGCGGCCCGGCGGATTCGCTGGATGAGTTCGAGTTCTTTCGCGGGCATGATCGTTGCAACGAGTACCGGGGCTTCAGGATCGCCTGCCCAATATACCCTCTCTGGCGCATCAGTTCCCGGATCTCGCGGCAAGGCGCTGAAGCTCGACTGGTTCAAGGCAAGTTTAAGGAAGCCTCGCTGCAAGTTGCTGGAATCGCAAGGATTGGTGCTAATTTGGTGGTATCAAGTGTGACGGAAAGCGTTGACTTGGGCTTTGCCGTTCTGTTACGGTTTGGAGTCTTCTAACAATTGAACCAGGCTCCCGGGTCCGATTGCTGCCACATTGCTCGGGTGGAGAGTTCATCACCTCTTAGCTCTCCTGGGTCCCAGAAATGTAAGTAAGTTTTGGGCTAGCTAGGTACAAACGCTCCGGAAATTCATAGTTGTAGAAACGGTACCGGAGCGATTTTGAACAGAGGGTTACTGTATTGCGCAAACGTTTTTATATTCTTTTCGTAGCTCGAGATGCAGAGGGACAGCTACGAAAGATCCCCATCCCTCTCCATTACCTTTACGTCTTCCTGGCGGGCGCCGTGATCGGTATGACTACCATCACGGGCATGGCGGGCTCGTACGCCCGGATGCTGTTTAAGGTCGCGAGTTTCGATCAGCTGCGCACAGAGAAGACCGCACTGCAGTCGCGCTACACGCAGCTGGAACAAGTTACACACGAGAAGGACATCCAGGTAGCGTCGCTCGGCTCGATCGCCAACGAAGTGTCGGTGATCTACGGGCTTAAGCCGAACGCAAAACTCCTCGCCCAGAACGACCAGCCGCTCAAACCGGAAGAGGTCAACGACGCCATTAACGGGCTGTACGCGTTGCGCACGTCGGCGATGACCGGGGCCGCGACGGCGGGCCTGGGCATGGGTTTGACGCGACGGGCATCACTGTCTGACTGGGTGGCGGCGACTACTGCGCCGACACTGTGGCCAGTGATGGGTCCGATCACCGGAGCGTTTGGGGCACGCATCGATCCGTTCAACGGTGAGGGCGCGTTCCACGCGGGAGTTGATATCTCATGTCGTTATGGCCAGCCAATCATGGCTCCGGCCGATGGCGTGGTGACCTACGCGGGGTTCTATAGCGGATACGGCCGCATGATCGTGGTCGATCATGGGAACGGGATCTCGACCCGCTATGGGCATCTCTCGGGCTTTGCGGTGACGGATGGACAGTCGCTCCGCAAGGGCGAGGTGATTGGGTACGTGGGGATGAGCGGCCGCAGCACAGGGGCGCACCTGCACTACGAAGTGCGTATTCACGACACGCCTGTCAACCCGTACAAGTACCTGCGCACTGCGCTCAGCCCTGCCTACGGCGGGGGCAGCTAGGCGGAAAGATTCACCTCGGAGGACACGGAGTTTTTGTTTTCTTTGCAGCCTTCTCGTGATCCAGGCCAGAGTCCCGTTGGCGGCAAGCGACATGGTTGGTCGTTACCACTCGCGCCAGGATCGATCCAGCTACACAGAACATCAATGCAATCTGAGCTACTTCTTTTTTGAGGGAGTTGTGGAGGCCGCCGGAGCGTTGTCTGCCGGCGGCTTTTGGGTGTCTGCGCCGAACTCAACCGGCGTCTCGCTGACGATTTTCTTGAAGAATGCAAACGGAACGCTGGCGGTCAGGGTAGCTTCATTCTTGTCCGGCCGAACCTGAAAACTATCGAAGGCTTTCTTGACGTCAGGGTCGGGACCGCCGCCATCGAGGGAAATGTCGAGGCTGCGGAAGAGCACCAGAAAGGCGTTGACGCGATCAGAGAAATTGCGCGCCTCGTTTTCGTCGTGAAGGATAACCTGGGCGCGGAGATGAACCTCGTTCAGCGGGCGGGCAGATGCGATGACGACGCTGCCGCGCGGCAGCAGGCTGCTCCATGATCCGGGGAGCAACAGTTCGCTGCGGTCCTGCGGGCTGCTGTTGGCAGGGATGTGGGCGATGGTCCAAACCACACTTCCGAGAGGGACGCGGGAGTAATAGTCGCGAACCACTTCCGGCCCGGGGAAGGGCAGCGCGGCCTGCTTGTAGCGGTCGACCATGCCATGAATTGCATCGCTGCCCTCGGTGTTGGAGGCGGCTGCGGTGTCGACGCCAAGCAGGACGACGCGCAGGGTGCGTCCTTCAAGCGGGATGACGTAGATGTCGAAGTCGTCGTAGCGCTCGACACTCTTTGACAACGTGCGAAGATATTGGCTGACGCGCTGGTTGTCGAACTGGCCCTGCAGGATCTCGCTGTAGCGGGTCTCGGCCTCGTGATTTCCGGGTGTATGTCGGTAGTGAATCGCGAGGGCGGCGCGGTTGAGATCGCGTTCGAATTCGAAGCCGGTCTGGCGGA
>Ga0210406_10001126_pt1 | contig 33998 bp, 30 predicted proteins | sample IncBWC30MmetaG_FD_155454 | JGI IMG/M metagenome (GOLD analysis project Ga0210406, IMG submission 155454) | Forest soil microbial communities from Barre Woods Harvard Forest LTER site, Petersham, Massachusetts, United States - Inc-BW-C-30-M | ecosystem: Environmental > Terrestrial > Soil >... | reverse complement strand
GAAATGCATTTTAGCAACGGCAGCCTTGATGATTGGAATTACGGGCGGCGCATTCGCCGAAGATCAGCGCTGGGTTGATCGCAGAGACACTAACGACCCATACGCACAACGCTACGAGCGCAATCAGAATTACAACCGGAACAATAGCCGAAATGACAGCTACCGCGACAGCGACGACCAGGGATACTGGCGCCAGCGGCGGGTTCGCGATAACCGGAATCAGGTCCAATCCGGTCGCGATGGTCATGACCGCGGACTTGACCGCGACTGACCAGCAATTGACTCCAACCGCTCCTAATGTCGAGCGGTTTTCCGTATCTGAGTTGCTGCCCCCCCGGTCGGGAGATCGGGGGGTTCCTTTTTACGGGTATTTGGGTTGGGTACGGATGGTCCGTTCTTCGTTTTGGGGTTTTGCGTGGACGGGGATCGGATTTTGGGTATCCTCTATATATAGATGATGCAGTTAGATTTTCTCTGACTACATGATCCCTGCTTCCTACAAACCGAAAAAGAAGTTCATGCAGCTGGCCATCACGGAAGCCAAGCGCGCCCGTGATCGAGGCGACTATCCTATTGGCGCGGTCATCACACGCCTCATGGGTAGGCGCGAAGTGGTCATTGCCAGCTCCGGTAACCGAGTAAAAACTTCGGGGTCAAGCATCAAGCACGTGGAGTTGGAAACACTCAAATACGTATCAAGCGGCTATGGCCGCTATCTGCCTGACTTCGTGCTCTACTCCACGCACGAACCCTGCGCCATGTGCGCCGGCGCCTGCGTGTGGGCTAGGATTGGCGCGGTCGTCTATGGCGTCTCCCAAGAAGACATTGCCGCTTATGGCCGCAAGCGCGGCACGGAAGACTACAAGTGGCGAGCTTGCCTCATCCCCTGCCGGCTCGTCTTCGAGAAGGGCAATCACCGCATCCCCGTCACTGGCGGTTTTCTCCGACAAGAATGCCAGCAATTGTTCAGTTACAGGCCTTCATAGTGGCCACTACTTTTATGTACATAGATCGGAAGTAGAGTTGGACGCGGTTGTAACCGCCGATGCAATAGAAAGTTTCCATTTCTCGAACGCACGATAGCTCACGGCCCTCAACTCATTGCCCGCAAGGAAGCGGCGGCTCATGACCACTCCGAGCGCGAGGCCGCCGTTGCCGGTAGCACCCTGGGACGTGTGATGGAGCTTAGCGAGGAGCAGATCAGAGATATCGCACTAGGCGCTTGGCTTCGCCACGCTCGATCTTAAAGCTCAAGCTGGTCAGGCTGTCAGGTGCGCGTGCCACCTGCCTTACTCGGGTCTCTTTTCGGCAGGCAGAGAAGGCGGAGGGCCATCCACTCCGCGGTGCATCATGCTGGGCCCATGGACTCCATGTGTTTCAGCATTCGATCCATGTGGCCGACCATCACTTCCCACATATCCACGTTGTTCCGCCAGCGTGCCATCTCGTTCGTATCCTTAATCGTGAGAAGGTTAGCCTTCATCTGGGCTAGAGAAGACTTCATCTTCTCCACGTCGGCTTTCATGGCTTCCATCTGCTGTTTATGCATCTCCATCATCTTTTGGTGTTGCGCGCTGGGCGTCGGGCTGCTCGCGGATGCAGGCGCTCGCGAGGGCGCAGCCTGCGGCCACGTCGCGGATGTCAGGGTGAACATCAGGACGAGTAGAAGACTCTTGAATTTCATTGGCTCTCTCCTTTCCGACAATCTCACTCGATGAGTATAGATCCTGAGGCAGTGGCGTAGACTTTCGGTATGGCGGTTTCGGTGGAGATGCATCACACGGGGTGCGTGCCTGTGGTGCGATCGGAGATTGGGGCCATCATTGAGCACGCGCTGGCGGATCGGCCTGGGGATTGGCGGGTATCGATCATCGGATCGCAGGCGAATGACCGATGGGAGATGAAGATTACGGGCCCGAGCGCGTTCGAGCGCTCTTATTCGCTGGAAGGCTCCGCCGGCGAGCATGAGCCGCAGGTCATCGGGAACCTTGTGGCGAGGATGGTACCGGGGAAGAAGCCTTGAGCGAAAATTCCGGTCATTGCTTGTGGCTGTATTGGTGTCCGGGCCTGACGCTGGAGCGTTGGCAGGAGGAGTGCCGGTTGGTTGAGGAGCGCTTCTCGCTCTTTCGGCCCTTCGCGGAGGCGCCGTTTTTTGGGTTTCGCGGGATCGTCTCGAGATCAGCCTCTATATATAACATCACGGTTGCGGCAGTAATGAGACCTGATAATGGCCATTTGCTCACCGGAAGTGAACTAGCGTGTTGTGCTCGGCGGGATTTTCCGTGATATTTTCAGTTCACTAGTTCACTTTCGCTCGAAAACTCCGTTCGACTCTGGCCGAGAATATTTAACGACGCTTATTAGCTGCGCGCGGCCGGATGAGAATGACCTCAAGACTACTCAAGCGAATCTTTCGATGGCTCTGCCCGCATAGGTTGTCATGGCCCCACAGTGGTACTCATGGTCAGGACTATCAGGTATGCCTCGTTTGTGGAACCGCCTATGAATATGACTGGACCACCATGCGTCGGACTGGGCGCCTGATTGCGCCTGCGGAGGCGATCGGCCAACGGCAACCGCCGGAAAGGACACAGCCGCGATTTTGACAGTCGCCGGAGTTGATCCCGGGCACGCATTGTGCTAAGGGCCACTAAAGCAGACATCAAGGTAATGCAACAATTGCTTCGTCATGCTTCCAGCCGAGTCACATTGGATACGTACACTCAAGCGGTCACAATTCACAAACGAAGAGCTCCGAGTCGGGTCATTCGCCTGTTTCGCGCACCCGCGGTTGCGGCGGCCGCCTGATCTGGACTGAATTGCATGTGCCTTTTTGTGCCTACAAGAACAGCTCCGGATGCCTGAAAACACTCGCGATTAGGCAAACCGGGCGAGAAATTGGCGACGGAGTTGTGCCTTTTTGTGCCTGCGCCAAAAGTGGCCGTTCCCCGCAAGCTCCTGAAAAGGCTTGGCGTCCCCGACGGGATTTGAACCCGTGTTACCGCCGTGAAAGTCGTCCTAGAGTTCGTAACTGTTTGAAATTAAACGGTACGGATAGCCCTCTAGGGCACTTATCGGACTGTGGAGGCGGGTTATCGGACTGTTAACGGACTGTGATGGCCAGGTGCTTAAGGAGCCTGAAAATCATGGACCCGACACTTCTTTCCCTGCTGGATTCGATCCCGCAGAAATCACCTCGCTCTAAACTCGAAACTCACCGCGAGCTAATTCGCCAGTTGCGGCGCAAAGGTTCCACGTACCGCGACATCGTTCGCATTCTTCACGAGCGCGTCGGCCTCGACGTGGCAGTCAGCACGATTCACTCCTTCATCAAGGTTCGCGCCAAACACCGAAAGCACGTGCAGTTCGAACTGCCACCCCTCGAATCGGAGACGTTCGTGAGCACCCGCACGAATCCCGAAGAAGTTGCCTCCCGAATTGCAGCGCTTAAAGCAAAACCAGTCGAGCACAAGGCAAAACTCAAGCACTTTCACTTCGAAGAAAGCGAGCCGTTGAAACTCGTCGGCCAAGGAGGATCGCGATGAACGCCCAACCAAAGAACAAACGAGTCGTCTTCACCATGGGGGGCAAAGGCGGAGTTGGCAAAACCGGCCTGATGGTCGCCCTGGCGGAGTGGTTCGAAGCCAATGAGATTCCGTTCACGCTGCTGGACCTGGACACGGAAAACAAGGCACGGGGATCACTCAAGCACTTCTTCAACGGGTCAGTAGTCAAGGTGAATATTCACACTCCAGCCGGTCTCGATGCGTTCGTGGATCACCTCGAATCCGGTGCAGCGATCATTCTCGCCGACATGGGAGCCGGCTCCGGGCAGATAGCGAGTGACTGGTTCGACGCGATGTATGAGGATGTCGCGGCTACTGGCGCGCGCTTCACTGCTGTAGGCGTTGTCACGCCAGACCCGGCAAGTGTTGAAAGTGTCCTCGCGTGGGCAAATCGGCTACAGGAACGGGCGCAGTATCTGATCGTTCAGAATGCGACGAGTTCCCAGGCAGACTTCAGCTACTGGGACTCTGCTGAGCAAGCCATTCGTTTCCGCGAAGCGCTATCGCCAATCGTGATTCGCATGGAATTTCGCTTGGCCGAATTGGAAAACCCCGCACGGCAACACGGTGTCCGCTTAGGCCAAGTTGCTACAAGGCAGAATTCCATCAACGAACTGAAGCGTGCCTCGATCGTGATGCGCGCCGAAAGCTATCGGCGGCGGCTCTTCTCCGAGTTCGAGCGAGCAAAAGAGATCTGCCTACCATGAGCGCCGATCAGGAAGTCCTCAATCTGGCGGGAGCGGAATCCGAGAGCCAAACGCTGTTCGATGAACTAGCAGGATTAGTGCCCGCTGAACGGCAGGCGGAATACTACAGGGTCATCGCGCACACTCGCACCCTCAGCCCAAACGACGAGGTGCTCCGCGTACTGGAAGCGATGGGCGTCCTGGCTCTTCTCACCCGAGAAACGCCCGTGGCAATCGCGGCAGAACGAAAGTCTTTGCAGAAGATTCTAGAAAGTGCACTATCTAAGGCCGATGAAGTTGAGAAGCGAATGGCAGCCTACACGTCACGGCTTGAGTCACGCATTGCGCAGTTGCCAAAGGAATTGGAAACCGGATTGGACCCGCCTCGAATTGGAAAGCTGTTGGGCGAGAGCCTGCGACAGTGTTTCCATCAATCCGGTCTGCCGGATACGGCCAGAGCGCTTGACCAGTCTTGCTCTGAAATGAAATCCGTTCAAAGGCAACTTGTGAACGTGCTGCGAGAAGTAGCTCACCCTGACATCGGAGTAATCGCCAGGATTAGAAGCGCCAATGATTCGCTCCTGCGGAGCATGACTACTAGGGCGCATCAGATGGACAATTTCCTTGTTAGGCTGGAAAGGCAGGTCTGCGCCATTTGGTTGCCTGTCGTTGCCACTGCTGCTCTAGCACTGGGATTCGCGTTGGGTACCTGGTTTGCCAACGTGCGACAAGGAACGCCAGAAGCGTCAAGTGCCGCTCAGTCACAACAGATGCCAGTACCGGAAGCTCCTGCGCAGCAAGTCGTTCCGCAGCGGAACGCAAAGCATCATTGAGATGGGGCTCGGTCCTCAGGGAGTTCACAAGAGACATGACGAACATATGGTTCACGGCGGATTTTCATTTCGGGCATAACAACATAATCCGCTACTGTAATCGACCGTTTCGAAGCGTCGAGGAAATGGATCAAACGATCCTCGACCGTCTCAGCGCCTCCGTTAAGGCCAATGACATCCTCTATTTCCTTGGGGATTTCTGCATCGGGAGCAAGGCGAAGGCTCTGGAGCACCGCAAGCAGATTCGCTGCAAGAAAATCTTTGCGGTACCAGGCAATCACGACAAACAGATTCGCAAGCTGATCGAGGAGTTCTCTTGGCTCAGCAACCTTGCGGAAATCTCTATACATGGCCAGCCCGTCGTGATTTGTCACTACGCCATGCGGGTCTGGAATCGCTCCCATCATGGAGCGTGGCACCTGTACGGACATTCTCATGGGAACCCCCCTGACACACCTACTTCCCTTTCCGTGGATGTCGGCGTCGATACACATGATTTCCGCCCGTGGCATTTCGACGAAATCAGGCTGAAATCATTGGCCATATTCAGGAAGGCACCCTCGACTGCCCCAGCGAGAGTGACACTCTTGCTCAGTAGAAGAGTCCACCCGCTCAATTGTTCCCGGATCGTAACGAACCTCAATCTTCCTGGTCTTTTTTGGGCTCGTTACGTGGTTGAGCAACACTGACGCCAGTCGTTTCGGCACATTCCCCTTTTTCGTCGTAATCGCAGACGCGACCGGGGTGGGCTTGCTTGCATTTCTGGCACAGTTGAGGAGCCATTTCCACTTCCTCCAATTCGTAAAAAATCCTATCGAAGATGCGCAATTCTCATCTCATCTGTTAACGTCAGCTATTCCATCCGGTGCTTACGAAACCCCGGGAAGGAATTCTGTGGCTCACGGGTTTGAAAGCGCGCCTGATTTCATCTGATCAACCCGCCCGTTTCACCAGCGAGGCCCTTTATTTCTTGAGAACCACCTTGAGTGCACCCTCTTTTGCTGCGTTTCCAAACGTGTCATACGCCTTCACGATGTCATTCATCGCGAAGCGATGAGTCACGAGCGTGCTCGGCTTTAGTTTGCCCGAGCGCACGACCTTCAGCAGCATCGGTGTGGTTACCGTGTCCACCAGCCGCGTGGTGAGTGAAATGTTGCGATCCCAGAGTTTCTCCATGTGCAGTTCCACTGGCTTGCCGTGGACGCCAACATTCGCGATGCGTCCGCCAGCCGCGACAATGGCCTGGCAGATGGCGAAGGTAGCTGGAAGTCCGACGGCCTCGATGGCCACGTCGACGCCGGCTCCCTCCGTTAGTTCCATCACGTGATGGGCGGCGTATCCATCCGAGCTGTTGATCAGAGTGGTGGCGCCGAGCTGTTTGGCGACCGCGAGGCGCTTGTCGTCCAAGTCGATCATGAAGATCGCCGCCGGTGAATAAAATTGTGCCGTAAGTAGAACCGCGAGCCCGACGGGCCCGGCGCCCACGATGGCGACTGCGTCTCCCGGCTTCACTTGCCCGTTCAGAACACCGCACTCAAGACCTGTGGGCAAAATGTCGCTAAGCATTACCATTGCTTCTTCATCGGCGCCGGGCGGGAAGTTGTAGAGGCTGCCATCAGCGTGCGGGATACGCACATACTCAGCCTGAGTTCCGTCGATGGTGTTGCCCAAAATCCAGCCGCCATGTCTACAGTGGGAATACATGCCTCTTCTGCAGAAGTCACATTTCAAGCAGGCAGTGACGCACGAAATGATGACCTTGTCTCCGATGTGAAACTCCGATACTCCCGGTCCAACCTGCTCAACCACACCGATGCCCTCGTGCCCAAGAACGCGGCCATCAGTCACGGACGGGAGATCTCCTTTCAGAATGTGAAGATCAGTGCCGCAAATTGTCGAGGTGGTAATCCGCACAATAGCATCGCCGGCATCCTGAATCGTAGGGCGGGGCATATCCTCCCAGGCTCTCTTGCCGGGACCGTGATAGACCAACGCCTTCATAACATTGCTGGTGCGCAGCGTGTGAGGACCAGTGCTCGTCAGTTCGAGTTCGGCGGTTGTCATTGAGATTGCCTCTTCTTAATCTCACTGTCCAAGATTCGACCGTAACATTCCTGTCGTCGTTCAACTGAGCAAGAGTGCTCACTTTCGCCCGGCCCACCGAAAGGAGGGCATTAGGGATCACCCTGAGTCAATCCGGAGATTTGAACAACTGAGGGGAAAGAGAGTTCGACGACGCGACACGACGATGCGGCGAACTTGAGGCTCTGGTTCGCTCCTCCCTAGCGTCAATGGTGATAGGGGCGGCCACGCTCACGCGACTGTTCCGAACAGCGCCCCGACGCCTGCTGTCAGCGCCATGGCCATTGCACCCCAGAACGTTACCCGAATCGCTCCCATCGTCACTCCTGCGCCGCCTGCGCGGGCAGCCAACCCGCCAAGAAGAGCGAGGAACGCCGCATTGTCGGCAAACAGGAACTTACGTGAGCCTGCCCCAAAACGGCAGTCCCAATCACTCCGTTTCTCCCCAGCTATCCCTGCCAGGAATAATCCGATTGTTCGATTGGTTTAGAGAAGTCTGACGGAGAAACTGCCGCTGCAGAATATCATTGTACGAAATTAGAATCTGTCTGTAAACTACTGATAATAAATAAGTTATTGGTGGAGGCGACGGGAGTCGAAGTCTCCAGCCCCACATAGAATCTATAACTTACTGATTCTACAAAAGGAGAAAAGTGCCAAAAGGGTCTACATAAGCCTGCCCATCGTACAATTATCGTACAATTTTGGTTGCCGAAAAGCTCCCACCACTTCCCGGTCGGAAAACCGACGCCCGTTGGCAAAAGAATCGCCATTGAGATAGGAGGCTCGGTACAACTTCGGTACGACTGACCGAGAGAAAGGCCGGTTTGCTGACCCCTAAGCGACACCAGACAAAGCAATTAGGGTTTGTACTTTGATAGACGAGCCCTTGAGCGGCTCCTTTGGGATGTTGATGGCCGTGTCGGCACATGTCGTGGGCTGGCCGATTCCGCGCGGAGGGTCGCAGTCACTTACAAATCCCCTGTGTCGTTATCTTTCCACGTTGGAGGGGAGTGAGATAAAGACTTCGTCGCGTGTTGAGCGTCTCGCGTCATTATCGCACTATGACCTTGATTCTCTGTGACGTGACTTCGCGGCAACTTCTCAGAATTGCCGGCCAACGCTTATCGGACAGCTACAAACGTCGGCTGGAGAGTTTTCGTTACGGCCCTGACGTTTTCAAAGTCGATTACGGATTGAACAGCCCGATCCCTCGGAAAGCTTCCGCGTGCTTGCGCGCGGCGACCGTGCACTTGGCCGGGAGCTTTGAAGAGATTGCTGCATCGGAACGGGCGGTCCGAAATATGCGGCAAGCCGATTCCTCGTTTGTCCTGCTCGCCCAACCGAGTCTGTTTGATCCCTCGCGCGCCCCTGCGGCCAACTCGTCTGTCTGGCCGTTCGTCCAGAAGGCACACCCCTCCCCATTTGAACAGAGTTGAGGCTCCACGCCAGAAGTCACAACGGTAGCGAGCAGAGTCCGATACTCGTGTTCAAAGAAGTTGAGTTGATCGAACAGCTACGCTGCGACTATGCACACCCAGTTTTCTTAGAACATGATGGACATGGTTCTTAACCGTATACTCGGAGACACAAAGGCGGTCTGCGATTTCCTTGTTACTAAGATCCTGAGCCACAAGTTCCATAACTTGCCTCTCCCGTATAGTGATCCCGGAAACCTGGCAAAACTCCAAGTCCTGGTTTCGCGACAAGTCTGCCAGGCGGGAAAATAAAGAGTAAGTAACATCCGATGGACACGCGAATTCGCCTTGGCGTGCGGAATGAATGACCGCAAGCACGTCCTGAAGAGAAGCGTCAGCAGGAATGTATCCGCTCGCTCCTGCTTCTGCGAGTTTCATGACATCCTCCTCCGATTCCACCAATCCGACCACAATGACCGTCACGTGGGGTCGCCGCACAGTAGTGTCTCGGACTAGTTTCAGGACTGATTCCAGATCCGCATCCAGATCGAGAAGTATTTTCGAAAAGCGAGCGAGCACAGAAGATTCCGCGTTGGTCAACGGACAAGTATCGTGTTCGGAATGCGCGGATATCGATAGGGCTAAACATTCAGCGCGGTATTTGCTCGTCGCGAGCACGGCAATGGCTGGCCGGGAGGTGGTTGTCATGGCAGCTCGGTTTTAGTTGTGGGGAAGTGGGCGGAATATAGCATATGCACTGGAATAAAGAAAGAAATATCAGTTCTCCCGGATTGCGAAAGTGATCTGAAGGACCAATTCAAGAGGGGTAATCGCAAGACGGAAGAAGCAGGAAGGCGGGCGCGGTGATAACTGGGGAGCTCTATGCCAAACGTGAAAATCCTGCTGGGGGACATCGGAACAGCATGGACGCGGGTAGTGAGGGAACTCGTCGGAGAGAACGACCAATTACACCTAGTCGGTCAGGCAGAGGAACCCATAGACATCCTAGTGCAGGTCAAAAGAGCAAACGCCGACGTTGTTGTTCTCTCTCAAGTGCTTTACGGAGGTGAGCCCGGCATCTGCAGCCACCTTCTACTAGAGTATCCCAATCTCGTAGTTGTGCTGGTTCCTTCTGACAGCGGTCCTAACGTCGTCTGTCGAATCGTCCTGCACCGGGAAGTACGCGAAGCATCTAGAGAAGCCCTTCGGATCATGTTACGAAAACTCGATGCCGGGTAAACGGGACCCAGATGCTCCAGGGCGCTACAGACGAGCGGCGTTTCGGACCACCTGTGAACGGCCAGCTTGCCGAGGCGAGCGAATCTCCACCTCCGCCGCCTCGTGACGGCTGCTGACATTAAGCTTTTCAAGCAAGTTGTGCACATGATTCTTAACGGTGTTCGGAGCGATGGCCAGGGAATCAGCGATTTCCTTATTACTGAGGCCCCTGGTAATGAGGCAAAGAACTTCCCTCTCCCTGAAAGTGAGCCCTGGATGGATGTGAGTGCCGCGTTGCCGCGTGCGCTTGCTAATACTCTCAAGGACCAGCTGTGTGATGCGCCCAGAGGATGGGCTGCGGTTTTCCCGAACCATCTTAAAAGCATCCAGCAACTCCGGGAGGCCTTCACGAGTATCAACGTATGCACTCATGCCTGCTTCGATCAATAGCAGTAATTCGGGATCTGTGATTTCGCTGCCCAGGAGTACGATTTTGGCACTGGGGTACTCAGCGCCCGCGCGCTGAACGTCCTCAATTGCCTCAGCCGCTGTCAGGTGAGAACAGTTGACTAATGCAAGTCTGACGTCGCCCGAGATCTTCGTTAGCGAATCGAGGACCTGCCAATCGTAGCTCGACAGCGCAGCCGCCAGGATGTCGCGCAGTAGGCGGTCCCAACCGTAGGCCAGTAAGACCTGTTGTGGCGGTTCCATCACGACCTCTTGGAGCGTGCCTTACAGTGTTTTCACTATCCATTTGCTGAATCGAAGAATGGAAATGCTCGTTGCCGCGGCAGCCCAACGCCACTGGGTCTGCTCCCTCTGCTGATCGTGAAGCCCATCATATTCCGGAGAGGCCTTCTTTCTAAACCAGAAAGACGAGGTCAGCAATGCGGCTCCCAGACGCCGATACGAAGCATCTTTTAAATAAACCGATCCTTCCGCAGGGCCCGTTTGAGATAAAACCGTCGAACCAGATGGCCAGACGTAGGACGTTTGCCTAGTTCTAGACCTCCCAACCTGCCACGAATCGGTACCCAGTTGGACGCAAGCACATCGCCATTGGGGGTGGCAGGCTGTGAATCCAAGTGGGCTTCCATCTCTTATAACGAAAACGCTCGCGAATCCCCTTCAAGCGGGAAGAAAAGATGTAATTGTCTTAACCGCGAGCCTACGGCAGAGACGAGAATCGCTTTATTAGGACTGGGCGACCCCCCCGATTTCTGGCACAAAATGAGTGCAGTTCTGTTTCAACCAGAAGGACTGGCGATCCTATTGTGCGGCAGGGAAGTGTCTGACGATAAGGCGTCCTAAGACATTCAGGATACCAGCCGCGCTCACTAACAACATCGCCCGCGCGTGAGGTGTGGCTATAAAACCCGCTCGCATCTTGCAAGCAACACGTGGGTTAGGAAGGACCGGACCTCTTTCCAATGGCTGGAGGAGGACTAGCCAAACCGCTGGGGAGGAACCATAGCCGACTAGTCAGCATAGTCCGTTTTTGAATCCACGGTGGGATTGTCAAAAGTTGCTCAAGAGCATAGATATACGACTCACTTGGGTTTGGGGATCACGCAACTAGTTATGGTGCGAGCAGGTTTCGCCAGCTGTTAGCTGTTTGCTTCGTGCTGTTTGTTAACGCATTTGCTGTGGTGCGAGGCCACCCTCAACCCGCAACTTCTTTCATCACAAAATGGCTCAAGGATGTAGCCGTGATCAGTGAACATCACAAACCAAAACGCCCCGACACCGTCGAATTCCATGCTCGTGCGGTGCAGCGGGTAATCAGCACTGTCCGCGACCGTTTGGACGACAGCATCTCGCTGAACGAAATGGCCGCGCTGGCTTACATGAGCCGTTTCCATTTCAACCGCACATTCCGCCAGATTACCGGCTTGCCTCCGCGACGGTTTCTGAGCGCATTGCGTGTACAATCCGCGACTCGCATGCTGCTGGACACCGACCACAGCGTTACTGACATTTGCCTGGACGTCGGCTACAACAGCTTGGGGACTTTTATCCGCCGGTTTTCCGAGGTGCTAGGGATTTCGCCAATGCGACTGCGGTCAATGCGGCGATCGCCGGCACGAAATCTTCTCCAAAAGGCAGAACCGAATCCGCAGGCAGGAGGTGCGGCCACCGAACCCACAGTCGTGGGGCGGATTCAAGTTCCTGTTTCCTTTTCGGGGCCGATTTTTATCGGGTTGTTTGCAACTGCGATTCCAGAAGGAGCGCCGGTGGCGTGTGCCATTCGGTACTCACCCGGGTGCTTCCAGATTGCAGGCGCACCCAGAGGACATCACTACCTCTTTGCTGTCGGATTACCTTGGCCCGACAGAGTAAGTGACTACTTCAGGCACGATTTTGCCCCGCGCGGTGGTGGCGAACTCGTCTGCGTGGACAAGGGCATCGTGGAATGCGGGGAGATCTGCCTCAGACCGGCGATGCCAACAGATCCCCCCATCCTCGTCAATCTTCCGGTTCTTTTAAGTAAGGCACTGAGCATGCGCAAGGTCGCATAGACAAGCAGCTGTCATTTCAAAGTGGTGTGCGATGCGGAACACCTCCCATTTTTCGAGATCCCACGTCAAGGCGCTGGTGGTGTGGGGAGTGGTAATCATGATCTGGTGGCATGCTCGGTTACCTCAGTTACGGCATGACGAAGCGGAGGCAATAGCGAGGCGTTTTCATTTCCAACGCACAGCTTTGACGCCGCTCAGGCCCGCACTCCAGGATCACCGGAATGTGAACCCCAAGTTAAAGGCCATCGTTTCCTGGATCTCCTCGGTTGGTGCCGCGGTTGCCCTCGCAGATCTCGACGGCGATGGATTGGCCAATGATGTCTGTCTTGTCGATCCCAGAACCGATGACGTCATTGTCTCGCCAGTGCCCGGAACCGGCGATCGATACCCCGCTTTCACTTTGCGGCCTGACCCTTCCATCTACGACCCCTCCACGATGGCGCCGATGGGCTGTTTAATGGCTGACCTCAACGAGGATGGGTTGCTAGATGTTGTCGTGTATTACTGGGGCCGAACGCCAGTCGCTTTCCTGCGACGGGAGGGGGCCGACTTAAGCCTCTCTCCCGCGAGCTTTCTCAGCCAGGAGTTGGTTCCCGGTGGGGAACGCTGGTACACCAATGCCGGATTAGTCGCCGATATGGACGGAGACGGACACGCCGACCTTGTATTCGGAAATTACTTCCCTGATGGTTCTGTTGTGCTGGGCGGTGATGGGCCGCTAGAAATGCCAGCGTCCATGTCCCGTGCGGGCAATGGGGGCAGCAAAACGATTCTTCTATGGAAGTCTGCCAGTACAGGCGAAATGCCGAGGGTCGACTATCAGCGCGCGAGGCAGGTTGAGACGATCCTCGGTACCGGTTGGACGCTGGCCATGGCTGCCTGCGATATCGACCACGACCTCGTTCCCGAACTTTATATCGCGAATGACTTCGGGCCGGACTTGCTGTTGCACAACGAATCTACTCCGGGACAGCTTGCGTTTCGACAATTGCGCGGCCAGCGTGGCTGGACGACGCCAAAGTCTAAAGTAATTGGACATGATTCTTTTAAGGGAATGGGCGTGGACTGTGGTGATCTTAATGGCGACGGAATCCCGGACCTGATGGTTAGCAACATCACCGACTCCTACGCGTTGGAGGAAAGCAACCTGGTCTACGTTAGCACGGGAGACACGCGCACGATGTCGGCTGGAATAGCGCCCTATCGAGAAATAGGTGAAAGTTTGGGCTTGGCAAGGAGCGGGTGGTCGTGGGACGTGCGCTTTGGAGATTTCGATAACGACGGCTTTTCTGAGGTGGTGCAGGCCAACGGGTTTGCCAGGGGGTCGGTTGATCGCTGGCCAGAACTGCAGGAACTGGCAATGGGTAACGATTTGATGTTACGCGACCCCGCGCATTGGCCACGCTTCGCCGCCGGAGATGACTTGAGCGGAGCCCGGCATGGGAGCAAGCGCGAGTCTGTGATCTGCGCTGTCGCAGCCGCCCGTACTCCGGGTAACGCATTCGTCAAATACCCCAACCGGGAAGAAGTCCTTTTCGTTGGGACCAAGGCCAGAGTGCAGGTTGGCGAACTCCTCGGCAGAGCTGCCATCGTCCGGGCCGGGTACGATCATAATTCCGCCGGGCGGCGTGCTCCTCCATGTCGTGCCCGACTTTCTGAAACTCAGTTGGTTGAAAAGCGAGAAGCCCATCCCACCGCTCACGGGCACGAAGTCGGCTTCATAAAACACAGTGAGGTCGAACCGGAACGTGCCGCGGGCGCCACCGGCGTTTTCTGAGATGATCATATGCCCCTTGTCATCTGCGAGGTGGGCGGGGTCGAGCACGACAAACACGTTGTAGGACGTGGCGCCGATTTGAACGGGATGGGTACTCTGCAGCGACAGGCCGACCATTTGGACGGGTATTGGAGCGGCCGTGCCGCCCGGGCTCACGGTCGCATCGAGGCGCCGCTGGATAACAGTATCTGCCGTCCCAACAATGGGCCGACCCTTGAACTGCACGTCGCCAATTCCCGGGCCAAGATTTATGTGGCTACCGCTTTGGGTCGCATAGTAATCCGTACCCAGTTCAACATTACCGCCAGGGAGATCGGTTCTAGCTCCACGGACGACGTGGCCGTTAACCAGTTGCAACTCGAAAAGGATATTGAAAAGAAAAAAATCTTCTCTATTCGGCCCCAGGTGGGTGTGTCTATTGGCCGCCTGATCGCCAACTGGGCCGGTTACGAGGAAGGTTGTGCGCGTGTATCCGCGGGCCCAGGGCGCGCCCGGGTTAGTGAAGATTTCGTGCCCAAAGACTGGAAAACTCATGCCGCCGCTCACGGGCACCAAGTCGGCCTCAAAATACACATTGAGAGACGACGTGAAGGTGCCGCCTATCACGTCGGTGTCTTCTGAGATGGTCATCGTCCCCGTGTCATCGGCGAGGTGGGCCGGGTCGAGCTTGACGAACACGTTGTAGAACGCTCCGCCGATCGAAACCGGGGAGATGCTTTGCAGCGACAGGCAGACTATTTGGATGGGTATTGGAGGAGCCGTGCCTCCGGGGCTCACCACCGCTTCGGCTCGTCGTTCTACCCTAGTGTCCGCCGTCCCGGCACAGGGCGCGCCGCCTTTGAAGTAAACGGTGCCAATGGGGGGGCCGAAATCGAACCTGGTGCCAAACGCTGTGGAAAAGTAATCCGTGCCCAAGGCAATATTCTTTCCGAGAGCGTTTGGCACGAGCAACACTGCAATACAAACCACGAACGCAAGCGAGCGCATATACTTATCCTCCTTGTGGGACTTTTACTCGAATAAAGTTGAACATCTCAACATCGAATTCTCCGTTCAGCGCGTGAGCTTCGGAGCGGAGGCGTTCGATGTTCGCTTGGATAACTCATACATCCTCCTTCCTCGCCGTTTCTGTGCACTCAAACCTCAACCACGACGCAGTGTCGAAGCGATCGGACTTCGTATCGCTTTCCGGATCGGGAAAACTGCCGCTGCCAAAGTCGCCAACACCGAGATCAGAAACGCAGCTGCGACAATGTTGGGAATCACATCCACCCCGCCCAGAAAAGGACGAGTCGATCCCGGCGGTGAGGGATACGGGATGCCAATGGCGCTGACCACACGCCCAACGGCAATGCCGAGGGCCGACCCTATCGCTGCGCCGATGAGACCAGTGAGCAACGATTCCATCATCAACAGTGCCACGATCGCACGCGCCCGCAGGCCCAAAGCCCGAAGCGTTGCTAGTTCGACCGCACGCTCCATAATGGACATGCCGATGACGTTGCCAATGCCGAGGAGCACGATAGTGCCGATAATCAACCGTATGATGGACAGCTCTCGTCCAAACAACCCGACGACCTGCTTGTGAAAGAGCGCCAGCTGGTCCCAGGAGCGCATTTCGACATTCGAACTCTCTCGCTGGAAAACAGATTCGAACTCCGCCCGAACCACGGGTACATCCTGCGTGTGCCGGACCAGCAGGACAATCTGCTCGATGCGGTTATCCATGAGCAGATGCTCAGCCGCGCCGAGAGGCACCTTGAGCGTCCAGTCGTCGTACTCCTTCAGGCCCCCCTCGAAAATACCTTGCAAGCGCACATGTACTGCATTCAACGCGCCTGATTCGGTCATTGTCATCAGCGTCAACTCGTCGCCCGGCTTGCCGTCCAGCTTTCTCGCCAACCCAAGTCCTGCCATCACTCCATTAGGATTGCTGCTGGACATGACGCTGCCCGCGCGCAGCGTCGTGTGACGGCTGAATTCAGGATCCTGGTCGGGCTCGACTCCCACGCCCAGGAACGGCACATACCGGCCTCCCTTCAAAATCATCCCGGAGAACTCTCGTCGCGAGGTAGCGCGCAGTATTCGTGGGTTGGCACGCACAATGCCAAGGATATGCTGCGCCTCTTGGGCATCCATGAGGTAACGTTGCGGATCTTCCAGATGTGCCTCCGAGTAGCCGCGCCTGTAGATTTGAAGATGGCCGTGGCGGCTGTGGATTGCGTCCTCACGAAGTTCACCGAATATGTTGAAGACGATACCGCCGTTGAGTATCAGTGCGGCGCATCCTGCCGCAATCGCGAGTAGCGCGATATATGTCCGGACACGGTTACGAAAGATATTCCGCAAAGCGAGGCTCACAAACAGGCTCATGCGACGTTCTCCTCGATTCGTCCATCGCGAAGCTTGAGCACTCCGTCTGCGATTGCCATCAGTTGTGGATCGTGGGTTGAGTAGATGATGGTGACGCTTCGCTCACGATTGAGCGAACGCATGAGCTCAAGGACGGCCACGCCGGTTTCCTGATCGAGGTTGGCAGTTGGTTCATCGGCGAGTACGAAGGCGGGCTCGCCAGCCAGGGCCCGGGCCAACGCAACGCGTTGCCGCTCGCCTCCGGAGAGCGTTTCCGGCCGACGCTCGTGTTTGTCAGCCAAGCCGACCCTCTCCAGGACTCGCGACACTTTGCGTTTGCGCTCTACTGACGATATTTCGCTTCGAAACAACAGGGGAAGTTCCACATTCTCGGCGACGGTGAGGACAGGAATGAGTCTTGCATCTTGGAACACAAAGCCGATACGGCGAAGGCGCAGGTCCGAAAGCCTCGCTTCTCCCATAGTCATGAGATCCTGATTTTCAACTCGAACCGAACCCCGGGAGGGCTTGTCAATTCCGCCCATAATGTTCAGCAGGCTCGTCTTGCCGCTTCCAGAAGGACCCACTACTGCAATGAGGTCTCCTCTGGGAATCGCCAGCGTAATTGCGCGCAACGCAGTGCAAGCCCCTCGGTCCGTTCCAAACGTGCGATGCACATCCTCAAGTCGAATGATCGAATCGTCGCGCGGCAAGCGGGCGACGGAATCATGGCCGGATAGGTTTCGCGATGTATGAACGAACGTGGGAACGGCGTTCTCGTCGGCGTGGCAGATGAGCTTTGAAGAACATCGCTTATCCCGAAAAGAACTCAGCTTTGTCATCTGTGGATTTCTTTCTTGGACAGCTCGATGGCCCAATTCTCTACCTCATTGTGATAAATGCAGGCGTTCTAATCTTCTCTCGGATTGCTTAGTCGCTTTGCCCGGATCGGGCGCTGCCCGGGGTAGGGAAAAGCCTCATTGCTTACTACGAGAGCTGTCATTAACAATTCACATCCATGTAACAGTCACCCAAGCATAGAAGGAGCACGAAAGACTGGGGGTCCGTTTTAGGCCGTAACCCGCGCCGAAAAGCCACCTCGGCCGAGCACAGGACGGAGAATCCGAGCTAAGTGTCAAGTTTGTCGGCAAGGACGATCTCATGGCCGAGAAATCCGTAGCGCTTGCCGTGTCTGGGAGAGAAGCGCGAGGTTTTTTCGAGGCTGGACGGCGGCAGCAGTTTTGAGCCTCTCCACAACTGCGCAAGTCAGAAGAAGAATTGGTTGTCTCCAACGGCTATTCTGGTCGCCTTCAGGAGGTCGGATGCATTCGACTGTCGTGTTGCGGTCTCGGACCCGGCGCTTGGGTTATCTATACGCGACGGCTACTCTGTTGCTGGTCCTTGCTCTGTCTGCCGGGGCCAGAGCAGAGGCGCCGACCAGTCCGCCCGTTCTTTCTCGGTTTCGCTGTCGGTATCTCCCGCTAGCGTGCCGAGGTCATGCATCACTCCTTTCTGCCACAAGAAAGCGTGGTGATGCGTGTCGCCGGGCAGGTCGGAATTGCCGACGACCTCATCCTGGTTATTGATGTCAAAGGCAAAGTTGTTCAGGCTGTCACCTAGGCTTCCGAGGTCAATCACTGCGCCATTTCTCCAGAGCACAGCACGAACCGGAGCGCAAGGCCCGGTAGAACCGGTCACGTGACCGCGCTCATTAATCACCTGGGCGAATCCTGCCGTGTCGCCGGGGAAAGGGGCTAGTTGGTGCTCGATCTTGCCATCTCGCCAGATAACCGCGACAACCTGCAGTACCTGCGGAGGAAAGCAGTTCGGATCATGAGTGGCGTTTTCGGTAAAACCGACAACTTGGCCTCGCCGATTGATTTCAACCGCCACTCCGTTGTCACCCCCAAGAGTAGGTAGTGGGTTCATCGATCCGTCCTGCCAAAGGAACGCGAGACATGCAATGTGGGTGCCGAAGCCACAAAAATCTTCGCCAAGTGGATCCGGAGAGGATGTTTCTGCCTGCCCTGGGACAATCCCGCTATCGCCAGGCACCCACGCCCAACTATTCGGGCCTCCAAGGGTACCGAGATCGGTCACCTGTTCATCTCGCCATAGTGCTGCGTGAACACTTGAATCTCCTGGCAACGTGGCTCTTCCGGCAACCCAACCCCTGGTGTTAATGCCGGAAGGTTCGCTGAACGTCCCGCCCAGAGTGCCGAGGTCGATAACTGTGTAGCGAACATGTTTGTGATGCTCTTGTCTGTCCTGCGCTGCGAGCCGAACCGGAATCGCCAGGGCGGTGAACAATGCGACTGCTGTGAGTAACATCAAGAATCTGGCTTTCATGTTGCGTCTCCTCTTCTTCTCTGATATTCGGAGCTAGCTAATTCCTGGAGCCGAATGCGCGGCCAGGGAAATGATGCGGGTTCATACGGCGCATGAGTGATTGAGGCAGCGTGCCGGATGTGTTGCGAGCAACCGGACTTGTCTGAGCCACAGCGGCGGGAGCGTCCACGACGCTGTAGTCGCAGCCCTCGACGCCGGGGTGGTTGTCGTCACACGGGGTCAGCAGAAAAGCGCGCAACGAAGTGGATCAGTTGCCAGATGCCCGCCTCCCCTGCGCCCGATCCAGTTTGCTAGATCGGGCGCACAGCGATGGCAGAGATCAGATTCCGGCATGAGTTCTCCGACTCTTTAGTTGGGAGCAGCTGGGCGAAACGATTGTGTCGCGTTCGAGCACGCTGGCCTGGGCTTTGGATCATCCAGCAGGTCGAGCGAGCTTTCCTTCGGGAGGGGCACAGGCGCGCAAAAGCGGCCTAGTAGGCCTACGCAGGAGCAAATGCGAAGAGGACACTTTCCTTGCGAGCAGGAGAAATTACAGTTCGGTGATCCGTTGCCGGACAAAGGTACGTGTTGCGGGCTGCCGCTCGCGTTGTCTACCACCCTGACACGCGCGCTGAACTTCTGGAGGTATATGCCCTGGGGTTTGAAGGTCACTTTGATGATGCAGGATCCTCCTACGCCGACCATCCCGCCGCAGGTATTCGTCTGAGAGAAGGCGCTGGCACCTGTGCCGCCGATGTTGATGGCAGAGATAGTCAGCAAGCTACTCCCCACGTTGGTCAGCTTAGTTGTCATTGTGCTACTTTGGCCGTAGATCACCGTGCCGAAGTTCAGACTGGCTGGCTGAAGCGTGACGATCGGGGCTTGTGGACTTACGGTGTGTTGGGATCGGGGCTGCCCGGCCGCTGCTTCGCCGGCGATCCCTCTCTTCGTAAGTGTGCGACCGAGAATGCGATTTCGAAAGGGAAACCGCGCTCGGGGCAATTGGAATGGTTGGCCGGACGTCCGGCTCGGCGCGCCGGAAGATGCGGGAGCTTGCGGCAGCGCGGCTGTGTCTACCCGGCTGTAGTCGCAGCCCTCGACGCCACCATGATTCTCATCGCAGGGGATCAGTAGAAAAGCATGATTGTCGCCGTTGGAGGTAGTCCCTTGGCCCGCAATCTCTCCGCTGTCATTGATCGAGTCAGCTTGGTTCAATTGAAGGCTGGAGCCAGGAGGGACAACGGCGTTCAAGTCAACCATGGGGCCACCGTTCTCCCAGAGAAAAGCGTGCAAAAATGCAGCGGTGTTGCAATCGAAAGTTCCGCCGACGATCTGACTCCTTGAATTGATGCTCTCCGCAACGGTGCATAGATCGCCGTCCACGGTTCCGAGATCAGTAATGCCGTGGTTCCAGAGAACTGCATGACCGAACTGATCATTTTGAATGCCGGATATACCGACGGTCTCCCCTGCATTGTTTATCCAATGTGCGCTGGCACTGAGGCCCCCGGGGAGAAGGCCCAAGTCCTTAACACCCTTCTTCTTGTCCCAAAGAAACGGGTGGGCATACACACCCCCAGGTAGATCCGATTGGCCAACGACCTGACCCCGGTCGTTAAGGTCGTAGTGGAAGCTAATTGGACCTCCGAAGTCGGGGATACGATACATCTTGCCGTCTTCCCAAAGAAACGCGTCTTGGTTGCAGGTGTCACACAGTGCTGACTCCCCAGATATCTGGCCACGCTCGTTGATATTGCCCGCGATGGCACCAGAAGCGCCCAAGGTGCCCAAATCTTGTAAGCCCTGATCCTCGGTCCATATAAACGCGCGAGTGTTGTTTGACGCATCGAGCGCGAACCCTACTACTTGGCCCCGGTTGTTGGCCTGGGCCGCAAAGCTCTCGTTTCCTCCTAGCGTTCCAAGATCTATGATCCGACCGTCCTTCCAGAAGACAGCACGCGCTTCCGCAAGCCCCGTCAGTGGGTCGACAACACCGTTCTCTGAAGACCCTGCGATCAAACCATTCCCGCTGATCGAATTGGCGAAGCTGTTGACGCCGCCCGGCAGTGTGCCCAGGTTGGTCAGGGTTCCGTTATTCCATTCGAAAGCTTGATTAACGAAGGGGTCTGCATAACCGAGTATTGCGCCGAGGAACATGAAAGGGCTCGGGTTAGGGTAATTCGGGTTGGAATTGGGGGTGTCCGCGCCGCCGACCACTGTCCCCGCGTTGTTCACGACCGGAGACGGAAATTCGAAGGCGCCAAAAACCCAGCTTTGCGCTCCGCCGAACGTGCCCAGGTCGGTGAGTTTGTAATGATGGTGCTTGTGGTGGTTGTTGTGTTGCTCTGGGTTCTGGGCGTCGAGCCGAACCGGAATTGCCAGCGAAGTGAACAATGTGACTGCTGTGAGTAATATCAAGAATCTGGGTTTCATATTGCGTCTCCTCTCCTCTCCTTATCTCTTCCGAGCCAGCTAATTCCTGGAGCCGAATGCGCGGCCAGGGAAATGATGCGGGTTCATGCCGCGCATGAGTGATTGAGGCAGCGTGCGGGATGTGTTGCGAACTGCTGGACTCGTCTGAGTCACAGCGGCGGGAGCGTCCACGAGGCTGTAGTCGCAGCCCTCGACGCGGGGGTGGTTCTCGTCGCATGGGATCAGCACGAAAACATGGCCGAGGGTAAAGACATCCCCTGGGTTGACACCGGGAGGAACACCTAAGCCGTCAATTTCGCCACGATCGTTGATGTTGTATGCGAGTTCCAGTTGCTGCAAACCGGAACCCGGATGATTAAAAATGTTCAAGTCGGTGATCTGACCGTCTTCCCACAAGAATGCGTGCGAATTTACCGCACAGTCCACTGACGAGAATCCAACGACCTGACCCTTGGAATTGACGCCAAGAGATCCACTGCACAGATCGCTGCCGACAGTTCCGAGATCAGTTATTGCGCCACTCTTCCAGAGAACTGCGTGGAACGCGTTCGGAGTATAGGACCCCCCAACGACCTCACCGGCGTCGTTGATCCAACTTGCTGTTGAACTAGGCGGTGACGCTCCATCAAGAGTTCCCAAGTCCACCATTTTTCTATCTTTCCCGGGCCAAAGAAAGGCATGGGCATTAACATCTCCTGCAATATTGGAGGAACCGACAACCTGACCGCGGTTGTTGAGGGCATTGAGCAGCCCAAAGTTGCCACCGAGCGTGCCGAGGTCGGTCATTTTGCCGTTCTCCCAAAGAAACGGGTCCTGGGTGGCCATCCCAGTAACCGGGTTTACAACCGTGTTGGTGTTAGAGGTTCCGGCTACCTGTCCGCGCTCATTAATGAAGTAAGCAACGGCGTCGGTGCCAGTGCCCAACGTGCCCAAGTCCTCCATCACACCGTTCCGCCATAGGAAAGCCCGCAACTGCAGGCCGAAGAACGAGAACGGATCAGGAATAGTGTTGAGGAACGCTCCAGCTACTTGGCCCCGGTCGTTGACAGCGAATGCGTTGCTCTCGTATCCGCCCTCGATAGTCCCAAGGTTAACGATCTCACTGTCCTTCCAGAGGACAGCGTCCACTTCGGGAACACCCAGCAACGGATCGATGGCACCGTTTTCTGAAAATCCAGCGACCAACCCTTTTGGGCTGATCCAGTTTGCGAAACTGCTGTTAACGCCTGGAAGCGCGCCCAAATCGGCCAGGCTACCGTCCTGCCATCGGAACGCGTGAAAAATGAACGGGCCACAAAGCAAACAAGAATTCGGATAGTTGGGGTCGGGAATGGATGTATCTGCCGCGCCAACCACCGTCCCCCGGTTGTCGAGAACCCGACAAGCCCCTCCGCCATTGCTGGGGTCATTGCAAAGATAGGCCGACGGCCCGCCGAACGTGCCCACGTCGATGAGCTTGTAATGATGGTGCTTGGGGCTGTTGTGGTTGTCTTGCGCGGCGATGCCGGCCGGACTCGCAATCGCAGCGAATAAAGCAATCGCGGTAATGCACACCAGTTGTGCGGATTTCATACACACGTCTCCTTGGGCTCTTTCGCAGCGTCGGCTTCGGCGTGGAGGCCGGGGCGGAAGTGCCGACTGCTCTTCGAGTCACCCACTCTCATGCTGTTGCGGTCCCTGCGTCAATGGCGTGGACCTCACCGGTAGGTGACATGTAGGTGACCAGAGATAAGTAGTCTTACCGTCAGAGACTTAGTATTCAATTTGTTTTTCCAATAACGCACTTACATACAAGTGCTAAAATGGCCGAACCCAAGAAGGGGGGAGCCCCCGCAATGGGACCAAGCGCCGAGTTCGGACAGCAAATCCGCTTTGGAGAGTTCCAGCTTGATCCAAGCACTCGCGAACTCCGGCGTAACGGGCAGACGTTCAGCCTTCAGGAACAACCTTTCCAAATCTTGAGCGCGCTACTGGAACGCCCCGGCCAGTTGATCTCCCGCGATGAGCTGCGAAAACGATTATGGTCTTCGAGTACTTTCGTGGATTTCGAACATGGTTTGAACAAAGCCATGAACCGGCTGCGAGAGGTATTGGAGGACGCAGCGGACTCGCCACGGTTCATAGAAACGCTGCCTCGCCAGGGCTATCGCTTCATCGCGTCGGTAGGGCGTACGGAGAACCAGAGTCCTCGGGCCTCAGGAAATCTGGTCGGCAAGAAGGTTTCTCATTACCGTGTGCTGGAGATCCTGGGTGGCGGAGGAATGGGAGTGGTCTACAAAGCGGAAGATTTGAAGCTGGGGCGCCGGGTCGCACTGAAATTCCTTCCGGAGGAACTGGGCGAGGACGCGACGGCTTTGGAGCGCTTCGAGCGCGAAGCACGGGCGGCTTCCGCCCTGGATCATCCTAACATCTGCGCGATTCACGAATTCGGAGAACACGACAACCAACCCTTCATGGTGATGCCCTTGCTCGAGGGACAAACCCTGCGGGATCGGATTGCAGCTAGAACAGCCCCGTTTACGAACGATGAATTATTGAAGGTTGCCATTCAGATTGCCGGCGGATTGGAAGCAGCACACGAGAAGGGCATCATCCATCGCGACATCAAGCCGGCAAACATCTTCGTCACCGATCGCGGAGAAACCAAGATCCTGGATTTCGGTTTGGCAAAACTGGCGCCAGACATGACAGCAGCTGGAGTTTCTCCCCGCCAGGATAAAAATGAAGGAGGCACCGCTCGCGGTGCGGGACAAGAACAAAAGAAGATTGCGGGATCGAATCCGTCGCTCACCATGACAGGCGCGCCGATGGGAACGGCGGGTTACATGTCGCCTGAGCAGGTGCGGGGCGAAACGCTGGATGCACGCACGGATTTGTTTTCATTGGGCTTAGTGCTGTATGAAATGGCGACTGGCCTACAACCATTCAAGGGCAACACGGTGCCGGCCCTTCGTGATGCCATCCTCACGCACTCACCCGTGCCAGTGCGGCAGTTGAATCCTGCACTTCCCATGCGGCTGGAAGCAATTATTAACATTGCTCTCGAAAAGGACCGCGAGGCGCGCTATCAGACAGCATCAGAAATGCATTCTGACCTCGATCTCCTTAAGCAGGCGATGGAGCCCAAACCTCGCTTCCGTTGGCAGGGAGTAGCCGCGGGCATTGTCGCGGTCGCAATCGTTGCCAGTGCGACTTTGTGGTTCGCCAGAACTCAGCCTGGTTCCAATAATCCTCCGCCGGAAATGAAGTGGCGGCAGCTCACAACTAACTCGAGCGAGAACGTCGTGACAGGGGGTGCAATTTCGCCTGATGGAAGATACCTGGCGTACGCCGACAGGATGGGGATCCACATCAAACTCATCGAGAGGGGCGAGACACAGACCATCCCACAACCGGATGAGCTCAAGAACCGTTGGGTCGACTGGGGAATTGGCCCGTGGTTCCCTGACGGCACGAGGTTTCTCGCCGATGCCCACCCGCCAGGGATTTGGTGGACTTCCCAGAGCAGCAGTATTTGGATTGTCTCCGTGTTGGGTGGGCCTCCACATAAGCTTCGCGATGAGGCCTCAGCCCATTCCATTTCTCGAGATGGTTCCACGATTTCTTTCGGCACAAACAAAGGCAGGTTTGGTGACCGTGAAATCTGGTTGATGGGATCCAGTGGAGAGCAGGCGCGCAAACTTTATGACACTGACGAAAACAGCATGATTTGTTGCCTCGATTGGTCACCAGATGGACAATGGGCCCTCTACGAGAAAATGGACGAGGCCGGCCTTGTTGGTCTCTTCAGCCGTGATCTGAAGGGAGGACCCCCCATCGCGATCCTTCCACCTTCTGAGGCGAAAAGAGTGTTTGACTATTTGTGGTTGCCCGATGGCCGCGTGATTTACGCGTTGTTGGAACCGTCCCCCGAAGATGGCACCTGCAACTACTGGCAGATACGCATTGACCCACGAAACGGCGCACCCGTCGAGAAGCCCCGGCGCATCACGAACTGGGCAGGATTTTGCGTGACCGACGCGAGTGCAACATCGGACAGCAAACGGCTTGTATTTCTGGAATACAGATTCCATACCAGCGTATTTGTAGCTGACCTTCAAGCCCGCGGGACACGCGTAACCACCCCAACCCGCCTCACGTTGGACGAGAGTGTCAACCACCCATTGGGATGGACCGCCGATAGCAAGGCAGTTCTTTTCCTCTCCACGCGTAATGGTGCGGACACGATTTTCAAACAGTCTCTTGACCGGGACGCAGCGGAACCCTTCATCATTGCGAAAGAGAACGAGGACCTAATGGACACCATCTGCCTGAACCCAGAGGGCTCCTCAGTTCTCTACATGGTGCGTCCGAACCCGTGGGATCATCCCATGGCACCAGCCAAACTCATGCGGGTCCCGATAAATGGGGGATCTCCGCAACTGGTGTTGGCAGCCAACTTCTACGATCGGGGGCCACGCTGCGCCAGGTCCCCAGCAACTTTGTGTGTCATGGCTGAGCGAAGTGCAGATAGAAAACAACTCGTTTTCGCAGCCTTGGACCCCGTAAAAGGACGAGGGCGCGAACTCGCAGAGGTGAAAACTGATCCGATCGCTGAATATCAATGGGACCTTTCTTCCGATGGGGCACGTATCTCGATTCTCAGGAACCGGGAAGGGCCAACCCCCTTCAATCTTGAACGACGAATCCAAATTCTTTCTCTGAACGACCGCGCGCAGAAGGAGATCACGGTGAAGGGATGGAACTACTTGAAAAATGCGGTTTGGATGGCGGACGGGAAGGGTCTGTTTGTCTCCAGCCTCAATGAGCGAGGGTCAGTCCTCCTGCGCGTGGATCTACGAGGTAACGCTCACGTCCTGTGGGAGCACAAGAGCGGTGGCACCTACGGCTTGCCCTCGCCAGACGGCCATCACCTTGCAATGTTGGATCAGACCGAGAATACCAACATCTGGATGTTGGAGAACTTCTGAGTTCATCAGAGGTCATCTCGCTGTTATGATTTTTTCGCATTTCAGCGGCCTTAGTCACAAATTATTCCTCCGCCGATGCGATCTCATGCCCACACTGCGGGCAGAGTGTCGCGAGCGACGCATTCACTTTTTCGAGATTGATCGTCCGGCGAGCGGGCACTCGGGGATTCCACAGAGAAGTGAGGCTGCCGTCAGGTGACACATGGTCCGTCAATCGTCCAATCGCCCGACAATTAACGCCGATAGAATGGGATGGTGTTGTGCCTACTCATTTGCCGTGTTCGAGGCAACTTGTCATGTGATCCTCCTTCACTGTCGTCGGAGCCAATCTGCTACCGCTTTTGGACAAAATCGAACAGAAGTCCCGATTCGGAGGAGCGTGGCGGGAATAGCCCCTTCCTGCTGGCTCGTATAACATCGCTTGCAGAAAGGCGATCGGAGCCACATGGATGTGCACTTAATTGACGGGACATATGAACTTTTCCGACACTTTTTCGCGTTGCCCGCTGCGGCAGATATGAACGGACAGGAAATCGGTGCAATACGTGGTGTCCTCAATTCCGTTTTGTCCATGGTCGAACGTGGTGCTACTCACATTGGGGTCGCCACCGATCATGTCGTGGAGTCGTTTCGGAACGATCTGTATCCCGGATACAAGACTAGTGAAGGCGTACCTCCGGAGTTGCTCTCCCAGTTCCCCGTTCTCGAAGAAGCGCTGGAAGCAATGGGAGTAGTCGTGTGGCCAATGGTCCAGTATGAGGCGGATGATGCACTCGCTTCTGCTGCCAGTAAAGCGGCCCAGGATGACCGTGTGAGTCAGGTGCTTATTTGTACACCGGACAAGGATCTAAGTCAGTGCGTTGTCGGTACCCGAGTCGTTCAACTGGACCGCAGGCGCAATATCTTGCGCGATGAAGCCGGTGTTGTGGCCAAATTTGGGGTGAAGCCGCAATCGATTCCAGACTACCTGGCTGTGGTCGGCGACAGCGCAGATGGCTTCCCCGGTCTGCTTGGATGGGGGGTGAAGGCGGCGACGCTTACGTTATCTCAGTATCCCCACCTGGAAGACATTCCGAAGGATTGGCGAGCATGGCATCCTTCAATCCGAAAGGCCCGCGTGCTGTCGGAATCGTTATTCAACGGGTGGGATGACGCCCTGCTGTTTCGTACTCTTGCAACCCTGCGACTCGATGTACCAGTCTTCGATACCGTCGAGGATCTTCGTTGGACGGGAGCGCATCCGAACTTTGAGGAACATTGCCAGCGAATGAAGTCACCCGATCTGTTTCGTCGCATGACAACGGCAGGAGCGACCAGATCCACGCACGTATAGGTTGCTCGTAGGGCTGGCGTGCCTTGAATCAATGAAATCAGGCTTGCACCTGGGCGTCGGCGACTTGGCAACTAAACGCAGCGACCATCTAGTTGGGGCGGGTTTGTTTTCGAATTGCCATTCATCCCGGGAGAAACCCGTCGACTAACCGCGGCTGAGTTCCCAGAAGCCGACTTATCGTTACCGATCTGGTTCTAATGTCGACCGGATTGATTTCCGAGTTGCCTTACCGTGTCAGCCCACGCACCGCACCGTTTATCGTTTCTATTCTTCGCTGAACACCGTTTTGACACCGTTCAAGCCCTGGCCCATTTGCCGCTTCTACCGCTCAACGGTGGAGGGTGGCTCCCCTATCTAGAGCGACCTGCCGGTCAGCGCACAATTCGTTGTAACGGTTTCTGGGAGTCGAGCACTATCCAAGTATCCCGCTCGCGCGGTCGCGCGACTCTTGATCGGCCGCGACTCAAGGAGCCGGATCGCCCTCCCCACCGAGCCGGATTCTGTCTGCCGCATGCGGGTGTTCACACGTGAGGAGTAAGTCATCATGGCAAAGCCCAAAAATCCAGCGGCTGTGCTTCCAAAAGGACACGCCGAGCGCCTCCAATTCCCGAAACTGATCGCAAAAAACCCCAACTACTTCGGCACCTTTCCCGAAGTAAAGCTCCCACCCATCTTCCCGCTCTCCAACGACACGACTTTCGAGGAACTCACCTGCGTCGGCTACAATCCTGACCAAGGCATTCTTGAGGCCGTCATACAAGTCAAACAGGCCACTGGCTATCTGGGCAACGAGTGCACGCCGGGCTCCTTCGAGTACATCCGATTTTTCGTCGACACCGGAACGGGCTTTGTCGATGCCGGGCTGGCCGCGGTCAACGTTCACGATCTCCCGGATGCGAATGACTGCGCCCAGCAGGCCGAGAAACCGTTGACCTACTCGGCTTCTATTTCCTATACTCCGCCAAACTCCGAAGATTGCGATGAGCCGGTTCTGCCGGCGGTGCGAGCTATCCTGTCGTGGCAGACTATTCCGTCCGCTAACGATCCGAATTTCAACCCAGCGTGGGGCAATCACTTCGACTGCCACATTCAGCTGGCACCTGGGCCATTCACGATCTTCGACTTCATCGAGGACTTGATTGAAGACGGTTTCAAGTTGCCTCCGCTCGCTGAGAAATACAAGGCGGTGGCCAAACTGCCCATTCCTGGCCCGGACCCGGCACCACTGACGCTTCAGGAAGTGGCCAAGCTCTACAGCGAGGGGCCAGCCGCGAAGATTGTCCCGAGCCACCGTTTCGGGTTCTCAGAGGTGCACAAAGTCGTGAACGCACCGGTGGTGAGCGGCCAAGCGGTGCAGAGCAAGATCGCCGAGTTTGCTGCGCTCAAGATCGACTGGGCGAAACTGGTCGGGGTGGTCGAAGACACGAACGCCAATGTCACCTTCGAACAACTCGACTGCCTCGGTCTGGAAGGCGGCGCCGGGTTCGAGCGCCTGGTCGCTACCCTCCGTATCAAGCAACAATTCGGCTACTCGGGAGACCTGTGCACGGCGGGCAGCTTCGAGTACGTGGCGTTCTGGGCGGACTGGGATGACACGTGCCAGTACACGTATCTGGGCACCGTCCCGGTGCGGGTACACGATATCCAGCGCCAGCTGCCGGAGGACCTCTGCTATACGGCGGTTCTCCCGGTGGATCTCAGCCAACATCGCGCCGGTTGCGAGACACCAAAAATCGCGCGCATCCGCGCAGTGCTCTCGTGGGCCGTGCCGCCCTCCACGACCGATCCCAACGCGCTGGACACCTGGGGCAATCTGATTGACGCGCACGTTCAGATTCAACCTGGAGAGATCCCCAACCCGCTCAATCCCAAGATCAGCATTCTGGGTGGAATTCCTACCAGCCAGATCGATGGCACGACGGGTTTCACCACGCCCTTCGCGCGCTTCGCAGGAAACAATTTGTTGGCAGATGACCTCGGCCGCGCTTGCCCGTTCGGTGGAGTTGTCGAAGTGCAAGGTCCGGAATTTCCAGGCTACAAGTACCGTATTCAAGTGCGAGATGTGAGTGTGGGCGGTTCGTGGCAGACGGTGGCTACGCCGCTGATGCTGACGCGCTGGGATGGCACGACGTATATCAGCAACCCCGACGTTGGCGGGTACTTCGAGTACCAGCAGTACGTCAACAATATCGAGAACTTGCTCGGGAACTGGGGCAGCTTCGGTGACGATCTCTGGGAAGTGAAGATTGAGATCGCCGATCTATTCGACAACCCAGTGCTGGGCGCTGTTCCCGATACGCACCTGATTCAGCTCGACAATACGGCGCCACTCGCCTCCGTGGATATCACCACCGCTGGCGGAGACTGCGGCAAGTTCCCGGTCGGTACGCTTCTGGGAGGGATCTTTGTCGCTCGTGACGTCAACTTCGGCTTTTTCAGCCTCGGAACTCTACCGTTCAGCGGGCCCATCAGCCCGTCGTCCGGGTCGGTTCAGACGCCAGTCGCCGGCAGTTCGTGGAGTCTCAACACCACGGGGATGAAGTCCTGCGGCTACGTCGTCGAGGTGGATGTGGCCGATCGAAGCATCGTAAACAGCGCATGGGGAGCGCACAACCGCGCCTCCGGTTCAACGGGCTTCTGCCTGGTGTAGCGCAAATGCGATCGAGGAAGCGTCACTCCTCGCGGTACTCGCAAGAGCCCCGCGGGGAGCGACGACAGCAAATTTACCATGAGTCCTTTCTATGGGTTTATTCTCGGGGTCCTGGGAGTTTGGCGCCTGACGCATCTGATGAACGCCGAGGATGGGCCGTGGGAAGTTTTCGTGCGGCTGCGGGGACTAGCGGGTCCCAGCATCTGGGGCGAACTGCTCGATTGTTTCTACTGCCTTAGCCTCTGGGTGGCGGCGCCGTTTGCCTTGCTGCTGACGAGCAACTGGCGCGAAGGATTGTTGTTGTGGCTGGCGTTATCCGGGGGAGCAATCCTGCTGGAACGCGTGTCGGCGCCACCGGCCGCACCGTATATCGAGGAGCCCGCTCCGGCAGGAAACCCTACAGGAGAAGACCAATGAGTTGTTGCGGAAAAGGGAGAAGCCGATTGAAGGCGGCGGCGAGTCAGGCGGCCGGACGGGCCACCACGCTTGTGTTCGAGTATGTTGGCAAGACGCGCATGAGCGTGATCGGGCCGGCAACACGAACGAGCTACCGTTTTGAACGGCCTGGCGCACGGGTGCTGGTTGATGGCCGGGACCGCGCGTCCCTGTCGACGATTCCATTGTTGCGGCAGGTCATCGGGTGAACAGGAGAACGCCGCGTTTCGGCAGGCGGCAGGCTACCTCGAAGGTAGCCGCCAGTTGGCGGCCGTGGTAATGAACGTCCGCGCGGCTTGCGTGAGGGACCCTGTCATTCACCAAACACCATCATCCTACGACAGTTGGGGAAAAGCATTCGATTCGAACACCAATTTGCTAGGAATTTTGTCAGCCCAGTGAGGAGCGCCCAGAACAAGCTCTAATTGGAGTGGCCCACTTCCCATAAGCCGACTTCGGGACAACGACAGTCGGAGTTCGCGTTAAACGTAACTTCCGATTTGCCCGTCATACAACCAGAATCCGGCCCAGACCTAGTTGCAGAGGCGTGAGCGCAATCGCTAGTAGCCTGCTAGTTAGACTTCTGACCGGCGTTTCGCATCTGCAACTCAGCCAGGATCGCCTCAAAGCGCGGGTCGGCGCGAAGAGACTTCAGTTCTTCGTCAGTTTCGAGTCGCTGAGCGTCGGAGAAACCCGCGTCAACCAATTCACGCAGAGCCCGAAAGCGCTCTCATGCTCGCCATTCGGATTCAAGACGCAGGTGAGGCTATAGAGAGTATCGAGCGTGTATGGATGACAAGGACCGACTTCCGGTTGGTGTCTAGAGCTTGACGGTAGAACGAAATCGCGTCCCCATAGCGCTTTTGCGCCTGATAGATCTCGGCGACTCGGCGAGGTCGTAGAGCGAACGAGCCGTATCCGGGTGACCTCGACCCAAGGTACGTACTTGAACGTTCAGAACGTCCTTGTAGATTTTTTCTGCTTCGGCGAATTGCCTCGTTTTCTCCTTGACTACCGCGATGTTCAGCCTCGCGAGGAGAGTGTTGCGATTGTTGGGGCCAAGAGTTCGACTCATGACCTCTGCAGCGGTGCGATAAAGAGCTTCCGCTTCATCGTACTTCTTTTCCTGTTGGAGAACGATGCCGAAGTATTTTATCGTGGCGAGCGTATTCTGGTGCTCTGGCAATCGATTCCAGCCGCTACGGCTTCCCGAGTGGCTTCGGTTCGGGCCCGTCCATTCTGCACGCGTATGACGCCACCAACCTCGGCACCGAGCTTTGGAATACTTTGCAGGCGGCCAATAGCCGTGACACCGCAGGAAACGCCGTGAAATTTACCGTACCAACCGTCGCGAACGGGAAGGTCTACGTCGGCACTCGGACAGAGATCGACGTCTACGGCCTGCTTCCCAATTGAGGGGCGGCTGCCCGTGCGGCCAAGGGGTTTAGGGTTAGGCGAGAGCCATTAGGGTCCACCAGTGTTGGCTTGGTCAACTTTAGCTTTTTCCGTTGCGGCGCGTTTCTGCACCTCATCGACCAGTGCTGCAAATCGAGGATCGCGATGTAGTCCTTCGAGGTCGGGGTCGTTGATCATGATCAATGCCTCGGTGGGGGAGAAACCGTGATCGAGGGATTCTTGCAAAAGCGCCAGTGCCTGGTCATTCTTGCCCGCCCGGGCATGCGCACAAGCGTAATCGTACATGGCAACTGCGGACAGGCGAGGATTGGGGCCTAAGATTCGACGTCGACTCTCGGCAGCGGCCTTCTCCAACTGGTCCGCTTCGCTGGACTTACCTTCTACGAGCAGCGTGTTGGCAAGCTCATCCGTGGCTTCCAAAGTATCCAGATGCTCTGGCCCGAGGGTGCGGCGCATTACCTGTACTAACTCACGCTGTAGCTTCTCCGCATCCGCATAGCGACGTTCGTGGTACAGCGTGATTCCCAATTCGTCCAAGGCCCCGAGGGTGTCGCGCTGCTCCGGACCGTGAGCGCGGCGCATGGCTGCAACGTCCTCGCGCTGTATTTTCTCCGCTTCCGCATAACGGCCCTCGCGACGTAAAGCTGTCCCCAGGTTGTGCATGGATCGTAGGGTGTCCGGGTGCTCGGCGCCGAGGACGCGGCGCTCGGTATCAATGAGCGGCCTGAGCAATCTCTCCGCCTCATCGGTCTTGTCTTCCATTTGCAGAAGGCCAGCCAGGTTGTTGACGGACAGCAAAGTGTCGGGATGATCGGGCCCGAGCACACGTCTGCGTATCTCGAGCGTTTCCCGCATGAGCTTTTCGGACTCACTGTACTTGCCGATTTCGTACAGCGTCCTGGTCAGGTTGCTGATCGCCAACAGCGTTCGAGGGCTGTCCGGTCCGTTCACGCGCCGGGAAAGTTGCAGTGCTTCCCGTCCCAAATCTTCCGACTCGGAGTATTTGCTTTCGTCACCCAGAATTGTCGCCAAGTGCAACATGGAACGGATCGTGTCCGGATGGTCGGGCCCGAGCACTTTGCGACGAAGCGTCAACGTCTCTCGTCCCATTGCTTCTGCTTCCGACGAGTGGCCCTGGCCATTCAGGATCCAAGCCAGTTCATCCTGTGTCGTCAGAGTTTGCAGGTCTTCGGGACCGAGGAGATGACGCTGGCTCTCAACGGCCTTCGTCAACAATTCCTGCGCGCGAAGGTTCAGTCCAAGACTTCGATAGACATCTCCCATCACGAACATCATCTGCGCTTTCAGTTCGGGATCGTTGGCCAGGCTAGTGTCGATTTCCTTCGACGACTTGTCGAGAATCTCGCGGGCTGTGATGCTGTTCCCGCGCGCTTCGCTTGGGTCCGACACCTTGAACATGCTGGTCATGAATTCGGTGATACGGTCCGCGCGATCACGCTCGCGCGTGGTGCGCCGCAGCTCCGTTGTCTGCATCACGGCAAACGTGATCAGCAGAACCGCTGCTCCCGACGCCACCCCAACTCCCACCGCATGCCGGCGCACATACTTCCGCAGACGATAAACGGTACTCGCCGGACGCGCTTCCACTGGACGGTTCTCCAGATACCGCTCGAGGTCGGTCCCGAGTGCGGACGGCGTGCCATACCGCCGCTCCCGGTCCTTCTCCAGCGCCTTCAGCGTGATCCAGTCCAGATCGCCTTTCAGCAATGTCGCCAGCTGCCCGGGCTCGGTGCCGCGTGCTTCCGCCCTCTCTGTCGAAGTGTCGCGATTCGCGCTGACCCTTGTGCTCGGCCGTTGTGGATCGGTTTCCCGCAACTGCCGCAGCACTTCCTCCAGCCGCTGCTTCTTCCATTGCGTCGTATCGAACGGCAGAAATCCCGTCAGCAATTCGTAGAGAACGACTCCCAACGAGTACACATCCGTGCGCGTGTCGACGTCGTGCAATTCGGGATCTGCTTGCT
>Ga0210406_10001125_pt1 | contig 34001 bp, 36 predicted proteins | sample IncBWC30MmetaG_FD_155454 | JGI IMG/M metagenome (GOLD analysis project Ga0210406, IMG submission 155454) | Forest soil microbial communities from Barre Woods Harvard Forest LTER site, Petersham, Massachusetts, United States - Inc-BW-C-30-M | ecosystem: Environmental > Terrestrial > Soil >... | reverse complement strand
CTGGCCGACCTGCACGGAGCGTTTGGCGATGACGCCGCTCAGCGGCGAGATCAAGTCGGTGCGATGCAAGGCGAGCGCCGCGTTGCGCACCGCGGCCGCCGCCGCCAGGACTTGCGGATGATTCGCGATGGTGGTGCCGTCGATCTGTGCCACGGTCTGACTCAACTGCTCGCGCGCCGCGGCGACGTTCGCGCGAGTCGTGGTCACCGCATCGCGTGCGTGCGAGAGTTCTTCGGCCGAAATGGCGCCGTCCGCGATCAAGCTGCCGCGGCGCTGCAAATCATCATCGGCCGTACGCGCGGCTTGCTCGCGCTGCTCGATCTGCGCGCGCAATTCCTGGCCCTGTGCAAAGAGCCCGCGCACTTGGCGCACCGCGCGCGCGAGATCTGCCTCGGCGTTCTCTTCGGCGATTTTCGCATCCGCCGGATCGAGCCGCAGCAGCGGCTGGCCGGCCTCGACGAGTTGCGTGTCGTCGACATTGAGCGAGAGCACCGTGCCGGGGACTTCGCTGGTCACTTGCACGACATCGCCATTCACATAGCCGTCATCGGTGCTTTCAAAATACCGGGCGTCAAGGAACCAATAGCCGCCATAGAGCAGGCCACCCAACAGCACCACTGTCCCCAAGCCCAATAATCCCAAACGCCGCGCGCGCCCGGGAGCGGCGCGAGGGGGCGATGCGGGCGCAGCGGCGGGAGCGGCGGCGGCCGGCGCGGTGGTCGATGGAGGAGTCTCGTTCGTGTCTTTCGTGTTCATGGGGTTACCCGGGTCAAAACTTGATCGGAAGAAGGTGCAGTGCCCAATCCCAATGCGCGCGCATCGAAACTGCCGCCGATGGCGGAGAGCAGCGTCACCCGCGCAACGGCTTGATTCGCGACGATGTCGACCATCGTTTGGCGCGCGGTGAGCACTTGGGTCTCGGCATTGAGGACGGAGAGATAACTGGCGAGGCCGGCGCGGTAGCGCTCCTCGGCCAGCTTGTAGGCCGCTTCGTTGGCCTCCAAGGTCTGCTGCTGTTCCACGCGTTCGCGCGCCAGCGCGTCGATGCGCGTGAGCTGATCGGCGGTTTGCTGCACGGCGCGCAGCACGGTGTCGTTATAGGCGTCGATCGCGCCGTCCAATTGTGCCTCGCTGCTCCGATATTGAGCGCGCAGGCGCCCGCCATCGAAGAGGGGCAGCGAAATCAACGGACCCACGCCATAACCGCGGGCGCTCCACTGCACCAGGTTATTGAAACCAAACGCACCGATGCCGGCCAGCGCCTTTAAATTGATGTCAGGATAAAACGCGGCGCGGTCGGAGAGACGCTGCGAGTCGGCCGCCTCGATGTTCAGGCGCGCAGAGAGCACATCCGGCCGCCGCGCCAGCAGGTTGATGGGCAAGGCCGTCGGTACGGGCAGGGCCGCATCGAGATTCAACACCGGTCGATGAATCGAAGCGTACGCATCCGCACCCTGCCCCGTCAGTGCGGCGAGCTCGTGCACGGCCAGATCCGCGGCGGCCTGCGCTTGATCGCGCGCCACGTGAGCCTGCGGCAGTTGGCCTTCGGCCTGCCGCAACTCCAGCTGGGTGTCGACACCCGCGGCGACGCGGCGGCGCGTGATGGCGACGATATTTTCGCGCTGCGCAGCCGAGCGCTCGGCGATGTCCGCCAAGGCGTTTTCGCGATACAACTCCACATAGGCTTGCGCGATGGCCGTGCCCAGCAGCAGCCTGGCGTTCTCCACGTCCAGCGCCGCGGATCGGGTCAGCGCCTGGGCGCTACGCACCGCGTTGGCCTGCTTGCCGAAGAAATCCAGGTCCCAACTCAAAGACGCGCCGGCCTGGCTCATCCAGAATGTATGTCCGGCGAGCGGCGGCGGAATGATGTAGTTTGCCGGCGCGCGCTGATACAGCGCGCTGGCATCCAAATTCGCGGACGGCCGCAGTTTCGATTGGGCGACTTGCGAACGCGCCAACGCGTCCGCCACGCGCGCCTGCGCTTCGGCAAGCGTCGGACTGTCCTTGAGACCCGCTCCAATCAATCCGTCCAGCTGCGGATCGTCGAAGGATTTCCACCAGCCGTCAGGGATGGGTTCGACGGCCACGCCGGTCAGGCCCGCACGGGTGCTTTTCAGTGTGTCAGGGTGCACAGACTCCCTCGGCGGCGTCACGCATCCGGCCAGAAGCACGCTGAGAAGCAGTAGTGCGCTTTTGAAGGACATGGCTTGCTAAGCCTCCGTGGCCACGACGTTCGGATCGACCGCGTTGTTTGGATCGACCGCTTCGCTTGGATCGACATGCGCCTGCAGCGTGGTATTGAGCTTCATCAACAAGCGCAGCAAATCCTGAAACTCAGCCTTGCTGAAGTCTTCGCCCAAGATTTCGTTGAGCTTGTCGACGATGAGCGGAATGAGAGACTCGATCGTCTCGCGGCCGGCCGGCGTCAGCTGCAATTCCACCTTGCGCCGATCCCGATCGCGCCGGACGCGTTCCAGCAAGCCGCGCTCGGCCAACTGGTCGATGATGCGCGTGAGCGCGCCGCTGTCGTGACGATAATGCGTGCAGATGGCCTTCGGATTCACCGCGATGCCATCGCGCAGGCATGACAACACGACGTACTGGATGAAGCTGAAGCCGCGCTGCTCGATCACGGGCTCCAAGATATCGAGCATCAGGGAATGCGCCCGTTTCACGAGGTAGCCGACGCTCAACTGGGCCCTGTAGGTGGCAACCTGATAATGCTGCTTGGACATTTAATGCCTCGGCAATTACTGCTTAGGCAGCTATTATGATCCAAATGATGGCGCTGTCAACTCGCGAAATCATTATTTAAATCAAATAGTTACTTGCAATACCATGCGACGGGGGCGCCGATCCAAAGACCGAAAAGGCATAAGGAAATTCGCGTAAGGTATCAGGCGGCGTAGGCGACGCCGCTCGGCGCTAAGAGAAAGGAGCGTTCGGCTCAGCGCTGGCGCCTGGCGTCACGAACGGCGCTGACCCCAATGGCGAGGCACAGGCCGAAGCCGGCCAGGATCATCAGGAACATGAGCGAATCGCTGATCGTCATTGCGCATCAATGGTGCTGCTTGGAGCCTCGCACCAGGCTCACCGCCACGGAATAAACCCAGAGTGCAGGCGCCAGCACGCTGCCGCCCGGCAACGCAAACACTTCGAAGTCGAACTTTGAGCCGGCCTGCTGCCAGCCGGTGGCCGCCTTGGCCGCTACGGATTCCAATATGCCTTTCATTTCCCTTCTCCTCGCTTCAGCTGCCTCAGCAACATTTGCCTCTGCAACACATGCCTGGGCAACTATCAATTCAAAAAAACGCTAACTATTCGCCAGCATTTGTTTCAAGGTGCGTTCCACTTCGCGGACCTGGGCCTTCGTGACGCCGCTCAACATTTTATTGAGCACCTTCGCCAGACAGGCTTGCATCCTGGGAAACGCCGCCTTTCCTTCCGCCGTCACCTCGAGCGACTGTTCGCGCCGCGTATGCGCCAGGGCGACCCGGCGCAGCAGCTTCTTGCTCTCGAGCCGATCGATCATGCGGCTCATGGCGCCGCGATCGTAGTCCAAGTATCGGCACAATTCGCACGCTGACTTCGCGTGTCCCTTGAGCAGATTCGCCAGGATGACGAACTGCGCCCCGGTGACTTCGAGCGCCGCCAAGTCCTTGTCGAGCAGAAACTCTTGATCGACGCCCTTCAGTACGGCCATGCGTACCTGGCCCACCAACGGTGCCAAGCTCGTTTGGACGTCCAGCGACTTCGGATCGTAAATGTCGTTCATCAATGACCCCCGGCGCGGCCAATATAGATGCCTGGGCAACAATTGTCAAGGCAGCTAGGTCGCAGCGGCAGCGTGTAGGGCGCAACGGCAGCGTGCCCTGCCCCGCTGCTCTACGCCGCCTTCTTTAGCCGTCGCGATGCGATGCCGAGGAGACCGGCTCCGAGGGCGCCGAGGGCCCACAGAGGCAACGGTCCGTCCGAGTCGCCGCCATTTCCGGACCCTCCGGCCTGACACGACTGCGCAGTCAAGACTCCGGCTGAACAGGACGTGGCGGACCCGGTGAGGATGAAGCCAGAGTTGCACGTGAACTCGCAGCTGCTCCCCGAGGAGATGACGGACGCGCAGGTGCCGCGACTGCCATTCGCCGGAGCTGACACGGCGCACGCGTTCGCCGCGCACGTTTGCGTCGCAGTCAAATTTCCATTTGTACACGACGTGACGGAGCCGACGAGGGTGTAACCAGTATTGCATGAGACGGAGCAACTGCTTCCCGAGGACAGGGAGCCCGGGCAGTTTCCAAGATTGCCGTTCCCCGGAGGCGACACCGCGCAGGACTTTTGCGCGTTCGCCAAAATCGGCATGCTGAGCAGAGCCGCCGCAAGCCACCCAATCATTCTTATTTTCATTGTTTTCCGCTCGCGTAGACGCGCTAAGTCCGACTGCACCTAGCCAGACGGACCCTAACGCAAAGCCCTGGGTCAATGCGTGAACATTTGATTGCAGGAGAGAGCGGCGCTTTTCGCGCGGCTACTTGAAGTCGCCGGCTTTGACGGTCACAAATTGGTCAGCGACGATGAAGTGCCGCATGGCCTGGTGGATGGCGTCGGGCGTGGCGGAGTCGATGTCCTTCTCGAAGTTGGCGTCCCAGGTGAAATCGCGGTTCACGTACAGGTGCTCCGCCAGATCGCGCGCGAGAGCGGCGTCGGTCGAGCGATTGAGGGTCATCGCGGACAGGATGCCGGATTTGGCGGTGCGGATCTCCTCGGCCGTGAAGCCGTCCGCAATGGCTTTGGCGATCTCTTCCTTGGCATCGCTCTCCACTTTGGCGGCATTTTGCGGCGCACTGATGGCAAAGATGGAAAAAGAACCGACCGGGTCGAGAGAGTCCGCATGCAGCTGCGACCCGACGCCATAGCTCAAGCCGTCCTTCTGTCGGATACGCGTGGCCAGCCGGGAATTCAAACCGCCGCCGCCGAGAATTTCATTGCCTACGGTGAGCGCCGGGTATTGCGCGTCGTCGTCGCGAATTTGCAGAAGACTGGCCGCTGAATACACCGCACTGGCTTTGTCGGGGGTCGCGAAGGTCTTGGAATCGCTCGACGTGGGTTTATACATCGCCACGGGCCGCTCGTACGGACTCGGACTCTTCCAGCCACCCAACTGCTCAGTCAGCTCACGGGTCACGGCGGCCCCATCGAACTTACCGACGAGCGCGAACACGGCGTTGCTCGCGCCGTAGAATTGCTTGTAAAAGGATTGGATATCGCCGATCGCGACCGCCTTCACCGCGGTGGCCCGCTCGTCCAGCGTCGCCACGTAGCGGAAGTCCCCCGCGGCGTACGGCGAGATGGAGCGGCGCAGCGCCAGATTGGCAATGGGTTGGGGATCCGTGCGCGCCGTCTCGATGCGAGACAAGGCATCGCGCTTGAGTTCCTCGAGATCATCCTGCGGAAAGGCGGGTTTCCTCAGCAGTTCGGAAATGAGGCTCAACGTCTCTTTGAGATTGGATTCCGGCGTCTCGAACGACACGCTGACTCCGGGCGCGCCGCCGTTAAGCCTCAAGACAGCCTTCAGCCGGGTGAGTTCGTCCTGGATCTGTTGCCGACTGTGCAGTTGCGTGCCGCGCATCAAGAGGCTCGCGGTGAACTGGCCGACTTCTGCCTTGTTCTGCAGCGACTCGACGCTGCCAAAGTGCAGATCGAGGACACCGGCGACGCGCTCGCCCTTCGACTGCTTCACGAGATAGGCGGTTTTGATGGACCCCGCCACGCCGCGCTTGACGCGCGCCTCGATATTCTGAGGCGTCGCGACAAAGTGCTCCCCCTCTGCCACCGCGGCCTGCCCGGTATAGCCGGCGAGCAGCGTGTCCAATTTTGTCGCGGGTGTAATTGTGGCCCGCACCGGCCGCTCGTCCGGAATGAAGGTGCCGACGGTGAGGTTGGAATCAATGAGATAGGAGTTGGCGACCCGCTTGATGTCCGCCACGGTCACTTTCTTCAATTGGTCGCGATCCCAAAACAGCAGGCGCCAATCGCCCACGGCGACATTCTCGCTCAAATTCGCCGCCATATCGGGCGAGGAATTCATGAGCCGCTCGTAATTGTTGAGTTGATCGCTGCGCGCCCGATCGAGTTCGTCCTGCGAGAAATCTTGGGTACGCACGGTTTGAATGATGGCGTCCAGCTCACGGCGAACCGCCTTAAGATCGCCCTCCTTCGGCACGACCACCGTCATCATCAAAAACCCCGGGTCGTGCAGGGATTCGAGCTCAACACCGGCCGCCACGGCGAGCTTGGTCTCCACCAAGCGCTTGTATAGGGGCCCTGCAGGCCTTTCATTCAAGAGCGTCCCCAGCAGGCTCAAGCTCACACTGTCCGGATGCGCATCCGCGGGGACGTGAAAGGCTTCGTCGAGCACTTGCTGGCTACCCGTGCGCCGCAGCGTGACCTCTCGCATGCCATCCTGCGTCGGCTCCGCGGTATAGAGATTGGGCAGGATGCGCGTCGGCTTCGGAATGGCGCCAAACACTTTCTCGATGTAGGCAAGCGTCGGCTTCTGCTCGAACTTGCCGGTAACGATCAACGTCGCGTTATCCGGCTGATAGTAGGTATGGTAGAACTTCTGCAGCCGGTCAATCGGTACGCCCTCGATATCGGCGCGCGCGCCGATGGTGGGATGACCGTAGTTGTGCCACAGGTAGGCCGTTTCCAGCACCCGCTCGCGCAACACGCGCGCCGGACTGTTCTCGCCGTTTTCAAACTCGTTGCGCACCACCGTCATTTCGGTGTCGAGGTCTTGCTTCGCAATGAAGGAATGGGTCATGCGATCGGCCTCCATGCCCAATGCCCATTCGAGATTCGCGCTGCTCGCCGGAAGCGTTTCGAAATAGTTGGTCCGATCATAGGCGGTCGTCGCGTTGGCGTGGCCGCCGCGGCTGCTCAATTCGTCGTTTATCTTTGGGTGCGACGGCGTGCCCTTGAAATTCATGTGCTCCAGCAGGTGCGCCATCCCGGTCTCGCCGTAGCTTTCATGCCGGGAACCGACTTTGTAAGTGACGTTGATGCTCACCGTACTGCCCGCTTCGTCCGGATACAGCAGGACCTGCAGGCCGTTCGGCAAGCGGTACTCCGTGACGCCTTCGATGCTGCGGATTTGTTGCGCGCTTGCGGTCTTCGCGCTGACCGGGGTCTTTGCGCTTGCCGGGCCCTTCGCGCTTGCCGGGGTCTTCGCGCTCACCGGGGTGTTTGGTGCGGCCGCGAGGGCCGCTGCGCCGGCCAATGCGAAGAGACTTAAGATCAGGACGGGCGACAGCCGGGAAGCAGAGTTAGTCATTCAAGTCTCCACATGTGGGATCACCGGTGGCAACGGCCGGCGGGCGGCGTGCGGGCAGGAGAAGGACCGCCAATTCGGGCCTAAAGTTCCACCGATGGCGGGATGGTCGCAGCCATCGCGCAATCACTAGCCACTCGTGGCGTCGGGAGCACGCCAGGCCCGCTCGAAGGGCAGCCGCCATGCAAAGGGGGCGATGAGCTGATGAATCGCATTCGGTCCCCACGAACCCGGGGCATAGCTGCGCACCGGCGGAGGCGCGTCGAGCAACGCCGCAGAGACTTCCCAGAGCCGTTCGATGCCATCGGCGGTCGTGAAAAGGGTCCGATCGCCGCGCATGGCATCGAGGACCAAGCGTTCATAGGCTTCCAGCACCTCGCCGATGTGGGTGGTGTCGTGCATGGCGAACTGCAGGCTGAGTTTGTCCAAGCGCATGCCGGGGCCGGGACGCTTGCCGTAGAAGGACAGCGACAGTTTTGCCGCATCGGCCAGATCGAAGGTCAAATGGTCGGGGCCTTGCTCGCCGATCCCCGAGCCGGCGGGAAACATGCTCTTAGGCGGTTCGCGAAAGGCGATGGAAATGATGCGCTGTCCTTCGGCGAGGCGTTTGCCGGTGCGCAGGAAAAATGGCACACCGGCCCAGCGCCAGTTGTCGATGGTGCATTTCAAGGCAATGAAGGTCTCGGTGTCCGAGTCCGAGGCGACACCTTCCTCGGATTTGTAGCCGATGTACTGCCCACGAACCACATCTTCCGGTTTGATCGGCAGCATGCTGCGAAACACCTTGTTCTTCTCTTCGCTGATGGCGGCCGGCTCCAGCGCGGTCGGCGGCTCCATGGCCATGAAACCGAGAATTTGGAACAAGTGCGTGACGATCATGTCGCGATAGGCGCCGGTCGCTTCGTAGAAGCCGGAGCGCTTCCCCAACCCCAAGGTTTCAGGCACGTCGATTTGCACGTGGGAAACGAAATTCCGATTCCAGATCGGCTCGAACAAGCCGTTGGCGAAACGGAAGGCCAGAATATTCTGCGCCGGCTCCTTGCCGAGAAAGTGATCGATCCGGAATATCTGATCCTCGCGAAACACCTCATGCAGCTTCGCATTGAGCACCACCGCGCTGGCGAGGTCCGTGCCGAACGGCTTCTCCATGATGACGCGCGACCGATCGACAATGTCGGCCTCGCCCAGCAGCCGAACCGCAGCGAGGGCTGCGCTGGGCGGAATGCTCAAGTAATGGAGTCGATGGCTCTCTTCGCCCAACGACCGCTCCGCTGCCTCGACCGCCGCTTTGAGTACCGCAGGACCCGCTGTCAGCGGCACGTAGCTGAGCTTTTGTGCAAAGGCGTTCCAATCCGCCTCGTCGATCTTTCGAGTCGAGAATTCGGCGACCGCGAGCCGCGCTTGCTCGCGAAATGCGGCGGAATCCAAATTCTCGAGCGAGACGCCGATGATCCTGCAATCGGGGATGAACCCCGCGCTCGACAAATGAAACAGTCCCGGCAACAGCTTGCGCCGCGACAAATCGCCGGTCGCGCCCATGAGGGTGACCACTTGGGGATGACTCGGACCGACTCCGCGAAGCGCCTTGACCATGATCTAAGGCGGGCCGGATCAGCGCCCGAGCGGCCCCAGCCGCTCGAGCAGTGCATCGCGCGTCTGCGCATCGTCGAATTCGATCACGATCTTGCCCGTGCCGTTCGCGCGCTGGTGGAGTTCGACGCGCATCCCGGGGGCGCGCATCACCTCACTGATGACTTCGAGCAGTGGAGGCGCCGCGGGCCCACGCCCACCCTGCGTGGCCTTGCGCGCCTGGGTCGCCTTGCGCACCTGCGACTCGGTCTCGCGCACGCTCCACTGACGGGTCGCGACCATCTGCGCGAGCCGCACGCGCTCCGCGTCCTCTTCGAGACTGAGCAAGGCGCGCGCGTGTCCCATGCTGATCGCACGGGATTCAATCATCGAGGTGACCTCGGCGGGCAGGTCGAGGAGTCGCAGCAGGTTGGTGACCGCGGCGCGCGAACGGCCGATCGCCTGCGCGACCTGCTCATGCGTGAGGGAGAATTCTCCGATCAGCCTCTTGAGCGCACGCGCCTCGTCAGAGGGGCTCAGCTCCTCGCGCTGGATGTTCTCGATCAGCGAAACCGCGAGCGCTTCCTGATCGTTGAACTCGCGAATAATCGCCGGGATCTCGGCGAGTCCCGCGAGCTGCGCAGCCCGCAAGCGGCGCTCGCCGGCCACGACCTCGAACTGATGCGGGAAGCCGGGCACGGGCCGTACGATGAGGGGCTGGATGAGCCCGGTGGACTTGATTGAAGCGACGAGTTCCTCGAGGAGCTCGGGCCGAGGCTCGCTACGCGTCGGATTAAGAGCGGCGCGAATCGCCTTGATCGGGATGGAGCCCGCCGCACCTTGTCGATAGAGGCGGCGGGGATGGACGTTCAGGAACGCCTGCAGCTCGCTCACCCCGCCTGAGTTTGCACCCATGCCGCAAGAGTACCAGAGTAACGCGCTTCTTTGTATCCAGGGCCTTTATAATCCGATACTTGCACGCTCAAGGCGTTAATTAACGCGCCATGTGATCCCCGACCTACAGTCCCTTCGGCAATTTTGGCGGCTTCGCGCTCACGACCGCATCGTCTGGTGCCGGAATCGTTGCGCCGCCGTTGGCCAGCAGCGGCGGCAGCGGCTGCGCATTCGGCCCTCGCCACGGACCCGGCTGTTGTATGGGAGGGGTGGGAATCGGTGCGATCGGTTGCACGATGACACTGCCCAAGGCGGGCGGCGCCGGACGAGCCAGCGACGGATCGACGCGGGCCGCCAGCGACGCGGATGTGTCGACGCGTGGAATGCCGAACGGCGGGAGACCGAGCAGGTCGATCACGGTCTTGACGATCACCGCATGGGAATGCCAGCTGGTTTCGATCCCCTGCTTGACTTGCCCGCCGAACATCAACAGCGGGATACGCGAACCGGCGAGGAGCTGAAAGCCGCCGGGATGCAAGGCATCGACCACCGTCTCGGCGTTCGGAGTCGATACATGGTCGGCGTATCCACCCCAATCGTCCCAGGTCAGTATGAATACGGTGTTCGCCCAGCCGCCCGCCTTGACAACGGCATCGACCCGCTGCCACGACAGGTTCTGCCCTTTGGTCACGTATAGCGGGTCCGGCTTTTGATCGGGGGCATGTTCGTCGAAGCCGCCAGGACTCCAGGCGAAGCAGAAGTCCGGCAACGTCCCTGCAGCCGCCATAGCGGTAAACGCATCGTCGGAGGGCTGGGTAGAGGTGTGAATGTTCTTGCGGCTCGCCGGGTCCGCCAGCTCCCGATAGAACTTCAGTGGGTAAAGGTCCGTTCCCGTAAAAGCGCCCCAGGTGCGGCCTGCCGCCTCCGCATGCTTGAAGATCGTGGGCAAATCCCAAACCGGCGAAGTCCCGCTCGGCGGATTACGCAGCGTCGGGGTTTGGCCGCCCACCGCGAGCATGTGGCCCGGCGTGGAATTGGTGCCCAGTCCGAAGTGGTAATCGCAATACGTGAACTGCTTGGCGAGCCAACTGTAATACGGCAGGACCGCGTCGTTGTCGATCTGCAGTGCCGTAGGGACGTAGTCACCCATCTTGTAGTGCACCCAGGCATTCCTATCGTGCGTCGGATCCGGTGTCGGGGGCACCTTGAGCAAATTCCCGCGATTTTGAATATTGGCACCCCAGGCCGCGAGCGTGGGAAAGTAGAAATCAGGAGTCTTATTCTCCTGCATCAATATGACGACGCGCACCATGACGAATCATCTCCGTGGTTGGACCGAGAGCAGTCTTATACCGCTCACTAATTGCTGCCGTGTTACCGCTCGGTTGTAGGCTTACTCCTACGCTTGATTGTCGCCGGCGATCGGATTGCTCATTCGATGCGCCCTTTTTGGAGCCAGAAGCCGCGGTAAAGGCCCACCGGGGCGTCGAGTGACGCAAACGCTGTGTATGCCAGCGCACCGACGATCGCGCTCGAGCCATGGTTGAATGCCCGAAGAGAATGCGTTTCCCTACGGAGAACTTTATGAAAACAATTGTTGCTGTACTCGTATCCACGTTTGCGTTTGGCGCTGCCATTGCGCAAACGACTGACCAACCCGCAAGTCATCCCTCGGCCGACACGCGCTCTGCAATGGCGGCATCGGACGCGAAGCGAGATGCAGCCGTAGAGAAACACATCAAGTCGCTGCACCTCGCGCTCAAGATCACTCCCGCCCAGGAGTCTCAGTGGAGCGACGTCGCGGCAACGATGCGCGAGAACGTCAAGGAGCTTGATCGAGCCATCGACAAGCGTACCGCAAACGCTGCGAGCGCGACGGCAATCGACGATTTGAATTCCTATGCCGAAATCGCGCAGTCCCATGCGAACGGTGTAAAGAAGCTGGCGAGCGCCTTTTCCGGGTTGTATACCGCGATGTCCGACGACCAGAAGAAGACGGCAGATGAAGTATTCAGTCATCGCGGTCATGATGGAAGCAAAGTTGCAAAGCAATAATCGAAGCTTGTCGCGGCAGGCATTGACCCAGTGAGGACATATCTTATGAACATTCGAACGCAGTTGCTTGGCAGCGTCGCGCTTACAATGATGGCAAGCTCCGCCGCATACGCCGAGGTACACGTCTACGTCAATCCATTCGGTTGGGGAGCGCCTCCGCCCGTCGTGTACGAATCGCCGCGCTACTATGGTCCGCCTCCGGTGGTCTACTACGGTCGTGGTCACTGGGGCGATCACCGCGAAGGGCGCGGGCACTATGATCGCGATCGTTCGGAGCACCGTGACAGAGACGGGGGTCGGCGCTGATTTCGAGCCGTATCGCAGCGCTCGGGTAGACACCGCCCTGTGTGGGCATCGCCTTCGATGACGACGGCGATGCCTGGATACGGGGATCCCATTCGCGAGACCAAAAAAAGCGACCGTACAAAGCCGGTTCAAATGAAGCGTGCTTTTCGCATAGAAACGCATTCCACACAACCCGTGGATCCCGCAGCACCGCCAGTCATCGGAGTGCGAAGCATCGAACTTAGGCCGTAGATCTGTTTAAAATCGGCCACATGAAAGCAGCGCATGCCCTCGTCTTGGCGTTTTGCATCATCCAACCGCTCGACGTAAGCGCGGATTCGCCTCCGAACGCGAGTGCCATGAAGGAGAATCCTTGTCCGCCCGCGCTCGAGGTACCGCGAGTCCTGTCCGAGGCGAGCGAGCCCACGCTGAATCCGAAGGCGGCCGATGTGAAGCCGGAGGACCTGTCCGCGAACCCGCAAATTCACGCCTACAGCAAAACGCAGCGCGAGCGGGCGCAGGGCGATTGGGCCAACCTCTGCCGCTACCGCCAGGCCAATGGTGCGCTGTCCTTGCCGACCCGCGTGGTATTCATGGGAGACTCGATCACCGAGAACTGGGTGAAGGCGGATCCTGGTCTCTTTAAGCAAGGCGTGGTCGGCCGCGGCATCAGCGGACAGACCTCGCCGCAAATGTTGTTGCGATTCTTCCAAGATGTCATCGACCTTCATCCGCAGGTCGTGCACATCATGGCGGGGACCAACGATGTGGCCGGCAACACCGGTCCTACTTCGGAGAAGGATTTTCAGAACAATTTGCGTGCCATGGTGGAACTGGCGCGGGCGCATCACATTCGCGTCGCCCTCGCCTCCATTCCCCCGGCGAGCGCCTTTTCCTGGCAGCCGGCCTTGAGACCGGCGCAAACAATCCAGCACTTAAACGCCTGGCTCGAGCAATACGCGCGAGAAACGCATAGCCGCTACATCGACTACTACGCGGCGTTGAATGACGGGCATGGTGGCCTCAAACCGGATCTTTCCGATGACGGCGTGCACCCGAATCGCGACGGCTACGCCGTCATGAAGAAACTCGCCGAGGAAGGAATCCGGTAAATCGCGTCTCATGCCTGTCGCGGTGCCTGTCGCGGGACGCTAAAATCAAGAGGTACGCGACTCGCTTACCCCACCAGCGCGCGCTTTGACAACGCCCATGCTTCAGACCCTCGCCGTCTCGAATTACCGCTCTCTCCGCGATTTCATTGCGCCTATCGGCGAACTCACCTTGATCACCGGACCCAATGGCAGCGGCAAATCGAATGTCTATCGCGCACTCAGACTATTGGCCGAGACCGCGCGCGGTAGCTTGATCGCCTCGCTGGCCAAAGAAGGCGGATTCGCATCGACCCTATGGGCAGGGCCTGAATCCTTTTCCCGGGCCGTGAAGCGCGGCGAGGAGCCGGTGCAAGCCACCACGAAAATGGAGTCGCAGGCCTTGCGACTCGGTTTTCGCGGCGCTGACTTCAGCTACGCCATCGACTTAGGTCTCCCCGTCCCTTCCAAATCCGCGTTTCGCGGCGATCCAGTAATCAAGACCGAGGTCATATGGCACGGCGAACAATTGCGCCCCGCGAGCCAGCTGGTCGAACGCCGTAACGCAGTGGTGCGTATCCGCCGCGAGAACGGCGATTGGGACTTGGTCACGAGTCACTTGCAGCCGTTCGAAAGCATGATGGACATGATCGCCGACCCCCAACGCGCCGCGGAAGTGGTGGCCCTGCGCGATCAAATTCGCACCTGGCGTTTCTATGATCACTTCAGAACCGATACCGACGCGCCGGCGCGTCAATTGCAGATCGCCACCTACACGCCTGTCCTCTCGCATGACGGCCGCGACCTGGCCGCCGCCCTGCAAACCATTTTCGAGATCGGCGACGCACCCGCTCTCAATGCCGCCATTTCCGACGCCTTCCCCGGCGCCCAGTTGAAGATAAACGGGCAAGACGGCCGCCTCGCCGTCTCAATGCATCAAGACGGCCTGCTTCGATCCTTGAGCGCCGCCGAATTGTCGGACGGCACCCTGCGGTATCTTTTGTGGACGGCCGCAATGTTGACGCCCCGCCCACCGCGTCTCATGGTCCTAAACGAACCCGAATCCAGTTTGCACCCTGATCTCTTGCCGGCGCTCGCAAGACTGATCGGCGTCGCTGCAAAATCCACCCAGATCTTTGTGGTCTCACATGCCTCGCGACTGATCGCAGCGCTCAAAGAGAATTCCGCGTGCCTGTCGATAGAACTGGACAAGCAGCTCAGCGAAACCCACATAGTGGGCCAAGGAAAACTCGACGTTCCTTCGTGGCGCTGGTTGAGTCGGTAAGGAGTATCGCGGCCGATGCCTATCAGCGACGAAGTCTGGCTTGAAGGCGCTTTGACGCGGCGCAGCGCCAGGCCGCGGAGTCTCCACTACCCTTGCTTTTTCGGACTCGAGGATTGCTTCTTCGGCGGGTGCTTGTGATGAGAAACCCTTGAATGGCCCACGATAGCCGGCTGTATCGGTGCGCCGTAGACGTGGGTGTTTGTATGAGGGTGCGGGACAAAGGAACTTGGTTTTGGGCCGGCGCCGGTCGAGTTGTCGCCAGCAACTGACAACGCCGACTGCATGAGCGTGATTGCCCCGAGCGCGATAACGACGAATTTCGTCATGTTCTTGATTCTCCCAGCCAAATGGTAGCTCAATATCGCGTTGCGACGCTGCGCGTGCGCGCTGTAATGTGAAGTACGTCTCGGGGGTTCTGCGTTGGCCGCGCTGCTGTAGTCGACTTATTTCCCCGAGTTCTTATTCGCCGCCCGTTCCATGACGATGAGCTGATCCGCCGTGCTCAGCATCTTCGCCTGGTTGCCTTCAACCGTGTACTTCCCAGCGATCGCCAGTGTCGGTATTCCCGGTATTCGATAATCAATCGCCCTTTGTTCCGCTTGCCCCACCGTCGTATTCACTCCGAAGGAACGAAACGCCGCAGTAAATTTGACCACGTCCACACCGTGCTTCCCTACCCACGCCGTGATGCTTTGTTCATCGTGGAGCCACACATGATTCTTATGGATATCGTCGAATATCTGCGAATCCAAGCGATCCACATCGCCGGTTACCTGCAGGGCGTAGAAAGCCTTCGCCAACGCATCCCATTCCGGATAACCCAACCCCACCGGAACACGCTTGAAACTGGCCTCCTTGGGAAGCGTTGCAATCCAGCGCGACAGCATCGGGCGGAACTCATAGCAATGCGGACAGCCCCACGAGAAAAATTCCACCACCTCGATCTTCCCGTTGCTCTCTTGCCGCTGCGGCGTATTGAGCACGACATAGTCATGTCCGGCGATGATGCTCGCTTGAACCGATGTGGACAGCGCAAGAAAGGCGAGCGTGACGATACCGATCCCTAGGCGCATAACAAACTCCTGTTTCTAATGGGCGAGGCGGAACCGTGAAAAGCTAATTCTACCCGTGCGCAGGTTTTCCAGTCGCGGATTTGTCCTACAGCGCGCTGCGCGTCTTCCGCTACAAATCTACGTTAGCGGGCCGCATAGTGGCCTTACGCAACAAGGAGATTCGCACGATGAAAAATGACACACAGATTCAGCAAGAAGTTCTCGCTGAGCTCGAGCGTGATGAAACCCTCCCGGCCGGCTCGATCGGTGTTGAGGTGCATCATGGCGTCGTCAAACTCGCCAGTCGCATCGGTGACGCTAAGACGAAAGAGCGCGCCGCCCTTGATGCTCGCCGTGTGGATGGGGTCACCGGGATCATTTTGGACATGGGTATCGAGAGCCGTTGAACTGTTGGCTCGAGAGTGGAACCTGCGGTACGTCGACAAAACTGAACTGGCGGGGTATAAATGTCACGACGAATTGCTAATATCGGGTTATCTATTCAATGCCGACAAAACCTACCCACCACCGGACTTAAGGAGCGCTCAACCCCTCTATGCATCAATCGAATCCTTCCAACCCATCATCCCGTCCCACCCTGAAGCTCAAAATCGCAGCGCGAAAATCTCCCCGAGAGGTCAAGACCGCGCCACCGCCCCGACCGCAGAGCAAACTGAGCCAAAAGCCGGGCTCCGCGTGGTCAGACGATCTCAAAAACCGGATGCAAGAAGAAATGGACGCATTGATGTCGCGTTGAGGCTTCATTCATCGCGTAGGGGAGAGAACACGAAGGTGTTCATAGTGCGGTGAGTGTGCGCTACACCCACGCCAACTTCTCCGTCCGCAGTTCTTCCTCCCCATCCCATCGATACGCGACGAGCGGCCCGTCGCGCGCTGCGCTGTAGTCCAAACACGCGAAGCGCGGCGATATCACTGCTGGTTTTCCTGTAAACCAGTAGTGCCCGAATAGCACCGGCGGACCGGAATACCGGTGCCTTGTCCATTCCGCCGGCATCGGCTCATCCGGAATCATCTGCATCTCGCTTGGCGGTCCAATCGCAGCTGTACGATAGGTCGACAGATCCTCTTGCCACCACCGAACCCTCACTTCCGTGCGAACCTTCCCCTCTTTGTCTTTGAATGAATACCCCTCCGGAAGCCTCACTTCCGGACCTTTGCAAATAGTCTCGATTGCCTCATACGCCCAGTGACCCTTGCAATTGCCAAACCGTGTCAGCTCATCCGTCAATGTCTGTTTTGGACCCATCAACGGCTGCAGCCGATCCATGGACGCCTGATGCCAGCAGGCATGCACAATCCGCAAACCACCAAGATCCAACCACAACGGCAGCGTTTTAAGCCAATCGGTGATTTCCTTCTGATGAGGTGTGCACTCAACCTCGTCGAGAAACGCCTGATGCTGCTCCCGATTCCCCGGCTTGTGATGATCTCGTAAGAATTTTCCCGGATGCTCCGGATCCGGCGTCGCCCAGGCAATCGCGTTGAATTCGTGATTGCCCATGACACAACGGGCAGAACCCGCTTCAACCATCCGCCGCACCAAATCCACCGTCGCCAATTGCCTGGGACCGCGGTCGATCAAGTCGCCGACGAAAATCACCGTTCGCGAAGGATGGCGCCAAACGCCGCCGTCATCGCGATATTCCAGATGCGTGAGTAATGCGACAAGCTTGTCGAACTGACCGTGCACGTCGCCGATGACGTCAAATGAACTCGTCACGTCTCGTTACCTCGCCGCGCGAAAGCGCGACGAGGTATCATCGTCCAGCCAGGAACGTCGCACAATGCGCATTCGCGGCATAAACCGCTGCAATCGCTACGCTTTGACGTTGAGGCGTTCGCCTTTAGTGCCGACCGCTTGGCTGCTTCCGCCGGCGCGAGCGGCAGCTTCCTTGGCTAGCAACCTCTGCGCCTGGCGATCGCCTCCGGAGGCTTCCTTTACGGTTTGCGCGCTCGTCTCGGTAACCTCTTTGAGCGCCGCGGCGGCAGCACTCACTACGGCACTGGCGGCTGACGCGCTCGAATGCGCGGGCGGCGGAGCGCTCGGCGATTTCGCCGGTGCAACAGCGGACTGTGGCTTAGGGCCGGCAACCTTAGGAGTATTTTGTAAGTTCGAGCCAATCGCTGCTGTGGACATTAGAAGCTCCTAGTTGCACTTTGCGGGGCAAAGCCCCGGATATTCCGGATATCGGCCGCCTCACTTCAAACTTGAGGCCGGCCAATGCGCGTGCAGCGCTTCTATCTCTCGAGCCGACCGGGTGTCGGCTTCTTGGCGCGGATTGCGAATCCGGCCACCATAAACCCGAGTGGCAGTGCGAATCGGCACAGTTCGGCGGCAAAATGAACGAGTTGGCGGGGAATCTCAACGTCTACATCGGCGCTAGCGCCGGACGAGACGGTTCCCATAACAGCCAAGTGACAGACAGCAAACGAGACCGCCGCCAAGGTTACGGCCGACCTCGATCGTGAGGCGGAGGCAAAATGCAGGAGGTCGTCGAAGACCCGCGATTTAAGCGCCATCGAACCGTTCCTTGGGAGTTAGGGCGCCTCTATTGTGGTTCTATTGTCCGCCACCGACCGCGAATCAAGTCTCATCCTAGGCTAATCGCTTCGCTGCGGGCAGCCGTTACCTCCCCGTGCCGGCGTTCGCCGTATACGGCTCACCGCCGGAGTTGCATTCGGGCTCTCTCTGTTTACAACCAAACCGTAGGCTGCAACAATTCCTCATTGCCCGCCCCGTGCGCCTCAAGAATGCACTACTCCGCCCTTTGCGCTCTATTGGCTATTTCCGGCCTCGCGTCGGCCTCCCCGGTCACCTACACCATCGACCCCAATCATACGCATCCCGAGTTCGAGGCCGATCACTTGGGTGTATCGATTTGGCGCGGTCTCTTCAAGAGGACCAGCGGCACCATCATTCTTGATTCGGCTGCGCAAACCGGCTCGCTCGATGTCGCCATCGACGTCGCCAGTGTGGAATTCGGCAATGACAAATTGAATGAGGAAGCCGTCAACTCGATCGCGCCCCCCATCTTCGAGGCGCGCAAATTCCCGACCGCATATTACAAAGGCACGCTGGGTGGCTTCGTCAACGGCTCCCCAACGACGGTCGCAGGCTTCCTCACGCTTCACGGCATCACGAGGCCCCTTGCGCTGCAAATCGACTCCTTCAAATGCGTAGTCGATCTGCCGGCGACACAGAAGCATGTGTGCGGCGCGGATGCAGTCGGCACGTTCAACCGCGCGAATTTCGGTATCACCGTCGGTCAAAAGTATGGTTTCAAAATGGAAGTGACACTCCACATCCAAGTTGAAGCTTTCCGAGTTGAGTGACGAGTCGAGTCACCTTTCCGCTGACCCCCGACCTCCACGCCTGTCGAAGCCCGCAAACCGGCGGCTTGTTTCTGTTGTTCCGAACAGGCGTCGATCGCTGTCGCGACGGTCGGCGTTCTTGCGGAACATGCACGAACAATTCGTCGGCATCGTACAGCCCCGCAACGGCAGGCGCGGTGCTTCGCGCAACAGATAGGGCCTTCCCGTAACCTGCATTGCCGCCACACAGCACGTGATGCTCGGCGCGATCTCGACCGCGCGGAAATCGCCGCCGCCGTTCGGACGCTTTAGGTTGGCCATTGACTTGAGTGTATTCACGGGCTGCTCGCGCCAAATCATGCCAAGCAGCGCGTTCAGTATTTTCGTCATGACGGCATTCCGGTGATCGAGTGAGCGACCAGAGCAACACTGCCACAAGCGCAGCGTCATCGCAGATCTGCTCAGTGAGCAATGCGATAGGCGCCGCACGGCGCGCCGCTGTAAGTTAAATTGCGGCGTATCCGGTACTCATAGTTATTGTCAAACCTTGCGCCCCCGACCCCACACCAACAGGGACACAACACTTAACGCTATCGCGAATATCGACGTCGCACAGATCACGAGGCGAATAACCATAACCGCGACGTTGGCTTTGCCGGAAGCCCTCGATATCTCATAAGAGACCATGGCCGCCAAGATCACCGACCCGGCCAGTAACGCCAGCAGCAGGGTGTAACGCCAACGATTGCCGGAAAGACGTGGGGTGATGCGACTGACCTCGACTCTCTTGAGCCAGGTTACATAGGCCACCACGACGACAATGAGTCCAACGAGAGTGCTCGCGTGCTGCAGCAGCTCATATGCGCGAACGCCTCCAGTGCCGATCACCCCAACTCGCAACAGGGGCAGCTTTGAAACCATGTACCCCGCCGAATGAGTGAACGAATCCCACACGTTATGCGTCATCGCGCCAAGAACGATCGAAACGGCGACCGCTAACACGATCGGCGCTGATGTCAATCGCGGCGCTTGCGGCACCGACAGTAAGGCGGATCGATGCGGCTCTGGCAACAAATTGGCCACCGGCCGATGCAGCACACGAACGAGCGCAAATAGAGCGAGACCTGTCGGCAAACAAAGGATTAATAGGCCGAGGGCCGTATGCGCGATCGCCGCAAGATCAAACCGCCAAACGTAATACCCGATATCCGGCGACACGCTACCCACGACCAGTCCCCGAAAGGACAGGTGTTTTAGACCCAATTTGCGAAGCGGCAACACCGCGGCTGGATGAGCGACAGTCCAAGGCATACCCTGCTCCATTACTCAAACCGAAACATCTTGTGATACCCAGACTTTATCGCAAGCCATGTACCTTACCGCCACTACATCGCCTCACTCGCTGGTGAGCACGCAATCGGCGGGTTAGAGTGTCCGAATCGAATGGAATCGGCAGAGGTTATGGGTCTTGACGCTGTACGTGTCGCGCATCCTTGGCCCGAGAAACGGCCGTTCCCCGGGTTGGTGGGCCTGGGATATGGCTTCGACGGCGGGGGGCGGGAGCTCGTCGACGCGCTGATTCGCCAGAAAGGCCGCGCCACCATGCTCGAAGTCGGAGTGGCGTTTGGAAGTTCCGCGCGGCGCTGGTTGGCGCAGTCCCCGCAACTCACCCTTATTTGTCTGGATGCTTGGGACAATCCCAAATGGCCGGAATTGATGGCGGCTTACGGCGAGCTCGAGCTTGCGGGCAAATTGAAGGAATCGGATGGAGCAGAGCGAGTTTTCCAGACGAATTTGTGGGAATACCGCGATCGGGTTATAGCGATACGCGGCTACGCGCCCGAAGCTCTAAAAATCCTGGCGGATAACGGCGTCTGGCCCGACATAATTTACGTCGATGCCGACAAAGAGGCAAAAACGCTGCACGGAGTGGCCGAGATGTTTCCAAATTCAATCGTCTGCGGCGACGATTGGAGCTGGTCCGAGGCGGCGACCCCTTATTTCTACCCCATACGAGCCGGAGTAAAAGCGTTGGCGAGGAGGCGCAACGCTCATCTCATCGTGCGCAAGGCAACCTGGGTGATTTCGGACGAGCCGCCGTCCTTGCGCAATCGGCTGGACCTGATGGAACGTTGGTTCGCGGACGTATCGCGACCTCTCAGGCGTTGGCTGAAACGCTGATGGGCCGGGAGCGGCGCCTGAAGCGGGAGCTGCGGTGGTGTTCATGAGCTTGCCGCGACCGCTCAAACCGCTTCCACGATTCGCAGGTCTCGCACGACGCCGCCCTTCAGCGCCGCCAACGCCGCTTGATAGGCCGCGCTATCATGGACTGCGACAGCTTTCGCCACCGAATCAAATTCGATCACCACGGTTCGTTCCAGTTGGCCCTCGTCATACACATGGGAGGGGATTCCTCGTGCTAAAAATCGTCCACCGCCCTTTTCAATCGCAGGCCCGGCCAGCTTTGCATAGGCGGCCAGCTTAGTGGGATCCGAAATTTCGCGATAAAACGCAATCCAATAGGCTTTGGGCATGGCTTAAGATCCTCTCGTTTAAGTTTCTCGCAAGCGTACTCATGATGCCGTCGCCGCACAAACTGACGTTTTTCGGCCTTTTCACGGGCAATCATTCCAACTTTGCACTCATTTTGTGACTCAATTTGAGCCCGGGAGCGTCCATCCGGCTAAGGTCAATATAGCAACTCAATCGGCGAAGACGGCTCGCGATTCAATGTCATGGAAGCCCTAAGACTATCGGTTGAATACTCTCTGGATGATCGGGAGCGGACTCCGTGAATTTTGGTCAACGGTTTTTGATTGCCGCGCTGTCGGTGGGCGCCGTATACGCTTTATGGACCTCACACGAACGCACCATGGCTGAGCGCGCCTTGCTGCCGTTTCAAGACACCAACGGATTTGTGCCTGTACAGACACCTCCCGGAACTCCCCAAGACAAGGTGATCATCCTCGCGGCATTGAATTGCCCATCGGCGGCGGCACAGCGCGCCGACAATATGGCGAACCGTCTGACGGAAATGGGCATCCCCAACACCCGCGCCAACCATTACTCCGCGTCCATTACCGATCGCGACCAATTACCGCTACTGCAGCGTACGTCCGTCGTGATGGGTGGCGAAATTCCCGTCGTCATTGTCAATGGCATGGCAAAGGCGAATCCAACCGTAGATGAAGTGGCATCGGAGTTTCGACTCGGAAAATAGCAGCGACCGCCACGAAATGGCGCACGGATGGCAGCCCAGACATCCTTGTCCAGGCTTTGTTTCTTTAAAGGCTGCTAATCGGCGTAAGCGACTCCGCGATAGACCTTCCCATAGGTCGGTCCCACGAGGGTTGTAAACGATTCCTCCGCGACCGGCCCGGTCAGAGTCGTGGCTTCCAGATCGTCGGTGATCCGGACCACCTTGTTCGGGTCCGCTCCTTGATCACCCGAAGTGCTCGACGTCGACGTTGTAGCCCATAGCGTTACCTTGCCGTCTTTACGGACAACTCCCGTCAGATTGCGCAGACCGACCGTCGTCACATCGGGATACTGGCCATCGTCGCCCGTCAGATTGGTGTCGACCGTGCCGATCAGGCCCTTGGTCAGCACATAGTCAAGCATCCAAACGCCATTGCGCAGGCTCCATTTCTGAAGGCCGGCATGGCTCGCCGCGTCGGTCGCGTTGCCCGAACCTTCATCCGTCACGTACATCGTGGTGGCATTCGCGAAGAACACGGCGAATGGAGTAAAGTCACCGCCGGTTGCCTTGGCCGAATCGGTCGGAAATCCCGGCACGATGCTGATCGTGGCCGCCGCCGCGTTCGCCAAGGTCGGCAAGGAAGCGACGGTGTACACCGTGTCCACGCCATTGCTGCCGCTGCCCTTGGTGAAATAGAGCGCTCCGCCAAATTCGGTCACGCCGCGGTAATTATTATCCTTGCCCGGTTTGTCCGTCTTGGTGCCGAACTTGAACAGAAGCAGGGGATCGACCTGCGCCGAGTTTCCAGCCGGGACCGTCAGACTCGGCCAGCGTGCATCGATCGGTTCCACCACTTCCAGACCCGTCGTCTCGGTGACGTCGGGATTCGTGCCGTTACTCGGGCCGAACGTCGTCGCATTGCCGTTGTTGGCATTACCGACCGTGTAGTACAACCCGTTCGTCCCCAGCAGCGCCGATCGACCATTATTGCCGCCATAGTTGACCGTCGGCGTGTAGGCGAAGCGCCCGTCCTCATCCATCGAGACGATCGTCCGGGGGAACGCGTAATTCGTACCAAAGGCAAACGTCACCGGGTTGGTTGGGTCTTGCCCCGCGACCGCATCGGAGTTCGACACGTCGAGCGCACCGACGCCGGCACCTGCATAGGCGACGAAGACGACGTGGGAGCCGCGCCAGTCCTTGGCAATATGCAGGCCAAGCTCCGATTTGGAAGAGAAACTGGTAACGACCGCCTCTTCCGGAACATGACGGCGGTGCAAGATGCGGCCACTGGACGCGTCAACATCAGTCAAGGTAATCGGCGAGGTCGCGCCGAAGCTGCCGTCAACCGACGCGTTGTTCCAGACCGTGACGTAATTGTTGCCCGCGACCGCCATTGTCGTCGCTGTCGCGGAATCGGGCAGTGTCGTACCGATCATCAGCGAGGAAAGCTTGCCCTTGTGCCGATCGTAGGTGCTGCTGCTGATGACCAGTGAATCACGATCGAGATGAAATCGCCGATCGTCGAAATCGTGGGAAGAGAACTTGTCGTCGGCAATGCCGACATTTGAGGCACCCGCCAGCGCGGATCCGGCGAGCAGGGCAAGTCGAAGCAAAGAGCGCGGCGCCATTCGGCGCCCAGAATGGTGATTGGTCATGATGGAGGACCCCCCGAATTATTTATGACGAGCCCGCGACTCTATCGGCCGAATGTGACAGTCGAATGATTGTTTTGGAGGCGGCTGCGTTCTCCGCCTTGCCGGGCCGTCCGTGGCGTCCGGGCGCTGAAAGGATGGTCTATTGTCGAGCGCTGATATTTTTCAGATATTCCGACAAGCCATCCACTTGATCCTCCGGTATCGGCGCTCCGTAAGAAGCACGCATTTTCATTATCTCAGCGCGCCACTCGTCCTTCTTGAGCGGGGGCTGAGTCAAGACCATCCCTGCCGAGTGGCAGATCAGGCATTGGCTGTTCGCAATGTCCGCGCCGACTCCAGGTGGGAAGGCCTGGTCGCTCGCCGGCAATTCAACTCGGACGATTGCCGGCTGACGCGGAGCCACATCCTTCTTGCCGGCCGCAGAGTCTGCTCGCGCAGAGCTCCACCACGCGGTTCCGCACGCCAAAGTCAACACCGCGACGGAGAATAGGAGGGATGCCAAACTCATGAATCGCACGTTTTTGGGCATTGTCTTCTGGTCCGCTATACCGATTGCACGGAAACCGATTCAATGACATTGCGCATAAAGCCCGAGCCGTTCCAGTTCGCGCGATCGGGCTGAGACGCGCCGGCCGTATTGAACGCTTTGACCATGAGTGTTTGCGGACCCATCGACGAAGGCCGTAATTCCACGGTCCATTGTCGGAAGCTATATTTGCCGTGGTCGGGCCCGAGTCGCGCTTCCTGCCAATGGCTTCCCGCATCTGCCGAAAACAATACTTTGGCGAGTCCCGTATCACCGCCGAACGCGATGCCTCGCACCGTCTTTGTTTCGCCAACTTTGAATTTCGCCTGGTCCTTGACGTTTGTAAAGAATGAACGCGGCACCATACGGTTTATGGGGATCAATTTCACGCCCTGCTGGCCCGGCACGATATCCGCAAAAGGCGTGTCGGGAATCAGGTAGGCGCGTGTCGTCCAAAAGTTCTCGTCGGGTTTGTCCAGGACCTCAATGTCATCGAGCATCTTGACCCAATAGGTCGCATACCAACCGGGAACAACCAGCCGCAGCGGATAGCCATTTAACAACGGCAGCGGCTTGCCGTTCATCGCGTATGCGATCATCACTTCACCATCAAGTGCATGATCGACGTCGAGCGATTTCAGGAAGTCAGGAGTTTGCGGAAGTATCCCGGTATCGAGTCCGTTGAATCGGACCTGTAGCGCTCCGGTCTTGACGCCCGCGCGATCCAACAATGCCTTCAGGCTTACGCCCCTCCATAGGGCATTGCCCATCGCGCCGTTCGCCCATTGCCCGCCGGCCACGCGTGGAGCGAAAAATCCACGTGAATTCCCTGAACATTGGTTCACCGCAGCGATCTCGTACGGTTTGAATTTCCGAACCAAGTCATCGAGGGTGAAGCTCATCGACTGCTTGACGTGACCTCGGACCTTGAGCCGAAAGGTGGCGGGATCAACAGCCTCGGGAATATTGGCAAGGTGCCAACGTACGTAGAAGCGATCGTTGGGCGTAAAGATGCCCTGATCAAATACCTCGAAGGGGGTTTCAAGCAACGGCGGTCGCGCGCGCTGCAAAACCATCGTGCCCTTTTGCGGAAAGTTGTTGACCAGATTGCGCCCTCCGTTGACGAAGGGAAGGGCGACAGATTCTTCGGCACCGCCCCACGCCGGCACACCGATCAGTCCAGTTAAACCCATGCCGCCAACGCCTGCGAGAAACTGTCGCCGTGATTGCGGCGGGACAAGAAAGGATCGCTGCATATGCTCGACTCCAGGCTTGCACGGCGACGCGCGCCGCGACGATTATACTTGCGTCTATGGAGCAGCGCACGTTCTAGGCCAGCAAATCCGTTGCGACATCCTGTCGCAAATTGCGCGCGATTGCGGACAATCAAGCACACCCACACCGGCGGCCAATCTTGGCGCGCTAGCACCGAGCCGCCCTGCGGCATCTCTCCGGCCCCAGGCTCGTTACAAACAGTCTCGCCTGCGGTATAAGCGCTTCAATTGCTCCTTGCCGGAGGCGTGAATGAAAGACCGAATACTTGTGGTCTATGGCTCCTACCGTTCGGAACGAAAGGGCATCCGCCTAGCCGATTTTGTCGTTGCAAGTCTCCGTGCACGCGGGGAGTCCCCCGAGCTTCTCGATGCGAAAATCATCGGGTTACCGATGTTGGATCGCATGTATAAGGAGTATGCGAAGGGCGAGGCGCCTGTTGCGATGGAAGCGGTGGCTACAAAGATTCGCGCCGCCGATGCCTTTATCTTCGTAGTGGGTGAGTACAACTGGGGAATTCAGCCAGGCTTGAAGAACCTCACCGACCATTTTCTAGAGGAGTGGTTTTGGCGTCCGGCCGCGATTGTCAGCTATTCCGGCGGGCGTCTATCGGGCGCCCGATCCAATTTCCTTTGGCACGGCACCCTTTCCGAGATGGGTATGGTTGTGATTTCGAGCACACTTACCGTAGGACCCATCTCTCAAGCGCTGAACGCGACGGGTGAGCCCATCGCTGAAGCGGGACAGCAACTTCAAAGGGCCTTCCCCCGCTTTGCCGACGATTTGGCCTGGTGGACCGAGGCAGCCAAATATCAACGCGCCCGGAAGGCGCCTCCGTACTAGTTGGCTGACATAGCGCCAGCTGTTGACTCGCCCTCGCCAGGCGAGTGCAAGATGGACTAACGGCCAGGCCAACCAAGAATGCTCAGCCTCGCGTTTCCTACATCACTTGCCCGACTGTTTCTTAGCGGCGGCGATCCTTTCCGCAGAGGTTGATGGAGTTATTTCGATTCGGTAGCGATAGCTACTGCTTTCTACGGTCTCGATTGTGGCCTGTTTACCGTCTTTCGTGATGACAGCGGGTCTCTTAACGATTTCACCATCGCGGCGAATCGCGCAGTCGAGCAGGATCTGGCCAGCAGCCGGGAGCGGAATCCCGCGCGCCTTTTGATCACTCCAGTCGGTCGACCTTCCCGGTTCGTCCGCCAAGTACGGTGTGCAGGCAAAATCAAGCGGGCGTCCATTTGCGTCCTTGGGCACCTCGCCGGAACGAACGAGGTACTGTGTCGCCAGCACCTTCACTTCATGCGTCTCCGGATTGGAGATCGTCGTCTTCAGATCTACGAGGATCGACGGATTTCTTTCGATTGCAGGTTGACCGGCCCAGGCTGCGTAGCTCGCAACCCCTATGAGCGCGGCGATGAGGGCAAGGCCGGCGAGACGGCGTGGCCGCCCCGGAAGTGGACGATTAAGCATGGAAATTCTCTCCTTGAGTGGATGGGTAGATTGCCAATGACAACCCGTGGGTGGGCCCCACACCGATTCGGTGGCGAGTTGAGTTTTGAGCAGAGCCCGGGCGTAGCTGCGCCGGGCTTCGCCGCGCTGCGACAGCACCAGCGCGTCGCAAGCAAGCTCCTGATCCGTTCGCAGCCAAACGAGCGCGCGGTACATGAGAGGATTAAACCAGCAGAAACAGAGCGCCAAGGATGCGACCGCGTTGACGACGATATCGCGACGAAACTCATGCGCTCGTTCGTGCGCTAAGATAAGCTCGCGTTCCTCCATTGAATAGCGGACATCGAAATCCGTTGGAACCACAATCTTTGATCGCCATGTGCCAACCAGCATCGGCGCGGCGACATCGCAGCGATAGAGGCCATTCGCATCGGGTATCAGCACGCCGAGCGTTCGAGCGAACAATCGTTGTCGCCGTAGCATCGAGAAAAACATTGTACTGGCGCCGACGCTCCAAATGGCGAGTGCGAGGTAGATGAGTGGCGCGCGGTCGGAAGCAGATTCGCCTGTCGTGAATGCCGTGAATGCTGAGCCGACCTGATCGGGGAGAATGCTCATCCGAGTCGACAAGAGCAGCGGCGGAGTTGCCGGCAGGAGCACCGCGACCGTCATCGTAGGAACAAGAAGCCACAAAGCGTATGCGGCTCGCGCGCCGACGGCGGCTCGCATAGGCTTGCGCAGCAGTCCGACGAGCACCATTGCAACGCTCGCAGCGAGCGTTGTATCGATTAATAGTTGAATTATCTCAGCGCCCATCATCAATCTCCTTGATCAGGCGCTTTAGCTCATCGATGTCCTTCTTACTGAGCTTCCTTTGCTGACTAAAGTACGAGACCAGCGGCGCGACTCGGCCCCCAAACAAGCGATCGAGGAACCCATGGCTCTCGCTCGACAACCACTCGTCGCGGGTAAGCACCGGTGAATAGATGTAGCGACGATTTTCCTTCCGCGCGCGAACCGCTCCTTTCTTCAATAGCCGGTTCAGCAAGGTCTTCACCGTGGATTCCTGCCATCTTCCCTGGCTTTCGAGTGCAGCGACGACATCCTCGGAAGGAAGGGGACCGAGCGCCCAGAAGACGCCCATAACAATCGATTCCGCCTCGCTGATAGCAGCCGATTTTTTGGCTTTCATCGTTCGTTCCTCCAGCGATTACATATGTAACCGCAAGTGGAGAATTACACATGTAAACGTAGAATGCAACCTTCAGGCGAGGCCGACCCTCAGCCAGCCATCAGCGCCTCAGAATTTGCGAGTGTCCCGGGTTGGACGCGCACGCGCGGTATACATCGCCGCAATCGTCAATGGCTCGCCGCGTCCAACTCCGGATAGTGTCGGAAGATGCCGTCGTTGTTGAAAGGGATACGTCGCGGCGAATCAAGATACGCGGCGATTCGCGGACGCTCCTCAATTCTCGAATGTAGCGCAATGAGCCGCGGATAGTTGCGCGCGGCCTTGAGTGCCGCGTTCGGAAACGCGTAGCGAAGGCCGGCTATGACCTGAAAGATCGAAAGGTCCACATACGTCAGCTTCGCACCCAGCATGTAGCGCTTCCCAGGGGCGTTTTGCCCCAACACCTTCTCAAAATAGCCTAGGTACTTCGGCACACGGTGCTTCAGAAAATCCGCGGCGCGGCGGCGCGCCTCCTTCTTCTGATCTTCGTAATAGAGGCCACTGGCGACCGGGTGATGAGTGTCGTGAATCTCGACCAAAAAATCCGCAGTCGTGAGTTGAAGCTGGTGCGTCCAAAGCCGACCCGCCTTTGAGCTTGGCGCCAGCCCGAGCCGCGGACCCAAGAATTGCAGAATATTGGCGGTCTGGCCGATAAGGAGCCGCCCTGCCCTTAAGATGGGAGGCGCGAACGGCGGCGTCTCGAGGTCGTTCAATAGGCGCATCATTGCCGCGATTCCGGCCCCTTTGCCGGACTCACGCGCGATATCTCGGTACGGCGCGCCGCCCTCTTCCAGCGCCAAACGCACAAATTCGCCGCGACCCTGAACGGTGGGCCAATAGTACAGCTCATAAATCATCAGATGCCCCTCTGAAATCCATCGACCATGAGCCATCGTATACTCGCCAAGCTTCCCATCCAAAGACAAGCAGGTTCGATGACAAAATTTTGCAAACGGATTGGATCGATAGTGCTTCTACTGAGCGCCACGGGAGCCGCAACAGTCCCTATTCCCGCTTCAGCTCAAGTACAAACTCCCCGCGTGGCCGATGCCCCCAATACGCCATTCACAAGACACGGCCTGCTCTTCAAGCCCTGGATCAACGGCGTCTCCGCCGGTGAGCCGCAGATGCAGGTGCAGCGCTACGACGATGACACCTACGTCATCCGCCAGTCGATCCGCACGAACTTCGAGGGGCCCTTTCTCTACGTGCTGTTCGGTAACGACCGCGCCCTGCTGATCGACACGGGAGCCGGCGGATTGAACGTGCGCCCGACGATCGACCGGGTGATCGCCGAATGGGCCGCCCGACATCATCTGACTTCCATTCCTCTCGTAGTTGCCCATTCCCACAGCCATGGCGACCACCACCAGGGTGACGCCGAATTCCAGGATCGACCGGACACCACTGTCGTCGGCCTGTACCCCAAGGAAGTGGCGGACTTCTTCAAAATCGCCGACTGGCCGAATCAGATCGTGCCGTATGACCTCGGCGGCCGCGTGCTCGACATCATTCCGACACCCGGCCACCAGTCGGCGCACATCATGATCTTCGACCGCAAGACGCGACTCCTGTTCTCGGGCGACTCGTTGGGTCCCTACCGTCTCTACATACCGATGAACGAGGCGAAAACTTATCGCGACAGCATCGACCGCGCGGCGGACTTCACCAAGGACAAGCACGTGTCCTGGATTCTCGGCGCTCATATCGAAATGACTACAAGCTTCGGAGAGCTGATCCTCGACGAGGCGCCCAGCCACCCCATTGAGCACGTGCTCGAGATTTCCTACTCAAATCTGCCCGAACTCCAGACGGCGCTCCACGCCATGGGTGACAACCTGCTGCAGCAGGCCCACCGCGACTTTGTGATCTTTCCTAAGCCAGCGCGCGAGCAGCAGCCCTTTGCGCCAACGACGCCGCCGAGATAGCGACTGCTACTCCACACTGTAGTCGCGGGCTTCTAGGCAAGCCCGGTCGGCGCGAAGGTAGTTGTCACGACTCGCTGCCACTTTGGCGTCGAGGCCGACTTGATCGGCGGCCCACCGCTGACACTCCTCGCGATCATGCTCCAGTCGCTCGTTCGTCTGATCCCCATTGGGAAAGACGAACAGGTCTCTCAAAAACGGCGGCTGGGTATTCTCGGCCAAGCCGGCAGGTGGATGCACTTGCTCGTAGGCACCGACGCTACCGTTCCATTCATAGAAGATATCGTCGGCATAGTAATAGGGCACGCCGTCCCAATAGACGAGTTTGCAATACGAGGGAATGGATACGAAATAAAATCCATAACCTGGCAGGCTCCAGCCCCCTTGCCCGCCGCCGCGGCGAATCCGCCCACCAGAGCCATGCTCCCCGTGCCAGCCAACTCTGTGATGACCGCGTCCATGACCTGCGCCATGACCGGCGCTGCCGTTGCCGCCACTCGCCCCATGAGCGACGGCAAATCCAGTGCCTAAGAGTCCCAAAACCAGACCCGCAAAAATGGCCAAGCGTGATCGTTGCATGAAGAGGAATCGATTGCCGCTGTCCTATGTTGGAAACTCACCAGTCTTGAAAGTTCCTGTCGCTGATAGTCGGCAATGATGTTGCAATCGTTCTGTTTATACTGACGCCGCAATGCTTCGTTCCCTAGCTCCTGCGCTGTTCGTCCTTGTCTGGTCCACCGGCTTTATCGTGGCGCGAGCGGTGACGTCGCATGCCGACGTGCAATTGTTTCTGTTGCTGCGATTCGTCGCGGTGGCGCTGGTATTCGGAATCGCGGCAATCATGGGCAAAGCTTCTTGGTTCTCGCCAAAGAGGGCTCTCCAACATTTAGGCGTGGGCGCCATCATGATGGGTCTTTACTTGAGCTTGAGCTTTTGGGCGATCGCCCAAGGCCTGCCCGCGGGCATTATGGCGCTTATTGGTGCATTGCAGCCATTGTTGACCGCCGCCTTCATGTTGGCGCGTGGCCGAGGACCGTCGTCTTCCGCGCTGTGGTGGGGCCTATTGATCGGGTTTCTGGGTGTTGTCCTCGTGCTGCTTCCCAGGCTGGAAAACAGCCACTTCGCTTCAGGCACTTTCGCAAACCTCGCCGGCATTCTGGCGATCGCGGCGCTGACATTCGGCACCCTGGGACAAAAGCATCTCGCCAACGACGATTTGCGCGTAGCCGGATGCCTTCAAAACCTCGGCGCAGGATTGGTCGCCTTGCTCGCTGTCGCCACCATTGGCGCTGTACGATGGGACGGAAGTGTTGCCCTTTGGGCGTTGCTGGCTTGGTCGGCGCTCATCACCTCCGTCGTTGCCCAAAGCTTACTTCTGTGGATGATGCGTCGTGGAGAGGCCACCCACGTGACGGCGTTGATGCTGTTGGTGCCTCCGGTCGCGGCACTACTCGCGTATCAGCTCTTTCACGAAACTCTCTCATGGGTGCAGTTGACGGGATTCGCGCTGGCGCTTGGCGGCGTGGTCTTGGCACGGCGGGCTAATTCCGCGCCCGCCATTTGAGCCGTTCGCGACCAGAACCACAATCGGAGAAGGCTATGGCGGATACCTTGAAGAGAAGCGCTTATGTGGTCCTGCTCATCGCAATACAGTGCGCGGCGCTCGGCCGAGCTGAAGTACGCCCCGCATTCCCGGCAGTCCCGTCGATGGAGTCGGTTTTCATCCTCACGAGCGCGAAGTCACACTCAATCAGCCCGGAGAACCCGACGGGAGAGAAGGGTCAGGGCGGCAAGGCGGACCTGAATACCGGCAGTGCGGGCCACGCCGCGAAAGATCTCGGCGTCGGGTGGAAGGTTAATCCGAATGTCAATGTGGCGCCAGGATCGACATTCACGTTGGCTCAGTTCAAGGGCGAGGGAATCGTCAACCACATTTGGATGACACTGGGCGGAAAGGCGCAGTACCGATCAGCAATCCTGCGAATGTACTGGGATGACGAGAAGGGCGCATCGGTTGAGACCCCGGTGGGCGATTTCTTTGGCGCAGGCTGGGGGCGCAAGAACGAGCCAAGGATCAACTCCGCGGCCATCGCGGTCAACTCAGGCAGCGGCTTCAATAGTTTTTGGCCCATGCCTTTTCGCAAGGGCTTCCGCATGACGCTCGAGAATCGCAGCGCTTTGCCGCTTTCGATCTATTACGAGGTCAGCTTTGCCGAGACGGCCGTGCCCGCACAGGCGGCGTATTTCCATGCCCAGTTTCGCATGGTGGATCGACTAAAGCCCGGGACCGTCTACACCATCGTGGATGGCATACGCGGCAAGGGCCAATATGTGGGCACGTCGCTGAGCCACGGCGCGCGCAGCCCCGGTTGGTGGGGCGAGGGCGAGGTCAAGTTCTATATCGATGGAGATACGTCCAATCCAACGATCAATGGCACCGGCGAGGAGGATTATTTCCTCGGGTCCTATTCATATTTGAGACAGGCAGGAAAACTTCCCAACGGGGACCCCAAGCTCAGAGAAGAGAATTTCTCATCCCTCTATTCCGGTTTCTATTCCGTGATGCCGTTAGAAGAGGCAGATCCGGCCTACTACAACGGCTCGGCGGAGCGGCGCATCGGTGAGTACCGATGGCACATTGTCGATCCGATCCGTTTCGAGCATGACCTCAAGGTGACGATCCAAGCGTTGGGGTGGAATGCGGATGGCTCGGGCACCTATCTGCCGCTGCAGGATTCGTTTGCGTCTGTAGCCTACTGGTACCAAGCGGAACCGCATGCGGAATTCCCGAAGCTGTCGAGCAACGCAGAGTTACAGGTTCGCATTGGTACCCGTGAATAACCGCATCTGGAGCAGTCCATGCAAGGGGAACAAATACGACAGCGGATGGCGTGAAGCGGATCACGTCGCTCACCCTCCTATCTCGTCAGTTGACACAGGTGCGAAATCAAGAGTAGCGTCCGACCGGCGCCATAGTCCCTTTCGGCCCGACTGAAATAAGTCGCGATCGAGACTAGCTTCTGCGGCACTGCACATTGATGGTCCCGCCCAGCCGTCCTTCTTTGCATAAGGAACGGAAATGACCAAAAAACCATTTGTGGTTTGCCAAATCTTCGCCGGAATCGTTGCTGCGGCATTGATATCCTGTGCCGACACAGCTGGTCACGCGGCGACCGCGCCCGTGGATCCAGGGGTGCGTGGCGGTGCGCCGGGTACTGGCACTGCCCTTAAGGGTCTGAGCGCGGACGAAACCGCGTTCTTCCAAGATGGGCTCACCAGATTTGTCGAAATAGAGTCCGTGACCGGAGGCCAAAATAATGGACTCGGGGCTCGCTTCAACTCTAATAGCTGCCAGTCATGCCATGCGCAGCCAAGTATCGGCGGATCCAGCCCCGCAGCTAACCCTTCGATTGCTATCGCGACGCTAAACGGGGCAAAAAACATCGTGCCCTGGTTCATTGTGCAGAAGGGTCCCATCCGCGAGGCTCGCTTCAAGCAAAATCCCGACGGAACCAACGACGGCGGCGTACACAACCTATTCGTCATCACCGGCCGCAGCGATGCTGCCGGTTGCAACATCGCTCAACCGAACTTTCTACCTGCTGGAAACCCGTTGACCGGCCAGAATGGAAATCCGAATATCATCTTCCGCATCCCTACGCCTGTGTTTGGTGCAGGACTCATCGAGGCGATACCCGATTCGGCGATTCTCGCCAATATGAACGCGAACTCGAGTATTAAGAAGCCGCTTGGAATTTCTGGACACCCCAATGCGCACCTGAGCGGCAATGCAAACCACAGTGCCAACGATGGGACCATCACTCGGTTTGGATGGAAGGCACAGAACAAG
>Ga0210406_10001122_pt1 | contig 34055 bp, 18 predicted proteins | sample IncBWC30MmetaG_FD_155454 | JGI IMG/M metagenome (GOLD analysis project Ga0210406, IMG submission 155454) | Forest soil microbial communities from Barre Woods Harvard Forest LTER site, Petersham, Massachusetts, United States - Inc-BW-C-30-M | ecosystem: Environmental > Terrestrial > Soil >... | reverse complement strand
ATTAAGCGCAGCAGGCCGAGATAGTCTGCCTCCGCCTTGGCGAGGAACGGCCTCTCGCTCCCGGCCGCGCCGGAGCGGTGCCACGCCGCCCCGCGCTCGTTCCAGAATTGCAACTCGCCGCCGGCCCTGACCTCGGGATGCATGGAGACGATCTGCTCGACCAGAGTTGTGCCGGATCGCGGCATGCCGATGATCAGCACCGGCGTCGCATCGCCGCTGCCGAGTTCGGGCGCCCGCGCGATGAATTCGGGTGTGCAGCGGGCCATCAGGCAGTCGATCTCGTTCGAGAACCCGGCCAAGTCGAAGGACCCACACCCCCGGCGCACGGCATCTGCGGCGTCGAAATGCTGCATGGCCAAGGCGTAGTTGCCAAGATCTTCCGCCGCCTTGCCGATCGCGAGGTGAAGCCGCAGGCGTTGCGCCGCATCCAGCCCCGGCGTGGCCAGGGCGGTCACCATCCGTTGAACTAGACCGTCGTCATCGCTGGTGACGGGGCGACACCGGACCAGATCGTAGTAGCTCCCCGCCAGCAGGGGTGCGATCGCGATCGCGCGCTCGAAGCATGCGCGGGCTTCGTCGAAACGGCCGAATTCAGAGAGCAGATTGCCCAGCAGATCATATGCCAAGGCGTTGCTCGGATCGGCCGCCAGCGTCTCTCGCAATACCTGTTCGGCTTCCGGATTGCGGTCCTCGATCAGCAGCGCCCGCGCCTTGCCAAGGCGGCCGAAGCTGGTCTTACCTCCGCTCGTCGCCGCGCGGCGGAAACAGCCGATCGCCTCGCCGCCATGTCCCAGCGTATAGACCAGGGCGCCGGCGCGGAACCACGCCTCGGTCAGGGATGGGAGCAGCTTAGTGGCGCGGTCATAGGCAACGATTGCCTCGCCGATGTTGCCCAGCTTCTCCCAGGCGATTCCCAGGCGGAAATATGCATCGCCATAGCGCGGGTCGCTGGCGACGGCCCGCTGCAAGGCCGCGATGGCATCCGGTACTCGGCCGACCTCAAGGCAGGCGAGGCCGAGATCGTGCTGGATGATGGGATTGGACGGCTGCAGCAACGCTGCATGGCGCAACGGCGCGATCGCATCGGCGGGTAGCCCGGCCCTGAGTGACTTAATGGCCAACTCAAGCAGGGGGGCGACCTGCTGCGGCTCGGATGTGTTTGGAGACTGGGACATGGCCCGAACCTAACATGTAAAGTGTCGCGCGGCCAATCGGAATCGCCAGCGCAATTGTCACACTACCATGTTCCGGCAACCAGGAGAATTTGCGATAGGCCATTCCGCAGGCGATCGAACGCGCGCCCGTAATCGGGCCCTTCAGGCTGATATCCAGGTGACATCCGGCCTGGCACTTCTAGAACCGTCCTGTAATAGCGTCTCGGTACAAGCGCGTCCCCGCCCAGTCTCATTGGTCGACACCGCGTGGATTCTTCTTCTGCAACGGATCTATGCCGACTCGGCCGGTTTCTGCGGGAAACAATAAAGACCCGCCGATGGCTGAACATCCCGGCACAGCGGAGCCGGTTACTAGGCCGGCAGCGCCTCGATGATGTTCAAACCTGACACAGTTAAGATCACCTGATTGAGACTGAACCCAGCTTGACCCAAGAGGTGGCGATATTCCTCCGCAGTGCGTTCCTTCCCTCCGGTCATGAGCATCATGACTACATCCGCGAACTTTCCGGCAGAGGGAGCATTTCCTTCGGCTAGAGCAAACTCGACAAGCAAGACGGCGCCGTCTTTGGGAACCGCACGTCGGCAATTGGCCAGGATGTTATGGGCGTGCTCATCGTCCCAGTCGTGGATCACGTGTTTCATAACGTAGGCGCGGCAGCCGTGAGGCACTTCGTCGAAGAAATCACAGGCCTGCATGGCGCTGCGCGAGGCGAGTTCACCGCCGAGGAAGCCACGATCCGCAGCTCGCTCAATCGTGTGGGGCAAGTCGGCCAGCACGCCGCGCAGTCCTGGATGTGCCGTCAGAATTGCCGCCAGCAAAATGCCGTTTCCGCCTCCTACGTCCATGAGGCTTTCCCATTTGCCGAAATCGTATGCCCCAGCGACGACCGGGCCAACGAGTGCAGACATACCTGTCATCGCGTCGTCGAAGAGTCGAGCGGTTTCGGGATCTGTCTTTAAGTATTCAAAGGCTCCCATCCCAAACAACTTGGCTCTGGCCGGGAGTCCAGTCTCGATGCTGTACAGAATTTCCGCAAACGGTCCAAAAAGGAATTCGCTCCCCCTGAAAATAAGAATGGAGCGCACCGACCCTGGCACGCCCGTGCAGAGAAAGTGAGAAAGTCCAGTGTTTGCGAATGTTCGCGGGGACGTTTCCTCGAATACGGCTTGGCTGGCTAGGAGGCGGAGAAGGCGGTAGAGAGCCGATTCGTTCACGTTCAGTTTACGGGCCAAGTCCGACGAGGCCTGCGCACCATCTTTCAGCAGATCGGCTACTCCGAGCTTTGCTGCGGCGTACAGAGCCTGGTGGATGACGAGACCGTTCGTCATGCCTAAGAGTTGCGACGGCGTTGCGGTCGACGAGGTTTGCGGCGGCATAATTTCCCTCTCGCTGAATGGAGCGTGGAGCACAGATTGTAATCGAGGCACGATTCTTTGCTCTCGTTCAGGTGCGGGCCGCGCGATACCGATACGGTCCCAGACTCACGATCAGCACCGTCGCCAGAACCGCTGCGCAGAAGAATCCGATTAGCGGCGCGACGTAGGACCCGGTCTTATCGAAGCCGAAGCCCATGAGATAAGCTCCCAATCCACCAGACACGCCAAACACCGCCCATATCCATCCAAAAATCGCTCCATAGGAGCGCAGGCCGAAGTAACGGCTCGTCAAATACGCAATTACGTCGACCTCTGCTCCGATCCCGAGACCGACCAGCACGGCTCCGATGCACGCAGACCAGATTGTGTGGCCCAAGCCGAGGAATGCAATCCCGATCGCGACCGCGGAGAAAAGCAACGCTGCGACACGAGGTGCGAAAAACTGATCCAGCAGGTAACCACAACCTACGCGCCCCATGAACAGCCCAACGCCGAAGAGCGAACTGGCGAACGCCGCCAGTTGAGCCGAACCGCCTCGGTCGGTCAGGATCGCAGGCAAGTGAATGAAACACGCGTGCACGCTCGCAGTCACTAGAAAAAGGCTGCACACCATGGTCCAGAATTCTCGCGTGCGAACGGCCTCGTGCAGAGCTAGCCCGACATCGTTCGCGACGATTGGCATGGAGACGGGTGCCTTGCCAACCCCGTCCGGCAGGAGGCCCATATTTTCGGGTCGTTCCTTCAAAAATCCCGCAACCACCGGCAGAGGGATAAGTAGAATCAAGCAACCGAAGACAGTGTATGCGAGGCGCCAGCCGAGGGTCGCAACTAACCGCTGCGTCACCGAGGGAATGATAATGGCGCCCAACCCCATCCCAAGCATCATGACGCTTATGGCCAGTCCTCGGTGCCGGTCAAACCAGTGCGCGACTACATCCGTGTACGACATTGCGCCAGCGCCACCAGATACTACGCCCAAGGCAAAGTAGAACAGGTACAGCTGCCATATCGCCTCCGACAAGAAGCAGCTGGAAATCAGAATCAAACCGAACACAGCCGTGAATGGAAGCAGCACCTTTCTCGGGCCGTAACGGTCGACCAATCGCCCGGCAAGCGGGATAAACAACGCCGACGTCAGGTTGTGAAATGTGAATGCGAGAGAAATCTTGGCACGTCCGCCATGAAATTCCTGCCCGATCGCTTTTGCAAAAAATCCGAAAGAAAAGACGACGATTGTGCCGGTATTGAGGAAGAGCCCGAGGGCTGCCGTCAAGGCAACCCACCAGCCGTAAAACACTTTGGGCCGTGCGTTTCTCATTTCAGATACCAACAAAAGAAGCGGTGAGTGTGTGGCCGAAGTTGCATTGCGTACCGGGACACCGTCCGGCACTACCGATCCGCAAGCTGGATGTTCAACGCAATGCGGTCTTCGGTTCCAAGGGTGCGTGAGATATGACCCTTCCCGGTCGAATCTTCGGCGAGGATGACGCTTCCTGGTTCCAACGTGATCTTGCGGCCTCCTGCCAGCTCGATTTCTCCTCTGCCGCTTAGAGTGACGATGTACTGATGCCGCTCCGCTACGTGCCAATCCCTAACCCAACCGGGCGCCGTGCGCGCGAACTGCAAGCCACTCACCTTGATGACATCTGAAACTTCAAGGCCGTTTCGCGCAGCGTCAGGTGTCAGTCTTGTTTCCGCAATCTCTTCAGCATGCGTCTCCCCGTCCGAACCGGTGTAGAGGCGGGTTACGGAAACGGGTGTGCGCCGCTGAGCCGTCACGGCACGTGCGCCCCAACCTAGAGCGAAGCAGACTGCCAGCGCTGACGGAAGTAGCCATCTTGATCGCATGATGTGCTCCTGAGACTACGAGTCGAGCTCACTAGGTTTGAATGAAGTGGTTTGATCATATTCCCGAAGTCAACCCCAACCTTACCTGGGATTACTTCACCTTTGCCCGTCATCCTTTTAGAAACGAAACGCCCGTCGGAACCTCCGCGGGTGTTCAACTTCGTTGCATGCTATCAACTAGGGCAAGGATAGGGGTGCCCAAGCTGGAGTTCCATCTTCCCATTGGTTATCTGTCAACGGCCGTTGACCTGAGCCATCCGCGTTCATCACGAAGAGCTCGGCATAAGGCTGAGGAACATCGTCGGAGAGCGGTGCCTCGTCTTTAAATCCTAAACGGGCGCTGCTGAAGAGGATTTGCTTTCCATCTGGAGACCATATTTCGTGCGCATCGTTTCCCGGCGTGGTGGTCAGCCTTTTCAGACCAGTCCCGTCGGGCCGGATCGTGTAAATGTCGTAGTCGTCTTCACTAAAACGCGTAAAGGCGATGAGATCACCATTTGGAGACCAGGCAGGAAAATTGTCGGATCCGGTAGTCAGCTTCGTCACGGATCCATCGTCCAGATTGACGATTCGGAGACCATATTCCGTCTCGCTCCAAAAGCGAAATACGATCTGCTTACCGTCCGGGGACCAGCTTGGGAAACCGCTGTTCCCCTCAGTCTTGGTTAGCTCATGTAGTTCCGAGCCGTCCGGGCGCATTATCCTAACGCGCGCTGGCCTACCGCGAGGCAGAAAGTAAAAACCTTCTCCAAATGCGATCCAATCATCCTTAGGCGACCATTGCGGGGCAAGCGCAAAGCTGCCCGCCTCTCCGCGAAAGATGCGCTGGGCGTTCGTTCCGTCCGCGCCCATTGCAGACACTGAGGCCATCACTATGGGGTCGTTCCCAATATCATTCACTGCGAGTTTCTTTCCATCATGCGAAAACGCGGGAAACGAGTCCGAATAGGCCAGATCAAATTCTGGGTCGACACTAAACAAGGGTTGGTTTTGGCGCCACAAAGAGGACCACATCTGATATACGACCCATTTGCCATCACGCGACCAAGAAGGGTTACGCATCTTACCGCTGGTACCCTGGTTCCCAGGCGTAAAGGTCAAACCCGTCCGCGATCCGTCCTTCATGACATAGCCGATCCTGTTTTCGCTAAGGAACTGCGGTGAAACCTTCAGCCCCGGACCTGACGTGCGCTCATAACGAGCCCCGGTTGCGACATCGATCGTGATGATCTGCGAATCGACCAGCTTTCCCGACGACGCTATCCGGGCCAGATGCGTATCTTGAATCTCCATCTCATAAAAAACGATTCTTTTACCATCGGGAGACCACTTCGGCGAGCCTGCAAATTTGTCCGCGGAAGTTATCCTACGCACGTCCGTGCCGTCAGACCGCATCAGATAAATGCTGACGGCATGCGATTGTGCAAATTGTCCGCGGTCCCGCCTCACCGGCGTGTTGCGGTCCGATGAGAACGCGATCCATTTCCCGTCTGGTGACCAGGACGGCCGGAAATTAGCTGGGGCGCGGGTAAGGTTTCGCGCCTTCTTCGTCTGCAAGTCGAGCACCCAAATGTCGGCGGTCCCCGTACCCCGCGAGGACACGAAGGCAAGCCGTTTTCCATCTGGCGAGAGCGCTCCCTGATCGTCATACGCCGGATCATCGGTCAGTCGCTCGAGGCCTGAGCCATCGGGGTGCACACGGTAGATGTCAGCCGAGCCGCCGCGCTCAGAGGTAAAGATGATCCACTTCCCGTCAGGGGAGAACGAGGCGTTGTAATCAAAGCCGGAATTGGGCAGCAGCGGGCGCTCAAGGGAGCCATCCGCATGTGCGATGAATAGCGTCGACCGAGACGGTCCGATACGGTGAAGAAGAATCCGTTCTTTGGCGAACAGTACCGGGGTGGACACCAGCAAGGCCGCCAGCAAAGCTCTTCTCAACATAATTAGCTCCCGCTGAAAACTCGAACTGCAGAAAGCGGTACCGCTCGATTTCTACCTAAGATCCATTACTCGACGTGCGCATCGAAAACTCCTGTCTGAACATGACCAGAGCGTTTGACCTGCACAAAGATTCGGTACAGCCCAGCTTTGGGGAATCCGAAGGGAAATGAGACCTCCGGGGACGATGCATTCATAGTCATCTCCATCGCAGGATGGGAGTCACTTTGATTCGACCATTGCGGTTCGTTAGCTCGCGGGGACACGGGCGGCAGACTCGCCTGAGCCAGTTGCAGCGCGGCCATCGAAACCGAACCCGCGGGATGAACGTGCGCGAACACCGAACAATCCGAGCGCACAAAAGCTGCGTGGCCTGCCATTCCCATGTACGGTTCGAGATCTTTGGCAGCCCTACCGTTTCGATCTTCGATTCGGAAGCGAAAGGACATGGCAACATTGGCTCTCAATGGCGAGGAGTCGCGTTCCCAGATCATGCGCCCGCCGTCGGGCAACTGCGCCCATGTGGCATCGTCTTTGGTTGGAGTAAGAGGCCCTTCGGACGCTTGAGAATCATCTCCGGAAAGCGGCAGACCCGCGACGTTGGGCAGATCGATTTGTCCAACCGCAGTCCAGGGCACGCCATTGTCATCAACAACATCCGCGAAAATCTGGTACTTGCCTGCAAAAACTGGGGGCAAGTTTTCCAGAAACGACCCGCCTTCGATACGCGCGGGATGAAGATGGTACATGCGATCCAGATAGGGGAGGCGGATGAGAAAAAGATGCATCAAGTGTCCGTGGTCAGCAATGAAGTTCTCGGGCTTGATGTAGGTCGTCCAAAGGTCACCCTGACCTTGGACGCGGAGAAGAAGGCGGCCGTCCGGCCGTAGTGTCGCCAGCGCATTCGGAGAATTAGAGGACCAGGTCTGAGTTTGACTGTTGCGAGCGTCTACTTTCCACCAGGCATTGCCGAGACTGATGACAATCAGCAGAAGGGCCGAAGCCCCAAACATGGCGATCCGAGCCTTGCGTAGTCCCTTCGCGGTGGGAGCCTCCCCCGGTTGCAGTTGCGCTTCTCGCACCGAGGCACCGACAACGGAGACGATACCGATGGCGAGGAAGATCATGCAGCCAAACAGGAGGGCGCCGAGGGATTTCTGCATATGCAGCGTGCTCTGAGCAAATGCGGGTATGGGTACGCCGAGTTCCGTCTTACCCCTCGCACCATCGATCTGAATTCGCACCTGCAAGTCATAAGTCTCCATGATCCAAATGCTCCCGAAAAAAAATCTCTGGTCCTGCGGCGATCGTTGGGCCAAGTCCGGGATCGCTTGCAGTTTGTAACCGAATCCGGAAAGGCGCAGGATATTCAGTCGAACCTCGTGAACGTCGTTGGACGCGCTACGGATCTCGACTTGGGCCAAGCCGGGAATGACCTTCGGCATGCGCACCGTCACAAACACGTGATAAGGGCCAGCATCATTTTCGTAAAATACGTCGGCGCTTCCGACGTGGGCGTTGGCCGGTGTGCATACGACCAATGACAGGGCCATAAGAAATGAAGGAATACGCATGCGATGATCTCTCATAAAGACTCCGTTACGACGCCGAACTTTATCTTTGAACCCGTTTTATCCAATTGGCCCAGATGAACCCCAGGCGCGTGGTGAGAATCGCAGCTGTCAAAGCAAGGGTCATGACGATCCAGAACTGAACACGTGTATTCTCGGAGGCTTGAAATTTATAGGGATCGTACATAAAACCGGCGGTATCGTCGTAGGAGAAGTAATGCGTCCCGAAAATACGATTGCGCGACAACCGAGACATCAGGAAGTTCGCGAAGGGCCACTGGAGAGAGACAAAGCTCGCCAAGAACACAATGCCAGTTGACGCAGCCTGTAACCATGGTTTCCAGGTCTTGGTTGCTCTTTGCAGCAGATCTAGCGCCAGTCCAGGTACCATCAGCAACAACGGAAACGCCATGGGAATGAAGTGAGTCACGTTTTGATAGACCGGCCCGAGTTTCGGTTGCGCGGCAAAGAGTGGAAGGATCCACAGTTGGGCCAAGACTACAGCCGTGTAGATGGCGGCAATCATGGTATTTCCCCACCGGTGTTCCGAGGCCCGCGCCACGCCCACCAATGCAAGAGGAACCGCCAATGAGACCGCCAGATAGGCGGTCGCACTATGCAGTGCTTGGCTCACCGTGTATTCGGTGATGAGGAAGCAGCCGTGCGTGACGATGATCCCGCCGACGTAAAGAAACAGCCGGCGGAACATCGCTCGTAAATCGCCCTGGGATCGGTTCATGGCACCGCCAATCAGAATCAAGGTGCCAATATCGATGGCGATCGACCCACTGATCAGCAATACGTGAGGCGGACTGAGGATAGTGACATCGAGACCGTATGCGTTATGCCACCAGTTGTCGAAGGGAGCGGATATGATCATGGCGAATCCACCCCAAGCGGCAATGAAGGCTCCAAGCGGTCCGCGAAAGCCCCATATCTTTACGCTCGCCGCTTTTCGTTGATGCGCTGCCGGGCTGTGGCCAAATGTAGTGGAAAGTATCAGGAAACCTGAAGTAAGGCCCCCCAACACTGCACAAAGCTGGATAGCCAAATGGGCCGGGGTCCAGAACGTGTCTCGCCCAATGGACTGGTGCCAGGCGACGTCCCAGTACGCGCCAATCATGTCCGAGGTTATGGCAACGAGCATGCACCAAATCGCAGCAGGCATGCGGAAAATGGCGGCGGTCGCCGCTGGCACTGGAATGTTGATGGAAACTGGCTGGCTGGTGTCTGGACCGGCGACGTCGACGTTTTGCGCCACCACGGCGCTCGTGGTAAGTTCTGCATTCATGGCGTGTCCTCAGATGCGGGTTGACCATGATTCATTGACCAACTCGGAGTCATTAGGAAACGCTGAAAATCTCCTGAAAAAACTCTGAAACCGCCATGTTGAAGCAGCCGCGATACTTATTCGAGTTCGGCCGGTTTCGCCTGGATCGCACGGAACGTTTCCTGTTCCAGGATGGCGCTGCTGTTCCGCTTTCTCCGAGACTCTTCGACACTCTCCTGGTTCTGGTGGAGAACCGGGGCCACGTTGTGCAGAAGAATGACTTAATGCAGAAAGTGTGGAACGATGTCGCGGTCGAAGAGAACAACCTCACCCAGAGCATCTCAGCTTTGCGCAAGATTCTGGGGGACAACCTCGACGGCCCGAAATTCATCGAGACCATCCCCAAGCGGGGTTATCGCTTTGTCGCTCCGGTCAAGGAAGTCTCGGAAGAAGAAACCGGAAGCGACCGGCCCTCTGTCACCAATTTGAGCGAAACAGAGCACCTAGGGACCGGGCTCCCCGCCGGAGGGAGCCCGCAAAAACGTTCACTACCTATCACTCCAGCAATCGTGCTGGGAACCATACTCCTGGTGCTGGTGGGATTGGCCGTGATGTGGCGCACCTGGACCCGTTGGGGAAGACAGCTACAATTCAAGGAGACGCAACTCACAACGAACTCTTCCGAAGCTTCCGTGATCGCTGCCGCGATATCGCCAGACGGCAAGTACTTGGCCTACGCTGACAGTGCCGGACTTTACCTCCGGGTGAACAGAACCGGAGAGCTGCACCCTCTCTCTGTTCCCCCTGCTTCCGTCATCGGCGGGCTGAGCTGGTTTCCTGACAGCACAAGACTGCTGGCGACTGTCACCGGTCTTCAACCCAACCTGGATAGCGTCTGGGTGATTTCCATTTTGGGTCAGGGCAGGGTCAAGCTTCTGGACGGTGGCAACCAAGCTGCCGTCTCACCGGATGGTTCACAAATCGTCTTCGTGCGCGGAAAGGGCAAAGAACTTTGGCTCATGGCTGCGAACGGGGAGTCGCCGCATCGGATACTAGTCGCCGCAAACGAGTATCTGGCAGGCCCGGTTTGGGGCTGGAATGGCAAGCAGATCGCCTATGGAAGAGTTTTCTCGGACGTAAATAAATTCGACACCGTAGTTGAGACGATTGACCTGGAGACGGGAAAAAGCACGGTCTCCTTTTCGGATCCGGACATTACGTCGGGAATACCTCTACCCGACGGACGCCTCGTCTACTCTCGAAACGAGGTCATTTCCGGACAATCGGGTGCCAGTCTCCTCGCGGCCGACACTGATCCGAGTTCGGGGAAGTTGGTAGGAAAGCCTCGTCAACTCGCTCGTTGGCCGGGCTGCTCGATATCAGCTTTGAGCGTGACCAACGACGGCAAGCACTTGGTGGCTCTAAAGGGCCTGGCCCAGGCTGACGTTTATGTAGGAGACCTTGTGGAGCACCGTCTCGAAAACCCGCGCCGCCTCACATTCAATGACCGTGACGATTTTGCTTCCGATTGGACCCCCGACAGCCACTCCGTCTTGTTTGCCTCAAATCGCAATGGGACCATGGATATTTTCAGGCAAGGAGTAGATGAGCGTACTGCGGAGGCTCTCATCACCGGTCCGGAGGACAAACTCTCCCTTCACCTCAGCCCGGACGGCCAGTGGCTCATGTATTTTGCCTTTCCGGGTGGCTACTCAGCTGCGAAAGCGCCTCTCTTGATGCGAGCTCCGCTCTCAGGCGGCCCTCCTCAATTCGTGCTCAAAGCGCGGCCTGCCTCCGACTTTCACTGCTTGAAAGCCCCCGCTACTCTGTGCGTCCTGAGCCAATGGGAGAACCAGCAACTCGTGTTTTATGAGCTTGATCCTACACGCGGCAAGGGGCAGGAACTCGCAAGGCAGGAAATCGCTTCGGAGCCGGAGACTGCGGAATCCAACTGGGATATTTCCCCCGACGGCTCGCGCATCGCGCTGGCGATACCCGAAGGCCCGCCGGCCCGTATCCGAATTCTGTCTTTGGCCAGCGGCACACTGCAAGATATCCGGGTGACGGGCTGGTCTGCCTTTCAGTCCATTGAATGGGCTGCCGACGGCAAGGGTTGGTTTGTGGCTAGCCGATCAGCCGCAGCGAACACTCTTCTTTTTGTTGATATACAGGGACACCCTAACCCGCTGAGTCAAACCGCCGGCGGCTACGACACATATGCCATCCCGTCGCCCGACGGCCACCATCTGGCCTTCCTTGAGTACACCACTGCCAACAACGCCTGGGTGATGGAAGACTTCTGACGGCATTCGTCGTGAGCGTGCGAAGACACACTTGGCGCGGCACGAGTCTTTCCATCCGCTGCGACGACTCAAGCCTAAGGTCGCGGCGGGGAGGTCCAAATCAGCATCTTGCTCTGCTGGGGCGGCGGGCAGGATGGTTGGGGTCGGTGAATTCGAGCAGTTCGATGGGCGCGCCGTTTTCGACTATGAAGGCGACGCGGACGCCGTCGGATGGGCTGTTGGGAGGAATCAGGATTTCGCGGCCAGCAAGCTCGGAGGCGAGATCCGCCACTTCAAACGCGACGTGCGGAACTTGCCGGACGAGATCAGGGACCGCCGCGTCCGCTTCGAAACGCATCCACTCTACGCCAAATTCGCTTTTCTCGTGGCTGACGACAAACAGTTTCAGATGTTTCAAGTGGGTCTCGCCAGGCTTCGCTGCGGTAGTGGGAATTCCGATGTGATGGTAGCGGCGCATTGTTTTTCGCTCTCCGCGGAATTGGCACAAATTCTACGCTGTTGTTACCGCGTTTGAAACCGCGTCCTCGTGACCGGACTTTTGAGGCACGAAGGAAGGCTCAATCGTGAACTCAATGCCGTCCTCACATCATGAGAAGAACGATCAACGTGGCGGAGGTCGCCAGATGAAGCAGGATATGCGCAGTGTTTGGGACTATTCCATTGCGCGGTGGCAAAAAAAAGTGCGTTTTGCCGAACATGATTTGACAGCGAGCGGCTCGCTTCGGTTCCTTCAGGAAAAGATAAGGTATCCGCCAGGCGCGGATTTGCCCGATGAAGAGCAGGCCATAGTTAATCACGAGCCAGCCGTAAAGTCAGTTGGGATACGATCGTTTAAAGTTCAACAGGCTAAAGCAGAGCCCGATGCTCCACGGTACGCTTTGAATGGGCGTCACCGTGACAAGACGGCTTCTCGTATCCTGGCTGCGTACTGCTGCGACGTCGTTGAGACGCCCAAGCGGAATCCAATCGTGAACCCACAGAAAAAGAACTTGAAACTTTCAAGGCAGCTTGCGCGCAGTGAGCGCCTGATTAGGCCGGTCGCCTTCGTGAGATTCGCAGGGTACTTCGAAACCCTGGGATCTAATCGGCGTCGGGTCATATATACGAAAAGGGAAGTAACAAACGGTTACTTCTGGTACATCGTTGAGCCGCCCGTGACGGTGCGCACAATCTCGATATCTTTGATTTTCTCCTGGTTCACGGTGTGAGGATCGTCTGCCAGCACGACGAAGTCCGCCAGCTTGCCAGGTGTAATAGATCCTTTGATCACTTCCTCATGTGAGTTGTACGCACCGTTGATGGTGTTCACCAGCAGAGCTTCATCTACGCTGATTCGTTGGTTGGCTCCCCAGGTCTCTCCATTCCAGCCGGTACGCGTCACCATGCCCTGAATGCCCATGAGCGGGGCAAACGGCCCGGGGCTGAAATCTGAGCCGGCGGCGGCTCGAATTCCGGCGTCGAAGAAGGAACGGTACGCCATGCTCCGCTGCATGCGTTCTTCCCCATAAAAATGAAACTTGTCGGAATTGTAGTAGGCATAGGTAGTGAAGGGGGCAGGAACTGCGCCGAGCGCCTTGATACGCCGCAGTAGATCATCGTTGATCAGTGTGCAGTGAGTGATCTTGGGGCGCACGTCGGGACGTGGCGCAGCCTGCTGCGCTCGCTCGTACGCGGTAAGCACCATGTCCATGGCAACATCCCCATTGGCGTGGCAGTTCGGTTGGATGCCAGCCCGCTGCACCCGCTCTGCCCAGGAGTTGAGATCCTCCTGCGTCTCGGTGATGTTGCCGCTGTAGGGAGGATTGGTGCCGGCATAGGGCCGGCTCAGCGCCATGGTACGCTCAGAGAATGAGCCATCGGCGGTGTGCTCCGAGGTAGCGCCAAAGCGAATCCACTCGTCTCCGAAGCCGCTGCTGATCCCGTTCTTGATCATTGCCTCCAAAATATCCCCGCTGGTCTCAAAGCTCACCCGGTGCAGTAGTTCGCCGCGTGCCCGCACCTGCTGCAGCGCAAACAAATCGCCGCTTTCGTGGTGAACGCTGGTCAGGCCATAACGGACGAATTGTTTGGAAATGTATGCCAGTCCGTCGCGATCACGCTGCTCCTTCTGCTCTGTCGTGAAGGTCTCCCGTTTACCAACGTTGTCGAATAGGTCACGCGCGCGATCGGTGACTCGTCCGTTAAGTTCGCCGTTTTCGTCGTGGTCGTAAGTTCCGCCCATCCGGTTGGGAGTGTCTTTGTTTATCCCAGCCAACTCCAGCGCGTTGCTGTTGTAGTAGGACGTGTGGCCGCCGCGATGATGGACCACTACCGGATGTTCCCTTGAGACCTGGTCCAGGTCGTGCACATTGAGCTGGCGGTTGTCCTTCACCTTGGTGTCATCGAAGAAGTATCCATCGATCCAAAAGCCCGCGGGCGTCTTCTGGGCCTTGGAGCGGAGTTTATCGAGGATGCTGGCGATGGTTACAAACTCGACTTCATAGGGGTTGCCGACGATGACTTCGTAGAGCAGAGTGTTGCCGCCCGCGTGATTGTGGCAATCGATAAATCCGGGCACGATGGTCATCTGCTTTGCATCGAAGGTCTGCGTTCCCCTAGCGATGAACGCCTTTGCTTCTGCTGCGCTCCCCAAGTAGAGGAATCGTCCACCCTTAACGGCAAAAGCCTCCGCCTTCGGCATGCGGGAATCGACGGTGTAGACCTTGGCGTTGAATACGACTAGATCGGCGTGGAGTGGATCAGCGGCGGTACTCTGCGCTGCACCGAATGCGGTTGTGCCCAGAAGGCTAGCGCTGGCAAGACCAGCCACGCCGCCTCCGGTCAGGCCCAGGAATTCCCTACGACTGAGGCGGTATTTGTTCATCGCTCCTCCTTCTTACCATCTGCGCCGGCATTGCGACCATGGCCTCCGCCATCAGACCGCTCGCACCCACGGCGGAATTTGGAGAAGTCTTAGAGTGCCCACCCTTGCCATGCTTAAGGCGGTGCGAGTCATGGGCCGGAATGCAAATGGATCAGGCGCCAGCACCTGAACCTTCATGCTTTTCCCCCAATGTTATCTCGCGAACTGCGCGGTAACCCTGATCGATCGCGATGTTGGTGTAGGCGTGGCCATCGGCATCAGAGTTGGCGATGTGAATGCGCCCGAAAGGCTGCCGGCCAATCACGCATGGGCGCTCGGAATCGGGACGGTCCAAAGGCTCGAAGAGCGGGTTGTACTCGTAGGCATAACCGTGCGGCCATCGGTTCACGGTAATGGCCTGGATGTCGCGAGCCGACTCGAATCCCCCGGTGCCAAGCATGCGTCCGAGTTGATCGCGGATGTTGCGTTCAAAAACGTCAAAGGGGGTGGTCATCAGCTCATAGCGTCCTGCCCGATATTGATCCTTGGCCGGCAATCCGGGTTTGCATGGGGTACGCAAGAGATGCAACAGGCAGGGCTCCTGCGGTGTGCTCGGGAAATGATACTCGCCCATTGAAACGGGGAAATCCAGGGACGCTCCGTTGAAGTAGCCGCCGGGCGCGTAGATCGAGTTCACGCCCAGTTTCTGGAAAGACTCCCAATTGCTGATCTGCACGTTGGTGTATACCAGCGGAAGTTTTACGCAGTAGTGCAGGGCTTCCTTCTGTCGCTCTGACATTTCCGGACAGAGGTAAGGAATCACCATGTTGTAGCAGGCGAGAACGCAATGCGACGCCCGGACTTTGTGTGCCTTGCCGCCGCGAACGTAAGTGACCTCGACCTGCTTCGCGTCTTGCGGATCGCCAACATGTTTTGCCCGCACCGCAGTGCTGTTCAACCGGATTCGCACTGCAGACTCGGATTCATCGAGACGAGCGTAGCTCACTCGCGCGGTGACTACATCTTCCATCGTCGCGCCAGGAACCGCGCCAAGAATGAGCGAACGAACCAGAAGCCGTGCCACGGAAGCATTCCCGTCGGGGAAGTGGAAGATATAGGGCTCGGCCTGTTCTGGCGAGTCTTCATGGCTTTCCAGTTTCATTCCCTGGAAGCCCGGATAGTCCATCTCCAGACAGTCGAGCGCTGAGACGGCGTCAATGCCAACTGCATACAGTCCGTGAGGCGCTGATTGAAAAACTTTCACGACCTCTGGGTCGACCTTCACGTACTGGAGCAAGAAATCCTTGTAGCTAGTCTTTCTTAACTTGCGCCGCTTCTCTTCCGTAGAAAGCCCCGGTAGATAATCGACTTTCGTTTCTTGCAGGCGAGCCAGGTCTTTGCGGGCCGCTTCAGAGATCGGAATCTGCGCCAGGACTTCCGGTGGGTAACTCAAGCCGAGATAGTGCGTCCCGAAACCGGGCAAGAGGCGGTCGACGCCGAACGTTTCTTTGTCAAAGAACGTTGCTCGCTTCAGTCCCATGCCCTTATAGAGGCTCTGGTCGAAATACTTGAAGAAACGATCGACCTCGATTCCTAATTCCTGCAACAATCCGAATGCTTCTTTGCTGTAGTGATGGGGCGCTTCCACCGACTGCGTTCCTCCGTAGCCGATCAGCAGCCGTTTACCGGTCTGGAACTCGTTCCGTTTCGCGTGTCCACCAAAATCGTCGTGGTTGTCGACCACCAGGATTTTGGCGGCTGATCCCGCGAGCTTTCGGAAGAAGTAGGCCGAGGCCAGGCCGCTGATGCCGCCACCCACGACTACAAGATCGTAAGATTCCTTTTCGTCAACGGCTTCCGGCCAGGTCTGGCCGTCGCGCATTTCATGGGCCACTTCCCAGGATCCATCGTGGCTGCCCCGCATTCCGGTTTTGGCAGGTGGGTAATAACTTGGATCCTTCTCAGTCGCGGCATCCGGTGCGGACATGGCTTCTAGCCAGGCGGGGCTGCTGGCTGCGAGCGAGGCGCCCACGGTGACAGCACAACCGTTCAGAAAATCGCGCCGCGTTATGGTGCGGTCCATTCCCAACGCCCGATCTCGCGCCTTGCTCATCGGCCTCTCCTATGAGAAACGACTTGCCCGGTTCCAGAATCTAGTTCCCGAGTGAGCCATCCAACACTACGTTGCCCACTCTCACCTCGCAATCTCATCCAGCCTAAAAAGTCATTCGTAGAGCCAGCTGCAGGATTCTCGGGGCGTATGTTCCGCTGATCTGGCCGAAGGTTCCTGACGTAACGGACGTATCAGAAGGCGGTCGGAATTCTGCATGATTGAAGATATTGAATGCCTCGGCGCGGAAGATAAGTTTCGTTCGCTCCCCGACAAGGTCGGTTGATTTTTCCAGTGCGAGGTCCAAATTGGAATGGCGCGGACCATGGAACGAATTCCTTGCATAGGTTCCATAGAATCCCAATGGACAGGTACCTGGCCCGATACAGGCGTCGGGTTGGAATGAGTTGGGATTGAACCAAAAGTTTCCGGTGGCTCCGTTAAACGTTTGCACACGACGCGGATCAAATGTCTGCACGGAACTGCCCATTTGATCTGCTCTTACGATCTCTCCATCCCCGGCTCCCGACGGGCCAGGATCTGCGGAATGCTGGTGCGTACCGGCAAGAAAGTCCAGCGGGATTCCCGATTGAATGAAGTAAATAGGATACAAGCTCCACCCGGAAGTCAGCCGCGTCGGGCCCGTAGCCCACGTTTTGGCGAATGGCAGCTCCCAACCTCCGCTGAGCGCAAATCTTTGCCGGAGATCAAAATCGGAATTGCCGGAGAACTGGTTGTGGTTGTAATAAGGAATGGAAGCAACCCGCGAATTGAATCCCGTTCCGTTGTCCAGGTTGTGAGACCAGGTGTAGGCGGCCGTAAAAAACACATTTCCGATAAAGCGCACATCCTGTGCTCTCTTCGTCAGGCTCGTAAGCAAGCCGTTATAATTCGCGTGGTTGAGGCCATCGAAGGTTGGCGCAAAACCGAAGGTGTTGGGATCTGCATTTGGATTTGAAGCCAAGAGTTGCTGGTTCAGAACACGTGTGCTGGTTCCGAGAATCATGGGGTTTTGGTCAACCCAGGTGAGGAGTTTGTGCGAGGAACTTCCCGCATACCCGATCTCAGCCATCAGCCCGTTTGCCAGTTGACGCTGGATGCTCAGGTTGTATTGATAGATGTAGGGCGTCTTGAGGTGAATATTCACGAAGTTATTGCCTGCTCCCAGACCCGGGGTGAACCCGGCATTCGCAAAATTGACGTTCGAAGGCGGAGGTATCTGCGAAGGGAACGGATCGACTTGGCCGGCGGTCTCGTAGGGGTGTGAGAGTATTGGATTGACCGCGTTCGCGGGAATCTGAGTAGGGTCAAAAGTAAAATCTGTTCCTCCGGCCCAGGGCGCCTCGTCGGTGGCCCAATCTGACATCCAGCCGTTCAGGGTGTCAAAGAACAAGCCTCCGCCGCCACGAATACTGGTTTTTCCGTCTCCGAAGGGATCCCACGCGATTCCGATGCGCGGAGAAAAATTCGTATGGTCGGGGAAATACCAGCCCCGCGGCGCTCCCGGATCGCCGGGAACCAGGAACCCCAGCGGCGCTCCCGGAAATTTTACCGACTGCACGCCCGGAACAATGCTGAAACTATATCCATGGGTATCAGTTTCGGGACTCGTGTACTCATAGCGAAGCCCGTAGGTTACGGTCAGGCGCGGCGTTGCCTTCCATTCGTCCTGGGCGAAGGCTGCATATTGTTTTTGGTGCTCATTGCTGGGCGCCTTTGAGTATTCGCTAAACTCGTCCGACGCTCCGAACAAAAAATCCGCCAGATCATTTCCGGAACCTATTCCAAAGAGCCCGGAGAAGTAGAAGATCCCGTTGGTCTGATAGGCGTAGATCGAGTTCTCTTGCATGATCCCGAAGCGGCCGCCAAACTTGTAGGTATGATGCCCGCGATTCCAAGTCAGCGTATCGGAAATCGCGTAGTTGTTGTCGGCCTTCCAGGCAACATTTGGATTAAACCCCACATTCATGCCGCTGGCGAAGGCCAGCGACGGCGGTCCGAAGGGATCGTCTGACTGTATATTGACGCCCAATTGGGCTGGCGTAGGTAGATGACTGTTGGGCAGAGCGGTTTGTTCAAAACGCTGCGCAGTGATCAGCACCTCATTCAACGTGGAAAGCGAAATGGTTTTTGTATAGGCGATATTGCCGAAGTAGTCCCAAGTCGTAGTGGCGGACGTGAAACCGGGGATATTAGCGCCGAAGAATGGGTTGAGAGTGGGCTCTTTGTTGGACCCGATGGAGAGCGAAATGTGATCGTTCTTGGTCGCGTAGAAGTCGAACTTGCCGACATACTGATTCACGTTGTCTTTTTGGGCGCCTTGCGGAAAGACTTGCCCGTTGGGTGATGTTGGAATAATGCCGGCTGTGATATAGCTCTGTGCAACCGGATTGATCCTCGTAGGATCGATGATTGCCTGCAGTTGCTTGGCTGGGTCAGACTGGTAATACGGATGAGCCTGAAGGAACGCGACCACTCCTGGATCGGGACCGGCACCCTGAAAATTCGAGAAGTCCCCTCCCAATTCGGCCGGAGTGTAGGTGGTGACAAATCCCTGGTTGACGGTTGCTGTTTGGCGCTGCCCCTGGTAGCCGAAAAAGAAGAAGAACCGGTCCTTACCGTTCAGCCACTTGCCCAGCGTAATTGGGCCGCCAATCACGCCTCCAAACTGATTGCGCTTGAGCACCTGGCGCGGATTTCCCAGTTCGTTGTCGATGTAGTCGTTGGCGTTGAATGCGTCATTCCTCAGGTATTCAAATAGGCTTCCGTGCAAGCCGTTGGTCCCCGACTTGAGGACCACGCTGATGGTGCCGCCTCCGTTCCGGCCATATTCGGCGGTGTAGTTATTCTCAAGAAGTTTGAACTCTTCCACAGCCTCGGGATTGGGATTGAATACTACCTGGTTGCTTGTGGTCCGATTATTCATGCCGCCGTCGAGCAGGTACGTTATGGCGTCGCCGCGGCCGCCCGCCACGCTGATTCCCCCGAGTCCGGTTTCGGTCGAGCCGCCGTTGCTCGTACCGTAGGTCCCTATGTCATCGGCGATGGGAACGACGCCAGGTTGGGTCAGTGCAAGGTCAAGAGTATTGCGTCCGTTGAGAGGAAGGTTCTGGATAGCTTTGCCGGTGACGGTTCCGCCGATCGTAGGATTCACCGTCTCGACCTGGGCAGCCTGCGATTGCACTTCGACGGTTTGATTGGCAGCTCCCAGCTTCAAGGGAATGTCGATACGCAGCGCCTGGTTAATGGTGAGGTCCTGAGCTTCGGTCGTGGCCTTGGCGAAGCCGCGACTCTCGACCGTTACCTTGTACATGCCAATCGGCACGTCGAGCACCTGGTAGCTCCCGTTGCCATCGGTCACAGTGTTCCAGCTCAGATTGGTGCCAAGGTTGGTCACGGTCACCTTGGCACCGGCAACTGCCGCTCCCTGCGGATCAGCGACGAAGCCAATGACTCGCCCGTTGGTGTTTTGTGCCCAAACGGAAACCCCGAAGATCAAAACGGCCAGAGACAGTGTGATGGTCGCCCGCCGCGTGCAGGGTGAGCAGGAAAGACGCTTGCAGCTTCGCAGTGCCATACAATACCCTCCGGCAGAAATCAAATTGTTTTCGCGGTACGGAGCGCAGAGACAGAAGTCCAGAAGTTGAAGACGAGATCTGGCAACCATGCAGGAACGGCTCATCGAAGGCGCGGACAACATCGCCACAAAAGACTGCGCACGGCATATCGGGCAACTCTGCTCCTTACGCGCCTTTGAGTCCGAATGATTTTCTGTAGATTCCGGCCAACCTTACGAGAATTGCGGAAGGTTAGAAAAGTATCCCCTTCAGTGTCAAGCAGAAAATTCCTATCCAGGCAAAGCGTTTCTTGAATCGTCCCTAGCGCCCCAAATCGTTGGGTTCCCTGACAACACTGTACGCCAGAGTGAATGGCTTCTCGGCCTCGTCATAAGCACCGGCCCGGAGTTGGCGGCGCAGTTGCGGATAGGAACCTCCATTCCGGGAGTGGAGTATTTCAAGAAGACGGCTTTTCATTCTTCTTGACAGGGCTCGCTGCTTTTTCTAACCTTGCGGACTTATAGTAATGTGTGTGCTGCGACACGCAGCCAATCTCTGCTCCGCAATACTGGGGAACCCTCGTGCGGGTTTGGATGTGCCTGTTCATGCTGTGGTGCCTTGGGTTGCAGACAGCCTTGGCCCAAGATCGCGACTATGGTCGCTCCATGGTAGTGACTCCATGAGCGAAGAAAACCGCGACCGGCAGTTGGGGATGAATCGCCGCATCACACGGCGTGATTTCCTCAACGGTGTTGCCCTGGGCATCGGAGCCCTAGGTTACGCCAGTCTGCCAGACCTGGCTTACCGCTCCCATGGTGCGTTCCAAACTGGTGCCGATTCCGCCAAACTCGACCCGCCTGCTTTGACCGGAATGAGAGGCAGCGCGCCGGGCTCATACGATGTGGCGCACGCACTGCGCGATGGGGATTTCTGGGAAACCGTTGGAAGCCCGGCAGACACCAACGAAACGTACGATTTAGTCGTCGTCGGGGGCGGCATCAGCGGGCTGGCTGCGGCTTACTTCTACCGCAAGAATGCCGGCAAGAATTCACGCGTTCTGGTCCTCGATAACAACGACGATTTTGGGGGCCACGCCCGGCGCAACGAGTTCCGCGTGGGAGGACGGCTGCTATTGAGTAACGGCGGAACCCAGTCAATGGAGAGTCCCTCGGAATACAGCGAAGTGGCCAAAGGCGTTCTGAGTGATTTGGGTGTCCAAACGAAGACCTTTTATAAGGCCTACGACCAGAAGTTGTACTCGCATCTCGGCACCGCCTGCTTCTTCGACAAAGAGACGTTTGGCGCAGATCGCCTGGTCACGGGAATGGGCTCGACTCCCTGGCCCGAGTTTCTCAAGAAGAGTCCGTTGCCCGAAGAGGTGCAGCAGGAGATTGCGCGTCTTTACGACGAAAAGAAAGATTATCTTCCCGGCCTTTCAAAAGAAGAAAAGCATGCCCGGCTGGCCAAGATCAGCTACGCGGGGTTCCTGACTGAAATCTGTAAAGCGGACCCTGCCGTTCTGCCATTTTTCCAAAGCTACACAAATGACTTGTTTGCGGTAGGAATTGATGCTGTGTCAGCGCTTGCTTGCTATCGAAATCCTGATGACTACGGGGCATACCAATACGCCGGGTTTGAAGGGCTGGATCTAGGTGGAGACGAGCAAAAAGAAGAACCCTACATTTTTCACTTTCCTGACGGGAATGCGTCGATTGCCCGCTTGCTCGTGCGGTGTCTCATCCCGGAAGCGGTTCCCGGGCACACCATGGAGGATGTTGTGACCGCAAGTGCCGACTACAGCAAACTGGATCAGCCGGCATCTCCAATCCGAATACGCCTGAATTCAACCGCGGTTCGCGCCCAGAACAGCGGAGCGCCAGAATCAGCGAAGCAAGTAGAAGTTTCCTACGTGCAGTCAGGAAAGCTGAAGAAGGTAACGGCGAAGGGCTGCATTCTCGCCTGTTACAACACGATGGTTCCGTATCTCTGCCCTGAGCTTCCCGAGAAGCAAAAGGAAGCTCTGCACTATGGCGTCAAGGAACCGTTCATCTATACGCATGTCGCCATTCGCAATTGGTCGGCGTTCTACAAATTGGGTATACGACAGATTCTTTCGCCGGGTAGCTATCACACCTTTACCATGCTCGACTTCCCGGTGAGTCTGGGTGCGTACCAATTTTCCAGCAAACCGGAAGAGCCCATAGTGCTGTTCATGCTGCGGACCCCTTGCCAGGCGGGTCTGCCGCGCCGCCAGCAATACCGCATGGGCAGGTACGAACTGATCAGCACTCCCTTCTCCGAATTCGAACGGAATATCCGCGAACAGCTGAATCGCATGCTCGCGGCAGCCGGCTTCGACTCAGCCCGCGACATTGCTGCTATCACAGTGAATCGTTGGGCACATGGTTACGCCTACGAATACGATTCTCTATTCGATCCTCATTGGGCGCGAGACGAGCGTCCTTGCGTGATTGGTCGTAAGCAGTTTGGACGAATCTCCATCGCAAACTCCGACGCCGCGGCCAGCGCTTACACCAACGCCGCCATTGACCAGGCCTATCGGGCCGTTCAGGAACAAGTGAAAGGTGCTTAGAAATGTCTAATTCCGACAACGAAAACGCTCGTCGATCCCGTGACCGCGCGCTTGGCATGCACCGCAACATCACGCGCCGGGATTTCTTGAACGGCATGGCGGTTGGCGTGGGTGGCGTGCTTGCCAATCCATGGATTGGAGGACTGCTCTCGGCCCAGAACCCTACAGCCTCCGCGCAAGATCGCCCAGGTTACTACCCACCAACTCTCAACGGAATGCGGGGAAGTCATCCCGGTGCTTTCGAAGTCGCACACTCGCTGCGTGACGGAACCTTCTGGGAAAAAGCAGGCAAGCCGGTCGAGACTGGCGAGGAATACGACCTGGTGGTGGTCGGGGGCGGCATTAGTGGTTTGGCGGCGGCCTACTTCTATCGCAAGCAAACCGGGCCCTCAGCTCGCATTCTCATTCTGGACAATCACGACGATTTTGGCGGACATGCCAAAAGAAACGAGTTCCACCTCGGTGGGAGGATGCTGTTGACCAATGGGGGAACGGTCGGTATCGAGTCGCCGTTTCCCTACAGCAAAGAGGCGCGCGGACTGCTTGCCGAGTTGGGCATCGATCCCCCGGCACTGCAAAAGAAGTATGCGGACAATCACGAGGCCGGCGGTCTTGGATTTGGCTACTTCTTCGATAAGGAAACGTTTGCAACCGAGCGATTGGTCACGAACGCGCCTGGGGCGGGCAATCGTCGACAGGGTGCGTCAGCAAAATGGGCGGACTTTCTCGCCCGAACTCCGCTGTCGGCTCAGGCTCAACAGGACATTGTCCGCATTCAAGAAGCCAAAGTTGACTATATGGAAGGAGTGGATCAAGAGGAAAAGAAAGCCCGCCTCTCCAAAATGAGCTACAAAGATTTCCTGCTCAAAGTGGTGAAGGCTCACTCGGATGTCATTCCTTTTTACCAGACTCGTACTCATGGTTTGTATGGCATCGGCATCGATGCGGTTCCGGCGCTGGATTGCTGGGCAATCCACTTTCCTGGGTTTCAAGGCATGGGTCTCGATCGCGTACCTTCAAAAGGTTTGACCTTCACGGCGCTGGGAGAAGTAACACCACAAGAGGAATTTCACTTTCACTTTCCCGACGGCAACGCGTCGATCGCGCGCATGTTGGTGCGTTCGTTAGTGCCCGGTTCTGCTCCTGGGCGCACAGCCGAGGATATGGTGACGGCCAAGATCGACTACGGTCGCCTGGATCATGGAGATTCTCCCATCCGCATACGCCTGAACAGCACCGCGGTGCTGGCGCGGCATGTGGGAGACTCTGCTTCCGCGAAACAAGTCGAGGTGGTGTATGGCCGCGAGCAAAAGGCGTACAGCGTACGTGGCAAAGCGGCGGTGCTGGCGTGCTGGAATATGGTCATTCCGTCTCTTTGTCCGGACCTGCCCGCGGAGCAGAAAGAGGCGCTGCACTATGGGGTGAAGGTACCCCTGGTTTACACAGTGGTGGGCCTCCGCAACTGGACAGCATTTCATAAGCTGGGAGTCCGGGGCATCTCCTGTCCGGGGATGTATCACACCTCCATGAATCTGGATCAACCTGCAAATATTGGTGACTATAAACCGCAGGCTGAGTCTCCAGATGAGCCGATCTTGGTGCACATGCTGCGCACCCCGTGCCAGCCGGGTCTTTCTGCGAGGGAACAGCAACGCGCCGGGCATTATGATCTGCTGGCTACATCATTTGAGACTTTTGAGCGGAACATTCGCGACCAGCTTGTCCGTGTGTTGGGCAGCGGCGGTTTTGATTCTGCCCGCGATATAGAGGCGATTACGGTCAACCGCTGGCCCCATGGATATGCCTACGAGTACAACCCGCTATGGGATCCAGATTGGTCCGAGGGGAAGCGACCGTGTGACATTGCACGCCGGCCCTTCGGACGCATCACCATTGCGAACTCCGATGCCGCCGCTGCCGCCTACACCGACCAGGCGATCGATCAAAGCTATCGAGCGGTGCAGGAGTTGTTGGCAAGCTGAAGCCGCAACTCGAAGGAGTCAGAAATGAATAAGCGAAGGAACACCGCTGTGTCGATTCTGATTGGTCTAACCCTGGTCCTGCCGGGCGTGGCGCAGACGTCGCAGGCGGAAAAGGAAATCCTGGACCTGGAACAGAAGATGAATGCGTCCTACGCCGCCAACGATCTTCCCTCCTACTTCGCTTACTACTCTCCGGACTTCACACAATGGCTCCCCGAGGGGCGTACCGACCTGCCGCAATACGAGAAAATGTGGACTGCTTTCATCAAGAGTGGTGGGGGAGTGGAATCTGTTCAATTGTCCGACATGCATGTGCAGATAGACGCGAGCGGAGATACCGCAGTCGCGAGTTACCTACTGCGCGTCAAAACCCGCTCCGCTAAAGGTGTGGTAAGTGATGAGAGCTTTCAGGAAACCGACGTCTGGTTCAAGCGTGATGGCGTCTGGAAGGTCGTACATCTGCATTATTCGCCTGCGCCTAAGAAGAAGTGATTCCCACTCTGGGCTTCGGGAGAGCAAAACATGTCTGATTTCGACGATCACTACTTAGGCATGAACCGGCCGATCACGCGCCGGGATTTCATGAACGGCTCTGCTTTGGTGATCGGAGCCGCCATGCTTCCGACTGCTCCGGCGTTCGGCGTGGCCAACCCCCTCGAACCGCAGAACGAACCCGGATACGATCCACCAATAAAGACCGGCTTGCGCGGCAGCCATCCCGGTTCCTTCGAGATTGCCCACAGCTTGCGCGACGGCACCTTTTGGGAGAGCGCAGGCAAGCCCGTCGAGAGCGACGAAACATACGATCTGGTGATTGTCGGAGGAGGAATTAGCGGGTTGGCCGCCGCTTATTTCTTTCGGGAGAAAACAGGAAGGTCAGCTCGCATTCTCATTCTTGAGAACCACGATGACTTCGGAGGTCACGCCAAGCGAAACGAGTTTCATTTGGGCGGCCGGCTGCAGCTGTTGAACGGTGGAACCCTCCTCATCGACAGCCCCACGCAGTACAGTTCAGAGGCCGATGGTTTGTTGAGGAAGCTGGGCATTGATCCTCCACGATTCGAGGCGAGATACACAGACCACAAGCTCTATCGATCTCTTGGTCTCCAATCTGCCGTCTTCTTCGATAAAGAGACATTTGGCGAGGATCGGCTGGTGGTGGGCACCCCTGGACGTGGCTGGGATGAAGTGCCTGAAAGCCAGGCAGGGAAAGCGCTCAGCTGGACGAACTTCATGAACAAGACGCCGCTCTCCCCTGAAGTCCGGCGCGACATCGTGCGCATACAGGAAGCTGAAGTGGACTACTTGCCGGGTCTCGCTTCCTCAGAGAAGAAGGCAAGGCTTTCGAAGATGAGCTATCGGGACTTTTTGCTCAACGTGGTGAAGGTGGACCCAGGAGTGATTCCGTTTTATCAGCGGCGCACGGAGGGAGAATGGGGAGTTGGCATTGACGCCGAGCCTGCCTTGGACTGCTGGGCTCTCGGCTTCCCTGGATTTCAGGGCATGGGTCTTGAGCCCGGTGCCGCGCCGCACATGAGTTATTCGGCGGCGGGATACGCCACTGGCGGTTCGTATCGTTTTCACTTTCCGGATGGGAACGCTTCGATTGCTCGATTACTTGTGAGGGCGCTCATTCCAGAGGCTGTGCCGGGCCACACGGCGGAAGATGTGGTCACCGCTCAAGTCGACTACGGCCGCCTGGACCGAGAAGATGCTCCATTGAGACTTCGTTTGAACAGCACGGTGGTCGGCGCACGCAATGTGGGAACGCCTTCTGCTGCCCAACAAGTCGAGGTTCTCTATGCGAGTGGCAAGCAGGTGTTTAAAGTGCGGGCCAAGGGGTGCGTGCTGGCATGCTGGAACATGATGATTCCTTATTTGTGCCCGGACCTTCCCCAAGCACAAAAGGAGGCTTTGCATTACCTGGTCAAAGTGCCGTTGGTTTACACCAGCGTCGGCATTCGGAACTGGACATCATTCCAAAAGCTAGGCATTCAGCGGGTCTCTTCGCCGGGTTCGTACTGGTCCGACGTTAGCCTCAACTCCGCCGTTAACATGGGTGAGTATCGAAGTCCCACGAGCCCCGAAGAGCCAATCTTGTTGCATCTCAGTCGCGCTCCCTGCAAGCCCGGCTTGCCAGCCCGGGAGCAGCACAAAATCGGCAGATACGAACTGCTGACCACAACTTTTGCGACGTTCGAGCGGAAAATCCGTGACCAGCTTGCCCGCACTCTAAGCTCCGGGGGCTTCGATCCGGCGCGTGACATCGAGGCAATAACCGTGAATCGTTGGCCGCATGGCTATGGTTACGAGTACAACCCGCTGTTCGACCCCGACTGGCCCGAAGACAAGCGCCCCAACGTGATCGGCCGCAAACCCTTTGGAAGGATCACCATTGCCAACACCGACTCCGCGGCGACAGCCTATACCGATACGGCGATAGATCAGGCGCACCGGGCCGTGAGCGAGCTATTACGCGGCTGATGGCGAGAGCTGTGTTTACTTCGCAGAGATTGGACCTTCGTATTGGACCTCCATCGAAGACTGCCGCCGGAGCCTCTCTCAGGGCTGGCAGCGAACTCTCCGATTTGCGCCCGATCGGCACGAGGCACAAGGAAACCTCACGCCGGGTATCGAGATCAAGCAGGCGGTTTGCCTCGACAGTTCGCCTCGCCGGCCTTGCCAAGTGGCACCGATGCAGGCATGTTCTTACGTACCAGTTCAATTCCGGTTAGCGCCCGTTTAGACTTTCACTCATGCCATCACGACGACAATTTCTGACGGTCTCTGCGGGAGCAATTGCGGCGACGCTCGCCACTTCCGCGGTCCACACCACGGACACGGAAGCAAAAGCGGCTCCTACGAATCTCGCCAGCCTCTGCGGAGAGTGGCTATTTCGCACGGATTCAGCGGACTCTGGGACGAGCCAACATTGGTATGCCGCAGACGTGCCAGGCACCGGTTGGCGACAAGTAAATGTCCCTCACACGTGGCAGACCGAGGCCCTGGTGGCTGAGTATTACGGGGCTGCGTGGTACCGTCGAACTTTTGATGTGCCAGCAGACTGGAGAACTCTTGCAGTGCGCGTTGAGTTCGAGGCAGTCTTTCACACGGCTACCGTTTGGATTAATGGCCAAATGGCCGGGGAGCACCGGGGCAAGGGCTACACCGCCTTCACCTTCGACGTCATGCATTTGCTCCATTGGGGAGAAACCAACGCCATCGCCGTTCGCGTGGACAATGCGTTCAATGAACACATGCTGCCTCGCGGGCGCTCCAGTGACTGGGCGCCCGACGGAGGCATCTTCCGCCCCGTGCAGATCCTCATCACTGCGAAAGTATTCGTGGAACGTGTAGACGTCGAAGCCACCCCCAATCTCAGCAGCGGAGACGCAACCATCGCAATCACCAGCTACATTCGAAACACCAGCCCGAAGGAGTGGAGCGGCAGGACTTCCTACCGCATCGTGGATGAAGCATCCGAGCTGACGGTTTTGACCGGGAGCGCGGCGCCCGGACCCTCGATCAAGCCGGGGACAACCGAGACCGAAACCATTCAGGTCGTGCTGCCTAAGGCGAAGCTTTGGCATTTCGATCATCCAAATCTTTATCGTCTTGAATTCTCGATCACGGGAGCACGTGAGTCCGATTGCTTTCCAACGATCTTCGGCATCCGTAAATTAGAAGTGAAAGACGGCGCGTTCCATTTGAATGGCGAGCCTGTTCGTCTGATGGGCGTGGAACGGATGGCGGGGAGCAACCCGGAATTCGGAATGGCAGAGCCGGCGGACTGGATCTGGCACGATCATGCGGACATGAAGCACCTCAACTGCATCTTCACGCGTGTTCATTGGCCCCAGGACAAACGTGTACTCGACTACTGCGACCGCCACGGGATTCTTATGCAAACCGAAGTCCCGTCCTGGGGGTCAGACACGTTTAAAGGCATGGGGCCCCAGCCGGATGCCGACATCTTGGAGAATGGACTCGAACAATTGCGCGAAATGATTGCCCGGGACCGCAATCATCCCTGCCTTGTAGTTTGGGGTCTCTGCAACGAGATCGGAGGTCAGGCGCCGCCTGCCTACCAGTTTGCGAAGCGCTTGCTCCAGGAGGCCAAGACTTTGGACCCTGGCCGGCTATGTTCCTATGCTTCGAATTCCTTGGACAGCACGCCGGAGCGCGACGTCGCCGGGCTTATGGACTTTGTCGAGGCCAATGAATATTTCGGAACCTGGGTGCCAGGTTCGGCAGCGGACGCCGCACGCTATCTCGACCAGATTCATGCTGCCTTTCCCGGCAAACCCGTTGTCATTTCCGAGTACGGCTATTGCGCTTGCACCGAGGATCGTCCCGAAGGGGATGAGCACCGAATGGAGATCCTTCGCACGCACGATCTTGCAATCCGCTCCAAGGAATACACCGCGGGAGCGATTTTTTTCTGCTACAACGACTACCGCACACACGCGGGTTATCGCGGCACGGGAGTACTCAAACAAAACGTGCACGGAGTGGTCGACGTCTATGGCGCGAAAAAGCAGTCGTATGAGCTTCTGCGTCGGGAATCCAGTCCGATCGAATCACTTTCTGTGGAGAACCACTTGAACACCATCCAAGTGATATTAAGAACGCGCGGCGACGTCCCGATGTACACGCTACGAGGCTACAAGTTGCTCAGCGCGTTCTATGGGCAGGGTGATATTCCCCTTGAGCTGCAGGAAGTAGGGATTTCTGAATTGCCACCAGCGAGTTCGGCAAGGCTCGAAGTGAAGTTCACCCAGTCCGAGGTACCCACTTGCATTCGATTTGAAGTGATGCGACCCACGGGATTTTCTGCGTATTCACTGCTGTGGAAACCTTAGCCTACGCTGCAGTTCCTTAAGAGTAACGAACCCGCGATGCGCGGGTCAAAACGGTGAGGATGGCATTCTCCAGGGACGCTATCGCTGGGGTTCACGCCGAATGAAACCCTGCGAGCGCCTGAAGAAGCTTCACCACGTCACCTGCATCGTTGTAAGGAGCAAGGGATACTCGGATCCGTTCGCCGCGCGCCGAACATATAATCCTCTGCTCGCGGAGTTTCTCCACGGTTTCCCGTGCGCTCTGTCGGCTGTGTGCGAGCGAGATGATGTGAGGAGATGCGGACACACCATGAACGTCATGAAAAGGTTCCCAGCCATACTCGCGAGCGCCATCAACGAGCATCGCGGCCAATTGACGTGCATGTGCTTCAATTCGATTTTCCCCCAGGGACAACAGCTGTTCGATAGAAACAGTAAGACCCGCAATCGAGACATAAGACATGGTGGACTGCGTGAGGCGCCGAGCATCGGACGCGAAGGAAAGTGATTTGGCGTCGAAGTCAAAAGGATCGGAGGCGCCCATCCAGCCTGGCAAAATCGGAAGCTGTTTCAGTAAGAACTCAGACACGGCTGCCAAACCGACACCCCCGTGTCCGCCCAGCCATTTGTAACCACTGGTAACGACCGCGTCAGCTTCGAGCGTCGAGGTATCCACCCGCATTGCGCCGGCCGCTTGGGTCGCGTCAACGATCAGGATTGCGCCCACCTTCAGAGCACTTCTGGCCAGGCGACGAACGTCCACCAGGGTGCCCGTAGCGTACTGCACGCTGCTAATAGCTATGACACGGGTAGTTTCGTCTATGGCGTCAATGATCGCGTCCGTCAGATCACGATTTGGAAGGTCATCGACAAAACGAACACGGATTTTTTCAAAGTGGGACTGGCGAACCCACGGGCGAGTAATTGCGGGAAAGTCGGAGGAAACTGCGAGAATTGTGGCATTGGATTTGAGACGAAATAACAAGGGAAATTGTCCCAGCAGTTCGCTTGCACTCGCAAGAATGGCGATGCGTGATGGATCGTTATGAAACAATCTGCCGGCAACTCCCCTAAGGGCATGTCCGTGGTTGATCTCATCGCTGTCCGACATATAGAGATTGCCATGCCTAGCCACACTCTCAAGGAAGCTGTGCATCGCAGCGACTGCTGGCTCGCCAATCAATCCCAAAGATGCTTGATTCAGATACACATTGTCGCGGAGGCATGGATATTCAGAACGATCCAATAGAGATGAAGTCATTGAATGTCCTCCAAATAGCGAGCAAGTCCAACTTACGCATCGCCGACAATCGGAAAGCACTCCCAGTTGGGAGACGCACCGCCATCAGCCAGACAGACGTTGACGATCGATGAAAATCAAGCGTGTGTACAATCGCCGAGGTGCACCGAGCTGTCAAGTGCGCATGAGCTGGTTTTGCGCATGAACTGGTTCAATTCCGACGTTGTCACGCATCGATCCAGAAAAGCGAACTGGCCCGTGTCGGCACCTGGCGCGCGGCATCCAGGAAACCGGTCATTGCCGCGCGACCGTTTCATCTTAGGTTTCCCCATCGATTACGGCCCGGTACTTCTCCGCAGACCCTTCAGATTCCATCTTGCGATACTCACTTGATGGACACCCTGCCCTCCGCAGTACAGCAAGCGGTGGCTTCAGGTCGGTCTTGGCCTGTGTCCAGCTTTCGCCTTCGTGCCCGTTTAGACGTCTCCATACCTTTCGCTTTCTCCGTCCAGCGAGGCTACGAACCCCGCTTCTTGGATATGGCGCCCCTCATTTGAGCGCCAGAGGGACTTCAACCCTCTTGAACAACGCGCTGCTCGGCGCGCACTTCCGGCTTGCCGACCATTCGGGAACGACTTAATTTGTTGTTCCTCGAAAGATCCATTGAGCCGGCTCTATCCACTCACGGTTGGCTCCATGAGTTCTATGCGATGCCCCATCCGGATTCCGAAGAACGCGCTCTGCTCGCCAGACTTACCTTGACACCAGGATATCCATATAACTACTCTGGTGGCGCTCGACTGAGCCCCCAGGCGAGCGCCGAAATGCACGAAAGCAAGAGGATCTTAAGGAGAACCCCCAGTGCGATTCAGGATTAGAACCTCTCGCCTTCTGTGCAGAGTAATATCTTCGCTGCTCATGCTCGTGTCGAGCCTTTTTGCATCAACTTGGGCTTTGGCGCAAGCCGACCCCGCAATTTCATCGGGGGACATACGCATCCACTACCACCGGCCAGATGGGAACTACTCCGGCTGGACGATTTATGCCTTCGACAACACCACAGAGAACACCGGGAATTATGGCGGCGGTCCTGTGCAGGTAACCGGGACCGATAGCTTTGGAGTGTATTTCGACGTGGGCGTGACGACGGGTGCACAAGAAGTGGGGATCATTATTCACAACCCAACGGCGCCGGGCGGAGATCAGAAGGACACTCCCAACAATCTGTTTGTCGATCCCGCGGCGCAGGGAATTGAATACTGGGCGTACTCCGGGATAGCGAAACTCTATAAATCTGCACCCAACTTGACCAATCCCACCGCGCTGCTGCCGGGATACGTCCGGGTTCACTATCACCGGACGGACGGCAATTATGGAGGCTGGACGATCTATGCTTTCTTCGATACTACGGAGTATGCCGGCGATTACAACAGCGGGCTCGTACCTCCAACGAACTCTGACGCATTCGGGGTGTATTTTGATGTGGCAGTGGTTGCGAATGCGCAGAACCTTGGGCTGATCATCCACAATCCCTCTGCGTCCGGTGGGGACCAGAAAGATCCTGGGCCGAACGAATTTATCGATCCTGCTACAGAAGGGTTTGAGTACTGGGGCTATACGGGCATCGGAAAGTTGTACAAAAGCCAACCAAGTCTGACCAATCCTACCGCGCTGTTGCCTGGATATGCTCGCATTCACTACTTTCGGCCCGACGGAAACTACGCGAACTGGACTGTCTATGCCTTTGACGACACCGCGGAATATACCGGCGACTATAACGACGGACTGACAGGAGTGACCAGTCTTGATTCCTACGGTGCATACTTCGACATCAGCTTAATTCCAAATGCCCAGAACCTCGGATTCATTATCCATAACATCTCCACCGGAGTGAAAGATCCTGGGCCGAATATGTTCTTGAGGGTTGCCACCAACACGCAGGCCTGGGCGATTTCAGGGAATGCGACGGTGTTCACCTCGTTGCCAACCCCAACGCAGATCCTCGATAGTCTGTTGAATGTGCAGCAGGCATACTGGCTCGATCGCCAGCGAGTGGCCATCCAGCCGCAGTTTGCGAAAAGTGGCGATGGCTACGCGATCAGTTCCAGCCTGACCGGCGGCTTGGCGGTGACCACCACAGGCATTACAGGGGGCACCAGCATTCCGCTCACTCCTGGCGGAAGCCTAACCGCGGATGAACTGCTGCGCTACCCGCAATTGAGCGGTTACACTGTCCTCCAACTACCAACAGATACTCTGGTTTCCACCTTGCAGACCGCTCTTGAGGGACAACTCGCGCTTTCCGCGGTCGGTTCGAACGGAGCGTTGCAGTATGCCACCGGCATGCAGATTGCGGGCGTGCTAGACGATCTTTACTACTACCCAGGCAAGCTCGGCGTGGTCTTTCACCATGGAGAGACTGACTGGCAGGATTGGCCGGACGACGAAAACTGCGCCATAAAACTGAAGCTATGGGCCCCCACCGCGCAGAATGTCGCGCTTCAGGTTTTCGACCACCAATCCGATGCCGCGCCATCTGCCATCGTGCCAATGCACGAACACAATGGCGTCTGGGTCGCAGACGGGGAACCCAGCTGGCAGGGCAAGTACTACCTCTACAGCGTGAAGGTGTGGGTGCCTTCCGACGGCGCGGTGGATACGAATGTCACTAGCGATCCATATTCCGTCGACATCGCATTGAACGGAACCAAGAGCCGGATCACAGATCTTGAATCAGACGAAACTAAGCCGGCGAGCTGGGATGAGGACACTTCACCTTCGCTGAGAAGTTTCAGCGATCTGAGTCTGTACGAGCTGCATATCCGCGACTTCAGCGTAAATGACCTCACGGTTCCAGCGGATCATCGCGGCCTGTATGACGCCTTTGACGACCAGTACTCCAATGGCATGAAACATCTTCGCTCACTGGCGGAAAATGGACTCAAGGCAGTGCATATCCTGCCGTCCTTTCACTTCGCCAGTGTGAATGAAGACAAATCCACATGGAGAATTCCCACCGGCTTGGCGCAATATCCCCCAGATGGGCAGCAGCAGCAGGCAGCCGTCACCGCTAGCCAGACTAGTCCTGCCTATAACTGGGGTTATGATCCCGTACATTACATGACGCCGCAGGGTAGCTACGCGATCAATCCCGACACTCGCGTGCGGGAATACCGGGTAATGGTGAACGGGCTGCACAAGGCCGGTTTGCGCGTAGTACAGGATGTGGTCTTCAACCACACCAACGCCAGCGGCGAAGGTCCTAACTCCAATCTCGACAAGGTCGTGCCAAATTACTATCACCGTCTCGATGCGAATGGAAACCTGGAAAACGGCTCCTGCTGCCCCGATACGGCGGCCGAACACAAAATGATGGAAAAGCTGATTATCGATACTCTCGTACTCAAT
>Ga0210406_10001121_pt1 | contig 34064 bp, 30 predicted proteins | sample IncBWC30MmetaG_FD_155454 | JGI IMG/M metagenome (GOLD analysis project Ga0210406, IMG submission 155454) | Forest soil microbial communities from Barre Woods Harvard Forest LTER site, Petersham, Massachusetts, United States - Inc-BW-C-30-M | ecosystem: Environmental > Terrestrial > Soil >... | reverse complement strand
TGATTCTTCTTTTCACGCAGATCCAGATGGTTACTCGAGTCGCACGGGTGTACGTGCAACGGCCGTCGCCGCGCGAAATGATTCGGCTCTACGTCAACGTTGCCGGTACTGCGTTCATTTCCAGCGGACTCGAATCGCTGGACCTCGGCGAAATGGTCGCGCCGCTCGCCACTTCGGTTGTGCCGGCGTTGAAAGGCGGACTTCCAATGTTGAGCGGGATTTCGGCGCTGCTGGTAAAATGCGTTTCCAACGGCGCGGCCAACGCGTTTCTTACCCTGCGCGTCGGTGAAGTCGCGCGACGTTATTGCGAACTGACTTCACGGAGCTCGCCGGAATTGATCCGAAAATCGGCGACCGCCGCGGCGGTGCAACATCTTGGCCGGATCGTGCGAGAAAATGGCGCACTTGTGGTGCGAAAAATTTGGGAAAGCACCGGTCGCGCGTTAATCGACAGCGGCGTCTCAAAAGCGGAAGATATCGCGACTGCAACGCGCGATTTGTTCGGTCGAATCTCCAATTGGCGGACGAAGGAAGAAGTGACCACTGAAGAGTTTCGTTGAACCGCGGATTACACGGATTTAAACGGATAAAATCCGACCATCCTTAAATCCGCGATATCCGCGTTATCAGCGGTTAGATTTGGATCGCGGGGCAATTCGGTGTCGCAGTTGTAGAAATGGACGTTCGATGGTGAAGAACAAAATTGTCGCGACGAGATAAACACAAACTTCGACACCGACGAGAGCCGACGTCGATGTCAACGCGATGTCGTGACTCAAACAAAATTGCGAGACGGCGTGAATCGCGAGTTTCTGAACGAGATATGCGCTGTAAGCGATGCTGGCCATAAAGGCCGCGCCAGGAATTTTTACACGACAAAAAATTAATCGCGGACTTACGGCACAAACGAGCATAGCCGCGAACCCGAAGGCGAGGAGTGGAAATTGCCAGATCGCAGCGGCAACGGTGAGATAATCGCCTTCACCCAGCCAAAGCGCGAAAACGATCAGCGCGAGTGCCGGCAGCCAGATCCAGATCGCAAAATCCATCAATCGTTTCCACCATTGCGGTCGAAATTTCTCGATCGCCGCCAGTGCGACACCGAACACCAGCGGATCGAGCCGGGTCCACGTCGGATAGTAAATCCAAGCCTGAAATCCGCGGAACGAAACACCGACATCCGTCGCCGGATTCTGGTAGGCGAGAAATGTTCGCAGCAGAATTCCGCCGAAGAAGATCACGCCCGGAATGATAACCGCGGCGCGCGGCCAGCGATTCACAAAAAGTAAGATGAACGGAAGCGCAAGATAGAACTGGTCCTCGACTGCTAGCGACCACGCGTGCGAGAACGCGGTGCCGCCATGCAGTCCTATGTTTTGCACTGAGACTAGAAATTTCCACCACGGATACATGTCCGGGTATTCGCGCCATGACGGCAGAAAAATGTAGATCGCGAGGATGACGAAGTATGCCGGCATGATCCGCAACGCGCGCCGCGTAAAGAAGCGCTTGAGATTGAGCGATCGATTGCGCTTGAGCGGCGCGAGGAGTTGGCCGCCGATCAAGTAACCGCTGAGGACAAAGAAAAGATCGACACCGATCCAGCCCCAACGATGCACATGACCGGGCACCGGAAAGCCCATAATGCCGGCGTGGTAGATGACAACAACGATGATCGCGAGGGCGCGAAGAAGATCGAGACCCGGTTGCCGCTCGCGATCTTGAAAACGCGGATCGACTGATGAAAACAGTGACGAGTGACCTGTGACCAGTGACAAGCTTTGATCCATTCAGATCAAATTCGGTAAGCGGCGAAACAATCTTTCACGAATATGCAGCGGGTGGACATCAAGAGTGGTATTTTTGAATCAGGTGGTCGATGTACGCGCTGTAGGTTTCGGCGAGCGGCGCACTTTCAATGAAAAGAATGTTTTCGGCATTGAATTCGGCGCTGCGGGAAAAGTTATAAGAACCGGTGACAACCGTGTCATCGATCACCAGCACTTTGTTGTGCATAAAATCGTGAACGCTGGTCGGAGTGTAAGGCGTGGAATTCTTTCCGACTAAACCCGCGTGCAAAATGATTTCCTGAACCGCGGGAATCTTCCACCGATTCGACGGCACTTCCTGCCACTGTTTGTAAACGTCTTCCATCTGGGTGCGGTCGTAGATGCCGTCGACCTTGACCCGGCTGCTGCGCAACAAATTGACAAGCTCCCCGATGAGTGTGCCTGAATTGATCAACAAACTGCAAACCCGGACGCGGCGCTTGGCCGCTCGAACACGACTCGCGATCTCGGAATCGATGGCCAACCCGCATCCCGGCGAAAACATGACCCTGGCTTCGGCCGATTGACTGGAAAAAGCGAGCGGCACGGGCACGGTTTGGATCTCGCCTGTGTTATCGAAGTTTTCTTTTTCCCAGATTTGTTCGAAATCCTGCGCGTAGTAATTGGCCAACGGCGCGGAATTGATCTCGACGACGTTGTTTTCCATCAGGGTGAAAGCGTCGTCGGTCAGGTTGGTCGAACCGGTCCAGACGGACTGCGCATCACGGACGATAAATTTGCTGTGCATCAGTTTCATGCCGGCAATTCGTCGCCAGGGATAGCCTAACGACTGGACAAATGCTCCAGTGCCCGCTGGCGCGGGATCCTGACCAGCAGCGACATTTGGCCGGAGCGGTTTGTCGCCATCGTAGCAAAAGCGAATTTGCACATCCGCCGCGGCACGCTCACGCAAAGCCGCGCTGAGCGCAGCTTTGAGCGGATCGCTGAGCCGCATGTCGTAGACCGCGAAATCGAGACTTTGTTTAGCGGCGCCGATGAAGTTTGTCAGCCGCGCCATGACAGAGTCGGCGGACTGTTCGCCTTGAGCGAGAAAGAAAACGGAAAGCGAATCCAAGCGAGTGACAAGTGACCGGTGATGAGTGACAAGTGCAAGCGGCAAACCATGCGGGCGACGCAATTCGAGTTCGAACACCGGTTCTGGATCATCATGGCGATTTATTTCGCCGGCTTCGCGCTGTCAGCAAACGATCACACCACGTTCATTGTCTGGCTCCGACATTTGATTGCGCCGTCGGTCGCCCGCGGCAGCGCCGAAGCCGAAACGTTTGCGCGAATTGTAATCACGATCGGCGCGCTGTTGGTCTTTGTCGCGGCAATGATTCGAACGTGGGGCGCGGCTTATCTGCGAACGGACATTGTCCACGACACGGCGCAACATTCCGAAGCGCTGGTGGCGGACGGTCCGTTCCGTTACACGCGAAATCCTCTTTATCTGGCGAATCTGCCGATGGCGGCTGGCATCAGCGTCTTAGCGAGTCGCTCGGGATTCATTCTCCTAGTTCTCGCGAACTGGATCTTTGTTTACCGCCTGATTTTTCGCGAAGAAGAGGCGCTGCGCGAAACTCAGGGCGAATCTTATCTCGCGTATTGTCGAGCCGTTCCGCGTTTCTGGCCGTCGCTCACTCCAAAGGTTCCGTCAGGAAATCTTGCGCCACAATGGCGGCAAGCCTTCGCCGGAGAAACATTTGTTTGGTTGTTCGGCATCGCTGAATTGGCGATCGCTGTGACATTGAGGTCGAGCATCGGATACATTTTGTTCGCTCTCGCATTTATCGCTCATCGCGTGATCAGTCGTAACATTCAGAGAAAGAAAAAATAAAAAGCGCCCGCGGAAATGAATCCACGGGCGCTACGAGAAAGTTACCGAAAGACGAAGATTACGATTTCTTCGTGTAGTTGATCTCCATGGTCTTCTTTTCCTGGCCGCCCTGGGTCTCGTACCACTCGAGCATCATATGCTTGTTGTCAGGGACCCTTATGACTTCGCGGACCTGGGTTTTCATTCCGGGCATGGGTTCCATTTCCATTGAGTAAGTGAAGGTCTTGGTCGCCGGATCGTAGGTGCCTTCCGAGAACTCGATTCCGGTGCCCATGTTGTCGACCCACGAAGCGATAAATTTCTTTTTCACGTTATCGTAACCTTCGATCGCCATTCCTTTAAACATAACGTCTTTCATTTTTCCGGTTTCGTCCGGCATCTTCATTTTGCCGCTGACGTCCATGGTCACGTACCGGCCGCCCATGATCGATTTCCGGATGGCCGTGCCTTTTGATTCCTGCGGCTTGGCGTTCGGGTCGGGATTCATCCAGAACTTGATGGCGTAATCCCAATCGCCGTCGAGACTGGAGAGGAGTTTGTGGTTCTCGTTCAACTTGGACATCTCCGTCATCTGCTGCATCATCTTTTGCATGTCGGCCGCGCTGGGTTGGCCGGTCGGAGCCGTAGCCGCAGTGCCACCGGTTGGATTAGCCGGAACGGCGACCTGGCCTGTATTGGTCATCTTACTGCCGGGCGCAGGCGACGTGGCGGTTGATTGACCAAACGTTGAAACAGCCAACGATGTGGCTGCAATAAACACGATTACGATCAGGGAAGTTTTCATGTCCGCATTTTGCCAGTAACGAACGCTGACTGACAAGCTTGCAAACGGCGTCGCCGGTTTACCAGCCGAGGACTTTTGCGAAAATCAACGGCGCAACGATTGTCGCGTCAGATTCGATCACGAACCGCGGAGTCGTGGAGCGAAGCTTGCCCCAGGTGATTTTTTCATTCGGCACCGCACCCGAGTACGATCCATAACTGGTGGTTGAATCGCTGATCTGGCAAAAGTAGCCCCACTCCGGGACCTGCTCAGTCACGAGGTCCTGGTTGAGCAACGGAACTACGCAAATCGGAAAATCACCGGCGATGCCGCCGCCGATTTGGAAAAACCCGACGGACGATTCCTTTGTCTCGCGCCGATACCATTCCACCAGCGCCATCATGTATTCGATTCCGGACTTCACCGTGTGCACATCGCCGATATGACCGGTGATGCACCGCGCAGCGTAAATGTTTCCCAATGTCGAATCCTCCCAACCGGGAACAACCATCGGAAGATCTTTGTGCGCGGCGGCCATCATCCAACTGTCCGCCGGGTCGACCTCGTAGAATTTCTTGAGATGGCACTCGCGCAGGATCTTAAAAAGAAATTCGTGCGGAAATTGTCGCTCCTTCTTCTTCGACGCCTGGATCCATTCGTCGATCACGATCCGTTCGATGCGGCGGATCGCTTCCTCTTCGGGAATGCAGGTATCGGTGACGCGATTGAGATGGCGTTTCAAAAGTTCCTCTTCCTGTTGCGGGCCGAGCTCGCGGTAATTTGGGAGACGTTCGTAATGGCTGCGCGCGACGAGATTGAACAAGTCCTCCTCCAAATTCGCGCCGGTGCAGGTGATGGCGTGGACTTTGTCCTGTCGGATCATTTCCGCCAGCGAAAGGCCGAGCTCGGCCGTGCTCATCGCGCCCGCGAGCGTGACCATCATTTTCCCGCCATTGCACAGGTGCGCGATGTAGGCGTCGGCCGCGTCCTTGACCACGGCCGCGTTGAAGTGCCGGTAATGCCGATCGATAAATTCGGTGATCGGCCCCGCTTTTTTGCGGTGAACGTTCGCGGCTTCACCTGTCCGCTTTTGCTGCACGGAAAATCTATAACGTGATTTTCAACAAATGATCACGCATTTTTTTTGGTATAACGAAAATTTCTTTAGGGCACCGAGTTAGCGATCACGGCCACCAGAGGTCCCGGCAGAATGCCAAGAACGAGGACCGCAGCCGCCAGAATTGCCGCTACCGATTGCGGCAACGCGGTTGATTCGAGGCCGGAAACCGGAGCTTTCTCCGCGCTTTTGTCCACGAAAATCACTTTGAGGACGCTCAAGTAATAATAGAGCGAGACGAAGCTCCCGAAGAGCGCCAGCACAACCAGCCAGAGCAGGCCGTGATTTTCCCCGGCGCGAAAGGCCACGCTGAACAAATAAAACTTTCCGAAAAATCCCGCGAGCGGCGGCAACCCAGCGAGCGAAAGCATGAAGACCGCCATCGACGCAGCGATCAAAGGCGAACGCGCGGCCAGCCCCGAGAAGTTTTGGAAATCGTCGCCGCCGGTTTCGCGTTTCACCAGTCCAACCACCGCGAACGCGCCGACCAGAGTGATGGCATAGATGGTCGTGTAAAAAAGTGTTGCCGAAAAACCTTCGCGACCGCCGGCCACCAGGCCGAGCAACGAATAACCGGCATGCGCGACGGCTGAGTAAGCGAGCAGTCGTCGAACATTCGTCTGGGCGAGCGCAACGAAGTTTCCCACCAAGATCGACAACGCGGCCAGCGCGGCGAGCACGGGCGACCAACCGGCGATCATCGCGTGCCAGTTCGCGCTGCCATGGACGGGACCGAAGCCGATCAACACGATTTTTCCCATGACAACGAATGCCGCGACCTTGGAACCAGACGCGATGAAAGCCGCGCTTGGAACCGGCGCGCCTTGATAAGCGTCCGGCGCCCAAAGATGAAATGGCGCGGCGGCAATTTTGAACGCGAAACCGATTAGGGTCATGACAATCCCGGCCGCGAGGAGCGGTTGGACCGGACCGGTGGCGAGTTTCGCTGCGATTGGTGCGAGCGAAGTCGTTCCCGCCATTCCATAAACCAGGCTGATTCCAAAAAGCGTGAACGCGCTGGCGGTGCTGCCGAAAAGAAAATATTTCAAACCGGCTTCGGCCGAGCGTACGTCCGTTTTATCGAACGCCGCCATCACATAAAGCGACAGACCGAGCAGTTCGAGGCCGATAAAGATCATCAGGAATTCTTCGCTTCCAACGAGCAGCAGTAAGCCGACGGTGCCGAGCAACAACATCGCCAGAAATTCCCCAGGATTGCGCAGGGATTTTTCCGACACCGCGAGCGGAACAGTAACGAACGCGAGGACGAGACAGATAATTTTGAAAAGTGAGTTGAGCGGCGAAATCACCAGCATGCCGCCGAACAAATTCGCGTACGGTGGCAACCGGAAAGAGGTCCAGATCGCAAGCAAAATCCCAAGCGCAGCAATCACGGCAGACAAATTGCGAGCGCGGTCACTGGTCAGGCCAATGGTCAGCACGGCCAGGGCTACCAAAACGATGATCGCTTCGGGCGCGGCGAGCCTGAGTAATTCGAGATAGCTCACGAGCAGGTTGAGCGGTTGAGGTCCGAGCCGGACTGGCATTGTTGAGCGGTTGAGATCATCTAAGAAAGCGCATTGCCTCGACCGCCGGTTGGATTCGGTCGAGCAAAATTTTTGGGTAAAGCCCGACTGCAATCGTCGCAAACATCAGCAGTGCGGCGCCGAGTTTTTCGGGAACGGTAATTGCCGCTCCCTCGTTCCAATCCGAATCCAGAGGAACGCGGCCATCTTGTGTTCGAACTTCGTCAAAGAAAGTTCTTTTTAACGCTCGAAGAGTGAACGCGGCAACGAGCACCATTCCTGCTCCGACAACCCAGACCGCGAGCGGATAAGTTTTCCACGCGCCGATCAGGATTGTGATCTCGGCGGCGAATCCGCTGAAGCCGGGAATTCCCATTGAAGCCGCTGACGCGACCACGAAAGTGAAAGCGGCGAAGGGAAGTGCGCGGCGCAGGTTCATCGCAGAAAGCTGGTCGAGATCGCGCGTGTGGGTTCGGCGATAAATCATTCTGCCGGCAACGGCGAAGAGAAGTGCGCCGATCACGCCATGAGAAAACATTTGCAGCACTGCGCCGGAAACGCCGAACACGTTCGCGGTTGCGAGCCCGAGCAACACGAATCCCATGTGACTGACGCTGGAATAACCGATGACGAATTTGAGATCGCGTTGACGCAATGCCACGGCGGCGGCGTAAACAATTCCGATCACCGCGAGGACTGCGAACGGTGTGCGCCACATTTGGAAGCCGTCAGGAAAAAGATTCATCGCGACACGCAACGCGGCGTAGGCGCCGAGCTTCATCACGATGCCGGCGAGCAACATGGAACCAGCTGTTGGCGCGGCGACGTGTCCAGTCGGCGCCCAGGTGTGCAAGGGCCAGATGCCGGCGAGAACGCCGAAGCCAAGAAACAGAACAGGGAAAGCCCACGCTTGTAGCTGAGGCGGAAATTGAAATTGCGCGAGCTGAGTGAGATCAAACGAACCGCCGACCACATAGACAGCGATGATTCCGAGAAAAACGAGCGCGCCGCCGAAAAACGAATAGAGCGTGAGTTTCATCGCGCCATATTCCTTGTTAGTCGAACCGAAGATCGCGATCAGGAAATATTTCGGGACGATGACGAGCTCGTAAAAGAGAAAAAGCAGAAACAAATCCGCGCTGAGAAAAACGCCGTAGGAGCCGCCGACTACGAGCAGCAGCCAGAAAAAGAATTCGTTTGCGCGCTCGGTGACGTCCCAGGAAAACAAGACTGCGCTGATGGCTGCCAGACCCGTGACCAGGACCAGCGTGAGACTGATCCCATCGAACGCGAGGTGGTAATTCATTCCCAACGCCGGAACCCACGGGACGCAGACGATCGTTGTGAAATGGCCGGGATCGAGATCGTGTCGGAAAAATGTTGCCAGGCCGATCCCGAAACCCGCGACGGTTGCGGCAATCGCGATCCAACGACTCAGAGTCCGCGGCAGCAATAACGTGATCAATGCGCCGGCCAACGTGATGTAAATCGTCCAGGCGATCATCTTCCGTTAGCTCAGCAATCGCGTCATGTGAACGACGGTCGCGTTGAAGATGTTGAAGACGAACTGCGGATTGAGGCCGATCGCAAACATCAGGAGCGTGATCGGAATAACGACGAGTTTCTCGCTCAGAAGCAGGTCGGAAAATCCAGCGCAAGTCTCCGCGAGCGGACCACTGAAGAGCGATTGCATCGCGCGCATGAATGTTACCGCCGTGAAGAGCAGGCCGATCACCGCGAGGGACGTAAATCCAGCGGCGGCCGCGAATGAGCCTTTGAAAATTAGAAATTCGCCGACGAATCCGTTGAGTCCCGGCAAGCCCAACGATGAAAACATGGCGACGCTCATCCAGCCGCACAGCAATGGTGTCCGTTGCATCAGGCCGCCGAAATCATCGATCCCGTGCAAACCGCGCCGCTGTTCGAGCAAGCCGACAAAATAGAAAAGTGCGGCGGCAGTTACGCCGTGATTGAAGATTTGCAGGAACACGCCGCTCAACGCTGCGTGATTGTCGATCGCCGCGGATGTCGATCTTGCAGAGATGGCGAACAATCCGAGCAGGCAGTAACCGAGATGGTTGATCGACAAATAGGCGACCATTCGTTTGAGGTCGCGTTGCGCCCAAGCGGCCAGCGGCGCGAGCACGATTGAACAAACGACAAGCGCGAGGATCCACGGCCCAACGATTTTGATTTCGTTTGGGAAAAGCGGAACGAGCAAGCGAATAAAACCGTAAACGCCCATCTTCGAGAGCGTGCCGGTGAGAACCATCGACACGCCAGTCGGCGCGGTTTGATAGGCGTCCGGCAACCAGGTGTGAAATGGAAACAGCGGGACTTTGACGGCGAGTCCAAGAAAAATTCCGCCGAAGACAAACCATCTGAAGTTCCCGGCGATCAATCCGCTCTTGGCAGATTCGGCAAGGGTCGCGAAATCGAATGTTCCTTTGGCAAAATAAATTCCAAGAAACGCCAGCAACATGGCCACGCTGCCCAGGAACGTGTAGAGAAAAAACTTTACCGCGGCGTAGTCGCGATTCTCGCCGCCATAAATTTTTATGAGCAGAAATGCCGGGACAAGGCTCATTTCGTAAAACAAAAACCAGAGAACAAAATTTTGAGCGGTGAACGTGCCGTAGAGCGCAGCCTGCATCACGAGCATGAGCGCGCACGCCCCGCGTTCCAGTTTTTGCGCACAAAACGCGAACGGAAAAACGAGCGAGGTCAGCAAAACGAGAAGCAAACTCAGACCGTCGATTCCAACGAGATACTCCGCGCCGATCGACGGGATCCACGCGTGGCGTTCGATCGACTGCAAACCCGGCGCGCTGGCATCGAACCTTTGCCAAAGCATCAGCGCGTAAAATGCTGAGATCGCATTGAAAATGAACGCGACGACACGCGGATTCTTCGCGTGGCCGATGTAAAGCACGATCGCGCCGGCGACGGGAATGAGAATGAGAGCGCTGATTAGATCAACCATGCGTAGAAGAGGAGAAGCGCCAGCATTCCGAGCGCGACCGCGCCGAGATAAATTTGAATTTGCCCGGAATGAAGCCGCGACATCACGCGGCCAAAACCGCGCGCTCCGTCGGTTGTTTCATCGACGCCGGCGTTAATGACACCTTCGTCAGTTCCAGCGGTGATCGCGCCAAAAAGTTGCCCAACCCTGCCGATGCCGCGGACCAATCCGTCCCAAATGTATCGGTCCATCCAGTCGGACACACGCGCGGCGAGTGCGGCGAGCGCAATGATCGTGCGCCCGTAGATTTCGTCGATCCACATTTTGTTCTCGAGAAATCGAAAGACCGCCGGCTGCTTTTGTTGCAGCGGATCGACTTCCCCTGCACGCCGATAGAACCACACGCCGATCGCGATTCCCGCGCCGGCAAGCACAAGCGAAACGAAGACCATCGGTTGAATCAACAGATGCGAATCAAACTCTGCGGTGTGTCCGGTTAGATAACTCTCGAGCCATGGCCAAGCCGGCGTCAGAAAAACGCTGAACGCGACAGCACAAATCGCGAGCACGATCAGTGGGATTGTCATCACGCTCGGGCCTTCGTGTGCCTCGGATGCATGGCCGCGCGAGTTTCCGAAAAAGACGTACATCACCTGTCGCGTCATGTAGAGCGCAGTCAGAATGACGCCGAGCAGCAGCAGGTAATATGGAACGTGCGACGATGGCCAATGCGATGTCGCATGCAGAATTTCCTCCTTCGTCCACGCGCCCGAAAAAAAGAACGGCACGCCGCTCAGCGCCATCATTCCGATCGCGTAAGTTGCGAACGTAACCGGCATCAGTTTTCGCAGGCCGCCCATCTTTCGAATGTCCTGCTCGTGATGAAGTCCGTGAATCACGGAGCCAGCGCCGAGAAACAGCAGCGCCTTGAAAAATCCGTGTGCGAGCAAATGCATGATGCCCGCCGCAACACCGCCCACGCCTAACGACACCATCATCAAGCCAAGCTGCGAAACGGTGGAGTAAGCGAGAATGCGTTTAATATCGGACTGCGCGACGGCGATGAGCGCCGCCATCAATCCGGTGATGACGCCGATCCAAACGACAACAGCGAGTGACGATGTTACGCCGTTGATCGCGCCGACGGAAAAGATCGGATAGACGCGCGCAACCAGAAAAACGCCCGCTGCGACCATCGTCGCGGCGTGGATCAACGCACTGACTGGCGTCGGACCTTCCATCGCGTCCGGCAACCAAACATGAAGCGGGAATTGTCCGGATTTTCCAACCGCGCCGCAGAAAATCAGCAGCGCAACCAGCGTGACGCTGGACCCAATTGTAGAGAGCGCAGCAGGTTCCAAGCATCCGCGCCCACCGTCGTAGAAAAGGAGAGTGCCAGCGTGGTGATACAGGCAGAGAATCCCGAGAAAAAATCCCATGTCGCCAACGCGTGTCGTGATAAACGCCTTCTTCGCCGCAGCCGCCGCGCTTGGCCGGTCGATCCAAAAGCCGATCAACAGATACGACGCGAGGCCGACAAGTTCCCAGGAAACAAAGAGGAGCAATAAACTGTTGGCCACGACGACGCCGAGCATCGCGCCGGAGAAAAACGAAAGATACGCGAAGAACCGCGAGAAATTTTTGTCCTCGGCCATGTAACCGATGCTGAAAACAAAGATCCACAGGCCGACGAACGTGATCATTAACATCATCGCGGCGGCAAGCGGATCGAGCATGAACCCGATGCGCAGCGGTTGGTCACCGAACGTGAACCAGGTGAAATTTTGGACCGAACGGAAACCGTGAACGTGCAACGTCGGGACGAAAGCGCAGATCGACATCGTTAACGCAACGATTTGTCCGAGCACAGCGACTAGGGCTGCGGTGAGACGCGCGTGTTTTCCGAAACCGAGAATCAACAGCGCACCGATGATCGGCATTGCTGGAATCAGCCAAACATTTGTGGTGATCCAGGAATTCATCCTTTGAGTCGATTAAGTTGGTCGACGTTTGTGGTGCGGAAGTGGCGATAGATCGCGATCACCATGGCGAGACCGACCGCGGCTTCGGCAGCCGCGATGGCAATGGAAAAGATTGCGACCATCACGCCCGTTGGATAAGGCGACTGCGGACCGAATCGCCAGAAGGCGATGAAGTTCAAATTTGCCGCAGCGAGCATCATTTCAATGCCGATCAAAATGAAAATGGCGTGACGGCGGCTGAGCGCGGCGAGCAGTCCGACGCAAAACAGCGCCGCCGAAACGATGAGGAAAATCGATAACGTCATTGCGGCTTGTCCTCCATCACCAAAACCAGCGCGCCGATCAGCGCCGCCGTCAGCAGAACGCCGACACACAGCAGCGGCCAAACGTAATGCGTCATCAGTGCTTCACCGATTTGTTTCACGATCAGCGCTTTGACGATCGGCGGTGCGACTGAAACCGATGCTGTATTAACAATCGCCCACAGCAATCCGGCGAAAACAGCAACAGCAACGATCACCCCGCTCCAGTTGAATCCGCGATCCTTTTCGACGTCGCGGCGGGTGAGCAAGATCGTGAACACAATCAAGACCGCGACCGCGCCGACATAGACGAAAATTTGAACGAGCCCGACAAATTCAGCTCCGAGCAGAAAGAAAAAGCCTGCGATGCCGACAAACATCGCGGCGAAGCTCAGAGCAGCGTGCATCAGTCGAGGATTCGTTGCCGCCGCGAGTGCGAACGTCAGAGTAAAAATTGCGATAACGACGAACGCGACCGTGTTCATTCCAAAAATTGTAGGGCAGGCGCATCGCCTGCCTCATTTAATAGAACGGCAAGCGGAGCGCTTGCCCTACAACCGCTGTTGCATCGGTGATAGTGAAACCGGTTCATTCGGCAAATCGATAAGTGCGCGGCGCAAATTTGCGGCGCGTGTCGAGAAACAACGAAAGCGCGATGTAAACTATGGCGATCACAGCGAAGGACCAAAGCCAGGCCAACAAGCGATGCCCGGCATAATGCCAAACTGCCGCCGAGACGACGCAGGTGAACGCCATCGGCAGCATGAATTTCCAGGCGACGTTCATCATCTGGTCCACTCGAATGCGCGGCAACGTGCCGCGGATCCATACGAAAATGAAAAGCAAGATCGACAACTTTGCGAAAAACCAAACGTAAGACGGAATGAACGCGAGGAATGGAAACGGCGCGTGCCATCCGCCGAGAAAGAGCGTCACCGCCAGACCGCTCACCGCGAACATCCCCAGATATTCCGCCATGAAAAACGTGGCGTACTTGAATCCGGAATACTCGGTCATGTGACCGGCCACGATTTCCGATTCGCCTTCCGGCACATCGAACGGCGTGCGGTTCGATTCCACGAGCCCGGAAACGAAAAACAAAATGAAAGCGGTCGCGCCCCACGGCGTCAGGACGAACCAATGCGGAAGAAAGTGAAAGTAATAATACTTTTGCGCGAAGACGATTTTGTCGGGGCTGAGCGAGCCCACAATCATCACAACCGGAAGCACCGCGATGATGAGTGGCAATTCGTAACTGATCATCTGCGCGATCGCGCGCATCGCACCGAGCATGGAAAATTTGTTGTTGCTGCCCCAGCCGGCCATGAACACGGCCAGCTCCGTCGTCGATCCAACCGCGAAGAAAAACAAAATCCCGCCATCGATGACGAACGGCGTCATGTTCCGACCGTATGGGATCACGCCGAGAGCGAGAATCGCCGCCGCCGCGACCAAAATCGGAGCCAGAAAATGCACGACCTTGTCCGCGCTCACCGGCACGATGTCTTCCTTGATCAGCATTTTAATTCCGTCGGCCACTGGCTGGAGCAATCCAAACGGACCGACGCGGTTCGGGCCATAGCGATTTTGGATGCGCCCGAGGATTTTTCGTTCGAGCACCGACATCAGAGCAAAGAGGGTCAAGAAAACGCCAAGCAACACGGCGATGTTGAGCAAACTCGAAACGATTTGAATCAGCCAGTTCGGAAGATGACCGGCCAGCAGCGAAAGCAGCCACCGTTTTGCGTGGATAAAGACCTGGTCGACTGAATCCGCCATTTTGGGTTGCCACCGATTAACACAGATGGAACGCAGATCAAAGAGTAGTAGTATTATTTCTGTCTATCAGTGTAAATCTGTGTCGATCTGTGGCTGATTTGTCGATCTTTCATTCATGACGCCGAAGCCGTACTTGTTCATCGTTGTTTTCGCCGGTGTGGCGCTGATGTTTCCGGTCCTGCCGCTGGCCCTCGCCTGGTTGTGGCGAAAATTTTTCCAACCACCGAAACCGGGCGCGCAAAAGAACGCGATTTACGAATGCGGCGTTGAGTCAATTGGCGAAGCGCACATTCAATTCCGGTCGCAGTATTATCTTTACGCGATCCTCTTCCTGATCTTCGACGTCGAAGCGATTTTTCTGGTGCCGTTCGCGGTTGCATTCACCGGATTGCCGATTGGCGCGTTCATTGCCGTCCTTGTGTTTCTACTGTTGTTGATTGAGGGACTCGTTTGGGCGTGGGGCAAAGGCTGCTTAAGTTGGGCTAATAAATGAGCGAGGGGTCGATAGAGGAAGGATTGCGCGCCGAACTGCAGCGCCAGGGCATTTGGGTCACGTCGATGCAGGAACTTTACAACTGGGGCCGAAAAAATTCGATTTGGCCGCTGCAATTCGGCCTGGCCTGTTGCGCGATCGAGATGATCGCGACCGCGGCATCGCGTTACGACATCGCACGGTTCGGTGGCGAAGTTTTTCGCCCGTCACCGCGCCAGGCCGATCTGATGATCGTCGCCGGCACCGTCACGAAAAAAATGGCGCCGCAAATCGTGCGCCTCTACAACCAAATGCCCGATCCAAAATATGTCATCTCGATGGGTGCGTGCGCGATTTCGGGCGGCCCGTTCAAGCAAGGTTACAACGTGCTCAAAGGCATCGATCGTTACATCCCAGTCGATGTTTACATTCCGGGTTGTCCGCCGCGGCCGGAAGCATTGCTCCACGCGTTCATGGAATTGCAGCGCAAGATCGACAGTCAGAAGTTGAGCGGCGGCGACAAAGCTGACTTTCTGAAAAAAGAACAGCCGAGTGAGTTTCCGGTGCCGGCGTTTGGCGAACACGATTTGAATCCGCCGGCGAACAAGGACGTTTATCAGCCGCCGAAATTGGAGCGCGTCTAAAACGTGGAGACGCTGGAGCAAATCAAAAATCGGGCGGAGCTGGCCGCACGCGGCGCCAGGATCGAGATCGTCGTTAATCCCAGCCCGTCGCAACAATCCTCATTGTTGCTCGACAACGAACACGCAGTCGCGGTCGCAACGTTCCTTCGCGATCATCCGGCTCTGAGTTTTGATTTCTGCTCGAACGTGACCGGCGTGGATTGGCTCGACCGCGTGGTAAAGAAAACGACCAAGACGAAGCACGTCGTCGATGGTGTCGAGAAAGAAGTCGATCAAACGACAGAGGAGAAAATTCCTGGTTACCTCGAAGCGGTTTATCACCTCTACTCGATGAAATTCAAACACGGTCCGCTCATTATTCGAATGCGCGCGCCGAATCGGAATGACGCGCATTTGCCGTCGCTCACGCCGGTCTGGCGCAGCGCCGAACTTCAGGAGCGCGAAATTTTTGATCTCTACGGGATCCATTTCGACGGCCATCCAGATTTGCGAAGGATCTTGATGTGGGACGAATTCAAAGATCATCCGATGCGTAAGGATTACATGCCGCCGGACGACTTTGAATGGGAACCGACGCCGCACGACGAAGTGCTCGAGCGCGCGAAGCAGCATTACGCGCCGCGGCCAGCGCTGGATGGTGCAGAGAAGATTACCGCCACGGATGCACACTGATGAAACACAGATATAGAAAGAATTCAGGCATCAGGATTCAGAAATCTGTAGCGATCTGTGTTCATCTGTGGCTGAGCTCGTCCTGAAATGAGCCTGGCAACTGAAACACTCGAAGCGATGGAACGGCCACCGGTCACGATGAGCTCGCGACTCGATGGCGAGCTGCTCGAGGTTTCGATGGGGCCGCAGCATCCGTCGACTCACGGTGTTTTCCGAATGAACGTCGCGCTCGAGGGCGAGATCGTCCGCAAGTTGAAACCGGTCTTCGGTTATTTGCACCGGAACCACGAACAGATCGGCGAGCAGACCACGTATCTCGGCTCGATGCCGTACACGGACCGGCTCGATTATTTTTGTTCGATGACGAACAACTGGGCCTACGCGCTCAGCGTTGAAAAACTTGCCGGTATCGAAGTTCCCGAACGCGCGGAATATTTGCGGCTGATTCTAGCCGAACTGACGCGCCTGCAAAATCATGCGTCGCTACTGGGGTTTTTGCTGAGCGACATGGGCGCGTGGGGCACGCCTTTGATGTATGCGTTCCGCGAACGCGAAAAGATTCTCGACCTTTTCGAATCACTCTCCGGCTCGCGCATGATGTGCGATTACATGCGCTTCGGCGGCTGCCGGGTTGATGCGAGCGACGAATGGTTCGCGGCGGCCAAGCAGATCGTCGATCGCTTCCCGAAATTTCTCGACGAGTTCGAAGAATTGATTTTGCAAAACGAGATCGTGATCGCGCGAACGCAAAACGTTGGGAAACTTTCGCCCGAGCTGGCGATCAGCGCCGGCATCACTGGTCCGATGCTGCGCGCGTGCGGCGTGAATTACGACATTCGCAAAGTCGACGGCTACGGAATTTATCCGCGCTTCAAATTTCGGATTCCGCTCGGCGATCACGGCGATACTTACGATCGCTTGATGATGCGCGCGCTGGAGATGCGCGAAAGCATCGAGATCCTCAAGCAAGCGCTTCCACAAATTCCGGCGGGTCCAATCGTGAATCCGAAAGTGAAGGTGCGCGCGTTTCGTCCACCGGTGGGCGAAGCCTATGGCCGGATCGAAGCGCCAAAGGGCGAACTCGGATTTTATTTGATCAGCGACGGCGGACCGAACCCTTATCGCTATCGCGTGCGTCCACCAAGCTTCGTCAATCTAACGATCCTCGAGGACCTGTGTCTCGGTCATACCGTCGCCGACGTGATGGTGATCCTCGGCAGCATCGACATCGTGATGGGCGAAGTCGATCGCTGAAGATTTCAACGCAACCAACCGCCGACCGCCTGAATGGGCTCGACCTGATTCGGCGCGGTGATCCAGGCTGCGATTGCGCCTGAGCGTGGATCGGATTTGAACGGAATTTCGCTTTTTCCGCTCGGCATTTTCTCGTTCGCGAGCGACAGCACGACGAAATCTTGTTTCAAATTCCGGCCACTGTTTTCACCGGCGTTCACTTTGGTTGTTAAATCAAAGCCAAGTGTCGCGACGTGAAGATCCACATCTTTGATCGCCGCATCGGCCGGGACAAATTCAGCGGCAATCTTTTGATCTTTGATCGACAATTTCAATACGCCCGATTTTTCAGTTGCTGCAGCCGGCACGCTGCGGCCCATCCATTCACGTCCGTCGAGCACAAATCCCGGCGTATAAACGCTCTCGCTGTTCCAATTTGCAGAATATTGATATTGCCGCGCGGTCCATTCCTTGGCCGCGAACGGATCGCGCCAGCCGAGGCGGTCCCAATAATCGACATGAAACGCGAGCGGCACGAAATCTTTCCACAGTCGCGGCTCGTTCTTGAGTTTGGAGAGCCAGGCCTCCGCGGGCGGACAACTGCTGCAACCTTGAGATGTGAAAAGTTCGATCAAGTGCGTCCGCGTCGGCGCGCTTTCAAAAGCACGCTCCTCGGCGTGAATCGTTGACGCACAGGCCAGGGCAACAAAAAGCGTCGTTAATCGCATACAGTTTGAAATTTCCTTGTGAAATATGACGCAGTTTCGGCACATTAAAAACAAATGATCGGGATGGGTGTGCTCAGGGGAATGGCGGTGACGCTTCGGAATTTTGCCGGAAGCTATTTCGAAAAGGACCGTCTGATCACGGTGCAATACCCGGAGGAGCGCAGTCCGCTGCCGGAAAATTACCGGAACTTTCCGTTCCTGGTTTACGACGGCACCGATCCGCAGGCCGGCCTTCGATGCGTGGCCTGCCAGATCTGTGAGAAAGAATGCCCGCCCCAATGCATCTATATTATTAAGAGCAAGGACAAGAAGCCGGACTACGTCGGCAAACCCCAGTTTTATCCGGCGGTGTTCGACATCGACATCTCGGTTTGCATGAGCTGCCAGATTTGCGTCGAGGTTTGTCCATTCGAAGCGATCAAGATGGACAAGGATTTCGAGCTCAGTAAGCGCGAACGGTTCGACAATCTGCTGTTCCGAAAAGAGCAGCTGTCGAGATCGAACGAGTATTATCACAAAATTCATCCGGTCGAAGCCGCGGCGGTGGACAAAAATCTTGCGGATGCAGCGGCGACCGCCGAAGCGAAGAAAAAAGCTGCGGCTGAAGCCGCCGCAAAAGCGGCAGCGGCAAAAGCAGCCGCAGCCCAGGCGCCAACGACTGTCGCGTCCCCCGAATCCGCGGCAGGTTCGACAGCCGCGCCCGGCCAAACACCGCCCGAAACCACGAAGCCTTAAGCCGCCGGCGGCACGAGCAGTGCTTTGGATCATGGCCCTGCCATGATCTCTCTCCTTAAAAGAGCCCTTTGGCTCTCGATTGTTGCTGGTGGATCAACCTCTGTTGGCTTTGCCCAATCCACATTCTTCGAAGTTCATTCCACGCCTTACGACCACCAGATGGAACGAGTTCAGCCTACCCTAACCACGTCGTCGGCCTCTGCGATCTACGGACCATCCCTCAATGTTGTGAACGAGTGGATGACTGAACTGCGGGCCATGCCTTACCGGTATTCGCACGAATGGCAAAAACCTTTCGAAGTCGAAGCCGCGAAAGTGGGTGACTGCAAAGGCAAGGCCCTGCTTCTTTACGATTGGATGCAAGCAAACGGGGCGAACAATGTGCGGTTGGTGATCGGGAAGCGTCGGGCCGAGGATTCGCTCACTCATGCGTGGCTGGAATGGCAAACCCGGATCGGCACGTTGCTACTCGACCCCACGTTCAACTGGAACGCGGCGATCAAATTGCGGAATCGGCAAACTTACATCGCGTTTTATGGATACGAAGGCAGGCACAAATACCTGGCTTCCGACTTGGTTCTGGTGCATCGGAACCATGCCACGCGCTCGCCGGCCGCTCCGGCGCATGGCGTAACCACAACACTGAATCGCTCGGTATCGAGAACTCGATTGAGCTCGCGATCGTTCGATGAAGGATCGCTTGTAGATACGCGATTCTTGTGGCACCGACCGACGTTATAATCGTTACGCGCGACGCAGCGTGAGATGGACGATTTCCGCCGGCGCATTCACGCGCAACGGAAACCAATTGCCGACGCCATTTGAGACGATGAGTTTGCTCGCGCCGCGTTGATAAAGTCCCGACCAATAACGAAACAACGCCGGACCGAAGCCGAGTTGCTCGTTCAACATCAACTGTCCGCCGTGGGTATGACCAGAAAGCGTCAGCGGCATTCCTGATTCCGCGGCGGCATCGAAGGCGTGGGGATGATGCGCCATCAAAATCGGAAATGCGCTCGCGTCGCGCTGCTCAAGCAATTTTTTCACCTCAGATCCGATTGCGGCGTCGCGACCCTCGCCGTTCACGCGCGTCCAGCGGAGTCCGAGAAGTTGCACGGGAAATTCGCGAACGTTGACGACCATCGATTCGTCGAGCAGAAACGGAATGCCCGACGCGCGGACGCGTGTTTCAAATTCACGCGGATTCTCGATCAAATCGTGATTTCCTTCGATTATCGCCAGGCCGAAGCGCGCTTCCATTCGTCGGGTTAATTCCAACCCAGCATCGAGGTCAGCCAGCGCGTCGTTGATCAAATCCCCCGTGAGCAACACGAGGTCCGCACGCATCTCGTTCACAAGGCGCACTGTTTTCTCGAGAACTTCACCTTTGGTAAATCGTCCGACGTGCATGTCGCTCACTTGTGCAATGGTCATTCCGTCCAACGCATTCGGAAGATCGACAATCGGCAACGTGAAACGCCGGACGCGGACCCGATTCAGTTGGCAGAGCGCGATCCCAGTTAGGCCGAAAGTAAAAATCGGCGGCGCGATCGCAGCGCCGAACCGCAGGAAATCGCGACGAGTCCAAGCGTTCGATTCAGCGCGTTCGACTTTGGCCGGCGCGTCATGCGAAATAATTTTTTGCCCGAGTAAAATCGGGATGAGCAAGAGGCCGATCAGCGCGAGCAGGCCGAGGCCGATAAAGTGCCAGATGAAAATCGCCGATACCGCAAACTTTGGAACCGCACGGTCCCAGCCGGCGCGCGACATTCGCGCCGCGATGATGGCGATTAGTCCAAACATCATCGCGAGCATGAAAATCGAAATGATAATTCGGCCGGAATGATTGCTGAGTCGGGCAAGGACGATCCACCAGAGAATGTCCAGCGAGACCATCAACCCAATGATGGTGAAAATGAAACCCACGCGAATAATCTACGACGCGTTTCGCCGATTGAAAATTCTGCCGCTGAGGACAGTGGCAACTAAAACGATGTCGATTATCGCTCGCATCCGTTGTAACGCTTCAACGGTCAACGACTTAACGGCTCTGTTAACCGCCGTCGTTTCCGATCGCTTCGACCGGGCAACCTTCCATCGCTTCCTTGCACAGGCCTTCTTCTTCGGGCGACTCAGGTTGCTTGTAAACGTAGGAGTGACCGCCGTCGTCGTTGCGCTTGAAATTCGCCGGCGCCGTTTCGCGGCAGAGATCGCAGTCGATGCATTGCTCATCGACGTAGAATTTGCCGGCGGCGTTTTCGGGATATTTGTTGGCGACATCGGCCATAATTTTGTCCGTTAAAGGAGTCGAAAGTTAGATGGAAACGGACGAGATGCAACTCAGAGACCAAGCTCGTTGCGCACATCGCGAGCGAACGAGAATCCCGACAGCGGCATCCCAAGATCGACATCTTTCGTGAGGGCAAGGACTTGGAAGCCGCGGCCGAGCATTTCGGGGTGAAGCAAGGTTTGCAGGGCACGCTTTGACTTTTGTGCCGCGACGATTTCGGAGAACGCCGAAATGATTCCGGTCAGGAAGTGATGTTGATCGGTGAATCCGAAGGCGCGCAGTCCGTTCTTCTCCGCGTGCTGTGCGATGTCGGTCCAGTTGATGTGCGCGGTAATGTCCGCCTCTCCGATCAGCTCGAACGGCGAATTGAGGGTGCGATGGCGGGCGCGAACCTGGAGCGTTTCGCGGAATTCGCTGCCAGCAAATCCGTAATCGACCGCCAGAACGAAACCGCGATGGAGTTTCGTGGCGACGTTCTTGATCCAATCGAGATGCGATTGGTTTGTTACTTGTTCCTTTGGCGATTCAACGAAAACGAACTGATCGCCCTTCAAGCCAACAAGTTTACCGCGAAGATTGATCGGCATCGCGTCGAGCAGCTCGTTCGAAAAATGAATGCCGACGAATTGCTCCAGTTTCGTGAGCGAATAGCGCCATTGAACGCGACCGCCGAACTCCTTCAGGGTTGCTGATTGTCGGTCCTGCAATTTCGGAAACGGCTCGATGATTTGATAGCGGACGGCTGAAAAGAATTCGGGAGATCGTTGCCGCAAGAATTCGAGAACGTCGCGGGCAAAATCTCCGTGGTGCGCGCCTTGTTCGACGATCGCGAAGTTGTCGACTTTCCCGAGTCGCTCCCAAATCTCGGCGAACTGGATGGCTAAAAGCTGTCCGAAGAGCGGGCCGACGCTGACGCTAGTAAAATAATCGCCGCGACGTCCGATCTCGGCGCGATCGCTGGAATAGTAGCCGAGTCCGGGATGATAAAGCGCCTGTTCCATGAACCAGGCGAATGGTTGCGGACCGCGATCCCAGATCGCTTTGCGAATGAGTTGAACCAGTTCACTTTGCAATCCGAAAACCTTCAACACCCTAGGCCCAACGTCCAATACCCCAAATGCGGCGCCTTAGCTCAAGATTCGATCTTCGGCATTGAGAGCCCGAGGTTTGCCGCCTAAGTTTCAGCCCTTTCGTGAGAAAACTGTCGACCAGTTCGTATCTCGTCCCGCCACCGGGATACCATTTCCGCGAACCGTGGTACAAACGGCCGGAATTCTATGTGCCTATTATTGTCGCGGCCTTCCTCCTCGGCGGTCTGGCAATTTATATCTCGATGAACGTGGCGGACTTGAAGAACCAGGCCGCGACCTTCGATTTGAGCAAGCTCGAGCAAATGGAATCGGCGAGCGTGATTCTCGACCGCAACGGAAAAATTTTCGGCCAAATCTACGTTGAGAATCGCCAGACCGTTCCCTACGACCAGATTCCGCGCGACCTGGTGAACGCTGTGATCGCGGTTGAAGATTCCAGGTTTTACCAACATCACGGCTACGTGCTCTCCGGAATTCTGCGGGCCAGTTTGAAGAACCTGACGGCTGGACGTGTTCGTCAGGGCGCGAGCACGGTCACGCAGCAACTCGCGCGCAACAGCTTCGCACTTAAAGGACGAACCTACCGCCGCAAGCTGGTTGAAATTTTTCTGGCCCGACGGATCGAGGACAGTTTCAACAAGCAAAAGATCATGGAGCTTTACCTGAACCGGATTTATTTCGGCGGTGGACTCTATGGAGCGGAAGCGGCGGCGCGCGGTTATTTTGGCAAGCCGGCGCGCGAGATGACGCTCGAAGAATGCGCCATGCTCGCCGGGCTGATCAAAAGTCCAAATCGACTTTCGCCATGGTCGGACAAGGCGGCGTCGCGCGACGCGCGCAATTACGCGCTGATCCGCATGCGAGACCTCGGTTTCATTGACGCGGCCAAATGCGCCGAAGCGCAGCACCGCGACGTTGTGATCGGCAATCGACAAAACGCCCAAGGCCAGAATTACGCGGTCGATTACATCCGGCAGCAAGTAATCAACGCGGTGGGCTGGGATCGGGCAATGAACGAAGGATTCAAGATTCACACGACGATCGACGGCGATTTGCAAAAGATCGCGGAGGAATCATTGCGAAAGACTTTGGACAAAGCTGAACAGCACGCCGGCTACGATCACCAAACCTACGCCGAATACGCAGCGCGCTTTAAACAGGCGAAATCAAACGGGACCGCATCGGCGCAGCCGGCCCCTGACTATTTGCAAGGCGCCGTCATCGGGATCGACAACGAGAGTGGCGGCATCCGCGTTCTGGTTGGCGGTCGCGATTTCGAGCACAATCAGTACGATCGCGCGCTGCAGTCGAAACGCCCTGCCGGCACCGCGATGTTGCCATTCGTCTACGCCGCCGCGTTCGAACAGGGAATGTATCCGGGATCACTGGTGGAAGATTCGCCGCTCGACAATCGCGCGGTGATGATTGGCGGCACGACTGGAATTCTCGGCGAATGGGGACCGGAGAGCGCGGACAATCGCTACGAAGGCGCGATGACTGCGCGACAGGCGCTCGCCAAGTCAAAGAATGGCGCCACCGTTCGCATCGGGATGGACGCGGGCCTCGATAATCTTTTGCAGCTTTGTAAAACGGCAGGCATCCGTTCCAACTTGCGTCCCTACCCCGCAACTTTCCTCGGCAGCAGCGAAATCACGCTCGCCGACCTTGCCCTCGCCTACACAATTTTTCCTAATGGCGGCTGGCGAACGAGCGCGCCGCACATCTTGGAAAAGATCGAAGAGAAAGACGGGACGGTTTGGATCGCACAACGCGACTACAAAAAGGAAACCGTGATCAAACCGGAAACGGCCTACGAAGTGCATTCGTGCCTGGTGGACGCGCTCGAAACAGGAACTGGCAAAGCGGCGCGAACTGATTACGGCTTGAAAAAATTCCCGGCTGCCGGAAAAACCGGCACGGCCTACGATTTCACCGACGCGATTTTTGCCGGTTACGACAACAAACTTACCTGTGCGGTTTGGGCGGGCTTCGACAAGCCGCAAAAAATCTATCGCGGCGCGTTTAGCCACGAAATCGCGCTGCCAGTCTGGGTCGACATCATGAACGCAGCAGCCGAGCACGATCCGCCGTTAGAAATCAAGCGGCCGTCGAGTTTAAAGGAAGCCGAGATTTGTTCGCGCTCCGGATTGCTGGCGACAGACAAATGTTACGACACGATCAAAAGTTCGAACGGTGACGCCGTGCGAAAACGCACGACCTACATGGAAATTGCAACCGATGCACAGATGCCAAAGGAGCCGTGCAACGTCCATGGCGAACCGCGCGCGCGAATCGTCGCTGAGACTGAGACCCAGGGCAATGAAGCGCCGCGGGCTCAACTTGCGACTGATCTCAGCGAATTGAAACCGATTGCTCTCAAAGGCCCCACTCTGGTTGCGCAAAATGATCCTTACAATTCCATCAAGTCCACCGCGAAGATTGATGCGGTCGAAAGCGATCAAGCCGCCGATAATCTCAAAACAGCGGACAATCAACAAACCGAGCCGGCGCGCGATGATGCTCGAAATCAAAAAATCGACAGCGCAAAAAGTGACGAAGGGAAACCGATCTTGCGCGCGATACCTGTCGAACCGAAGCCGGAGGAAACGCCAGTCGAAATTCGGCGCGCAATGCCGGTCGGTCCGATGGATGAAGTGGACCAGGGCGCGCTGTTGAAAGCGGTCACGCCATCGCCAGGGAACTCGGGCGACCAATAAGGAATGGCGTCGACCGGCGGAAGCGAATTTCGGCTCAGCGTTCTCAATCCTGGTGGACGCGATCTGGAACAATATTTCGACGAGCCAGCAAGTCCCGACGCCACAACTCATCCGCCGGTAAACTTTCATGGATTCGCCGCATGCACGCGCGGGTCGGTCCATCGATCAGCCAAGAATGCAATTGAAGAAAAGCGACCGGTTCTCCTTTTGCTTCGAGGAAATTTTCGCGCAACCGAACGCGCGCTGATTGAATGTCAGAAGGCGGCCCGAATTGTCGCGGTCGCATTGAAAGAAACGGGCCTGCACCAAATCGCGGAGCAGTTGCGCAGTCCCGCAAAGCTCGCGCGATTTGACCGCGTGGTTACGCTCGCGAACGGTTGCCTCGCCACTACGCCTGAAGCGGCCGAGATTTTTTGCCGGGTCAGGAGCAATCAGGATGCCGACACAGTTGCGTTTATCCCAACACCATATCCGCTGGAGGAAAAGCCATGGGATTTCGGCGTCGTCCCGACTCAGCAGTCTGGAATTTTCGTCGGCACGCGCGAATGGGACGTGCCGTCACGCAATCATCTCGCCACGCTTTTGCTGGCACGGGAAATTTGCGAAGCCAGCGGCGAATCCGTGACGGTTTTCAATCTCGACGGGCGCAACGGCGCAAAACTTCTCGAGGAACTGAAATTTCCGCCCGGCAAACTGCGCGTTCACGACAAACGCGAGCCCTACGCCGATTACGTGCGCGAGATTGCAAAACACAAGATCGTCCTTCAACTCGATCGCAGCCGCGTTCCAGGACAAGTCGCAGGCGACGCATTGCTTGCGCGAACGATTTGCGTGGGCGGCGATGGCGCGGTTGAGCGAATCGCCTTTGCGGCCTTTTGTGGAGTAGGCCGCAGCCCTACACAGCTCAAAGCCATTGCGCTGGACTTGCTGAAGAACACCGCGACCCGTGCGACAGCGATCGTGGAAACGCAATGGCGTGCCGCTGAGCGATTGTCGTTTCAAGCGGTGCGAAAACAACTCGAACTATTTTTCAAAAGGATCTCGGAGGAGCGGATCGAACTTCACCCGACGCTGCCGAGCATTCTTAAGTAAATCTCTTCGAGCCGGCGAATTTGATCTTGCTGATCGAATTTCTCGGCCACGACATTCGCCCCGTTTCTCGCCAGCCGCGCCAGTAGATCCCGCTCCTTGACCGCGTCGAGCAACGCGCGCGAAAGCGCCTCGTGATCGCGCTCAGGCACGAGAACCCCACTCACCCCATTCTCGATTGCTTCCGGAATTCCGCCGTGATCGGTGGCGAAAACTGGAAGCCCGGTCGCCATCGCTTCCAGCATCGAGTTGGGAATTCCTTCCTGGTTTCCGTCGCTGCCGGTCTCGCTCGGATGCAGAAAAATGTGCGAACTGTAGTAAAGCTCGCGCAGTTTTTCCTGCGAAACAAAACCAGGAAGTGCGACCCGATCGGCGATCTTGAGTTTACGTGTTAATTCCTTCATCTCGGCGAGCATTGGACCTTCGCCGGCGATGGTCAGGTTCGCATTCGGGTATTGAATCAGAAATACCGTGAAAGCATGTAAGGTCGTCGCGATTCCCTTTTTTTGAACGAGCCGGCTCGCTTGAAGAAAACGCCATCGGCCGTCTGTCGGAAATTCCCGTTCGCGAAACCGAAATTCTTGCAGCGGAATTCCAGTCCGGACGATGTCGATCTTTCGTTCGTCGCAGCCAAGCTCGACCACGGCACGTTGCAATGAAATCGAGCGAACGAAAACGCGCGTGACCGAGTCGAGCATTTCCTTCGTTGCTCGTCGATAGGACGCCTTTTCCATGTCGACCAGAACGTCGGCGCCGTGGAACGAAACCACGCGCGGCTTTGGCCAGTTCCGAATCAGCGGAAGAAGATGGACGGCAATGTGCCCGAAAAAAATGTGCACCAGCCGGGCGTTTTCTCGATTCAGGATTTCGGTAATCGAGCGCAACTCACCCGACGAAATCTGCCACGGCTTGTTGCGGAGCGTCCGAAACCAAAAGCGCCGCAAAAAATGCGTCGCCGGTTTCTCGACCACGTCGAACTTATCGAACGGAAATCGGTCCGCGTTCTCGCGTTTTTGAGCGATAACGACGGGCTCGACCTGACGCAGCCCGGTGATTTGCCGGTAAATATGCAGCATCTCGGGCTTGAGAAACGTCGCGCAGTAGAGCGCGACGACCGGTCGGGATTCGGGCGAATTGTTCAATGTTTGAAATCACACTCGCCAACGGACGAGTTCGTCCGCAAGGCGGACAATCAAACGGCGAACATCAAAAATTAATTGTGAGCAGCTTAATGCCCTTCCACTTTCCGGTTTCGGGATCGAGGTAGACATTATCCTCAGAGGTGCCGTAGACGGGCGGGGCTTTCGGGTTCAACATTTGGAACGGATTTCCGCCGCGGGAAGCGCGGGCGAGCACACCTTCGGTATTTTCTTTGCGCAACGGAGGGGCTGAGGGAGCCGGCCGGGGCTTATTGGTCGTCTTTGCGGTAAACGTTTTCTTATGTTGTGGGGATTGCGCTGGCGATTGCGCGAAAACGAAGCTCGCGACAGCCATCAAAATCCCAAGCAGCACGAGCTTTTTCATCTCTGTTTCTCCGGTTAAGGTCAGTTCTTGCCGGTTAGACTCCTCCGGCGCAGAATTGTCAAGATAAATGGACTATCTGGAGAAAGCCAAACGCGTTCTGGACCTCGAGATTGGCGAGCTGCAGCGGCTTCGTCAGCGGCTGGGAGACGATTTCTCCCGTGCCGTCGGGCTGGTCAAAGACGCGGTCGATGCGCGCGGTAAAGTGGTCGTGGTCGGGGTCGGGAAATCCGGACACGTCGGTGCTAAAATAGCGTCGACACTTACCAGCACAGGATCACCCGCTGTGGTCCTCGATTCACTAAACGCATTGCATGGTGACCTCGGAATGGTCGCGGATGGTGACGTAGTTCTCGCCCTGAGCTCGAGCGGCGAAACTGACGAGCTCATTCGCATTTTGCCAGCGATCGCCCGGTTTCAGGTGAAAATTATCGCGATGTGCGGCGACGCGGATTCTACCCTCGCCAAAAACGCGCACGTCGTTCTCGATGTGAATGTCGAACAGGAAGCGTGTCCGTTGAATCTGGCGCCGACTTCGAGCACAACTGCCATGCTCGCACTCGGCGACGCGCTGGCGATGGTTTTGCTGGAGGCACGCGGTTTCAAAAAGGAGGACTTTGCCAAATTTCATCCCGGCGGAAAAATTGGGCGTAGTTTGCTGATCCGCGTCCATCAATTGATGCGGCCGCGTGAATCGATGGCCGTGGTTCCACCGACTGCGACCGTGCGCGACGTTCTCAAGGCAATGTCGAGCGTGCGTGCCGGCGCGGCGGTTGTGGCCGGTGAAGATCGACAACTGCTTGGAATTTTTACCCACGGCGATTTCGCCCGGCATTTTCAATCCGATCCGAAAGTCGGCGAGCGTTTGGTGGCCGATCTGATGACGTTGAACCCGGTCACGGTTCACAAAGACAAGCTCGCGGTTGAAGTTCTCAAACTGCTCGAGACGCATCGCATCGACGATCTGGTCGTAGTGGATGACGACAAAGTGCCGGTCGGCGTTGTCGATTCGCAGGATCTGACGCGCTTGAAGTTGCTGTGAGCGCGTGTAGAGTCCGCGCTCCGTTTCTCCTCTCAACTATCAACTATCAACTTTTTCATGGCCGCAGCAGCTAACGACCTTCGCCGGGGAATGGCGATTAAATATAACGGCAACACCGCCATCGTGCTCGAAGTGCATCACCGCACTCCGGGAAACCTGCGCGCATTCGTCCAGGCCATCATTCGTTACCTCAACACCGGTAAAAGCGCGGACGTCCGTTTCGGTTCCACTGACAAAGTTGAGTTGGTCGACATCGAGCGAAAACAACTCGAGTTCAGTTACAAGGACCACAACGGCTACCATTTCATGGATCCGGAGACTTACGACACCGTCGCCTTTCAGGAAAGTTTGATTGGCGATGCCAGGGATTACCTCGTCGAAAACCTGGCGGTCCAGGTCCTCTACGCCGAAGGCAAACCCGTCCAGCTTGAAATGCCGGCCTCAGTCAGTTTGAAAATTATCGAATCAGCCGAAGGCCTGCGCGGCGACACTGCCAGCAACGTGACCAAGCCGGCCAAGCTCGAAACCGGGAAAACGATCAATGTGCCGCTTTTCATCAAGGAAGGCGAAACGATCAAGATCGACACCCGCACCGGCGACTACATGGGCCGCGCCTGAGCGCTCTCCCTCTTCCGCTTAATCTTAATCTTAACCGCGGATTACCCGGATAACGCAGATTCAAATTCCATTGAAGAACAAGTCGGGAAAGGCCTGGAGGAAACGGAAAAACTGCGCCGAGTTAAGATGTTATCGCCACCACTGTCCAAGTAGATTCTTTTTTCAATTCCGTGCCAATTTGTCGTAACCTGAGATTGAGGTTTAGCCGATGAATCGACGATCCGGATTGGTCCGCGGCCAGCGAATGACGCGCGGAGTCAAAGTCGCGCCTTACGTTGTCCCGACGCGACGAGGCTCGGCGGCAATGACGTCGCTAATGGTGCCGACGCGCTGGGTAAAATTCATCCTCGCCATTTTTCTGCTGCCCGTGTGCGCGATCCTGACCCAAACGTTTTTCACGGCCTTCGCCCGCGCGGCGGTTACGCAGCATCTCTGGGCCGCGGCACCGATTTGGTTTTTCTCGTTGGGCGCGGTCTTGTGGCTGATCGCGTTCATCGGTTTGCCGCGACCGATTGTCCTCTACGTTTTCGGTCATGAGCTAACCCATGCGATTTGGGTTTGGCTAATGGGTGGACGCGTCAGCCGTTTTCGGGTCGGGCGCGACGGCGGCCACATTCTCACCAACCGGACCAATTTCTGGATCGCGCTCGCGCCGTATTTTTTCCCATTCTACAGCATTCTGGCGATCGCGATTTACGGCGTGCTCAGCATCTTCTATAACATGCAGCCCTACGGCCGGCTGCTTTACGCCGTGATCGGCGCGACCTGGGCATTTCATCTCACGTTCACCTGTTGGATGATTCCGAAAAGCCAGAGCGATCTGCGCGACCACGGAACATTTTTCTCGCTGGTCGTGATCTATTTAATGAATCTGGCGTTGCTCTGCGTGATGCTGATCATCGCTTCGCCGCAAATCACGTTCGCCAGCTTCGCGGCTGATCTTGGAAAAAACGTCGGCAACTTTTCCGAGTGGATCATTTACCTGGCGGACCGTTTCGCCCAAGGCGCGCATCACTGATTCGTCAGGAGCGCGAAGGGCAACTGCGCCAACACGTCGGCGACCCGGACCTTTCGGTCCTTGATCCAGAATTCATGTCCGGTGACAACCTGTCGCCAGCGTTCGAGAGGAAAGCCTTCCGGCAATTCGATCATTGTATCTTTCCAACGATCTCCGACCGGCGGAAAACCCACGCGGGAGGAGAGACGCGGCGCGATGACGATAATCCTTCGACCGTCGAGTTGCCGGGCGAAGGCGATGCAACAATCGGCGAACGTTCCGATCACGGGCAGCGCCAGATAATCGCCACTCTGGAAAAGATCGACATGCTCGCCGCGGAAATGCAGCGCACGCTGGATCAGAAACATTTTGATTCGGCCGTCCGGCCAATTCTGCAAAAGTTCCTCCGGGGCCTTCGTCGATAAGCACGACAGCATCTCCGCGCGCAATTTGTAATCGACCGGTCGACGATTGTCGGGATCAACCAGCGAGAAATCCCAAATCTCGTTCCCCTGATAAATGTCGGGAACGCCCGGTGAAGTCACCTTCAACAAAGTTTGAGAGAGCGAATTGATCGTACCCAAACGGACAATTTGCTCGGCGACGGGCAGGAACGCTGGCAAAAATTTGTTCTTGGCGCTCGGTTCCAAAATCTTTGCGACGAAATCGCGCGTGGCAGTCAGCCATTGTTCGTTCGGCTGGATCCAGCTCGTGTTCACTTTCGCTTCGTTCAACGCCTTGGTCATGTAGCGCTGAATCCGATCGACGTATTCGGCGTCAACGTTTCGCAGCGGCGCGCCGTCATTCCCGATCGGCCAGGTGCCAAGCAGCGTTTGATAAAGCAAATATTCTTCGTTCGAATCGGGAGCGTCCAAGTCGTCCATCTTTTTCTTCGAGCGGCGGTTCGCGGCGCGCCACTTTGGTAATAATCGCCGCCAAACGTCCGCAATCTCGGAAATCGCGAGCATTCTCGCGCGAACGTCTTCGCTTCGTTTGGTGTCGTGGGTGGAGGTCGCGAGCAACGTCGCCGGCCAATTTTGTTGTCGATCCAGGTTGCGCTCGTGAAATGCTTCGACGCCAATTCCGAATTGCTGGGGCTCGCCACCGACTTCATTGAGGGCGGCCAGCCGGTTGTAAATGTAAAACGCGGTGTCCTCGAGTCCCTTTGCCATGATCGGCCCGGCGAACTGCTGAAACTTGAGAACGAAGTGCATATGCTCATCGCGCGCGTCCGGGTCGAGATTTTCCGGAAACCGAAACAACAGGATGTCGCGCAGAAAATTGAAGATCGATTCTTCGGTCGCTGGATTGCGTCGCTTCGCGGACGCGATTGCGCGTTCAATTACTTGCCGATCTTCTTCGCTCACCGGCTGGCCCGGCGCGAGATAAGTCCGATAAACCGGGAAACACGCGATCGTCTCGCGAACCGCGCGCGCCAGCGCTTCAAATGTGAAATCGCGATACCAGCGATTTTTCTCGGACAAACGATCGAGCATGTTGCCGAGCACCTCGACTTCATTGGCCAGCGCAAGCCGCATCACCAGGCGTTTCTTCGCATAAACGAGGTGACCGAAATGCATGGTGTGACCGATGGATCGGTGAAACGATTTCGTGATCGCCGCTTCGCCAGAACCGTCAACCAAGACGCCGGCCACTTGATTTGTGAAATCGTAACCGGTCGTGCCGTGCACTGGCCAGTCAGTTCGCAATTTCTCCGCGCCGGTCAGAATTTTTTCGACGACCATGTAAATGGCGCGTCCTTCTTTCGACAATGGACGACCGAGTGCCTTGGCGCTGCGCAATTGCAGCGTTTCCAAATATTCCCTCGGCAAATACAAACCGTCGGGATGATCGATTCGCAGCCCGGTTACTGCGCCGGTGCGAACGAGCTCGAGGACCAACTGATGGGCCGCCTCGAACACTTCAGGCAATTCCATCCGGATCGCGGCCAAATCGTTAACGTCGAAAAACCGGCGGTAATTAATTTCTTCGGCCGCCACCCGCCAGAACGCGAGACGATATGATTGGGCATTAAGCAGCTCGTCCAACCTGTCGAAACTGCGCGGGTCGCCCGGGTGGCCGTTGATTTGCGCGAGCGCTTTTTCAATCGCGCGTTGAACTTGCGGCGCTTCCTGGCAACGCCGCTCGAGCCGACGCTTCACAATTTCTTTTTCGCGCGTCCGCTCGGCGATCTTTTCCACTCCCGTTTCGGTGCGCCGCGGCAAATATTCGAGCGCGGTCAGAATGCTCTGAAACTCGGCATAAAAACCTTCCTCCTTGAATTCGGCGAGCCGTTCGAGCGCCAGTTCGAGGACGAAACGATAGGTTCCGGGCGCGAGCGGCAGCCGTTGATTTCGGTATCCGAGATAAAACGCGCCTTCTTCGAAACGCACCTGAAATTCACCGCGTTCCAGAACGCGGCCGTATTGGTCGGTTAAAATGGGAAGAAGAACTTTGTCGTGGAGGTCCGACTTCAGCGGATGCCAGTCGATGTCGAAATAAGGTGCATACATCGAGCTGGGACCGTTTTCGAGCACGTCCATCCACCATGTGTTGCCGGACTGCATGACGCCCATGTGGTTCGGAACGAAATCGAGAATTTGGCCCATGCCGTGGGCGTGAAGCGCACCAACCCATCCGTCGTATTCTTCGCGCGAACCAATCGCAGCGTTCAATTGGTTATGATCGGTTATGTCGTAGCCGTGAATACTGTCCGGGCTGGCCTGGAAATAGGGCGAGGCGTAAACGTCGCTGACCCCAAGCGCCTTCAGATACGGCACGATTTCGCGCGCCTGCGCGAAGGTGAACCATCGGTTGAACTGCAACCGATAAGTGCAGGTTGGGATTCTTGGATGTTGCTTGGTCATCGAAGACAGAAAGAAAACGTCCAACGCTCAACGCCCAACGTCCAATGGAAGAATTCCGGGCGTTTTGCTACATCTTTTCCGGCACTTTGATGCCCAATAAATTGAGTCCGCGTTGTAAAACGCGGCCGGCGAGATCGCACAAGGCGAGCCGCGAGCTGCGCACCTGTTCTTCCGATTTCAAAACCGGACAGCCTTCGTAGAAGCTGTGGAAACTGTTCGCGAGCTCGAAGAGATAAGTCGCCAGAATGTTCGGCCGAAAATCATTCAGCACTTGCGGGACAATCTCAGCGAACTGGCAGAGCCGTTTCGCCAAAGCGATTTCAGCGGCTTCTTTGAAAATAAAATTACCGCTCTTCGGCGCGACTTCGCCCGCTTTGCGAAAGATCGAGCGGATCCGCACGTAGGCGTTCTGCAAGTACGGCGCGGTGTTTCCCTGTAACGCCAGCATTTTGTCCCACGAAAAAACGTAATCGGTCATTCGGTACTGCACGAGATCGGCGTATTTGACCGCGCCAATGCCGATGGTGCGCGCGATGTCGATCTTCTCCGCGTCGCTCAAGTCCGGGTTTTTCTCCTCGATGATTTTCCACGCGCGTGCGCACGCTTCCTCGAGTAACTGTCGCAGCGGCACGTTTTCGCCCGAGCGCGTTTTCATCAGCTTGCGGTCTTCGCCAAGAACATTGCCAAATGGAATGTGCCGGAACTCGGCCTTGAAACCTTCCCGCCGCGCGATCTCGAAAATCTGTTTGAAGTGCAAGGTTTGCGGCGCGCCGACCACGTACCAAAGCGTGTCGCGCTTCAATTCATTGATTCGGTACTCAACTGTCGCGACGTCGCTCGTGGCGTAATTAAATCCGCCGTCGCTCTTACGAATGATGCACGGCTTGTCCGCAAGCTGGGGAAGGTTGTGAAAGAAAACTACGACCGCGCCTTCGCTGATTTCCGCAATTTTCGATTTCAACAAACGATCGACCACGCCGGCGAGGCGATTGTTGTAAAAACTTTCGCCGCACTGGATGTCATAATGAATATCAAGCAATTCATAAACGTGCTCGAAGTCCTGCATCGAAAGCGCGACGCACTCGTTCCAAATGTCCGTGTTCTCTTTGTCGCCAGACTGAAGTTTCACCAGCTCCTGCCGACAAGCTGCGCGCACCGCAGGCTCGGACACCGATTTCGCATTCGTTTCTTTATAAGTGCGAACAATCTCGGCGAGCGGATCGCGCGCCAGCGCATCGCGATCGAGAA
>Ga0210406_10001118_pt1 | contig 34082 bp, 28 predicted proteins | sample IncBWC30MmetaG_FD_155454 | JGI IMG/M metagenome (GOLD analysis project Ga0210406, IMG submission 155454) | Forest soil microbial communities from Barre Woods Harvard Forest LTER site, Petersham, Massachusetts, United States - Inc-BW-C-30-M | ecosystem: Environmental > Terrestrial > Soil >... | reverse complement strand
CCTTCGAGGTAAACTTTCGTGCCCTTCTTGCAATATTGCTCGGCGACCTTGCCGAGGTTTTCGTTGAAGATCACGACATTGTGCCATTCGGTGCGCTCCTTGCGCTCGCCCGAACTCTTGTCGCGCCAGGTCTCCGATGTGGCGACCGAGAAGCTCACCACTTGATCACCGGAATTGAGCCGCCTGACGTCGGGGTCCTTGCCCAGATTGCCGACCAGAATGACTTTGTTGACGCTGCCCGCCATGATCCTCTCCTCGCCGCCGCCCATTGAGGGCGCGCGATCCACACACTAATGCTTTAGCCGAATGCGACCGGCGCATGGGCGCCCGAATCTCAGCCGGCTCATGCTTATCCACATCTCGCCGTATCGAACGCTTGGGAAGCGGCGTCTCCGGCACTACATTAACCTAAACTGCGGGTCCCGGCGCTGGAAGATGCGCCTTTGCCCTTGTTCTTCTTTTGTTCTAGCATTGGTGCGACATCCGCGCAAGTCCGATTCGCGCGCAATCGAGTATTACCGTTAAGGAAGGCCGCCTCCAGGAACCGCCATGGCCGGACCCAGATCAGAAGCGCGCCCGGTTCGGGCCTCCAAGACCGCCGAGCCCGTCGAAGCTCTCTTCGGCGGCCGGGCCATCGTGGTCCGGGGCGCGCGCGAGCACAACCTCAAGAACGTCGATCTCACCATTCCGCGCGACAAGCTGGTGGTGTTCACAGGCCTCTCGGGTTCAGGCAAGTCCTCGCTCGCCTTCGACACCATCTACGCCGAGGGTCAGCGCCGCTATGTCGAGTCGCTCTCGGCCTACGCGCGCCAGTTCCTCGAAATGATGCAGAAGCCGGACGTCGATCAGATCGACGGCCTGTCGCCAGCCATCGCGATCGAGCAGAAGACAACCTCGAAAAACCCACGCTCGACCGTCGGCACGGTGACGGAGATCCATGACTACATGCGCCTGCTTTGGGCGCGTGTCGGCATTCCCTATTCGCCCGCCACCGGTCTGCCGATCGAGAGCCAGACGGTGAGCCAGATGGTCGATCGCGTGCTGGCTTTGCCGGAGCGGACGCGCCTCTATCTGCTCGCGCCGGTCGTGCGCGGCCGTAAGGGCGAATACCGCAAGGAAATTGCCGACTATATGAAGCGGGGTTTTCAGCGGCTGAAGATCGACGGCCAGTTCACCGAGATCGCGGACGCGCCGGCGCTCGACAAGAAGTTCAAGCACGACATCGAGGTGGTGGTCGACCGCATTGTCGTGCGCCCGGATATGGCGGCTCGCCTCGCGGAAAGCTTCGAGACGGCGCTCGATCTCGCCGACGGCCTGGCGTTCGCCGAATTCGCCGATACGTCCGAGGGCGAGAGCGAGCCGCGGCGGATCCTGTTCTCGTCCAAGTTCGCATGTCCCGTGAGCGGCTTCACCATCGCCGAGATCGAGCCCAGGCTGTTCTCGTTCAACAATCCGTTCGGCGCCTGTCCGGTCTGCGGAGGCCTGGGGTCGGAATTGAGGGTCGACGACACGCTGGTCGTCCCCAACTCGAAGCTCACGCTGCGCCAGGGGGCGATCGCGCCTTGGGCCAAGTCGAGTTCGCCCTATTACCTGCAGACGCTCGAGGCGCTCGGGCGGCGCTACAAGTTCCGGCTCGACAAGCCCTGGAGCGATTTGCCGGATGAAGCGCGGCGCGTGATCCTGCACGGCTCGGCCGCGGACGAAATCCGCTTCGCCTATGACGACGGCCTGCGCGCTTATGAAGTGAACAAGCCGTTCGAGGGCGTGGTCGCCAATCTCGAGCGCCGCTACCGCGAGACCGAAAGCGAGTGGTCGCGCGAGGAGATCCAGAGCTATATGACCGCGACGCCCTGCGAGGCCTGCCACGGCTTTCGCCTCAAGCCGGAGGCGCTGGCGGTCAAGATCGACGGCCAGCACATCGGTGAGGTGAGCTTGCTCTCGGTCAGCGCGGCGATCGAATGGGCCAAGGGCTTGCCGGCGAAGCTCGACGCCAAGCGCAACGAGATCGCCCAGCGCATTCTGAAGGAGATCATCGACCGGCTCACGTTCCTGCGCGACGTCGGCCTCGATTATCTCACGCTTGCGCGTTCGTCAGGCACGCTGTCGGGCGGCGAGAGCCAGCGCATCAGGCTGGCTTCCCAAATCGGCTCGGGTCTCACCGGTGTGCTTTATGTGCTCGACGAGCCGTCGATCGGCCTCCACCAACGCGACAACGCGCGGCTCCTCGATACGCTCAGGCGCCTGCGGGGCTTGGGCAATACGGTGATCGTCGTCGAGCACGATGAGGATGCGATCTGGGCCGCCGATTATGTCGTCGATGTCGGCCCGGGCGCTGGCGTGCACGGGGGCGAGATCGTCGCCGAGGGAACGCCGGCCGAAATCGCCGCCGATCCCAATTCGCTGACCGGCCACTATCTCTCCGGCGAGCGAACGGTCGCGATCCCGGCTAGGCGCCGCGCCGCCGATCCCGGCCGCGAACTCGTGATTGTCGGCGCGCGCGGCAACAATCTGAAAAACGTCACCGCGACAATTCCGCTCGGGCTCTTCACCTGCGTCACCGGGGTCTCGGGCGGCGGCAAATCGACGCTCGTCATCGACACCCTATACAAGGCGGCGGCGCGCAGCCTGAATGGCGCGAACGAACCGCCCGCGCCGCACGATCGCATTGATGGCCTGGGTGAGATCGACAAGGTGATCGACATCGACCAGTCGCCGATCGGCCGCACGCCGCGTTCAAATCCGGCAACCTACACTGGCGCCTTCACGCCGATCCGCGACTGGTTCGCAGGGCTCCCGGAGGCGAAGGCGCGCGGCTATCTGCCGGGTCGCTTCTCCTTCAACGTCAAGGGCGGCCGGTGCGAGGCCTGCCAGGGCGACGGCGTGATCAAGATCGAGATGCACTTTCTGCCCGACGTCTATGTCACCTGCGACGTATGCAAGGGCAAGCGCTACGATCGCGAGACGCTCGAGGTGCGTTACAGAGACAAGTCGATCGCCGACGTGCTCGATATGACGGTCGAGGAGGCGGCGGAATTGTTCAAGGCGGTGCCGTCGATCCGCGACAAGATGGAGACTCTGAAGCGGGTGGGGCTAAGCTATGTGAAGGTCGGCCAGCAGGCGACGACGCTGTCCGGCGGCGAGGCGCAGCGTGTGAAGCTCGCCAAGGAATTGTCGCGCCGCTCGACCGGCCGCACGCTCTACATCCTCGACGAGCCGACCACGGGGCTCCACTTCCACGACGTCGCGCAGCTGCTCGACGTGCTGCACGAGCTGGTCGACCAGGGCAACACGATGATCGTCATCGAGCACAATCTGGAAGTGGTGAAGACCGCCGACTGGGTCGTCGACATGGGGCCGGAAGGCGGCGACGCCGGGGGCGAGGTGGTCGCCGAAGGCACGCCCGAGCAGATCGCCCGCAATCCGAAGAGCTATACCGGCCAGTATCTGAAGCCGGTGTTGGCGCGGAAGGCGAAGGGCGGGCGCCGCGCGGCGGAGTAGGGGTAGGCGACGCGGGTTCAAGCAAAGAGACGCGTAGTCATAGTGTCGCCGCCACGGGGAATCGCGGCGAATTCATCGCGTCAAAGGCTTGAAACACGAGAATCGAACTACGTAAAAGCCGGCTAATTCATTGACCTCGCGCGATTATTGGATAATCCTCATAACCGTCTGTGGCCTGTCCTAGAGTACGTGTTCGCCTGGGACCGGTCGCCCTAACTCAAGGGAGCTCGCAGCCTGTAAGGAGTTTCGACCGCACCTCAAGCTCAAGAATAGAATCGAAGTGGGGTTGTCTCGACTAAGTGCGGCTAGTTGATTCATGTCGTCGTCACCAGACTCATGCATTGCTAAAACGCGACTGTTAGCTGGACAAAAATGCCCATAGCAGTTTCAAACGTGATTTTGGCCGTCTCCGCTGTCCTCGCCGCGCATTGGGGGGTGTGGTTCTACCTGGACCTCGGAATCGGTTTCGAGAAGGCAGTGTGGGAATTTGCTTCTGGCGGTTTTGTCGGAGCCGTTCTGGTCCTTCTCCCGGAAGCTAACAGGAAGTGGGTCAGAGACAGGTTAGATGCAGTTCTCGGCTCTCGAACCACTACCAGTGTTCTTCTTGCGGGTCTTGTCGTGGCGCTTTCGGTCGGATTCATTTTTGCCAAAACGACAATTATTTTGCCCTCTGGAACTGATTCTGCGAATATCAATGGCGTAGCGAGGACAGCCCTCACAATACAAGGCGGAAATACTATAGAAATTTTCCTCCCGACTTACTCACTAGTTATTGCCGAAGTCTCCGACCTCCGCCAGTCCACGCGGGCGAGGCCATTTTTGCCGTCGAAAATACAATTCTCGGAAAACGAGTTGAATACGCATGCACCATTGTATAAAGAGGTACAGGATAATCTGCTTTTAACATTTTTTCAATATTTTGAGAAGAATTTTCTTACGTTGGCCAACGACGAATTTTCAACACCAGGCGGACAGAATTTTCGTGAACTAAATAAGATATATTCTGTGCTACGGCGGTGTTTTGTGGACGCGGATTTAAATCACAGCGCCGATGCGACCATTGAAACCTATTCCGCTGAACATCCAAAATCCGTTTGGATTAAGCTAATGCGATCTTGCATACTTTATTCGCGTCGCCAATTTCAGGATGCGGCACAAGAACTTGAGAACTTTCCGACAGATCTTCTCCCAGAATTTCGAACGACGTACCTATTCTTCCGCGGCGTAAATCGGTTGAAACTTTACGGCGCTAGCGCGGTCAGTCAGAGCCCAGTATCCGGACTCGGAGAAGAGATTATAAATGATTTCGACGATGCGTTAGCAGCAGCGGAAGGACATACTGTATTCTTTGATATTGCCCGGCAGAGCAGCGAGATATTTAGAGGAATTACGTGCGTTTACCTATCTAAGCTGGACACAGCACTGAGTAGCTTTATCTTAGCATCCGGTGGAACTTATCCAGGACTTCGCTCCCGCGCGTACAATGATATCGGCTATGTCTATATGATCGAAGGCAATCTACCCGCGGCGGAGGAGGCGTTCAGACATGCGCTCGAAATCGAGGGAAGCTATCCAAGTGCTCGGGTTAACCTTGCATATGTAAAGATGGCGCTTGCAAAGTTTGACGACGCTCGTGCAATACTCAAGAGCGCCATAGCCGATCCCTCGTTCCGCCAAGGAAGCATTTCCTATTTGCTGCTAGCGAAAGCGGGGCTTGCTCATCTCGTTATGCTAACCGGCCCGTCTGACCCGGCGGCCTATGATGACGTAATGGACTCAATGAAACTTTATAAATATGAGGATGAAAGCAACCCTCAAGTTAGGCTAGCGAGGATTCATCGGTCACTAGCCGCTAATCTGTATACTGGAAAGGAATATTATGGTCTGGAAGTATTCGCGATGGCGATGGAAGCGTACGCATACATTGAGGCAGACCGAGCTTTCAGCTCTGAGCCTACCGAAAGTACGGCGGCCTTGAGGGCAGAAGCGCTACAGAACTTCACCCGACTCCAAGCCTTGGTTAATCCAAGCTGGTTTAAGAATAGGCACGAACTTGGTTTCTTCGCGCCAATTTATAAACTGCTCGATGCCAGACCCAATTGAGCTGCCTCGGGGATCGTAGCGCGGGGAACGCCGGCCGAGGCCGCCAAACCCCAATTCACTGCCGGGCCAGTATGTCTCGGGCCTGGGCTTGAGCTATGTCAAGGCCGGTCAGCAGGCGACGACGCTGTCCGGCGGCGAGGCGCAGCGCGTCAAGCTCGCCAAGGAATTGTCGCGCCGCTCGACCGGCCGCACGCTCTACATCCTCGACGAGCCGACCACGGGGCTCCACTTCCACGACGTCGCGCAACTGCTTGACGTGCTGCACGAGCTGGTCGACCAAGGCAACACGATGATCGTCATCGAGCAAAATCTGGAAGTGGTGAAGACCGCCGACTGGGTCGTCGACATGGGGCCGGAGGGCGGCGACGGCGGGGGCGAGGTGGTCGCCGAAGGCACGCCCGAGCAGATCGCCCGCAATCCGAAGAGCTATACTGGGCAGTATCTCAAGCCAGTGCTGGCGCGGAAGGCGAAGGGCGGAAGGCGGGCGGCGGAGTAGGGCCACGCAACGCGCATGCCGGGATTATTCGATTCCCGGCGAAAGCCGACCCTTACGGCCACGCTTGAATCGGGCCAGTCCGAGCCCCGCAAGGCAAAGGATCATCATCGCCCAGGTCGGCAGTTCAGGAACGGGCTCCGCGCTGCTCACGGTCGAAGCAGAGGCGGACGCGGGAGCGGTGCTGTCTGAATCCGGAGGCGGCGGCAGATCACCTAAATCCTGAATGGGATGAGTAGAGTTTGAGACGGTTTGGATCAGCACGCCCGCGGGATCAGCCTGAGCCGCGCCTGCTTCCGCCGCGCCGAGCGCCAAAGATAAACTGATTGCGCAAACGATGACTTTTGCGGACAACAATTGGCCTGAACCCCGTCTCAGCCTCGATGAAAACCCGCAAGCGGCGGGCGATCTGAAGTCTCGCTTCATTAAACGGATAATTTGAATGATCGCACCCAATCGTAATGTATCGATCTCGTCAAGTGATTTAGAAGTCGTTAACTCTGATCTCGCCGGGTTCAGGCTCGCCAACGGAAATGTCCCAGGAGTCCACCGACCGCCTCATAACCTTCCGGCCCGCCGAGTCGAATCCTGTGGGAAGTCTGCCGCTTGAAGCGGAATGTGATCGAACTGGTTGAGCCTTTTTGAGGTTCGGCCGCAAAGGGATCGTGGGTGGCGCGACTGGGCTCCTCTTGGGGTCCTAGCGTCGCATCGTTGAGTCATTTTAGGCTTCTACCGGGCTAGATCTTTGTCGACCTGAATCGGGCGTCGGGGGCCCGCGCCTTTTCACATTCCTTCGCCGAACTTGATTTGTGACGGCGCCGATCATCGGCCTAATATAAGGCTTGTCGTGGCGGCATCGATTCGGACAAGGACTTTCGGATGTGTGGAATTGTCGGGATTCTCGGGGCCGGTCCGGTCGCCGGCTCGATTGTCGATGCGCTGAAGCGGCTCGAATACCGCGGCTACGATTCCGCTGGTGTGGCGACGCTCGAGAACGGCAAGCTGGACCGGCGGCGCGCCGAGGGCAAGCTTAAGAACCTGGAGGCGAAGCTCGCCGCAGCGCCGCTTGGCGGGGCGATCGGCATAGGCCACACCCGCTGGGCGACGCACGGCAAGCCGACGGAAACCAACGCCCATCCGCACGCCTCGCCGAGGCTTGCGGTCGTCCACAACGGCATCATCGAGAATTTCCGGGCTTTGCACCAGGAACTTGCCGCCAAAGGCTATGCGTTTGCGACCGAGACCGATTCCGAGATTGCCGCGTTTGTCGTCGAGGACGAGCTCGAAAAGGGCAAGCGCCCCGAGGAGGCGGTTCAGGCGGCGCTCGGCCGGCTGCGCGGAGCGTTCGCGCTCGTCTATCTGTTCGAGGGGGAGGAGGATCTCCTGATCGGCGCGCGCCAGGGCGCGCCGCTTGCGATCGGCTACGGCGACGGCGAGATGTATCTGGGCTCGGACGCGCTCGCGCTCTCCCCGTTCACCGACCGCATCGCCTATCTCGAGGAAGGCGACTGGGTGGTGCTGAACCGCAAGGGCGCCGACATTCGCGACGCGAGCGGCAAGCGGGTCCAACGCCGCATCCAGCGAAGCCCGGCCGGCAGCCTGCTCGCGGAAAAGGGCAATTACCGGCACTTCATGGCCAAGGAGATCCACGAGCAGCCGGAGGTGGTCGGCCACACTCTCGCTCGTTACATCGACATGGCGGCGCTTAAGCTGAAACCGTTCGCCTGGCCGGCCGATCCAACGCGGCTCACGCGCGTGACGATCGTCGGCTGCGGCACCGCCTATATTGCCGGGCTCGTCGCCAAATATTGGATCGAGCGCTGGGCGCGGCTGCCGGTCGAGATCGACGTCGCCTCGGAATACCGCTATCGCGAAGCGCCCGTCGACGACGGGGGCTTGACCATCGTCGTATCGCAATCGGGCGAGACTGCGGACACGCTAGCGTCGCTGCGCTACGTGAAGGAGAGGGGCGCGAAGACGATTGGCGTCGTCAACGTGCCAGGCTCCAGCATTGCGCGGCTGACCGATGCGGCGGCGCCCACGCTCGCCGGCCCCGAGATCGGCGTCGCCTCGACCAAGGCCTTTACCTGCCAGCTCGCTGCGCTGGCGGCTCTGGCGATCGGCCTGGGAAAAGCGCGTGGGATCATCGATGAGGCCGCCGAGTCGGCGCTGGTCGGCGAACTCGTCGCCACTCCCGGTCTTCTAGCCGAGGCGCTTAAGCTTGAACCCACGGCCGAGAAGCTGGCCCATGCGATCGCGCGCGCCCGCGACGTGCTCTACCTTGGCCGCGGCACGGCCTATCCGCTGGCGCTGGAAGGCGCGCTGAAACTCAAGGAATTGAGCTACATCCACGGAGAAGGATATGCAGCGGGTGAACTCAAGCACGGGCCGATCGCGCTCATCGACGAAGCGATGCCGGTGATCGTGATCGCTCCACGTGACGCGGTGTTCGAAAAGACAGTCTCCAACATGCAGGAGGTCGCGGCGCGGGGCGGGCGCCTCATCCTGATCGGCGACCGGCATGCGGCTGAGGAGGCGGGGGTGGCGATCGAGCACGTCCTGCCAATGCCTGACATGGCCGTCAATTTCGCGCCGATCGTCTATGCCGCGCCGATCCAGATGCTCGCCTATCACACCGCGGTCATCATGGGTAAGGACGCCGATCAGCCGCGCAACCTGGCGAAATCGGTGACCGTGGAATAGGGGGCGCCGCCTGAAGCGGATCTTCCCGCGCCTCTCCTCCCCTTGTGCGGGATTGGGGAAGGGCTCGCGGTCGATCCGTTTGGGTTTTCTTGGGCCCTCGGCGTTTCGCTGTAAAAGCCCCCATTTATAGGCGTTGGATTCTCTTGGATTTCCTTGGATTCTCTCGTCCGAATCTGGCCTTATCAATGGGTTACATGGCATAAACCGAGCACAGTTTTTGTGGTCCTCTCCCCTCGCGTTCGAAGCGCCACGACGGGAGCCTTCGGCTTTCGCATGCGGACCGTCAGGATTGCTCATGGGGCAACCTTAACCTGATTTCTGGTTTTCTGCAACAAATTGCCGACGGGCTTGCTCCCCTGAAGGTGCGCTTACCTTGTCCCATCGGAAGAAGGTGGCCGCGCCATAGCCCTCGGTTAACATTTACTTTACTCAATCCTAAACAGACTGTACTGCCCTCCGTGTTCCTGGCCTTCCCGAGCGTCCAGCGCGGCGGGTGATCATCGGCTTGGATTTTGGGGTAGTAAACTTTCACCGTAACCCGTTGGATTTAGGTCGCGATCCTCAACTGACAAGGTGATCTTTTCCGAACCCGCGATCGGGGCCTGAGGGCGTGGGCGGGCTCGCATGCGAAGGCGACGGCGGGCGCGAGGCGGAGGGGTTTGCTGAGCGTTTACTTGTCGAGGCGGCAAACCCAAGCAATCGGCGGCGACATTCAATTATTACTGCAAAATTACTCAACAATAGTCAAACAATAACGTTGATTTACTCCGCGCCATCTCTACATAGAGAGCCTGTCCGGGTTAATCGCGAGCAATTAAGGGAGTATGCTAAGTGTCTAACTCGAAACGAGCTATGAACCTTGATGAGGATATGCCCTCGGGGGATGAAGTGATTGGCATAATAACAAAATACGGCGTCGTTAAAGATGATAATGGCTGGTATCTATCTGATGACGATTTAGTCGCCCTTGGGGACGAATTAACAGAGATTATAAAGGCGGCGTTCAAATACAGGTATTTAGTACCACGCCCCCATGAAAATAACGATGCATGTGTATTAACAGGACGTGCGCGCGATGAGATAGCATGGCGGCTAATGTCTGCGATTGTCGCTTGTGACGACGAATGTCATGCGGCTTCTCCCGCCTCCACCGCGCCAGCGCCCGCCCGATCGTCTCATCAAGGGTACGGTCTGCCGTTATGGCCGCCGCAATCAAACAATGGGTTGTACGGCGCCACATAGCCCCGCTGAGCGTGCGTTGTTGGTAAGAGAACCAGCGCGGTCGTTCCGATAAAGCCTATCAGGAACAGAGCGAAGCCCTTTGATTTGGCGTGATCATTTTTGCCGCCCTTTGGCCGCTAACGGCCATGCTCGCTCAACATCTGTCCTAAGAATCCTCACGTCCTTGTAGACGGGGATTCCGTCCGGATTCGGAACAGCCGGCATGGTTTGACTGATGTCCGGGTTGTGAAGCGAGAATGGATATATGGTAGCCGACAACCAATAGTTTTCGGGTATATCAACATGCGTCCCCTCGCCGTTCAATCTGCCGATGGCATGAATTGCGCCGCGTTCGGCGATCGTTTTGAACTCGTTTTGTGCCACAAGGAGTGGGTTCGTCATCATTCCCTCAGGAACCACATCGAATCTGGTTCTAATGCGCCTAATTCTCTCCCCCCACTCTGAGTGGTCAGAGAGATGGTGAATTACCTCATAGGCTGTCATGTAGCGACTAGGTTCTTCGGGTCGCGGCAGCGTCGGAACCTCGCCGACACGGACTGTTGCGAGGCCTGTTTTGCGGAATGCATATTCTATCGCGGCACCGACGGTGATGACCGCTCCTACAAGAAGCCACACCTGCCAGGATGCTAGACCAGCGGTCATGGCGACCACCCGGTATATCTTTGGCAGTCGCTTGGCATATTCCTCTGGAATCCATTGCGAAAGCGCGAGATCGTAAACTCCGCTGAGAGCCCAAAGGACCAGTAGGATGCGCACCCATGGACTCTTTCCAATCGCCTGCAAAAACACCAAGCGCTGTCGAAAGTGCTCCATAGAAAATCGTCTAACGCGCTTTTCCCTACCATGTCGAGCAACCGAATAAGCAGGGAATCACTCATTGAGGCCCGCCGAAGTCCTTTGACTCACCTTCCGGCGTTCGGGCGAGAACCGCGTCGTTCATCGCCCGGTCCTTGTGCAGCCGCAGCAAAGAATAGCGGCGCCGAATCCAGGCCGTAGGCAATCCAAACACGCTCGTCGCGCGCCGGCGTCCATCGCGCGGCAGGCACGTTCCTTGCGTGACGCAGCAATGGCTCGCCGACTGGGGGCGCGCCGCGAACCGAGTCTTTCGGATGACTACGGCCATCGATCTTGCCGCCGAACCTTACGAGTTCGCACTCGCGCCTGAGCATTGCGCGCTCCTGATCATCGATATGCAGCGCGATTTTCTCGAGCCGGGCGGCTTTGGCGAAATGCTCGGCAACGATGTCTCGCAATTGCGCCGAACGATCGATCCGAACCGGAGGCTCTTGGAGGCGTGGCGCGCCGCCGGTTTGCCTGTTCTCCATACCCGGGAAGGCCATCGCCCCGACCTTGCCGATTTGCCGCCGGCCAAGAAAATCCGCGGCCGAAGCGCCACGTCCATAGGCGACGCGGGCCCGATGGGCCGCATTCTGGTCCGGGGCGAGGCCGGCCACGACATTATCCCTGAGCTCTATCCCGAGCCCGGCGAGCCGGTCATCGACAAGCCCGGCAAGGGCGCGTTCCACGCCACCGACCTGCACGCGATCCTTCAGCACCGCGACGTCAAGCAGCTCATCGTCACCGGCGTGACGACGGAGGTCTGCGTCAACACCACGGTCCGGGAGGCCAACGATCGCGGCTACGACTGCCTCGTGCTCGACGACTGCTGTGGCTCCTATTTTCCGGAGTTCCACGCCATGGGCCTCAAGATGATCAAGGCGCAGGGCGGCATCTTTGGCTGGGTGTCCAGTTCAGAGAGCGTGATCAAGGCTTTGGCCGCCTGGAGGAGCACTCAGTAGGCGAGGGGCAAAGAGAAGGAGGGCACAATGGCGAATGCAATGACCGCCAAGGCGGGACCGGAGAAATGGTGGGTTCCCGGCGATTGGAACGCCTTCTTCGGGTTCGGCACCAACATCCTGGTCAACGTTCTCGTCCTGACCGGACTCCTCCGCTTCGTGCTCAAGATGCCGGATTCGCTGGTGTTCGGCAGAATCCTCCCCGCCCTTGGGCTGATGCTGTTCCTGAGCACGGTGTATTACGCTTGGCTCGCCTATCGGTTGGCGCAGAAGACCGGCCGCACCGACGTTTGCGCTCTGCCGTCAGGCACCAGCGTGCCGCACATGTTCGTCGTAACCTTCGTGGTCATGCTGCCGATCCTGCTCCGGACCAACGATCCGATTCAGGCCTGGGAGGCGGGCCTCACCTGGGTGTTCGTCCAGAGCTTCGTCTTGATGGCGGGCGGCTTCATCGCACCGATTATCCGCAAGATCACCCCGCGCGCGGCGCTGCTTGGCTCACTCGCCGGCATTTCCATCACCTTCATTTCGATGCGGCCCGGCCTGCTGGTGTTCGAGACGCCGCTCATCGGCATGGTTTGCTTCGCCATCATCCTGGCGAACTGGTTCGGCGGCGTGCGCTACTTCCGGGACGTGCCCGGCGGCCTGATCGCCATTGCGGCCGGCACGCTCATCGCCTGGGGATCGGACCTCTTCGGTCTCGGCTACGGCGGCTTGAACTTGGGCAGCGTCGGCGACGCCTTTTCGCACTTCGGCTTCTCGTTCCCCGTGCCGGCTGTCGGTCATGTCTTTTCGGGCTTCAAGTTCATCGGAATCATCTTGGTGACCGCGATTCCGTTCGGCATTTATGATCTCGTCGAGGCGATGGACAATGTCGAGAGCGCTGCTGCGGCAGGCGACTCATTTCCGACGACCCAGGTGCTGACCGCCGATGGGGTGATCAGCCTGATCGGCTGCCTGCTCGGCAATCCATTCATCAACGCCGTCTATATCGGCCATCCTGGCTGGAAGGCGATGGGCGGACGGATCGGCTATTCCGCCGCGACCGGCGTGATGGTGCTGGTGCTGACCTGGCTCGGCATCGTGGCTTTGGTCTCGAGCCTGATCCCGGTGGTCGCGATCCTGCCGATCCTGCTCTACATCGGCATGCTGATCGGCTCGCAGGCCTTCCAGGAATCGCCGCGGAGTCATGCGCCGGCCATCATCCTGGCGATGATTCCGCAGATCGCCGCCTGGGGCAAAACGATGATCGACGGCGCGCTCGGCGCCGCGGGCACCAACGCCGCCACGGTCGGTTTCGACAAACTCGGCAATACCGGCATCTTGTACAAGGGCCTGGAGACGCTTGGCGGCGGCGCCACGCTCGCCGGCATCATTCTGGGCGCGGTCACCGTGTTCATCATCGAACGCCAACTCGAGAAGGCGGCGGCGTTTGCGCTCGCGGGCTCGATCCTCACGTTCTTCGGCCTGATCCACGCCGAGGATCTTGGCATCGGGCAATCGCCGGTGGTGGCGCTGAGCTATCTCGGCATCGCGGGGATGCTCTACGGCTTCGCCAAATTCGCCCATGTGGCGCCTGCCGAGCCGAGTGAGATCGATCCCCACCACCTGAGCGTCCAGGCGGCGGAATAGGGATGATCTTGTCGGCGGGGTCGCGACCGCCGGCAGACAACCGGGGGGCGCCGCGTGATGCCTTGCGTATTTCGCATATCGGGGCGCAAGCAAAAACAAGCAAACGTGCGCTATATGAGCATAAACGCCAGTAAATTAGCTTGCATTTACTAGCGTTTATTTTTTGGAATCGGGACTCTTCAACGAGTTATGAGAGAAAAAAATAAAAAAAATTCCGCCCACGCCTCGTTTCGCTAAGATATGTCTCGGACGCATGCCTTGCCCCCTTTCGAGCCTCAAGCCCCGCGGGATCGTCGGCCGAACGAAACAACATAACCCATAGTTCGAATTTTCCAAAGACAATGTTTCGCAAATTGCGAGGACTGCTCAGGCGAGGATGCCGGTCATCCCGCCGATCGCCACGCCTCCCGGATCGGCCCTTCAGCGGCAAATGTGTAGGTGATGGGCTCGGCGAGCGCGGCGCACGTCCACGACGCACAAATGGTGCCGGTTGCAAGCAATACAATCGCATTTCGCTTGGTTTTCATTCGGTTTTCCTCCAAAAACTAAGCACAAACAATAGTCGTACAGATTGACTTGCTCCCTCACGAAGGGAGCGGGACATCTGCGCGTGACTTAGGAAAGCCCTGTCTGAAATCGCTATGGGCTTTCCGGCGATCTCGCCTGTGACGTCGTAGACTTTGGAGGCTTGACGCGGCAGCGGACCTCAAAACGCGTTAGCCGCCCCGGATCGCCGTGACGAGCAAGTGAAGCGGCCGTGCCGCAAAACGCCTTGTGGAGATCTACTTTTGTTCTGAGGAAAATTACCAAACTGTAATTTGTACACAAATGATTGCGTATTTGTTCCACAATTTACACGTTGTCCGGTTGTATAGAGGTTGAGAAGAACGCGCGGGCCAAACTTGCGCGGACGGGTTCTAGCGGCTCGGGGCTGAGGGGACGCGGGAAGAAAGCTGGTCGCCCGGGTCGGCGCGGAAAAAGATGCTCCGATCGAGCTTCGCCACTCCGTCCCAGCCGCCGAGCGCGAGCGCGCGATCGATCTCGCGCCGGAAGAGTTCGAGCGCCCAAAAGACGCCATCCTCGCCGGCGCAGGCGACGCCCCAAAGGTGCGGGCGGCCGATCATGACCGCGCGGGCCCCGAGCGCCAGCGCCTTGACGACGTCGATTCCGCGCCGGAAGCCGCCGTCGACGAGCACCGGCGCACTGCTGCCGACCGCTTCGACTATGCTGGGCAGCGCGCGGATCGAGGCGACCGCGCCGTCGAGCTGACGTCCGCCATGATTGGAGACGATGACGCCATCGGCGCCGCGGTTGATCGCCTCGCGCGCTTCGCCCGGGTGCAACAGACCCTTGATCAGGAGCGGCCCGCGCCATTGCCCGCGCAGCCGTTCGACATCGCTCCAGCCGACGTCGGGATCGAGCTGCTCGTTCATCAAGGGGCCGAAGGCGCCGATCGAGGTCCGCGCGCCGTAATTGACGAAGGTCGGGGAGGGCGTCTCGCGCATCCGCAGTAGCCATCCGGGCCGGCTCACAAAGTCGACGACGCTGCGCGGACCCCAGCGCAAGGGGAAGGTCATGCCGTTGCGCGCGTCGCGGTCTCGGCCCGCGACCACCTGGTTGTCGACGGTGAGGATGAGCCCATGATAGCCGGCGGCGGCGGCGCGGGTGGCGAATTCAGCGGTCAGCCCGCGATCCTTGTACAGAAAAACCTGCATCCATTTCGGTCCCGGCGTCGCGGCGCCGATCTCTTCGATGGTCGCGGTCGAGGCGTGGCTCGTGCAGTAGATCGTTCCGAACCGCGCCGCCGCGCGCGCGGCGGCGAGTTCGGCGTGCGGCCACAACAGGCCCGCAAGCCCAGTCGGGCCGATGATGACGGGCGATGGCAGCTTGACGCCGAACAGGTCGACCGACTGATCGCGCGCCGGAGCGCCGGCGAGCAGGGTCGGAACGAGGTCGATCGCGGCCAGCGCCGCCTCGTTGTTGCGCATGGTGATCTCGTCGCCGGCGGCGCCGTCCACCATGTCGAACAGCATGCGCGGCAGCTCCTTGCGCGCGAGCGCGCGCATGGCCGCAATGCTGTAGCCTTTGCGCTCGAGCGAGGTCTTATCCATCGGCCGTCGAGCCGGTCGCTTATAACGGCGTCAATGGCGCGCCATCGATCGTGACGCTCGTTCCGGTGACGGTGACGGCTCCCGAATTGATCGAGACGGTTGGCCCGATGAGTGTGATCGTCGCGCCTTTCCCGTTGCTGATCGTGACGCCCATGTCATTGATGACGATCATCGCTCCGCCAGCCGCGCTGAGAACGACGCCGCCACCAGCCGGCGACGGCGGCGCGTCGCTCAGCACCAGCGCGTTCTGGCCGGTGGTCTGCAGGACGATATTCTGGCCGGGAGGGATCGGCGCAGGCGTTAACGCCGCTACTGGCACGTCCGCGGCCAGTCCCCAGAACCCGCCGGTCCAGATAGGAAAGTCCGCATCGCCCTGCTCGAACTCGATCCATACCTGCGAGCCGATTGGCGGGACGATGAAGCAACCGGCCTGACTCCCCGCTGCGGGAATGCAGGGCAGCGCCCAGCTCGAAGGCGCCTCGCCCAACACGTCCGGAACCTGCGCCTGGATGCGCCCGATCTGCAACGGGTCGAGGTTGTCGATCACGAGACCGCGATACTTGCCGAAAAAGCGCTTCTTCGTTTCGGAGTCGTCGAGAGCAGTTGGGCTCATAGAGTGACCTTGCAAGACCATCGGGAGGAGGCCGCAGCGTCGCCCATCAAGCGCCGAGCCGATAGGCCTTGATCGCATTGTCGCGGAAGAGCTTGCGCTTGTCGGCTGACGAAAAGCCGGCCGTCGCCCAGTCGAGCGTCGTGAGCCATTGCAGATAACTACCGGCAAGCTCAGACACCGGCCAGTCGCCGCCGTAGAGAATGCGGTCCGGGCCGAAGCATGCGATCACGTGGTCGATGTAGGGCCTGAGCTGATCGCGGGTCCAGGTCTTGAGATCGGCCTCGGTGGTGACGCCGGACAGCTTGCACACGACATTGGGCAGCGCCGCCATCTCGCGAATCTGCGCCCGCCATGGGTCGATGAGGCCGGCCTTGATCCCGGGCTTGCCGATGTGATCCAGGACGAACGAAACCTCGGGGCATTGCTGCATCATCGTGAGCGTGTTCGCCGCCTGGGGATGGAAGATGCAGGCGTCGAACGAGAGATTATATTTCGGCAGAAGCCTAAGCGCTTCGAGAAAGCCAGGCTTGAGCATGAATTCCGGATCAGGCTGGTTCTGGATCAGGCGGCGCACGCCGCGCACCGTCTTGAGTTTCGCCACGCGCGCCATCTCGGGCTCGATCGCCGGCCCATGCTCGAGCGGCAGGCAGACGACGGCGCCGAGCACGCGGCGGTCATGGGCAGCGAGCCCGTCCACCCATTCGGCTTCGTCGAGATATTGCGGCATGTCGACATCGACCTCGACAAAGACGAAGCCTTCGAGCTCGTATGGCTTCGCCGCATTGGCGAGATCGTTCGGTGTCCAGTCACGCTTGAGCGCCGGCGCTCCGCTCGCCCACGAGTAGCGGAACCGTTGCTGATCGAGGAGATGGATGTGGGAATCGATGATGGGAAAATCGATCACGCCGAACGCCTTCTGAATCGAAGCTTATTGAAGCACGCGCTTCACCCTCTGCCAATGCGGCGCAGTGCGGGGACCTCGACCGGCAATTCTTTCAATCCGCCGCGCACGCGCTCCAGCGTCGCTGCCTCCATCGCCTTGACGCGCTCGAGAGTCTTGAGTGTGTCGTCGATGCGCGCGCGTGGGACGACAACCACGCCGTCACGATCGCCGACCACAATATCGCCCGAAGCGACCGCCACGCCGCCGCAGACAATCGGCAGGCCGACCGAGCCGGGTCCGCGCCTTTGCGGCGAATTCGGTGTGACGCCCATGGCGAAAGTTGGCAAGCCGACTGTTTCGAGGTCGTCGAGGTCGCGGACAAGGCCGTCGGTGACGAAGCCCGCGGCGCCCCGGTTTCGTGCGACATACATCAAGAGATCTCCGGTCACCGCTGCGCCGACATAGCCATTGGTCGCGACCATCAGCACATCGCCCGGCTTGCATTCAGCGAGCGCCGCCATGAACGCGAGATTGTCGAGCGGCCCGCAGTCGCAGGTGAGCGCGACGCCGACCATCGAGCGGCCGACGAGCGGCTTGATCCGCCAGTCGAGGGCGCCTGTGCCGTTCATCGCGTCGACGATGAAGCTGGTCGGCGCGCGGAAGCGCTCGACGACATCGGCCGACGGGCGTTCGATCGAGGCGGCGAAAACGATCGGCGGCGGTTCCTCGATCATGGGCGACCTTGTGTCTCGATTGTGGGTCGGCGGAAGGATCGCACCCTTGCGCCGGCGGCTAGAAATGCACGTCCCGTCCGGCCGGGCAAGCACTGGGGTAAGGTCAGGCCATTCATGCGCTTTCGTATTTGACACCCGCGCGAGGGTCGTCAACATTGGCGTTCAGGAAAAAAGAAAGATCTCCGGGGCCATGGAGCCTCGGGATTTGGTCAACTGAGTCCATCGCCTTCGCGTCGGATTCATTGCGAACGGAGATCGGCAATGACGCAATTCGAGAAGCTCGCCTTGACCCGCCGCGCCGCGCTTAAAGTGGGATTGGCCGGGGTTGCCGCTTCAGGCTCTCTCTTTGGACTCGCCAGCTCCGCCTTCGCCGACGATACGCTGGCGGAGATCAAGAAGCGCGGTGTCCTTTCGACCGCGACCGAGATGCAATTCCCGCCGTTCGATATCTCCGACAATGGAACCTACAAGGGCTTGAACCGCGATCTCGTCGACGCGGTGGGCAAGCAGATGGGGCTCAAAGTTTCCTATCTCGACCTGCCATGGACCAGCATTCTGCCTGGGCTTGAAGCGAAGAAGTTCGATCTCTGCATCGCACCGGTGACCATCACCAAGGAGCGCATGAAGCATTACGCCTTCACTGTGCCGATCGCGGACGCGACCGCGGCGCTGATGAAGCGCGCGGACGACAAGAGCCTCATGAAGCCTGACGACATCGCCGGCCGAACGGTCGGCGGTCAGAAAGGCACCTCGCAGCTCGCGCAGCTCAAGGCGTTTGCGGCCAAGTTGCCGAAGCCGGTCGAGGTCAAGGAATATGTCGACAACAACCAGTCCTACGCCGACCTCGCGGCCGGGCGTATCGACGCCTCGGTCAATTCGCTGCCGAACCTTGCTTACGTCGTCCAGCAGCGCTCCGACACGTTCGCGATGGTGGCGCCGCCTTTCGGCCAGCCGACCTATTTCTCCTGGGTTGGCCGGCTGGACGACACAACGCTGATCGACGCCATCAACGCCGCGATCCTTGCGGTCGAGGCCGACGGGACGATGGCGAAGATCCAGAAAACCTGGTTCGGCCAGACGATGGACTTGCCGAAGACGGTGCCCGAGCCCTCCATCTGACGGCCATTCAAACGGAGGAGCAACTGGAATCTCCATCCTTCGAGACGCGCCGCTCGCGCGGCGCTCCTCAGGATGAGGATGTGTTCCGGCGCGGAGTCCACCACCACCTCGTCCTGAGGCGCCGCGAAGCCGCCTCGAAGGACGCGACCGAGGAACCCGAGGCGACGCCGAGTGGACCGGCGACAGCCAGATGAAACCTGAGGTCATCCTCCATTCGTTCGGCTATCTCACGCAGGCGGCGGCGACGACGGTCGCCGTGTCCTTCGCCGGCATCGCGTTCGGGTTCGTGATCGGGGCGCTCGTCTGCGTCGCGCGCGTTTCGCCGCGCCCCTGGCTCAGGCGTCTCGGCGGCGCCTATGTCAGCGTGTTTCGTGGCGTTCCGTTGCTCGTGCAACTCCTGTTCGTGTACTATTTTCTCGCCGAGTACGGGCTCGACGTGCCGGCGATCGTGGCTGCAATCGGGGCGCTGGCGCTCTCGTCGGCGGCCTATCAGGCGGAAATCCTGCGCGGCGCGCTCAACGCCGTGCCGCGCGGGCAGGGCGAGGCGGCGACCGCGCTCGGCTTCTCCGGCCTCGATATCTGGCGGCGCGTTCTTCTGCCGCAGGCGCTGAGGATTTCGACGCCGCCGCTCATCAACGAGTTCATCCTCCTGATCAAGGCCTCGTCGCTCGTGTCGGTGGTCGGCATCGCGGAACTCACCCGCGTCAGCATGAACATAGCCACCCAGACCTATCGGCCGCTCGAGGCCTACGTGGGGGGAGGCTTGTTCTATCTGGCGATCAACCTTTGCCTGGCGGGTCTGGGCGCAGTCGCGGAACGTCGCCTGGCGGGGGCGGGCGGCCGATGAGCCTGGACCTCGTCTGGCATTATGCGCCTTCGTTGCTGAGCGGTTTCGGCGTCACCATCCTGTGCTGGGCTGCGGGCAGCGCGCTTGGCCTCGTCCTTGGGTTCGCGATTGCGCTTCTCCGCCGGCTCCAAATCCCGCCGCTCAACGGACTCATCAGGGCGTTCATCGAGCTCTTCCGCGGCACGCCGTTCCTTGTCCAGCTCTTCCTTATCTACGCCGGCGGCCCCTCGATCGGGCTCAGGCTCAACGCGACCGCCGCCGGCATCCTGGGCCTCGGCCTTTACGCGTCCGCCTATTTCGCCGAGATTTTTCGCGGCGGCTTCGCCGCCGTGCCGGCTGGTCAGATCGAGGCGGCGGCCAGCGTCGGCATGACGCCGTTCGACACGATGATATGCGTCATGCTGCCGGGCGCGCTCATCGCCGCCGTCCCCCCAATCGTCAATATGCTGATCATCCTCACCAAGGAGACGGTGGTGTTGTCGATCATCACCGTGCCCGAGCTCATGTATCAGGTGCAGACCATGGCGGCGGAGACGTTCACGGCATTCGACGCAATCTTCGCCATGGCGATCTTCTACTGGCTTCTGGTCGAAGCGGTGTCGCGCTTGGGCTCCCGGGTGGAAACGCGGGTGACCGCGTTTCTCGCGCATGAGGCGAGAGCATGAGCGCGCCGATGATCGAGCTCGCCAAGGTCAGCAAGAGCTTCGGCGCGCATCAGGTTTTGCGCGACGTCGACCTTTCCGTCGGGCGCTCGGAGGTCGTCTGCCTGATCGGTCCCAGCGGGTCGGGCAAGAGCACGCTGCTCCGATGCGTGAACTTCCTCGAGCCATACGATTCCGGCGACCTGCGCATCGACGGGCGGCTGATCGGCTACGAGGACGCGCCGGACCGAACGCGCCGGCTGATGGCGCCGCGCGCCTTGCGCGAGATGCGGCGCGAGATCGGCATGGTGTTCCAGCACTTCAACCTTTGGCCGCATATGACGGCGCTCAGCAATGTCGCCGAGCCGCTGCGGCGCGTCCGCGGCCTCAATGCCCGTGAAGCGGCCGATCGCGCGATGGCGATGCTGACCCGGGTCGGGCTCGCCGCCAAGGCCGACGCCTATCCGTCACGCCTGTCGGGCGGCCAGCAGCAGCGCGTCGCCATCGCGCGGGCGCTGGCCATGCAGCCTCGCCTCATGCTGTTCGATGAGCCAACCTCGGCGCTCGACCCCGAGCTGGTCGGCGAAGTGCTGGAGGTGATGAAGAGCCTTGCTGCGGAAGGCATGACGATGCTCATTGTCACCCACGAGATGGGCTTCGCCGCCCATGTCGCGAGCCGCATCGCCTTCATCGATGAGGGCCGCATCATCGACGAGGGCGCGCCGCGCCGCGTGTTCCACGAAAGCCCGGAGCCGCGCGTGCGGCAGTTCCTGCAGACTTATCACGACCGGAACGCTTTTTGAGGGGAGGGGCGCGGCCGCGCATGGCGGCGCGCTCGCGGGCCTCGCAGGCGTCCTTCAGCTCTGCGCCGCCCTTTCGTTGAGGATCGGAAAGCCGCGCTGGTGCCAGACCGGATAGGCGGGCTCGACGTCGCTCGCCGCGTCAAGCTTCGCCACCTGCTCGGGCGTCAGCTTCCAACCCACGGCGCCGACGTTCTCAAGCAACTGCTCTTCGTTCCGCGCGCCGATGATGACGTTGGCGACGGTCGGACGGCGCAGCAGCCAATTGAGCGCGATCTGCGGAATGGTTTTGCCCGTCTCCTTGGCGAGACCGTCAAGCGCGTCGACGATGGCGAACAGGCGTTCCTCCGGGTAGCGCGGCCCGGTTTCCGGAATGGTGTGCGCACGGGTGCCGGGCTGCGCCGGCTGTCCGCGCCGGATTTTTCCAGTGAGTTTGCCCCAGCCGAGCGGGCTCCAGACGACCGCGCCGACGCCCTGATCGCGGCCGAGCTGCATCAGCTCCCATTCATAGTCGCGATTGAGCAGCGAATAGTAGGCCTGGTGCGCGACATAGCGGGCGTAGCCATAACGGTCCGACGCCGCGAGCGATTTCATGAGATGCCAGCCGGAGAAATTCGAACAGCCGATGTAACGGATCTTGCCGGCGCGCACGAGCTGATCGAGGGTGGACAGCGTCTCCTCGACCGGGGTGTTGTAATCCTGCCCGTGCAATTGCAGGAGGTCGATCGTCTCGACGCCGAGCCGCTTGAGCGAACCATCGGTCGCCTCCAAAAGATGCTGGCGCGATGAGCCGTAGTCGTTCGGGCCGTCGCCCATCGGGAATGTCGCCTTGGTGGAAATGAGCAGACGGTTGCGCTTGCCTTTGATCGCCTCGCCCAGGATCTGTTCGGCGAGCCCGGCAGAGTAGACGTCGGCGGTGTCGAACAGGCTCACGCCGTGATCGAGACAAACGTCGATCAGTCGAGACGCGCCCGCGGCGTCGGTTGATCCCCAGGCCTTGAAGAAGTCGTTGCCGCCGCCGAACGTGCCCGTGCCGAAACTCAGCGCCGGCACGCGGAGGCCGGAATGGCCGAGACGATTATAGTCCATGCGTTACTCCTATCTTGCAACGAAGCATGTGGCTTCGCCTGCGCTCCGCGCCGGAACGATGCACGGGCGACGCTGGCGTCGGACAAGCGAACTCATCCTGCGTTTGTTGAATCGTCAGTTGTCGTATTGGCGAATTGGCGCATGAAGGCGCGCGAGAGCATCGATATCATGTCCGCCCCAGATTCCGAACACTGGACGGGGGTGGTGCACGTTGCGACGCTCCCTACTGAGGTTCCGTGGCGTGGAAACGGCGCTCTGAGCGGGGGCTTTTCAACAACTTGGCGTTCCAGCGCCGTCTCAGAGGCGTCTCGTCGGGGAACATATGGCGCACAACCGGCGTTCCGGGGGAAGTGAGGGCGCCACCATGCTCGATGCCGAGATCCGTATTTCCGTTGATGTCGACATGCCGGCGTCGCCGGGGCTGCGCTACATATGCGACAGCGGGCCGGCAATCCGGCGCAGGCGCGCGGGCAAGGGCTTTCTCTATCTCGATGCGAAGGGCAGGCGGGTCGCGAACGCCGAAACGCTGAAGCGTATACGCGCGCTCGTCATCCCGCCGGCATGGACCGATGTCTGGATCTGCGCGGCGGCGGATGGGCACATTCAGGCGACCGGCCGCGACGTCAAAGGGCGCAAACAATACAAATATCACCCCGAATATCGCGAGGCGCGCGAGCAGTCGAAATACGAGCACCTGTTCGCGTTCGCCGCGGCGCTGCCGGCGATCCGGGCGACGGTCGCCGAGCAAATGAGCCTACGCGGGCTGCCGCGCGAGAAGGTTCTGGCGACAGTCGTGCATCTCTTGGAGACGACGCTGATCCGCGTCGGCAACGATGAATATGCGCGAAATAATCAGAGCTATGGCCTCACCACGCTCAAAAGCGACCACGTCGCGGTCGAGGGCTCCGAGGTTCGTTTCCAGTTCACGGGCAAGAGCGGCAAACAATGGTCGCTTGCGATGCGCGACCGGCGCGTGGCGCGGATCATTCGGGCCTGCCAGGAACTGCCGGGCCAGGACCTTCTGCAATATTTCAACGAGGAGAAGGCGCTGCACGCGGTCTCGTCCGGCGACGTCAACACCTACCTTCGGGAGATCACCGGCGCCGACATCACCGCCAAGGATTTTCGCACTTGGGCGGGGACGATGCTGATGGCGCGATACCTCGCCATCTCCGAGCCGTTCACGAGCGCCACGCAAGCCAAGCGGGTGATGAGCGCGGCGGTCAAGAAAGTCGCCGCAGCATTGGGAAACACGGCGGCGGTCTGCCGCAAGTCCTACATCCACCCCGCCATTTCGGACGCTTATCTGAGTGGCGCCTTTGTGCTCAAAGTCATGGAGGACAGCAGCCCGTCCAAATCAGCGGGTCTGCGGCCCGAGGAGGTCGCGGTTCTCGCGCTGCTCACGAGTTCATGATGGAGGCGCTCTTCCTTCTCCCTCTAGGAGAAGGTGGCTGACCATAGGGCGTCCGGAAGGACGCCCGTCGTTCGGCACGCGCTATCGTCGGCTGGTGAGGGACCATGGCGAAGGCGCGGGCCTTCGCGGCCCTCACCCGCAACCCCTCTCCCCGTGGGAGAGGGGTTGCGCACGTCCCATCAAATGCAGAGCGCGCCTCTTCCCTTCCCCCTCGAGGAGAAGGTGGCGCGAAGCGCCGGATGAGGGCCTCGCCGCCTTTACTGAGCGCTCGCAGATGATAGGCTGTCGGCCAGCCGAAAGAGGACGCGCGATGGCGAGCTTCGATTCAAAAGTAATCTCCCATATCCACCACGAGCTGCATTCGCATCTGCCGTCCGAGCCGGCCTTGCGGACAAAAGCGCTGGAGAGCCTGCTCGCCGAGAAGAAGCTCATTGACCCCGCCGCGGTCGACGCCTGGATCGAAATGTATCGTGACGAGATTGGACCCAAGCGCGGGGCCGCGGTCGTCGCGCGCGCCTGGCGCGATCCCGCGTTCAAGGCGCGGCTTCTGGCTGATGGGACAGCGGCGATCGACGAATTTGGTTTTGCCGGCCATGCGACCGGCCATCTGCAAGCGGTCGAGAACACGGCGGACGTCCACAATCTCGTCGTCTGCACGCTCTGCTCCTGCTATCCGTTCTCGATCCTGGGCTTGTCGCCGTCCTGGTACAAGTCGAACGAATATCGCGCCCGCGCGGTGCGCGATCCGCGCGGCGTGCTGGAGGAGTTCGGCGTCAAGCTCGATGACGAAACACAGGTGCGCGTCTGGGACTCGACCTCGGAGCGGCGCTATCTCGTCGTGCCCGAGCGGCCGAAGGGCGTTGAGGACTGGGACGAGGCTGCGCTCGCCAAGCTGGTCACGCGCAATTCGATGATTGGCGCCGAGCGCGATCTCTCCGCCAAGCGGGCGGTAGCCTGATGGACGGCGTTCACGATCTTGGCGGGCGCGAGGGCTTCGGCCCCATTGTCGACAAAGCTGACGACAAACCTTTCCACGCCGACTGGGAGATGCGCGCCTTCGGCATGAAGCAGGCGTCGGCCGCGGCCAAGAGCTGGACAATCGACTGGTTCCGCCATTCCCGCGAGCTCACCGATCCGGTCGATTATCTGACGCGGCCCTATTTTGACCAGTGGCTCACGACGCTGGCCGCGCAAATGATCGACGAAGGCTACCTGACCCTCGATGAGATCAAGGCGGGCGCCGCGACGTTTGCGCCGAAGCCGAGCGTTCCGCCGCAATCGTCCGAGGCGGCGCGCGCCTATGTCAAGAGGGCAAGAAGTTTCGCGGTCGGCGTCAACACGCCGCCGCGCTTCGCGCTGGGCGCGACCGTGCGGTGTCGGCTCGACGGCGGCTCGGGTCATACGCGTCTGCCCGGATATGTGCGGGGCAGGGCAGGGGTGATCCACGCCCACCACGGCGGCCATATCCTGCCCGATGCGTCGGCGCATGGCGAGGAGCGAGGCGAGCATCTCTACACGACGAGCTTCGCTTCGCCCGACCTTTGGCCGGAGGCGAAAGGGAGCGCCGACCGCGTCTTCGTCGACCTGTGGGAGAGCTATCTTGAACCGGCCTGAACTCAGCTTTCTCAAGGCCAAGGATGGTGAGCCGGTCTTTGGCGAGCCGTGGCACGCGCAAACGCTCGCTCTCGCCGACCTTCTCGTGAAGAGCGGCGCGATCTCATCCGCGCGTTGGGCCGAGACGCTCGGAGCCGAGATCCAGGCTCTCAACGCCGACCCCGACGACCGTGAAACTTACTATCGCGCGGTCCTTGCTGCGCTCGAGCGGCTGCTCGCGGAAAACGGCGACGTAACCGCCACGGAACTCGACGAGCGCGAGCATCAATGGGAGCGCGCTTACCTGCGCACGCCGCACGGGCGACCGGTCGAGCTCGCCGCAGGCATCGAGCCGGAGTAATCGAGCCGGAGTAGCGGGCGCAGTTCCTTCGCGCGGGAGTCCTAGCCGAGCAAGCGCCAGCCCTCGGCGTCGCGCTCAAGCACCGTCGCGCGCAAGCCGAACGGCTCCGGCGTGACGCCGCGGATCCAGAGTTCCATGCGCTCGATCTCGACCTCGACGAAAATCGCACTCGCGCGATCCGCTTCGCTGGGAAAGTAGACATCATAAGCCGGCTTCCAACGGCCGCGCGTCTCGGATGCGTTTTCGTGCAGCGCTGCCGTGCCGGTCAGCGACACGAAGGCGAGGTCGGGGTCGTGCTGAAAGAGGATCGAGACCTCGCTGGCGCGCCGCATATGCGCCGCTTTGTGGGATCGGCCATCGGTGAGAAACCGGATCTTCCAGGGGTCCTCGCCGGGATCGTTCAGCACCCGCCCCATGGGCCGGACGTGGGGGGCGCCGGCCTCGGTCGCGGTCGCCAGCCAGCAATAGCGGGCGCTTCGCATCGTCTTGGCCGCGCCGTCCAGTAGGTGGCTCACGTCGATGGCGTCTGGGTTGGTCTGCGTTTCCAACATTGGAGGACCCTCCGTTTCCGTCGCCCCGACCACCTCGATGGGTATCAGATGTTGACCACCGCGTCTAGACTGAATAGTCTACAACGATGGGGCGCGCGCAATTCGATCAAGCCGGCTTTCTTGCCGCCGCCCGCGCGCTGATCGCCGAGCGCGGGCCTCAATCTGTGACTGTCGATTCTGTCGCCGAGCGGCTGAAAGCGCCCAAGGGTTCGTTCTACTATCGCTTCGCCTCGCGCGACGCGCTGCTCGGCGAAGTGTGGCTCAAGACCGTGCTTGCCTATCAGGAGGGTTTCGTCGCCGCGATCGAGGCGGACGACGGCTTAAGGGCCGCGCTCCACACTCCCGCGTGGGCGCGCCGGCATTTGGACGACGCGCGGCTGCTCATGCTCTATAGCCGCCACGATTTCGTTCAGGGCGACTGGCCGGCTCCGCTCAGGCGCGGCGTCGCCGATCAGGCCGAGCGCTTCGAGGCCTGCTTGCGAACGTTCGCCCGCCGCGCCTTCGGCGGCGCCGGTCGCGCCGAGATGCGCCGCGCGACATTCGTCCTGGCGGAGGTTCCGATCGCCGCCGTCAAGCCGCACCTGCAGCGGCGCGAGCGGCCGCCCAAGCTGGTCGATGAGCTGATCATGAAGACGTATCGCGCGATCGTCGGCACAGGCGCAGTGGCAGCAGACCGGCGACGTTGACGCCGGGGTCAGCGCGATCGGAGTTGCGAAGCGACCGTGGAGCGATCGTCGCCGGGCGGAAGGAAATGGCGCCGCAAATCGTTGAAATCGCAGGAAACGCGGAAGGAAATGGCGCCGGGGCGAGGGAAGGGTCAAAGCGGGGAGTCAACGGTCAACCAGCCGAAAAACGGATGCGGCAATAGGGCCGACTTATCCACCCTCGCCCAGGCTCGGTAGGTCGAGGCCTTTCTCCTTCGCGCAGGCGATTGCCGCCTCATAGCCGGCGTCGGCGTGACGCATGACGCCGCTCGCCGGATCGTTCCATAACACGCGCTCGATGCGCCGCGCTGCCTCGGGCGTGCCGTCGCAGACGACGACCATGCCGGCGTGCTGCGAGAAGCCCATGCCGACGCCGCCGCCGTGATGGATCGACACCCAGGTCGCGCCCGAGGCGCAATTCAAGAGGGCGTTCAAGAGCGGCCAGTCTGAGATTGCGTCGGATCCGTCAGCCATCGATTCCGTTTCGCGGTTGGGCGACGCGACCGAGCCGGAATCGAGATGATCGCGGCCGATGACGATCGGCGCCTTGAGTTCGCCGGACGCGACCATTGCGTTGAAGGCGAGGCCGAGGCGGTGCCGGTCGCCCAGGCCCACCCAGCATATGCGCGCCGGCAAGCCTTGGAACTTGATCCGCGCACGCGCCATGTCGAGCCAATTGTGCAAATGCGGGCTGTCCGGCATGAGCTCTTTGACCTTGGCGTCGGTCTTGAAAATGTCCTCCGGATCGCCCGATAGAGCGGCCCAGCGGAACGGCCCGACGCCACGGCAGAAGAGAGGCCGGATGTAGGCCGGCACGAAGCCTGGGAAGTCGAACGCGTCCTTGACGCCTTCCTCCAGCGCCATCTGGCGGATGTTGTTGCCGTAGTCGACCGTCGGGACGCCCGCGTGAGCATAGGCGAGCATCGCTCGTACATGTTCGCCCATCGACGCTTTGGCGGCCCGCTCGACCCCCTTGGGATCGCTCGCGCGCCGCTCCTCCCACTGCTGCAGGCTCCAACCTTTGGGCAGGTAGCCGTTGATGGGATCATGTGCGGAAGTCTGGTCGGTGACGATGTCGGGCCTCACGCCGCGACGCAGGAGTTCGGGCAGGAGTTCGCCCGCGTTGCCAAGCAGCGCGACCGAGACCGCTTTGCGTTCCTTGGTCGCGCTTTCGATGATCGCGAGCGCGTCGTCGAGGTCCTTGGCCTGGACGTCGACATAGCCGGTGCGCAGTCGGAACTCGATGCTGGACGGACGGCACTCGATTGCAAGCAGCGAGGCACCCGCCATCGAGGCGGCGAGGGGCTGCGCGCCGCCCATGCCGCCGAGGCCGGCGGTGAGGATCCATCTGCCCCGAAGGTCGCCGCCATAGTGCCGGCGTCCCATCTCGACGAAGGTTTCGTAGGTGCCCTGCACGATGCCCTGCGAGCCGATATAGATCCAGGAGCCCGCGGTCATCTGGCCGTACATCATGAGCCCTTTGCGGTCGAGCTCGTTGAAGCAGTCCCAGGTCGCCCAGTGCGGCACGAGGTTCGAGTTGGCGATGAGCACACGCGGCGCGTCGGCGTGAGTGCGGAACACGCCGACCGGCTTGCCGGACTGAACGAGCAGCGTCTGATCGCCCTCGAGGCGGCGCAAAGTCGCAACGATGCGGTCGAACGCCGGCCAGTCGCGCGCCGCTCGCCCGATGCCGCCATAGACGACGAGCTCGCCCGGACGTTCGGCGACGTCGGGATCGAGATTGTTCATGAGCATCCTGAGCGGCGCTTCGGTCAGCCAGCTCTTGGCGCTGAGCTCCGTTCCGCGGGGGCTGCGGACGACGCGCATGTTGTCGATGCGGGCTGGCGCGGTCATGGGCCTCAGTCCTTTAGAAACTTGTCATTCTCGGCGGACCGAAGGTCCCTGGGGATCCAGAGTTGCGGCCATCTGCGGCTAGGACGCTGGATTCCCGATCGCTCGCTTTGCTCCCGCCGGGAATGACAACGTATGGTCGTCTTCATGGACTGCTGACTTCGGAAAGAATCGCCTCGAGCACGCGCTTGATTGTTGCGCGGGTTGGCGCTGCGCGCTTTTTGTCGATCGGCGTTGGCCAGTTGTCGGGCGCAGGGCGCTCAGGCTCGTGCATGTAAGCGCGGCACGCGAGTTCGAGCTGCAAAGCCTCGACGCCTTCGCTCGGGTGCCCATAGGCGCGCGTGATCCAGCCGCCTTTGAAGCGCCCATCGACGATGGAAGTTTGCTTGCTTGCGGCGAGCACGGCGCCAATTGTCTCGCGCAATTCAGGGCCGCAGCTCGCGCCGGAACTCGTACCGAGATTGAACACGGGCAGTTCACCGTCGAACAGGCGCGGGATGACTGACCGAATGGAGTGGGCGTCGAATAGCGCGATGCGCTTATGCTGCTGGCCCAGGCGAGCGATTTCGGAGGCGAGCGCCGCGTGATAGGGATCGAAGTAAAGGCGCCGCCGCTCGGCGATTTCAGCCGCGTCCGGGGTTCGGCCCGGGCGATAAAATGGCTCGCCATCAAAGGTCGTCGTCGGGACGAGTTCCGTCGTCGCCTGGCCGGGATAAAGCGAGGCGCCGCTCGGATCGCGATTGACGTCGATGATCGACCGCGAAAGCCTCGTACGCACCACAGTCGCGCCGAGCGGCGCGACAAAATCGTAAAGCGCGTCGAGCCGCCAATCCGCGTCTTTGCGCGCGAGCCATGGATCAACGAAGGCCTGTTCGAACTCGAGAAGGTCGGTTCCAGCATGAGGAATACTGACGATAAGCGGCGCCTCGCGGCGCTCGATGATGACCCAATCGGGGCGCTCGCCGGTCATCGCGCAGGCTTCTCCAGTCCGGGCAGCGCCGCTGCGCCGACCGCATCAATGACGGCCCTGCCGCTCACGAGGCTGGTCGCCGCGGTGATGTCTGGATGAAAGTAGCGGTCGTCCTCAAGGCGCGGAACGTCGCGGCGCAGCAGGGTCCGCACAGCTTCGAGCGGCGCGCTTGAGGCGAGGGGTGCGTGAAAGTCGCAGGCCTGGGCGGCGGCTAGCAGTTCAATGCCGACGACCGACATGGCGTTATCGGCCATCGAAGCCAGGCGCCGTGCGCCATGCGCGGCCATCGAGACGTGATCCTCCTGGTTGGCCGAGGTGGGAATGGAATCGACGCTGGCCGGATGGGCGAGGGTCTTGTTTTCGGCGACCAGCGCGGCTGCGGTCACCTGCGCAATCATAAATCCGGAATTGAGACCAGGCTTCGGTGTCAGAAACGCCGGCAGGCCGGATAAAGCTGGATCGACCAGGAGCGCGATCCGGCGCTCCGCGAGAGAGCCGATTTCGCAAATCGCGAGCGCGATCATATCGGCGGCGAAGGCGACGGGTTCGGCGTGAAAATTACCGCCTGAGAGCGCTTCGTCCGTTTCCGCAAAGATGAGCGGATTGTCGGAGACTCCGTTGGCCTCGATGAGGATGGTCGTGGCCGCCTGGCGCAGCAGGTCGAGGCACGCGCCCATCACCTGAGGTTGGCAGCGCAGGCAATAGGGGTCCTGAATCCGTTCGTCGCCGGTGAGATGCGATGCGCGAATGGCGCTCCCTGCAAGCAGCGCACGCAAGGCGGCCGCGGCTTCGATCTGCCCGACGTGGCGCCTGAGCGCATGGATGCGCGCGTCGAATGGCGTATCCGATCCGCGCGCGCCGTCAATCGACAGAGCGCCGGTCGCCAAGGCGGAGCCAAACAGCGTCTCGGCCTTGAACAGGCCGACGAGCGCATTGGCGGTCGAGAATTGCGTGCCATTAAGCAGCGCGAGCCCCTCCTTCGGGCGAGGCGTGATAGGCTCGAGTCCGACTTCGGCGAGCGCTGCCGCGGCGGGCGCGACGCGATCGCCCACACGAGCTTCCCCCACGCCGATCATCGCCGCCGCCATGTGAGCGAGCGGCGCGAGATCGCCTGACGCTCCGACCGATCCCTGCGACGGTACCACCGGGGTGACGCCACGCGCGAGCATGGCCTCGATGAGCTGGAGCGTCTGCGGTTGAACGCCCGAGGCGCCCTGCGCGAGACTGCCGAGCTTCAGCGCCATCATGAGCCGCGTTACCGCGACGGAGGCTGTTTCACCGACGCCCGCAGCATGCGAGAGCACGATATTGCGCTGAAGCTGCGCAAGATCCTCGGGCGCGATGCGCACGCCCGCCAATTTGCCGAAGCCGGTGTTGATTCCGTAGACCGGTTCGCCACGAGCGAGAATCCGCTCGACTGCGGCGGCGCTCGCGGCCACGCTGGCCTGACTAGCAGGGTCGACGGCCATCGGTTCGCCGCGCCAGATCGCCCGCCAGTCGGCGAGCGACGCCGCGCCCGGGCGGATAATGACGGTCATCGCCCCCTCCAGACGCGAGCATGCAGCGGATTGAAGCCGAGCCGATAGACAAGCTCGGCGGGCCGCTCGATGTCCCAGATCGCGAGATCGGCCCATTTGCCGACCTCGAGGGTTCCGGTTTCCTCCGCAAGGCCAAGCGCGCGCGCGGCATTGCGGGTGGCGCCGACGAGGCATTCGTCGACCGTGAGGCCGAACAACGTCGCCGCCATATTGAGCGCGAGCAGGATCGAGGTCATGGGCGACGTGCCTGGATTTGAGTCGGTGGCGACAGCCATTGGGACGCGATGCTTGCGCATGAGTTCGACCGGAGGCGCCTGTCGCTCCCGCAGCATGTAATACGCGCCGGGCAGCAACACCGCGACGACGCCGGCGCTCGCCATTGCGGCGACGCCATCTTCGTCCGCATATTCGAGATGATCAGCCGAAAGTGCGGCGAATTCGGCGGCAAGCGAGGCGCCGCCTGAATTCGACAATTGGTCGGCATGCAGCTTGACCGGAAGCCCTGCGCGTTTCGCAGCGGTGAAAACACGAGCTATCTCGTCGGGCGTGAACGCAATCCGCTCGCAAAACCCATCGACGGCGTCGATCAGCCCTTCGCCCGCCAGCGTCGGGATCATCGTGTCTGCGACATAGTTGATGTAAGCTTCGCGCCTGTCGGCGAATTCAGGCGGCAGTGCGTGAGCGCCCAGGAACGTCGCGCGGATCGCGACTTCACGTTGTTTGGCGAGCCGGCGCGCGGCGCGGAGCGACTTACGCTCGGCGTCAAGGTTTAGCCCATAGCCGGATTTGACTTCCACCGTGCCAACGCCCTCGGCGATAAGAGCGTCCAATCGCTTGAGCGCCGACCCGACGAGCTCGTCTTCGCTCGCGGCGCGGGTCGCGCGCACGGTGGAAAGAATGCCGCCGCCTGCGCGAGCGATCTCTTCATAGGTGGCGCCGGAGAGCCTGAGCTCGAATTCGTGCGCCCGGTCGCCCCCGTAAACGAGGTGGGTATGGCAATCGATCAGCGCAGGTGTGATCCAGCGGCCTTCGCAGTCGACCACGCGGGCGCCGTTGCGCCATGCCGCCGGAAGCTCGGCCTGCAGGCCTACGAAAGCGATGCGTCCTTCGCGCGCGGCGATTGCGCCGGACTGGAGGATTCCAAGTCCCGGCTGCGTCGGCGCGAGCGTCGCCAGACGGGCGTTGAGCCAAACCGTGTCGAGATGGTTGGGAGCGTTTGTTTGAACCATGGCGCTCGACGGCTTCCCGCCGCAGACCATTTCATGCTTAGACCGAATTGTCCGAAAGGCAAGTGAGCGGCTTCAGCAGCTGATCGAGGCAAGTGGAGGCCGATTGGTGCCCGTCATTCACGCTGCAAGAGCACTGACCCCTGAGGGTTGGAAGTCCGACGTTCGGGTAACGATCGACGGCGGCGCGATTGCGACTGTGGAAACGGGAGCGTCAGCGCAGGAGGGGGACGAGCGTCATGCGATCATGGCGCCCGCGCCAGGGAATCTGCACAGCCACGCCTTCCAGCGCGCGATGGCCGGACTCGCTGAAGTCAGGGGCAAGGGCGACGACACGTTCTGGACGTGGCGCGAGACCATGTATCGCTTCGCGCTGATGATGTCGCCGGATGATGTCGAGGCGGTCGCCGCGCAGCTCTATGTCGAGATGCTGGAAGCTGGGTTCGCCGCCGTCGCCGAGTTCCACTACCTCCATAACGCGCCCGATGGTTCGCCTTACGCTGAGCCTGCGGAAATGGCCGGCCGCATTCTGTCCGCGGCTCGGCGCGTCGGCATCGGCATGACGCTGCTCCCGGTGTTCTATGCCCATTCAACGTTTGGCGGAGACCCGCCCAGGCCCGAGCAGAGGCGGTTCATCAACGATCTCCCGTCATTCGCGCGCCTTGTCGACGATTGCCGCGAGATGATCAAGGTGGATGAGGGAGAGGCGATCGGCATCGCGCCGCATAGCCTTCGCGCTGTGACGCCGAGCGAATTGTCCGAGCTTATGTCTGTGGCCGGTGACGGTCCGATTCACATTCACGCGGCCGAACAAATCAAGGAAGTGGAGGATTGTGTCGCCTCGTTGGGAGCTCGTCCGGTGCGTTGGCTGCTCGACCATGCCGGCGTCGACGCAAGGTGGTGCCTCGTCCACGCGACTCACATGGATGAGGGAGAGACACGCGATCTTGCCCGCTCGGGCGCGGTCGCCGGGCTTTGTCCAATCACGGAAGCCAACCTGGGCGATGGCGTCTTCAATGCAACAGATTACGTCCGTGCCGGGGGACGCTACGGCGTCGGCACCGACTCTAACGTGTCAATTGGCGTCGCCGCGGAATTGCGGCAGCTCGAATATGCCCAGAGATTGCGGGAGCGGGCGCGCAACGTTTACGCTCCACCAGGCTCGTCATGCGGGCGGACGATGCTCGAGGCGATTTGGGCCGGCGGCGCGCAAGCCATGAGGCGGAAGTCAGGTAGGATTGCGCCCGGCGCGGCGGCCGACATTCTCGCCTTTCGCGCGGACCATCCGACGCTAGCCGGCAAGGGGGACGACCAGGTGCTCGACTCCTGGATATTCTCGGCCGGCAATCCGCTTGTCGATTGCGTCTGGAGCGGTGGACTGAAAGTCGTCGCCGGCGGCCGGCACGTGTTCAAGGACGAGATCGCTGAGCAATTCGCAAAGACGATGCGGGAACTGAGCTAGCTGTTCAGTCCCGGCATTTTCTGGAGCGGGCTGATTGTGAATCTTTGCGGCTGTGAAGTCCAGGCTTTGCAGATGAACTCATAGGGGGTGAGGCCTCTGGGTCTTGAG
>Ga0210406_10001117_pt1 | contig 34086 bp, 21 predicted proteins | sample IncBWC30MmetaG_FD_155454 | JGI IMG/M metagenome (GOLD analysis project Ga0210406, IMG submission 155454) | Forest soil microbial communities from Barre Woods Harvard Forest LTER site, Petersham, Massachusetts, United States - Inc-BW-C-30-M | ecosystem: Environmental > Terrestrial > Soil >... | reverse complement strand
CCGTTGATCCATCCCGCGACACCTTCGGCATCGCAAGCTGCTGGCGATCATCGCTCGGAGCGTAAATGACACGGGCACCGGAACCGCTCTCGGGAAAGGCGTAGAGCTTCGCGGTCCACCAGTTGTTGTCACCGTCGCCGGGAGCCGCCGTTCCGATGAAGCCCTTGCCGGCGGCCCGCCAGTCGTACTCATAGACGAACAAGTCGGGCGGCGAGACCCAGTGCAAAGCACCTTTCTCCAATATTGCGATTCGCTGTTCCGGCGGAGCGGCGTCCAAATCACCGGCAATCGGCGCGCCGGCCTGGGTTGCGCCGACCTCCTTGGTTGCATTTTGAATGGCCAGCATGGCCAGACGTCCATCCGGCATGGTGCGCAAATGTTCGATCGTCCCGCTGAATTCGAGCAGCTTGATCAGTGCGCGGCCGTCAGAGCCAACCGCGTACACGGAGCGTGCGTGGGAGCCGGGCGCACGCAGGGTGAATGCCAGGCGCTTGGAGTCAAGACTCCAAGCCGGCGAAGCCGGCCAACACTGCGGTACACGGCCACAGGGCATCGCGATGGTGACCGCGGCACCGGATCGAACCTGCCTGATCACCAGATCGCGAACCGTCGGCGCCCCGCCGCTCGGGGATGAATCGCCTTCGACCGAGGCAACCAACTCTCCATTCGGCGAAATCTCAACATCGAGATAGCGATGCACCAGACGCTCGGCAGCCTGAGATTCCGCCGCCGCAACACTATGACCGATGCCGATGCAAAGCATCGCAACTCCCAGTACCTGCCTCATGTCATTTGCCATTCGCATTGATTACTCCGATTAATTGCTGCGATTGAATTTCAGTACGAGAGTCGCACACCCCAACAAGCCCGCACCCTCTATCCGGGCAAGCCAGCGGTTCATGTTGCCTGTCACGCCAAATCTGGCCGTGGCGCGCAGCGCACGATGCGCGAGCCACCCGTATCCGGTCAAAATACAAAACTCCGGCACCATGGAGGTCGCCGCCAAAATCAACATTTGCGGCACCACCGGAACCTGCGGATCAATGAACTGCGGCAATAGCGCCAGGAAGAACAGCAGCGCTTTGGGATTCGCCAATTGCAGAGTGAGCGCTCCCAGATACACACCGCGTAAATCGCCTTCATTGGCCGCGCCCTCCCCGCCCAATGCAACCGAGTGCAGCGAGTTGGCGGAGCGCAATGCCTTGACCCCCAGGTAGATCAGGTAGGCCGCACCAACCCATTTGGCAACGGCAAAGAATTGCGCGCTGGCGGCAATGATGGCGCCCAAGCTGGTTGCCGACAACGCAAAATAGATGCCGTTGGCGCTCAAGATGCCGGCAGCCGCCGGCAATGTGCGGCGTAAAGCGCCGCGCACGCCTTGCGACACCACGTAGAACACCGCCGGACCGGGCGACAGGGATAGCGCGGTTTCCATCACCAGAAAGAGCAGCCACGTCTTGAAGGACATCTAGCGCGCCGCGCTCGCTTGCGGCAGCTGCATGCCAAGCTGGTCGAATAGAAAGGCATACTCGTCGGCTTGCTGGTTTACGCGAATCGACAGGGCGCTGCCGATACCATGCCCGGTATGCGCGCTGATACTGAGATAGACCGGTCGTCCGGAGCTGGTCGCTGCCTGCAGGCGCGCGATCATTTTGCGCGAGTGCGCGGGATTGACCCGCCCGTCGGTTTCACCAGTCGCCATGAAGATGGCCGGATAAGCCGTACCGTCCTTGACATGGTGATAGGGCGAGTAGGCGTAGAGCGCTTTGAATTGCTCAGGATCTTTCACGGACCCGTATTCCGTCGTGTTGAACAGCCCGTTGGGATCAAGCTCCACGCGCAGCATGTCGTAGATGCCGACCAGGGACACCACGGCGCGAAACAGCTCGGGACGCTGGGTCAATGCGGCGCCCATCAACAGCCCGCCGTTGCTGCCTCCCAGAATCGCCAAGTGACTGCGATCGGTGTATTTCTCCGCGATCAGATGCTCCGCGGCAGCGAGGAAATCATCGAACACGTTTTGTTTGCGCGTCGACGCGCCCTGCGCATGCCAGTCCTCGCCGAATTCGCCGCCGCCGCGCAAATTGGCAGCGACGAAAACGCCTCCGCCGTCGAGCCATAATCGAACATTGGCGCCGAGAAATCCGGGCGTTTCGCTGACGGCAAAGCCTCCGTAGCCGTAGAGCAGCACGGGATTCGCACCGTTTAGCTGCGTGCTTTTGCGGCGAACGATATTGATGGGTATGGATGTCCCGTCCTTGGACTTCACGAATTCGCGAATCACTTCGGTGTCGGCGAATGACACAGGACTGGTCTGCGCGAGCGCGGTGTCGGACGTCTTTGCCGCCTTCGAGTCGTAGCGAGAGAAATAAGGCGGGCGCAGATAGGTCTCGACGGCGTACAGCAGCGTGCCGTCACTCAACGGTTCTACTTCGTCGACCGCCGCGACGCTCGGCAGCGGCAACATGCCATTGAGTTTGCCCGCATGATCGAAGATGGCGACACGCGACGGACCGCCGACGAGCTCGCGCAGGTACAGTGCATCCGGCGTCACAACTACCGGCTCACCGCCGAATTCACCGCTTGCCAGCATGACGGCATCGCTTTCCGGAACGATCGTCGCAGAGCGGCTCAAGTCGGTTACACCGGGGTCCAGTTTCAAAAGCTTGCCGTGCGGCGCGCCCTTGCGGGACACCAGGTACAGCGCGCCGCCGGCATCGGCGGTGACCGCGACGACCTTGTCGTCGAAGTGCGTGATCTGCTGCGCACTGCCGCCCTGGCCGAGAACATAGTGGGCGAATTCCCCGCCGTCGCCGTTGGCGACCGACACCACGATGAGCTTCGGGTTGTACCGGGCATCCAGCTTGATTTCCGCGACCTTGGGAAAGTCCCTGCCCAGTACGTACGCATCCTTGGATGGATCATCTCCCATCTTATGGAAGTAGACCTGCTGGTAGAAGTGCTGCTCCGGTGCGGGCTTTTCGGGACCGGGATAGCGCGTATACCAGAACCCCTTCGCATCGGCACGCCACTCCAAACTGCCGCCGCCGGTGGGGTATTGCACTCGCGGAATCAGCGGCCCGAGCTCCTTGCCTGAGGTCACATCGAATAAATGCAGCGTGCCGTCTTCGCTGCCATTCTCGGACATCGAGACCGCGAGGGTCTTGCCGTCCGGCGAGGGCACGAACCAATCAATGGCCGTTGTGCCCTTGGGGTTGATGGTGTTGGGATCGACGATGATTCGCGCCAGCGAGGGATCGGCGGCATTGGTCAGCACCGCAATCATCGGCTGCTGCTTCGGCGGCTGGGAGTAATAGGCAAAAACGGCAGCGCCAACGGCACGCAGGCCGCGGTAGGAACTCGATGTCGCCGAGATCTGACTCAGCAATTGTTTGAAGATCGGTGCGCGCTGCGGCAACTCATCAAGATACTTTCGGGTGCGGGCATCCTGCGCGGCGCTCCATGCATGAACTTTCGGATCCGCGGTGTCTTCGAGCCAGCGATACGGATCGCTGACCGTCACCTGGTGATAGACATCCGTCACACCGTGCTGTTCGGACTTCGGTGCGCCCGGGTCGGCGGCAAGCGCGGCCCCGAAGATGATGAGGCCGCTCAAAAAGGGCACAATGGTTAGACGCTTCTTTTGTATTTTCATGGCGCACGATCATCTACCGGCGTCGCCATCATGGCAAGCCGCCGCAGGATGAAATGAAAATTGAATTATCCGCGAAGGTGCCTCGATGACGGTCGGGGGCTACGAAGCGGCCATCCTTCCGGCCGGTGTGCGTGCGCGCATGGTCGAGTCCGTCAACGGACTGAACATGCACGTGCTCGAGGCCGGATTCGAAGTGGAGAATCGGCCGTGCGTCGTGCTGCTGCACGGCTTTCCGGAACTGGCCTACAGCTGGCGCAAGGTGATGCCGGCACTTGCGGCCGCGGGTTTTCATGTGGTAGCGCCCGATCAGAGAGGCTACGGGCGCACCTCGGGGTCGGATGACCGGTATGAGGGCGATCTCGCGTCATTCCATCTCCTCAATTTGGTGGAAGACACGCTGGGATTGCTGGCTGCGCTGAAGATTCGGCGCGTCGCGGCGATAGCGGGGCATGATTTCGGATCGCCGGTCGCTGCTTGGTGCGCGCTCACTCGCCCCGACGTGTTTCAATCCGTGGTATTGCTCAGCGCCCCGTTCAGCGGCGCGCCGCGGCCGCGGAAGTCCGGCACGCGAGCGCCGCTGGCCGGTATTGCTGATTCCCTGGCGGCGCTGCATCCGCCGCGCAAACACTATCAGTGGTACTTCTCCACCCGGGCGGCCAACGGCGATATGCACGACTGTCCGCAAGGCATTCACGCGTTTCTGCGCGCCTACTATCACCACAAAAGTGCCGACTGGCGGCAGAACACTCCCTTTCCGTTGAAATCATGGGCGGCTGACGAATTGGCGAAGATGCCGAAGTACTACATCATGGATTTGAACATGGGGATGGCCGAGACGGTGGCGGAGCAGGCGCCGACGCCCGCCGAAATATCGGCATGCGCCTGGCTGCCCGATGATGAGCTGCGGATTTACAGCGAGGAATTCGCGCGCACCTCATTCCGGGGAGGGCTGCAATGGTACCGCAACGCGACTCACCCGCACGCCGTCGCGCGGCTGCAAGCTTTTTCAGGCCGCGGCATCGATGTGCCTTGCTGCTTCATCGCCGGAAAAAGCGATTGGGGCACGTATCAAAGTCCCGGCGCATTGGATGCGATGGCCTCTTCGGCATGCAGCCGGTTTCACGGCATCCACCTCATCGAGGGCGCCGGCCACTGGGTACAGCAGGAACAACCCGCCGCGGTGAATAAACTATTGATCGAGTTTCTGGAATGCGAGGTCTAGCAGGCTGCTGCTAGTTCTTGGCGAGGCCCGCAAGAAAACCGGCGACATGCTCGTTGAGAAATTTCCCGTCCGCCGGCGTGATCCCTGCGCCCGCCGGATGTCCCCACAGCGAAGGAATGATGGCCAGCGTACAGTGCGGAATGAACGCGGCTTCATAGCGCGCATCGGTGACCGGGAAGTACAGGTCCGTTTCAGAGGGCATGTAAAGCACCGGCACCTTGATGGAGCGCAGCGCTGCTGCGACGTCACCATGGAAAGGCGCCGTCTTGCCTACGTCGTGCAACTCCCAGCTGCGCATCTGCAGGATGAGATTGTTTGCATCCGCCCCGGGAATAAAGTTGGTCCGAAAGTGCTCGACCACTTCGTCGAAGGTTTTGCCGAACGCGGGATTGCTGCGCCACAACTCCTGGCGCCACCACTCCTGCGAGAACAGCCACCCGGTCCACACCATGGCGAAAGCCTGAATCCCCTTGGTCGGCGCGGTCGCCGCCGTGTAATCGCCGCCGTTGAACGTTGGGTCAGCGGTAAGCGCCGCTATCTGCCCTTCGAGCCGGACAATGCCGTGGCCGTATGTTTTCGCCGTCCCTGACGTGGCCACGATGCCGTCCATGTAGTCCGGATGACTGACCGCCCATTGAAATGCCTGCTGGGCTCCCATGGAGAATCCGATCACCGCGCGTACATGCCGCACATGCAGCTGCTCGGTGAGCATGCGATGCACGGCTTCAACGTTGTCGCGGATGGTCATGACCGGGAATCTCGGCCCGTGAAATAGTTCCGGTGTGTTGCTCGGCGAGGAAGAGCGCCCATTGCCGAACAGTTCGCTGGTGACGAGGAAAAGCTTCGTCGGATCGAGAGCCTTGCCCGGCCCAATCAACCAAGCGTAGCCGTGCATATCAGCCATGTAGTGCGACGGCAGCAGGATGGCGTTGTCGCCCTTGGCGTTCAGTTTGCCGTAGGTGCCGTAGACGATGCGCGCTTCGGGCAGAACGATGCCGCCTTCGGTCTTGAAATTCTTGATCGTGAATTCGTGCTGAAGCGGTTCGGCATCCGGAGGTGCCGCGTGCGCGTGCGCGAACAAGCCAAACAAGGCCACACCTAAGGCAATAATTCTCACCGCACCGCCCCCCATCGCTTGAGCCCTCGAGATTGGTTTTGCAGCATACCAGCACGGGAAAGCCTCGCCGCGGTTTTATTGCGGGTGCATGATTCTGCGGTGAGTTGCGCGGGATCGCGCCTTATAATTCCACGATGAAGCACTCGCATCCTTGGCTCGCCATCATGGTCATCCTTTGCGCAGGCACCGGGAAACCGGTGCACGCTGCGATCGAGTACGCAGAGATCACAGGAGGGCGCGTTCAGGGCGAGGTGCATGACGGACTCGCATCATTCAAAGGACTGTCTTTCGCATCTCCGCCTGTCGGGGCGCTGCGATGGCGGGTTCCGCAACCGGTGGTTGCGTGGAGCGGCGTACGAAAAGCGGACACATTCGCGCCGGCGTGCATTCAACCGTGGGCCGACAATCCGAATCCGAATCAGCTAAGCGAAGATTGCCTGTACTTGAACGTATGGACCGCGGCCGTCACGGCAAAAGAGCGGCGTCCCGTCATGGTCTGGATCCATGGCGGCGGCTTAACCAACGGCTTGTCCTGGGAGACCCTGTCGCACGGGACGAAACTTGCACCCGAGGGCGTCGTTCTGGTCACGATTGCGTATCGGCTCGGCGCGTTCGGCTTCCTTGCGCATCCGGAGCTGACACGCGAGTCAGGCAGGGGATCGGGAAACTATGGGCTGTTCGACGCCGTCGCGGCGCTCAAGTGGGTGCAAGCCAACATAGCGCAATTCGGCGGTGATCCATCACGCGTCACAATTTTCGGCGGCTCGTCCGGTGCCCTCATGGTCAGTCTGCTCGCCGGCGCTCCCGCAGCGAACGGCTTGTATGCGCGTGCCATCGCGCAAGGCGGCTCCGGCTTCCATCCGAATCGCCCCTATCCACGGTATATCGCGCCACTACCGCCTCTGCGCGATGCCGAAGCGACGGGCGTCGATTTTTTCAAATCTCTGGGCGTATCGAACCTCAAGTCGGCGCGACATCTGTCGGCAGAGGCAATATTGAAGGCAACGGACTCTGCAGCGCCGGGATTTCGCCCGACCGTCGATGGCGATCTGCTAATTGGCTCCAGTGTCGAACTCTTTCAGCAAGGACGGTTCAACGACACCCCGATTCTGGTGGGCTTCACGTCCGATGAATTGGGAGCAGATCCGCCCAAGATTTTGGCGGACTGGTTGGAATCGGTGATCGAGCGTTCGAGCTGCACGGACACGCCGGCCGCGATCGCCGCAGCATACCCGCCCACCAGGGATGCTCCAACAAATACGCCTACAAACATGAACCGCTATCTGTTTCGCGATTTTTACGTGGGCTGGCCTGCCTGGGACTGGGCGCGATTGCAATCCACAAAAGGTCACAACCCCGCGTACGTCTACTTCTTCGACGTCCACGATCGCGAGCACCCATTCGGCGCCCCGCATGCAACCGAGTACCCCTTTGTGTTCGGCAATTTTCCCAAGCCTCCAAGTGCCGGCGACGAGGCCACTTCCGCGCTGATGCGTCAATACTGGATCAACTTCGCAGCTCACGGCGATCCCAACGGACCCGGGCTGCCGGTTTGGAAAGCATTCGACGAAGACTCACAGTCAGCAATGGTGTTCGGTGACGCCTCCGGCTCGCGACGACTCCCGAACATCGACGGACTCAAGCTGTTGGATGCGCTTCAGCAGTGCGGTGACAGCTCATCGAGTGCGGCCGCCGCGCCCAGATCCATTGCTGAACTTGCGCCATCAGCCACGATCAAATTGGGCGAGACTGCCGACTGGGTCGCCATCACTGCCGACGCCGTCTGGGTTGCGAGCACCGGCCCCTTCGCTGTGCATCGCATTGATCCAAGAACCAATACCCTGGCTGCAAGCGTGCGGCTTGCCGGCGAACCGTGTGCCGGTTTGAGTGTAGGAGCCGGCAGTCTTTGGGTTCCCCTGTGTACGACGCCGCCGTCGCTCGCCAAAGTGAATCTCAAGACCGGTCAATTGGTCGCGACCTTCCCGGTGGGTGCCGCCGCTGCCGAGGGCGGGATCGCATACGGTGCCGGAAGCATATGGCTCATCGTCAACAAGTCCGGCGACCTGGCGCGCATTGAGCCCACCGGCGGCAAGATTCTCCGCACCTATGGAGTGCCGGCGGGTTCCTACAATCCGCGATTCAGCGACGGCACGATCTGGGTCTCGCACGCAGAAGGTGCCGACCTGACCGGCATCGATGCGCTGACGGGGAAAATCACGACGATAGCCACCGGGCCCAATCCAAGATTTCTCACCGCCGGCGCAGGCGCCGTTTGGACGCTCAATCAGGGTGACGGCACTGTCACGCGCGCCGACGTGCGCACCGGACGCACCAGTTCGATTGCCCTGGGGACGCCGGGTCACGGCGGCGACATCGCCTTCAGCGCCGGCCGCGTCTGGACCACCATGCCTAAAATGCCGCTCTCGATCATCGACGCGGCGGCGGGCAAACTCATCTGTCAGTGGGCGGGCCCGGGTGGCGATTCCTTGGGGCTGGGACACGCAGCGGTATGGCTTACGGATTATCACGCAGGCACCGTCTCGCGAATTCCTCTCGAGGAATTTCCGGCGCATTGCCTGCACCGCGGACTTTAGGAACCCTCGAGGCGATCGAACACAACCTTCATAGCACTCACGCGATCGATATACGCGTGCGCCGCGTGGTCCCCGCAGCGTTGACCCTCGATCAGTCGAAACCCCCGCCTGGCAAACTCATCGCCGGCACCGGCGCCGCAAAGGTGTATCACCGCCGCCAGCATCTGCTTGTGCTGCAATGTCGCGGCGCCGATCCGGCGGCGCTCCAGGATGTTGGCGATGCTGCGATCGAGATAGGCCGATGTAAGTTCCACTGCGTGACTGGGGATGACCCGGGCATACAGGCCGTTGAACCAACACGATTGCCAATTGTTCCAGGGCCCGTCGTCAACCACGACGTGATCGCGAATGCAATAACGCCTGGCTTCCGCAAAATTCCCGTCTGTGATCTGGTACATCCCCACGGCGCTCGAGGCCGGCCGGTACACCTCGAAAGGCTGTGAGGACCACGACCATCGCCAGTACGTTCGCGCCACGGGATTTCCGGAACCCTCCACCTGGGCAATGGCCGCGAGCAAGTCGGGCGTCATCACGCTGGTCGAATATTTCCGGAATATCGACGCGTATTGCTGCCAGGTTTCCGCCGGCGATTTGTTGAGCGTACCGCTCACCGGAAAGAACAATTCCGATGGCTTTCGCACCACTTGATAGATCCAATTGCAGAGCAGCCACACCACGAGCGTCACCAGCACACCCATGAGGATCTTCGCCGGGCGCGGCGCCGGGCGCCACCAGCGCCTGACGCGGCGCGCAAGGCGCGCGGCATCCCGCATGAGCCTGGCAGCGCGGCGCCAGAGATGGGCCGCGTGGCGCCCGAGCTCGGCCGTGCGGCGCCCGCGCTTGGCGGCGCGCTGCGCGGGACTAGCGGTGCGGCGTGGCATGGGGGGCCACGATGGTGACGCTGTCGGTCTCGGGATCAAATACGATTTTGGCGTCGCCCCTTTTCAGCTGCGCGATGACCTTCGCCACTTTGTCCTCCAGCGAGAATTCTCTTTCGCCGTAGTCGGTGCCCTCGCGCAATACAAAGGATTCGATCACCGCCTGCAGCAGCTCGGCCGACAACTCGGTGTGCGGTACTTCTATGGGTTTGAGAGTCTCGTTCTCCACTACGAACCTGTCTGGGGAATCGGGCGCTTGGCGAGCCAGGTATCGAGCTGTGCCGCAAAGGCATTGCGATTCGCCTGGGTAAGCGGCGGCGGACCGCCGCCGACGACGCCGCTGGAGCGCATCGTGTCCATGAAATCGCGCATGCCCAGAACCCCGCGTATGGTGTCGGGCGAATAGCGCTCACCGCGTGGATTGAGCGCCTCTGCGCCCTTCGCGATCACCTCGGCCGCCAATGGGATGTCGGCCGTGACCACAAGATCGCCCGCGATGATGCGTTTGACGATCTCGGCATCGGCGACATCGAATCCGGAGGATACCTGCACGGCTCGAACGCTTGGAATTCTTGGAACTTGCAGCGCTTGATTGGCGATGAGCGTGACGGCTACGCCGGTACGCTTCGCGGCGCGAAACAGAATTTCTTTGATTACGCCGGGACAGGCGTCGGCGTCCACCCAAATGCTGGCCATCGCCCGAGAATATCAGACACCTTGAAAGTCTTTATCGGACCGCTACAGGGGGTCATGAGGGGGCCGCGCCGTTTCTGTTGCGGTTCTTGTTTGCCCCAAGTCGCAAAAGCGGTGAACTCGGGATTTGACCGTGTGAAATGGCGCTTATCGGGCAGCAGCAGCCTCTGCGCCCTGTTATCGGCAGGGAAATGGCGATTTGGAGTACAATTTCGTCCCGAACCTGCCATCCGTCCGCAATACCGTGAAAACTGCTACACGCAAGAGCCCGAAAGTGGGCTTTGTCAGCTTGGGCTGTCCCAAAGCACTGGTCGACTCCGAACGTATCCTCACCCGCCTGCGCGCCGAGGGGTATGAGGTTGCGGCTACCTATGGCGCGGCGGACCTGGTGGTGGTCAATACCTGCGGTTTCATCGATTCCGCGGTGGATGAGTCGCTGGAGGCGATTGGCGAAGCGCTGGCGGAGAACGGCAAGGTGATCGTGACCGGGTGCTTGGGCGCCCAGCCGCAGAAAATTCTCGATCGGCATCCGCAAGTGCTCAAGATCACCGGCCCCCAGCGCTATGAAGAAGTGGTTGCGGCAGTGCACGAGCACCTGCCCCCGCAGCACGAGCCATTTGTCGATCTGGTCCCCGCGCAGGGCATCAAGCTCACACCCCGGCACTATGCCTACTTGAAGATCTCCGAGGGCTGCAACCATCGCTGCAGCTTTTGCATCATTCCTTCCATGCGCGGCGACCTGGTCAGCAGGCCCATCGGCCAGGTGTTGCGTGAGGCTGAACAGCTGGTGCGCGCCGGCGTGAAGGAGATCCTCGTCATCTCCCAGGACACGAGCGCCTACGGCGTCGACCTCAAATATGCAGCCCAACCCTGGCGCGACGTCGAGCGCCGCGCCCGCTTCTATGATTTGGCTGCCGCACTCGGCGAATTGGGCGCTTGGATCCGCCTGCACTACGTCTATCCCTATCCGCACGTCGATCAGGTCATCGAGCTGATGGCGGCGGGCAAGGTACTGCCGTACCTGGACATCCCCTTCCAGCACGCCAGCGCCCGCATCTTGAAGTTGATGAAGCGGCCCGCGGCCGCTGAGAACACCTTGGAGCGCATTGCGGCCTGGCGCAAGGTGGTGCCCGATATCACCATTCGCAGCACGTTCATCGTGGGTTTCCCGGGTGAAACCGAGCAAGACTTCGAGGAACTGCTCGATTGGATGCGGGTGGCGCAGCTCGATCGCGTGGGCTGCTTTGAGTATTCACCGGTCGAGGGCGCGGCGGCCAACGCGCTCAAGGAAACGCCGGTGCCCCCGCAACTCAAGACCGAGCGCCGCGCCCGCTTCATGGAACTGGCGGCAGAGATCAGCGCCAATCGCCTGAAGCAGAAGGTGGGCCTCACCATGCCGGTGCTGATCGACCGCATCGACCGCGACGGCAACAACGCCGTTGCCATCGCACGCTCCAGCAGCGATGCTCCGGAAATCGACGGCACGGTGAGAATCGTGGGCGCTCGCGGCTCCGCCAAAGACTTGGTGGTGGGTTCGCTGGTCGACGTGCAGATCACCGCGGCGGGCGACTATGATCTCGAAGCGCGATTGATCCCCTGATTTTGCAACCCCGGTGCGCAAGGCGCGCATCCTTTTCGGAGAACACCTTTGGAAATTTCCGCAGACAAAGTCGTACTCATTCACTACACCCTCAAAGACGACGACGGCGGCGTGATCGACACCTCTGCCGGCAGTGAGCCGCTGGCCTACATCCAAGGGCACGGCAACCTGGTGTCGGGCTTGGAGAAGGCGCTCGAGGGCAAGCAGGACGGCAGCAGCGTCGCGGTATCGCTGCAGCCTGAGGAAGGCTATGGCAAGCATGATCCGGCTTTGATCCAACGCGTGCCGAAGCGCAGCTTGCAAGGCATGGGCGAGGTCAAAAAGGGCATGCAATTCCAGGCACGGACCCCGGAGGGCATGCGCCTGTTTACGGTGACCGGGGTCATGGGCGACATGGTGACGCTCGACGGCAATCATCCGCTGGCCGACAAGACCTTGCATTTCGACGTACAGATCGTGGCGGTGCGCGACGCGACGAGCGAAGAATTGGAGCACGGTCACGTGCATGGCGCCGGCGGGCACCATCACTAGGAGCGTGTCTTGAGTCGAGGTGTATGCCGGATGGCACGGCGCTTGCTTGTTCCAAGTTCAACGAACAACTCGCCGTCCAGCGAAAACAGGTCGCCTGAACAACCCCTGCGATCGTTGACCGCGCTGCGGTCGGACTTTACTTATCGGGTTGCCCTGCTTACATATCTTTGCGGCGATTGTCGAGCCCTTCGCTATCGCCGTGGAATGTGCATAATGGCATGGGGTTCCCAAAAACAATCAACAGAGAGATCGTACGGATGGAGCGTCGACTGCACACCCGCCACCGCGCGCGCACAACAGTGTACGTGGTGATGTCCGGCCGGAAGAGCCGAATTTGCAAGGCAAAGAATTTGAGCGCCAACGGCGTGTTTGTTGAAACAGAAAATCTGGGTCTTCGCAAGGGGCAACAAGTCCAGCTGGCCTTCGCGATCAACTTGGGGCTGGTCACGAAGATTCATCGCCGCACGGCAATCGTCGCGCACGTCACGCGCGGCGGCACGGGCCTCATGATGGAGCAGTTCGCGGGCCGCTGAGCTTGACACATCCTGTAAACTTACAGGAATGCCACCCTTCGATCCTCCCCGCTCGGATGCAATCCGCATCCGCGGCGCGCGCCAGAACAATCTCAAGGATCTTGATCTCGATCTGCCGCTGAACGAGCTGATCGTGGTAACCGGCGTCAGCGGTTCCGGAAAATCCTCGCTGGTGTTCGATACCCTCTACGCGGAGGGTCAGCGCCGCTACGTCGAGACCTTCTCGCCCTACGCGCGCCAGTTCCTGGATCGAATGGACAAGCCGCAGGTCGATCGCATCGAGGGCATTCCGCCGTCGATTGCCATCGATCAGACCAATCCGGTGCGCACCTCGCGCTCCACCGTCGGCACCATGACGGAGCTGAACGATCACCTGAAATTGCTGTTTGCCCGTGCCGCAGTTCTGCACTGCCGCAGCTGCGATCGCCCGGTGCGGCGCGACACGCCCTCCAGCATCCAGGAGCATTTGAGCGCGCTCGCCCGCGATCACGGCGATCCCAAGCTGCTGCTGACGTTCCCGGTGCCCATACCTCCGAACTTCACCGAAGCTGAAATCAAGGGATTGTTGTCGGGCCAGGGTTACACGCGCATCCATGAGAAGCGCGGCCAAGTTTTGCAGGTGATTCAAGATCGGTTTCGCTGGTCGGCGGTCGAGGCCGCGCGCGCCGGCGACGCCATCGAGGCCGCGCTCAAAGTCGGTCAAGGCCGCATCGACATCTATCCCGTGAGCGATGCCGCGGCGGAAAAGCCCGCTGCGCCGTGGCGTTTTTCCACGGCTCTGCATTGCCCGGATTGCGATATCAGCTACAAGGAACCCAGTCCCAGCACGTTCAGCTTCAACTCGCCGCTCGGCGCATGCGATACCTGCCGTGGATTCGGCCGCAGCATCGGTGTCGATTACGGCCTGGTCATTCCGGATTCGTCCTTGAGCCTGCGCCAGGGCGCCATCAAGCCTTGGCAGACCGAGTCCTACAAAGAGTGCCAGACGGATCTGCTGAGATTCGCGCGCAAGCGGGCAGTACCCCTGGACACTCCCTGGCGCGACCTGACCGACGCCCAACGCACCTGGGTCATCGAAGGCGAGGGCGAATGGACCAAGAATGTCTGGTACGGCGTACGGCGCTTCTTCGCGTGGCTCGAGACCAAAGCGTACAAGATGCACATTCGCGTACTGCTATCGCGCTACCGCTCCTATACCGAATGCAGTGCCTGCCGCGGCGCCCGCTTGAAGCCCGAGGCGTTGTTGTGGCGCATCGGCAATCCAGGAATGAACATTCGCGAGTTGATGCTGTTGCCGATCGATGCCGGCCGCAAATTCTTCGCGGCGCTCGAATTGCCGGCGCTGCTCGATGAAGCCACGGATCTGTTGCTCAAGGAAATCCGCACGCGCCTCAAATATCTGGGCGACGTGGGCTTGGGATACTTGAATCTCGATCGCCAGTCGCGCACCTTGTCCGGCGGCGAGGTGCAGCGAATCAATCTCACCACCGCACTTGGCACCTCGCTGGTCAATACCCTGTTTGTGCTCGATGAACCCTCGATCGGCCTGCATCCTCGCGACGTCGAACGCATCGTCGGGGTCATGCACCGCCTGCGCGACGCCGGCAACACATTGGTGGTGGTCGAGCACGACCCCAAGGTGATCCAGGCGGCGGATCGCGTCCTCGACATCGGCCCGGGACCCGGCGAGCACGGCGGCGAAATCGTATTTTATGGACGCTTGCGCGATTTACCGAACGCGACAGGATCACTCACCGCCGACTATTTGTTTCGCCGCAAACGCGTGGAAGCGCCGCATGTCGCGCGGCGCGGCGCGTCGTCCGGCCGCGCGCCGACCGGCGGCACTTTGCCCGGCGGTTTGCGCATCGAGGGCGCAGCCGAGCACAACCTCAAGAACATCGATGTCGCCATCCCGCTCGATCACCTGGTTTGCGTGACCGGGGTCAGCGGCTCGGGCAAGTCCACGCTGGTGCACGATGTTCTGTATCCAGCGCTGCTGCGCGCCAAGGGCAGACCTACGGAAAACCCGGGCGAGCACCGCGTCCTCAAAGGCGCGGAGCTCATCGATGACGTTGTCATGGTCGATCAGAGCCGGATCGGCCGCACCACCCGCTCGAATCCCGCAAGCTACGTCGGCGCGTTCGATGCCATCCGCGATCTGTTCGCGCGCTTGCCCGAAGCACGCGAACGCAAGTACACCGCTGGCACGTTCAGCTTCAATGCCGGGAATGGCCGGTGCCCGGGTTGCGGCGGCAACGGCTTTGAGCACGTCGAGATGCAATTCCTCTCGGATGTGTACCTGCGCTGCCCCGATTGCGACGGGCGCCGCTATCGGCCCGAGGTGCTCGAGGTCAGATTGACTCGCGGCGACTCTCCGCCCAAGAGCATTGCCGATGTTCTGGACCTGACCGTGTCCGGAGCGCTCAAGTTTTTCCGCGCGGATGCGGAGGTGTGCCTGCGACTCGCGCCCCTGGCCGAGGTTGGACTCGACTATCTGCGGCTCGGCCAACCTGTACCGACGCTTTCGGGCGGTGAAGCCCAACGCTTGAAGCTGGCGGGGCATTTGGCGGACAGTGCGGTCCGGCTGCAGTCTCCCAAGCGGACCGCAGCGGCCTCTGCCGGCGACGATCGTCCCCGCCGCGGTTCGCTGTTTTTGTTCGACGAGCCCACCACCGGCCTGCATTTCGACGATGTCGCGAAGCTGTTGCGCGCCTTCAGGCGGCTGATCGACGCCGGGCATTCCCTGCTCGTGATCGAGCACAATCTGGACGTGATCCGTGCGGCCGATTGGATCATCGATCTAGGTCCTGAGGGCGGCGAAGCCGGCGGCGCTGTCGTGTGCGCCGGCACCCCGGATGAAGTCATGCAATTCGCCGCGTCGCACACCGGACGCGCGCTCATGGAAGAAGAACTCGCGGGCCGCGCGGTGCGCGACTCGGGCGGTATGACCCGGTATGCCGAAACGCCCGTGCGCCAACCGAGCGCACCGACCCATATCGAGATTCACGGAGCCCGGGAACACAACCTCAAGAATGTCGATGTGAACCTGGGACTCAATCAATTCACGGTGATCACGGGCGTCTCCGGCAGCGGCAAGAGCACTCTGGCATTCGACATTCTGTTTGCCGAGGGTCAACGCCGTTACCTCGAGTCATTGAATGCCTATGCACGGCAATTCGTGCAGCCTTCATCGCGCCCCGACGTGGACGCCATTTTCGGCATCCCGCCCACCGTAGCGATCGAACAGCGCACCAGCCGCGGTGGACGCAAGAGCACCGTGGCGACGCTGACGGAGATCTATCATTTCCTGCGTCTGTTGTACGTCAAACTGGGCGTGCAGTACTGCCCCGCCTGCCATGCGCGCATCGAGCCGCAGTCCGCCGATGCCATTGCCGCGCGCCTGCTCAAGGAGTATCGCGGCAAGAGCGTCACCCTGCTCGCACCTCTGATCGTCGCGCGCAAAGGGTTGTATACCGCGCTGGCCAAATGGGCGCGCGGCAAGGGATTCGCTCACTTGCGGGTGGACGGCAAACTATTGCCGACCGCGAAATGGCCGCGGCTCGACCGGTTTATCGAGCACAACATCGAATTGCCCATCGCCGAGATGAAGCTCAGCGCGGCGGGCGAGGCTGAACTGCGCGCCACGCTCGAGGTGGCCTTGCAGCACGGGCGCGGCGTGGTACACGTGCAATCGGCGTCGGACGATCAGCCCGACGCCGCGGTTTTCTCGACCAAGCGTGCGTGTCCGAATTGCGGCACGGGATTTCCGGAACTCGATCCGCGGCTGTTTTCCTTCAATTCAAAGCATGGCTGGTGCAAGAGCTGCTATGGAACCGGGCTGCAATTGCCGCAGTTCGACGCCGAGCAAAGCGGCGAGGAGTCCGTGTGGCGCGAAAACGGCGACGAACCGAGCGCAACTTGCGCGCAGTGCGCGGGCCAACGCCTGAATCCGATCGCGCTCAATGTGCTGTTTCGCGACGCATCGATCGCCGCGCTGACGAATTTGCCCGTGCAGGATTTCTCCGCGCATCTCGCGAAACTGAAGCTGGTCGGGCGGGAGCGTGACATCGCACGCGATTTGCTGGCGGAGCTGTCCGCGCGCACCACATTCTTGTGCGACGTGGGGTTGGGTTATTTGCAACTGAATCGCGCGGCGCCCACCCTATCCGGCGGCGAGGCGCAGCGCATTCGCCTGGCTGCGCAGTTGGGGTCCAACCTGCAAGGCGTGTGCTACGTGCTGGACGAACCGACGATCGGTCTGCATCCGCGCGACAATGTCACGCTGCTGGATACATTGGATCGGCTGCGTGCCAAGGGAAACACGCTGGTCGTGGTGGAACACGATGAAGACACCATTCGCCGGGCCGATCACGTGATTGACTTGGGTCCCGGCGCGGGTACCCGCGGTGGAAGCTTGGTCGCGCAAGGCACGGCAACCCAGCTCGCGCACCTCGGCAATTCGGTTACCGGCCGATGTCTGGCCGAGCCCCTGAAGCATTCCCGATCCCGGCGCCGCGCGGTTCACCGCGAAACACCCATGATCGAAATCAGCGGCGCGGTCCTGCACAATCTTCGCAGGCTGGATGCCCGAGTCCCCAAGGGTCGCTTGAGCGTGATCACCGGAGTCTCGGGATCGGGCAAGTCATCTCTGGCGCGCGATGTGCTGTTGAGCAACTTGAAGCGCCTGCTGTCGCGGCCGAGCACGCCCAACCGCGCGCGCAACGCCGAGGTCGCGCTGCTGGGCTGCGATGCCATCACCGGATGGCAATCGATCAGCCGCGTACTGGAGGTCGATCAAACGCCCATCGGCAAAACTCCGCGCTCCTGCCCCGCGACCTATATAGGATTCTGGGATTCCATTCGCAGACTGTATGCCGATACCACCGAGGCACGCATGCGCGGATTCACCGCCAGCCGTTTTTCGTTCAATACCGCGGGCGGCCGCTGCGAGGCCTGCGAAGGTCAGGGCATGCAGCGCATCGAGATGAGTTTCTTGCCGGATGTTCAGGTGCTGTGCGACGTCTGCGGCGGCAAGCGATTCAATCCGGAGACCTTGGGCATTCTGTTCAAGGGCAGGAACATCGGCGAGATTCTGGCGATGAGCGTCGAGGATGCTCTGGAATTCTTCAGCGCACAGCGCAGCGTCCACCATCCCTTGAGCCTGCTCGCGGACGTGGGCTTGGGATATTTGAGCCTGGGGCAGCCCAGCCCGACTTTGTCGGGCGGAGAGAGCCAGCGCATCAAGCTGGTAACCGAATTGGCAAAGGTCCGCACCGACGAGCTCGGACAGGACATTGCGCGGCGCGAAGGCCAGCACACGCTATACGTGCTCGATGAGCCCACCGTTGGGCTGCACATGGCGGATGTCGAAAAACTCCTGCGGGTGCTGCATCGGCTGGTCGACACCGGCAATACCCTGGTCGTGATCGAGCACAATCTCGATGTCATGGCGGAGGCGGATTGGATCATCGACTTGGGGCCCGAGGGCGGCTCGGGAGGCGGCCGCGTCGTTGCGCAAGGCTCACCCGACGCCATCGCACGCAAGCCGCAGAAGAGCCACACCGCGAGAATCTTGGGCGAGTTCCTGAAGCAGCGCGGCGTGGCTTGAGGCGCAACGCGGCAACCGCATTTCTGCGCGGAATATCAGCCAACCGAATCGATCAGAGCCTTGCTTGCCCTGTTGGCCTTGCGAGGACGTGTTATGTGAGCGGTGATAAAAGCCAGCCCGGCTGCCAGGGACAGCCATGCTCCCGGCATCGCGCGATTTCCGGTCTCGTGGATAAGATACGTCACGATGACGGGAGTCGAGCCGCCGATAGTGGTTGCCAAACTGTAAGCCAGAGAGAAGCCGGCGGTTCGCACGGCAACGGGCACGATTTCCGTGAGATGCACGACCATCGCCCCGTTGTAGCCGGCATAGATGAACGACAGCCAGAGTTCGACGCACAATAGTTTGACGAAGCTGGGCTGCTCGACCAGCCACGCCATCGCCGGATACGCGGTCAGCACGGCGATCCCGGCGAAGGACAGCAGCAGCGGGCGCCGACCGACGCGGTCAGACAGGGCGCCCATGAGAGGCAGCCAGATCAAATTGGAGATGCCCACACAGAGAGTGACGAGCAGCGCGTCGCTTTGCGAAAGCTTCAATATGCTTTTGCCGAAGGTCGGGGTGTACGCGGTGATGGTATAGAAGGACACCGTGGTCATCAGCACCATGGCCACTCCCGTCAGCAGGATGCGCCAATGCAGCAGCATGCTGCGGTAAACTTCGGCCGATGTCGGATGGGTCTTGCGCGCGGCGAATTCTTCGGTTTCCTGAAGGGTTCGACGGATCATGTAGATGAACGGGATGATCAAGCAGCCGACGATCAGAGGGATACGCCAACCCCAGGCGTCGAGCGCCTCGGGCGGCATCAAGCTCGACAAGCTGTAGCCAAGTACGCCGGCGAATACCACCGCCACCTGCTGGCTTGCCGACTGCCACGATACGTAGAAGCCTTTGCGTCCGGGAGTCGCGATCTCGGAAAGATATACAGATACGCCCCCAAGCTCGACGCCGGCCGAGAATCCCTGACACAAGCGTCCCAACACAACCACGATGGGCGCAAACAGTCCGATGCTGGCATAGCCGGGCACCGCGGCGATGGTCAATGTACCCACCGACATCAAGAGCAACGTGACCAACAGGCCTTTGCGCCGGCCGACATGGTCGATGTAGGCGCCGAGGAAAATCGCACCCAACGGCCGCATCATGAACCCGACGGCGAAGGTGGTCATGGAAAACATGAGCGACGCGAATTCGCTGCTTGCCGGAAAGTAGGCGCGTCCGATCGCGGCACTGAAGTAGCCGAAGATCATGAAATCATACATTTCCAGGAAATTTCCGCTCGCCACGCGAAATACGGTCTTAATTTTCTCCTTGCGTTGTTGAGGTGTCAGCATTTACCGCGAGACTCGTGAAGCTGCGCTGTGTCGACGTCAAAACTTCGTTCGGAAGCCGACGTAGTAAGTGCGCCCTATTATGTCGTAAGTCGCCGTGTCCGTGGTCAGGGGCTGGCCGCTGACGAAGGGCGGTGCCTTGTTGCCGATGTTGGTGAGGCCCGCGGTCAGATCGAGATGCTCAATGACGGCCCAATGCGCATCGACATCGAAATAGTTGTACGTCGGCACGCCTGGTGTGGTGCTGGTCGGATCGACCACCAGATCCTGGTGCTTCATCGCCGCTATGTACCGCCAGTGCAATGCGGCGGACACGGGACCGATGGCGTAGCCGAAAGACGTATTGGCCTTCCAGCGCGGGTGCGCCATTTCCGGGCTGACTTCGGTGTTGCCGATGCTGCCGGCGAAGTCCAGAACCGGAGAGCCCGGCAGGGACGAAACCTTGAATGTATGGGTGTAAGCGATCAAAGAATTAAGATGGAACGCCCCCGCCCGGTCCGACAGGCCCAATGCATCCAGGCCAAAGCTCCAATCGACTTCCGTATCGATCCCGTCGGTCTTGTAGCTCGCGAGGTTGAGCAGTCCCTCGTGACCGAGCACGATGTCTCCGGTGTTGTGGTCGCGCACAATCTGCTGGCAGTAGATATTACCCGCCGAGTAGGTCGGGTTGCTGATGCCGTCGGAGTTGAAACAGCGCGGCAGAATATCGGTCAGAGAAAGTGAGCCCACGGCATTCGAGATGGAAATGCGGTAGTAGTCCACTGATACTTGGAATTTATGCATCAGCGGGCTGTCAAAGTGAGGAGTCCACACCGCCCCTGCGGAAAACGTATCGGCTGTCTCCGGCGTGAGGTTCGGATTGCCACCGGAGGTACCATGCACCGAATCGACGCCGTAGGTATAGGTCGGATACAGCGCCGCCGGCACTCCCTGCGCCTGGCACAGTGTCGCGACTTGTGCAGCATTCGCGCCTGTGCGAAACACGCTGCCGGTGGCGCATGGGTCGCCTGCGGCGGGGCCGGCGCCGATGTTCAAGTTTCCCGTCACGGTGGGGGCGAAGAGTTCGCCCAGACTCGGCGCGCGGATGGCTTTCGCGTAGCCGCCGCGCACCAACACCGATGAGATCGGCTTGTAGTCAAGATCGGCCTTCCAAGTGTTCACCCCGCCGAACAGGTCGTACTGGGATCGCCGGCCGCCCAGATCGAGCGACAGTTCGTTGACGAAGGGCAGATCCTTGAGCACGGGAACCAGCAGTTCCGCGAATACTTCGCGGACATTTTGTGTGCCCGACGTCGGGATGGTGGTGTCATACGAGAAGCTGTCGTTGTTGATCAACCCCTGGTCGGGGCGATAGTCGAAACTGCTGCCGCGATAGTCGCCGCCCAGAGCGAAACGAAGTTCGCCTGCCGGCAATGTCACGATCTTTCCCTGCAGGGTAGCCTCGAGGTTTTTCTGCGTCATCTCGTTGACGTTGTTGTTCTCGCGCGTTGCAAATTCAGCGCAGCCCGGACTCAAAGGATTGCTGCCCAGTGGGTTCCAGGCGAATCCGACACAATTGCCGGTGGCGCCCTGATAGTTTGCCGTGCCGTTGAGAATCGCAGCGAACGCGCTCTTGCTGGAATCGTTCTGCTGCAGATTATTGAACAACGTGCGGCCGTAGGATCCGTACACATCCCAAGTCAGATCCGGCCCGCTGATGGGAATGTCGCCCTTCAAACCCACGACTGCTTGAAATACGTCGTACTTGAATGATTGAATGCGATCGCCGCTGGCGCTCAAGAGCTTGGTCAGCGTCAGCGGCTGCGTCAGGGCCGTCGGATTGGCCGGGTCTGCAGGCCGCGAAGCGAGAATTGTCTGAAGTCCGGCGTTGTTCACGACGAAGGGATTATTCAGCGGGATGAGCAGCTCCTTGCCCGGGCCGGTGGACCCTCCCGCGGTCTCGTCGCGCGCGGTGGATTCCATGAAGTTGAATTGCGTGTAGGCGGAGACGTCGTCGCTGATCTTGTAAGTGCTGCGAGCGAAAATGTTGTACTTCGTGAGAGGCACTTGAATCGCGAAGTACTGGCCCAGGGCAACTTCCGCCTGTTGGCAGTTCGGACTGATGTTCACGCCTTTCTGGGTGCCCACTCCCTTGTAATTCTGCACGCAGTTGGGCGCGGCGAGGTCCGTGAAAATCGTGCCATCGGTATTGACGCCCAGCGAACCGTTATACGCTCCGCTTCCGGCGATCGGCGTCGTGCCCGGATAGCCTGCAAGCACGCTGTTGACTGCGCCGATGGTGGGCGCTGTGCCAAAGGTTCCCGCAGGCAGGATTCCTTCCGGCGGCCGCGCGAGTTGCCGAATATTGGCGAAGAATGGCCGGTCGGCGCCGTGCACGACGCCTCGCTCGGTATATTCGATTGCCAGAACCAGGTTGCCGCGGCTGTCGGCGAAGTTGCCGCCGAGCAGTGCGCTGACATGTTCATTCGCACCATCACCCGCAGTGGTCTCGCCGTGCTGATAGTTCAACTCTGCGCCGCTGAAGTTCGGGCGAAGCTTGAAATTCAGCACGCCGGCGATGGCATCGGATCCATAGGTCGATGAAGCGCCCCCCGTGATGATTTCGACGTTGTCGATCATCGACATGGGAATGGTATTGAGGTCGACCGACCCGTTTGGGTTCGACGACATCAATCGCCTTCCATCCATGAGAATCAGCGCCCGGTTCGGCCCCAGTCCGCGCAGGTCACCGTAGGCTTGGCCGCCGGCAAAACCGGTAGCTCCTTGGACGTCTCCGACTTCGCTCATGCCTTGAGCCGCGGCGAACTGCGGCATTTCGCCGATGGCCCTATCCAACGTGGGCTGGCCCGCGGCCTGCAGAGCCGACTGATCGATCGTGACGATGGGACTGTCGGACTGATAATCGCGGCGCGAAATCCGCGATCCCGTGACCACAATCGCTTCGAGATTCTCGGTTTTTTCCGCCGCAACGGCCGGGGTGGGCGGCGTGTCGGCCGGCGCGGCCGAAGCGGCCGCGCAAGCCACGGCGACTCCGATGAACGCCGCCGCGATGAAGGCTGGCGGCCTGCTCAAAAATGCGAATGACGCGCGTGCGGATTCAGCCTCAATGTGCTTGTTTTCCATATGCTCCCCCAACATAGTTATTCGAGACGATTGACGCTCTTGGCCATGGTCGCCAGGCATCAATGGCCACATCATGGGCGCCTACAGCTTTCAGGAACCTTTCAGCGCAGGCGAAACGCGGGATCAGGCGAAGGCTATACGCACACGCAGCCCTCGGGGGCCGCTTGCCTTGCTCATTTTGATGTCCGCATTCAAGGAGGCGGCGAAGGATCGTACGATGGCGAGTCCCAGGCCGCTGCCCACGCGGCTCTGATCTCGGTTCATGCGGTAAAAGCGCGTGAAGACCTTGTCGAGTTCGGCATCCGGTATGCCAGGACCGTCGTCTTCCACGTCAACCACCGGTTTGCCGTCATGATCGAAGAGCCTGACCACGACGCTGCCGCCCGCGTCGTTGTAACGGATGGCGTTGTCGATGAGGTTGGCGAAGATTTCACTGATCATGATGGGATTGGCCATGGCCGGGAAGCGCTTTTGTTCGGCCTCGAAATGCAGGTCTACCGATGCCTCGAGCGCCTGGGGCACATGCTTCGATGCGATGTCCTGAATCACTTCTCGCAGGTCGATCTCGCCGGAATCGCTATCGACCGATTGACCGCTGTCGGCGCGCGCCAACTTGAGAAGCTGGATCAGCAACCGCTGCAGCCGATCGGAGGCTTCCTGAATGTCCCTGAGCGAGGAGTAGGCCTCGTTGTTTGGCGGAATGATGTTGCTGAGAACAGATATGTGCGTGCGCAGTACACTGAGTGGCGTTCTCATCTGGTGCGAGGCGTCGGCCGTGAAGCGGCTCATGGTCATCTGCAGACGCTCTGCCTCGAGGGCGCTGGCGCGCAAGGTCTCCAACGCCTTCGCCATGCTGCCAAGTTCATCAGGGCTTCCCGTCGAGGGCACGGCTTCGTCGAATTCGCGGCGGCTGAAGCGCGCGATGGTGCCAATCAACAGCTTCATCGGACGCGCCAGCCGGCGCTGCACATTGACGACCGCAAAAACACCGAAGGCGATCACCGCAATCAGTCCCAGCCCCGACACCAACAGCATGCGAGACGCGGCGGCACGCATGGCTTCCGCGTGCGAGTTTGCTTCATCTTGGGCTTGCTGAGCGATGGCGAGAATGGCGTCGAAGGGTCCATCGCAGAGGGCCGTCCACTCCGCGCTGCCTACAGCCGGCCGGCCGGAATTGTCGAATTTTGCGACAATGGCGTCTACTTTGGCCTGTGCCAATTGCGTTTGGTTGCGTGCGACGTCGATTCGTTGTTGCGTGGCAGTCGAAACGCCGGGGCGCAACAAGAACTCATCCAACGTGTGCCACGCCGCCGTGTAGACCGCGCGGTTGCCGAACCACACGTCGAGCAGCGCAGCGTTCAGCGGCGCACTGATTTCGACATTCGGGCGCAACTGCGAGCATTGCAGGCCGTAACGGTCGCGAATTGTCCATGCCGTACGGCGCACCTGCACCATTTCGGCAATCAGCGGATCGCCGATCCGCACCGTGTTGCCGACTGCCGCGGAGGCGGTATTGAGCGCGTCGATCGTGCCATGAATGGCCTCGCGCCAACCGTCGATATCATGCAAATTGCGCGTGCTGCGCGGCCGCGACACTTGATCATCCACTGTGCTTTGCAGCGCTTCCACTTTCTGCCAAGCAGACCGTATGGCGGCGGCCAGTTCGCCGTGATTTGCGATGTCGATGGCCAGCAACGCCCGAAGCGCGTTCGTAACCGTACTGGATGCGCTGCGGCGCGCGGCATCGATCACCGGAGACGGGTCGTCTTGAGAAATCAGGGAAGTGCTGATCTTCGGGACCTGCGCGCGCACCGTCAGCAGCGCATTGAACAGCGTGCGATCAGTGCGGGTAAGACGGGCGATGCGGCCGGCCAATTCGTAACGGGACCAGGCCTGCGCGGCCAGGATTAACGCGGCCACGAGCAGACCGATCATCAGAGCGCCCAATGATGCGATCAGGAACTTTGTTATCGAGGATTTGAACATGCGTGAAGGGCACGCCCGCGGTCACGAGGCCTTGAGCATGTAGCCCAGACCGCGCATGGTCTTTATCGCCGGGCCGTCCGGTTCGAGCTTTCTGCGCAGCCGCGCTATGTGCACTTCCAGCGCGTTCGGCGCCACTTCATCTTCCAAACTAAAAACCTCGGCGATCAGCCGTTCTTTGGAGACTACTTCGCCGGCTTTCGCTGTCAGTCTATCGAGTACCGCCCATTCACGTCGGCGCAGTTGCAACGGCCGTCCCGCTACTTCCGCCGTGGCGTGGGTTCGATCAATCGTCAGATTGCCGATCACAAGCACGGGGCTCGGATCTCCATGATCACGGCGCAGGAGCGCCCGCACGCGCGCGGCCAACTCGCTGGCGTTGAAGGGCTTCAGAAGATAATCGTCAGCGCCGAGGTCCAAGCCTTTGACGCGGTCGGCGATATTGTCGCGGGCGGTCAACACCAGAATGGGTGTCTTGCAGCCATGGGCTCGCAGCCGCTTGATGACCTCGAATCCAGACATGTCAGGCAATCCGATGTCCAGGATCACCAGGCTGGACGGCTCGGAATTCATCAAATACAGCGCCGTTTCGCCGTCCTTGGCACTATCCGCAGCATGCCCGGCCGCCTTTAACAGCGCGATGATGCCGCGCGACAGCGCAGGGTCGTCCTCAACGAGAAGTACGCGAGCCATGATCCTTCAACCAGTTGCCCTCGCAATATTGTGGTTTCAATTGGAACACCGAGGAGTTTGCCACCGGGCTCCGTGTCACAAGCATAGGGAAGGATAAACCAGTGTTTTCCAAAACGCACGACGCATGCGGTTGCCGGAGCAGCGTCGATGCGCTGAAGTGCCTCGCAGAGCGCGACGCCTGCGCGGGCTGCGATGAAATGACCATACCGAACCTCGGATGCGATTCCGTGAGGGCTCAGGGCTTGAGCTCTTGGTGCAGCAGCACGCGCGCTTTTTGCCAATCCCTGCGTACGCTGCGCTCGGCAATGCCGAGTACCGCGGCTATCTCGTCGCTCTTGAGTCCGCCAAAGTATTTCATTTCGACTACTTGGGCTAAGCGCTCGTCTAATCGAGCGAGTTCCTGCAGTGCCTCATCGACGCGAACGACCTCTTCTTCCGCGGGAGCCGCAGGATCTGCGATATCAGTGTCGACCGCGAGGTGCGGCGCATTGCCACCGCGACGCTGTGCGAGCCGTTCGCGCGCAAAATCCACGACGATTGAACGCATGACGCGGGCCGCGTATCCGAGAAAATGGGCTCGATCGCCCGCGTTGAGTTCACCGACCTTCACGAGCCGCAGATAGCACTCGTTCACGAGCGCGCCGGTCTCGAGCAGTGTGATTTGTGGGGTCCGCCGCAGACGCTGGTGCGCTAGCTCGCGGAGCTCCTGGTAAGTAAGCGCAACGATCTGGTCGATGGCACCGGATTGGCCGTTACGCGCAGCCTCCAGAAGTCGCGTGAATTCTCCCATCCCGGGAGCTTGCAGCTGTTCAGAGCGACAAGCAACACATCATTGGGAACCCGATTCGAGACCGGTGTACGGCGTGTTATCACCATCGGGCGCCGTGTCCGCATCTCCCGTTCGATCACGGTTGCTTGCCGCTTGCGGTGATCGCCGCCTTCGCCGCACTGAGCGTCGCTTCCGCTTCGGCTATATCCGGGCTCGCGGGGTCGTCGTAGCGCCGATCGGCGTCGAGGGCACGCTGTGCCAGCTGAAGCGCCGCTTGTGCGTCCCCGGACTGAAGCAGGCCTTCGGCTCGGATGCGCCACAGCTTCGGACCCATGCGGACATCGCGCGGCCCCGTGAGATTATCAAACACTTCGATTGCACGGCTGCTGGCGGAAAGCGCCGCCGCCGAATCGTGGCGGGAGATGGCCAGCCGCGCCAATCCGCCATAGGCGAGCGCAATCGGGGCAAGCTTCCGATCGTGACCCTGGCTTAGGATCTCTCGGAACTGCGTTGCTGCGCCGTCAGGATCGGAATGCTCCAGCTCAAACGTCCCCCAAACAAATCTTTGCCGCAGGACTCCGGGGTTGTCCGCAGGAAAGGCCTTCACGTATTCGTCGAGTCCGATTTTGAGCAGGCGCTTGGCCAGCGCCGCCCGGCCCAGACGATCATCAGCGGCGCCGATCTCGCCTTGCGCGGTGCTGAGATCGTAAAAATAAGTGGGCGCCGCTTGATACCCACGCTCGGCCGCTTCGAACTCGCGTAGCGCCAAACGCGGCCTCCCTTCGGCGAGCAAACACTGACCGTAAGTCTCCCGAACGCGGGCGGCAGAATTCTGCTCGAAAGCATTGTGGTATTGCGCCGATTCCGCGGGAAGCACCTGCATTAGAGCGTTAAACATCTCCATGGACCGTTCGCGGTCGCCGCGCAGATGCAGGGTCTGGGCGTAATTTCCGGCCACTGTCCAGTAATACGCTGAATGGACGCCGTAGGTGTCCTTTGCGAGTTGCGCCGCGTGTTCGTACGCTCGGACGGCACCTTCGAAGTCGCCGTCGTATGACAGATCCTTTCCGAGATTGGAGTAATTCAACGACAGTGCCCCATCATCCCGGTCGGGTACGCTTTCCGCGACTGCAATGCTTTGCTTGGTGTACTCGGCCGCGCGGCGATAATCACTTCGTCCGTGATAGATCCCGCCAATACTGCTCAACACAAACGAATAGCGGGGATCATGCGGAGCTACGGCTGCGTAGATCGCGCCGGCCTGTTCGAATGCACGCAACCGCTCGGGTTGGGACGACGCGTCGGGTGTGAGCGCGATGCCTCTGATGAAAAGCGAGTAGGCACGCTGCACGGAACCCTCCAGCCCGCCCCGCTTGATCAGAGCGTCAATCCGTTCGAGTTCCTTCAGAGCCTCGGCGTAGTCCCCGCGCGTGTTGGCATCGTCCGCTTTCTTGAGAAGAGCTTCGACGACCACGGCACTCGAGTCACCGTACAGCAGGCGCGCCTGGTCGATCTGCTTCTGATTCAAGACTCCGAAGCGTTCGTTTTCATCCAACTCCCCATAGATGTCGGCCGTGAGCCCCAAGAGCTCGATTTCAGTCTCCGGATCATTCGCAAATAGCTTCTCGATCTTGTCGGAACTCACATCAAGCAGCTCTTTGGCTGTAATCGTGCCGCGCGGTTTGTCCGAGGCGATGCGCGGATCACTGGCCTTGAACACGCCGATCAGAAAGTCCTTGGTTGCCTTTTGCCGCCTGGCCTCGCTTTCGGCGCGCTGCGCTTCGTCGTGCGCCCGGCGGGCCTCGCGTTGCGCGCGCAACGCTTCCCAGCCGACACCCGCAGTCCCGACCAGCAGCGCGGCGACGAGACCCGCTGTGAGAGCGGTCGCCAGGCGATGGCGGCGCACGAACTTCCTCGCCAGCATCAGCCGGCCGATGTGCCGTGCCGAGATGGGTTCGTGGCGCTGAGTACGCTGCACATCATCGGCGAAAGCTGCGGCTGAGCGATAGCGTTGCGCCGGATCGCTCTCCAGCGCCTTGGCCATGATTGCATCCAGATCGCCCTGCAGGGCTTTGCGCAGCTGGGCCGCCTTGATGCCCCCAATCAACTCCGCTTCTGCTTCCGTGACCCGTTGTGAGGCGAGCGGCGCGTTGCTCGACGACACGTTGACGCCGCGCGCAGCATCGAACGGCCGGACACCGCTCAGCAATTCAAACAGCACCACACCCAGCGCGTAGAGATCCACCGCGGTGGTGACCGGCTGGCCGGCGATCTGCTCGGGTGCGGCGTAGTCGGGTGTGGCCACGCGTCCGCCCAGCTGCGTCAGTTCGGTCGACGCGCCGCCGCTGTCGCCGCTCAGCAGTTTGGCGATGCCGAAGTCCAGCAGCTTCACCTGCCCGTCCGGCGTGACCAGGACGTTGGAGGGCTTCAGATCGCGATGCGCGATGAATCGCTCGTGCGCATAGCGGACCGCGTCGAGCACCTGTTTGAACAGCTCGAGACGCGCTTCGATCGGCAGCCGCGCCTGGCGGCAATAGAGCGTAATGGGCACGCCGTCGATCCATTCCATCGCCAAATAAGGGTGGCCGCCCTCGCTGACGCCGGCATCGTAGAGTGGTGCAATGTGCGGATGCGACAGAGCCGCCAGGATGTCGCGCTCGCGCTCGAAGCGCTGACGCAGCGCACCCGACAGCAGGTGTGCGTGAGGCAGCTTGAGTGCAACGGCTCGGTTCAGTGCACCGTCGTTGCGTATGGCGAGCCAGACTTCTCCCATGCCACCGCGTCCGAGCTCTCGCACGAGTTGATAAGGCCCAATGATGGCGCCCGATTCGAAACCCGCCGGCGTCGTGCGGTGGAGATCGTTGCCTGCGGCCGTGAACTTGGGCAGCGTATTGAGAAAGTCGTCGGTTTCCACGGCAGCGTGCTTGGCGAGCAGATCGCGCAATACTGGCCGAAAAGGAAGATGCGCTGGCGCGAGTTGAGCGAGCCATTGATCGCGCGCCGCCGGCGGCAAGTCGAAGGCTTCATCCAGAAGGCTCGAGAGTGTGGGCCATTGATCTGGCGTGATACGTATGATCGCCCCTCCTCCCGTGCGCCCATCAATCACGGCAAGCTTAGTCTCTAAGATCTTGCGCGAAGCGCCTGCGGGTGGCAAGGATTTGAATTGGCCCTGTGGGCGTGGCCGTTTTTTCCTGGCGAATGCGTAGTACCTGAGGGGATGACAGAAAACCGGGGTACTCGCCTTGAATTCGCGCATCACCATATGTCTCGTCCTACTTGCGCTGTGCGATCCGGCTCACGCCGCCCAAAAACACAGGACCTATCGCGCGCCCCGTTTGCCGGACGGGCATATCGACATTCAAGGCATTTGGAAGAATTCCAATCTCACGCCGTTGGAACGCCCGCAGGAATTCACTCAATTGACGATCACCGCGACGGATGCGGCAAGGCTCAAGGCACAGTACTTGGTTCCCGCGGGCGGTCCCAATCAGCCCGACGATCCTGGCCGGGCTCTTGAAGATCGCTCGTTCGAGCCGATTCGCGGCGAATTGCGCAGCTCTCAGATAATCGATCCAGACGACGGGAGAATTCCATGGAATGAGGCGTACAAGGAGAAACCCGTGGCGCTGCGACGCGCAATGCTCGATGCGTATGACAATCCGGAACAGCGTCCTCCGCTCGAGCGTTGTTTGGGTTCGAATGGCGCGCCGCCGATGCAGCCCAACGCTGAGGGCAACTTCTATCAGTTTGTGCAAACGCCGGACACCACCGTCATCATGTCGGAAGTCAGCCACGATGCGCGCATGGTTCGCATGAACTCGATGCACTCGCCGCCGGCGATTACCTCGTGGCTCGGAGATTCCATAGGCTGGTGGGAGAAGGACACGCTGGTCGTGGAAACAAGGTATTTTGCACCCCACAGCGCCGTTCGCATGAACTCCCGACACCTCTTCCTGGTTTCACCTCAGACCACTGTGATTGAGCGGTTCTCGCGCGTATCGGCTCATGAATTGAACTACGTATTTAGCGTCAGCGATCCGACTTATTACACTCGATCCTGGACCGGCGAGACGCATTTGCTGCGTTCAAAGGAGAGGATGTTCGAGGGCGCCTGCCACGAGGGCAACTATTCCATGCGAAACATTTTGGAAGCCGCGCGCACTCATTGACGTCCGCTGTCGAAAAGCCCGGCCCTCATGGCCGTTTTGGCCGCATTTATCCGTAACGCTAAGTGGGATGATCAAATCAGCATTTAGCCAGGGGGACCTCCAATGGTGTGCCATCACAACAACCAGTCGCACTTCGCCTCGGCGCCCGGTGCAATTGCTCTAATCCTCGTGGTCGCAGGCGCGTTTTCGACGCTTGCATGGGCGGACGGCGGCTCTCTTGCAGCGCATGACCCCGGACCACGGCCCAACCCGGCCTCTCCGATTCCAAAGCCGATTTCCAAGTTGACCTTGAACGAGGCCGCCCTATTCAATGAGAGTCTGCTGCGCGTGTCCGAGTTGGAAGGCACCTGCGATACGTGCGCGCAGCAGCCCCAAAATGTCCTGCCGATCGACCCCAGTCCCACCAATCCGTTCTCGCCGACCAGCTTGGTCAATTCCGCAGGAATGGGGCCGGTATTCAACGCGGACCAATGTTTCATCTGCCACTCACAACCGCAGATCGGAGGCAGTTCCCCGAAGTCAAATCCCGCTCACGTCATCGCAACTCGTCTGGGCGGAACCAACACCGTGCCTGAGTTCGAGGAACCGAATGGAGCGTTTCGGGAGGTGCGCTTCAAATATCAGCAAGACGGGTTGCGGGATGGAGGCGTGCACAGTCTATTCACAGTGCAGGGGCGATCGGACGCGCCCAACTGCACACTGAAGCAGCCGGATTTCAGAGAGGCAGCCGAGCGACGCAACATGGCCTTTCGGATCCCATTGCAGCTCTTCGGTCTTGGTTTGATCGAATCCATTCAAGACCGAGCCATCGTTGCAAACATGAACGCCAATCGTGCCGAGAAGTCCGCTCTCGGAATCAGCGGACACGTGAATCGAGTTGGGAATAACGGCACCGTCAGCCGCTTTGGTTGGAAGGCCCAAAATGCGTCGATCACGATGTTTGCCGGTGAGGCATACAACGTTGAGATGGGCATTTCAAACGACTTGTTTCCCGCATCTCGCAGCGAAGATGAAGACTGCAATGTCGCTTACGAGCCTTTCGACGTGCCAAGAACGGAGCAGGCTCTCTACGACGACCCGCTGAAGATCATGCCCGCCTGGCTCATGTTCACCATGTTCATGCGCTTCGTCGATGCGCCGGAACCCGCGCCAATGAGTGCATCGGCTGCGCACGGCAAGGAATTGTTCGAGACCGTCGGCTGCGCCATGTGCCATACGCCGTCCTTCAAGACGCCGGGGCAAGCCTCGCCGCATACCCCCGCTCAAGAGATTGGACCCAAGGTGGTCGCGTTGCGGGGCAGAACCGTCAATCTTTATTCCGATCTCTTGGTCCATCACATGGGTGCGACGCTGGCCGACAACATCGTCCAGGGCAATGCCGGCCCGGATGAGTTTCGAACCACGCCGCTGTGGGGACTGGGGCAGCGCCTGTTCTTTCTTCACGATGGCCGCACCGACAATCTCTTGGTGGCCATCAATGATCATTTCTCTGCCAGTCATTCACGGGGCGGGGACAATCCGGCTCGCGACTCCGCCGCCGAGAGCTATGAACCGTCGGAAGCAAACGCGGTAGTGCGACGGTTCGACGCCCTCGCGAACCCGGACAAGCAGGCGGTGTTGGATTTTCTTCGTTCACTTTGATTCAAACGAGGGGACGAACTGTGCGCTTGCCGATTTGGATGGTGTTGTGGATGGTTGCGGGGACCGCCTTTGCGATCGGCGAGACGGATCCCTTCGATGGGACATGGAGATTGGACATGAGCCAATCACACTACGAATCGGGCGACCCACCGCGAGAGATGACCATCATCATCGCCACCGATGGCGCACGGGTTCACTATCGCTCGCATGCGGTAGAAAGGGATGGAAGGAGCAGCGACTGCGAATATCAGGGCGATTACGATGGCATACCCGTCACTGTATCCGGGAGCTCTGGATTGATGCTGCCGGTCGCATTGACACGCTTCGGGCCCCGAATCGTGGATGCGACCTACATGCGAGCTTTTCGCGTTGTCGCATCCAGTCGCCGTGAGATCGACCAAACCGGCGCCGTCATGACCATAACCACGCAATCCAAGGATGCCCTTGGCAGAGCGCTTACTAATATCGGAGTCTACCGCCGGGTCGCTGTGGGAGGTGATACGCGCGTGCGCGGGCTCCGATGACGGCGACCCCGCGTACGAAGTCTCAGGACTTCAGGCGCAATCGGCCAATTCGTTGTCGTCCGCGGCTTCCGAGTCTGAGGAAAACAAGGCGGTATCCGCCGCGATCTGCCTGCCCATGAAGGCGATCTTGTCCCATTCGCCTTCGCCCAGGTGGTCCCGGTCGCGCGCGAGCTTTTGTACCACTTCGAGAAACGCCTGGCGATTGGCGGCAGCGGCGGCGTAATAGGTTTCCAGCAACTTCATGCGCAAATCGCAGCGGTCGGGTTCACGTTCGACTGCCTTCTTGAGAACATCGACCAGATTGGTGCGCCGCTCTTTGGCGACCACGCGCTCGTGCAGCGCGCTCGGCATTTGCACGTGCTGAGCCGTCAGATCGAGATCCATAAGGTTGTAATCCAGGTTGGTCGTGTCGACGCGCAGCGCCTCGGCACTGACCATGACCGTTGCGGCATCGTCGCCAATGGCAGCGGGGTCGGCAAGGGCAGCGGGGTCGGCAATGGCAGCGCGGTCGGCAGCGTCGGCCTCGGCAGCGGCTTCGGCCTGCAGCGCACGCGCATTCAGGCTGACCGTGGCGGCAGGCATGTTCGCCGTATCGCCGGCCGCCGCAGCGATCTCGGCCACAAGAACTGCGGTCTCGCCGGCAAGGTTCAGCGTGTCTTCGAGAGCCGCCCGCAGTTCATCCTCGATGACGGTGGACGCGGGCTTGGGCTGAGCAGCCACCTCAGTATTCACGGCAGCAGAAATTTGTTCGCCGGCCTTCGCCTCTTGCTCAACGCGCGCGGACTTCCGCGCTGCGCTCAATTCAATCGAGTCTTGCCATATGGGCCGCGGCATGGTGTGCAGCGTTTCGCTCGGCGCCGGCTCCTCGGCGACCAGATTCGTGGCCGCCTTGGAAGTTTCATCCACCATCGGCGCGCTGACGGCCTGGGCCCCGCCGGCGCTGATCTTCGGCATCGCGCGGCGACGCAGCTTGAGGAGCATCGCGCCAAAAGCGCCTGCCAGCAGACCCAACCCTCCGACTAACGACGGCAGCAACCAGTGGCGCGGAGCGGGGGCCGCGACCGGAAGCTTGACCGCCGCTTCGGCGTACTTGACCTGGGCCAGCAGGCGCAGCAATTTGTCGTTCTCACGTTCCAACTGGCCTTGTATGTCGTGCAGCCCATGTTCGAGGGACTGGACGCGCAGATTGAGCGCCGCTGCTTCCGCCGCATCTCCGCCCGCCTTGATTGCATGGGCGGCAGGCACAGTCGCAGGCATTGCTTGCGCGGGCGCAGCCACGGCGCGCGCTCTCTGTGGTGCGGAACGCCAGGCTGTCATCTGTGCATGAATTTCGCGGCCGGCATCTTCCTTGGATATGGTTGAGATGTCTGCGGCCGACGGAATCGTCAGCACGGCACCCAGACGCAGGCGATTTATATTGCC